>Ga0183260_10000212_pt1 | contig 46282 bp, 42 predicted proteins | sample AntDrymUQ4972206_2_FD_129768 | JGI IMG/M metagenome (GOLD analysis project Ga0183260, IMG submission 129768) | Polar desert sand microbial communities from Dry Valleys, Antarctica - metaG UQ497 (22.06) (version 2) (version 2) | ecosystem: Environmental > Terrestrial > Soil > Desert | place... | reverse complement strand
GGGCGCGGCGGATCAGGCCCTCCTGTGCGACCGAGGCGACCAAGGTGCCGTCTTCACCGAAGATGCGCGCCTGCGCGAAGCCCCGGGCGCCGGTGGCGACCGGTGACACCTGGTCGTACAGCATCCACTCCGCGGCCCGTGCCGGCTGGTGGAACCACAACGCGTGGTCGAGAGAGGCGGCCTGCAGCCCGGGAGACCCGATCAGCAGACCGTGCGGGATCAGCGCCGAGCCCAGCAGCGTCAGATCGCTCGCGTAGGTGAGCACGCAGGTGTTGAGGACGGGGTCGTCGGGCAGCGCTCCGCTGGCCCGGAACCACAGCCGTTGGCGCGCCGGGCTGCCCGCGGCATCGATGGAGCCGCCAGCACGGCTGTCCCCGACGTACCGCACGTCGAGGGCCGACCACTCCTGGCGCCACGAGTCGGCCGCGCGCGAGCTGATGTCCTCGAGTAGGTCGGCAAGGTCGGGGCAGCCCTCGGCGGGCGGGACCGCCGGCATGTCGTCCTGGTGGTCGAAACCGTCCTCATGACGCTGGAACGACGACGTCAGGTAGAAGATGACCTTGCCGTGCTGGCGCGCCGACACCCGCCGGGTGCTGAACGAGGAGCCGTCGCGGATGCGCTCGACGTCATAGACGATCGGCACGGCGGTGTCCCCGCCGCGCAGGAAGTACGCGTGCAGCGAGTGCACCCGTCGCTCCGCGTCCACGCTGCGGCACGCCGCCATCAGCGCCTGGGCGGCAACTTGGCCGCCGAAGACCCGCTGCAGTGTCGAGCGCGGGGGTTGCGCGCCGCGAAAGAGGTCGACCTCGAGGCGTTCGAGGTCGAGGATGTCCACGAGCTCGGCGACGGAGGTGGGCACCCCGGCAATCCTGCCATGCGTGGCTCGCCAGACGGCGACGGCCGCACCCCGGTGCGGGGTGCGGCCGTCGGCCCTGGGCGGTGTCGTACTGCGATGCCCCGTCGCGAGCCTGCGTCAGCGCGTGGTGTCGCGGTCGCTGACGTCGCCGTCGGCCTCCACGTGCTCCTTGCGGACCTCTTCGCTGACCGTCTGCTCCTCGACGACCTCTTCCTTGCCCAGGCTCACCCGCTCCACCGGGACGGCCTCCTTCTGCACGACGACCTGCTCCTCGTTGAGGGTGACCTCGTGCTCCTCCTCGGAGATGCCCGGACCGGCGGTGGCCTGGTCGCGGTTGGCCTCAGTGATCGGCTCGGTCTCCAGCACCGCCCGCTCCTTGCGAACCGGGACGGTCTGCGTGACGTTCTCGGTGGTCACGTACTTGCGCAGCCGGGCGCGACCGGTCTCCTTCTGGGTGGTGCCGACCTGGACCTGCTCCTCCGAGCGCGTCATGGCCTCGTCGGTGGTCGGGTCGGAGGTGTCATACCCGGCGGTCGTGTCGACGTTCGACCGGTCGTCGGTCGTCGTGGTGGTCGTCGTGTCGGTGTAGTCGTACCCGCCGAAACCGATGCCGTAGTGCTCGTAGAGACGACGCTCCTCGGACTCCGGCAGGTGGTCGCCGTCGAGGTCGACCTTCGGCGCGTCCTTCACCTTCTCCTGCGAGTAGGCCACGTTGAGGCGGTCGTCGTCGAACGACGCGCCCTGCAGCGGGACGAACGTCTCGCTGCTGCCGAACAGACCGGTGTTCACGGTCGCCCAGTCCGGCTCCCCGGTGGAGTCGTCCAGGTAGACCTGTCCGACCTTGCCGATCTTCTCGCCGTCGCTGCCGTGCGCGGTGCTGCCAACCAGCTGCTGGACATTGCCCAGATCCATGCGGAACTCCTTCGTCATGTGCAAGGGATGCCTCCCGTCGGGAGGTCTTGGTCATGGTGCTACTCCCCCGTTACCCCGGCACCGGACACCTAAACACGATCGGGCAGAAGAGTTTACGGCGTAAGGCTGCCCCGTTTAGCGGCATCCGCCGCCGGGTATCGAACCCTGAGTATCGTCACCAGAACACACCGACACGGAGGACCTCATGAGCAGCAAGGTGCCACCGCCTGCCGACTCCAGCGGCAGCGAACCGACGACGACCACCGAAACCACCACCACGCGGCGATCCGAGCCCGTTGAGTCCACGCCGGGCAGCACCAGCGCGCAGGGCCTGCGCAGCTCGCACGAGGACGACCTAGCGACTCGCCGACGAGACGAGTACGGCGGCACCAACATCGGCGCGGCCTTCTTTGGCTGGCTGGTCGCGGTCGGCATGACGCTGATCCTGGCCGGCATCGTGGGCGCGATCGCGGCAGCCGTGAGCGCGAACGTGAACATCACCCAGAGCGAGGCCGAGCGCCAGGCCGGAAGCATTGGCATCGGCGCCGGCATCGCCCTGCTGCTGGTCTTGATGCTCGCCTACTTCGCCGGCGGCTACGTGGCCGGACGGATGTCCCGCTTCGACGGCGGCCGTCAGGGCGTCGCGGTGTGGCTCATCGGCTTGCTGATCACCCTGCTGGTGGCAGGCGTGGGCGCACTTTTCGGCAGCGAGTACAACATCTTCCAGCGGGTCGACCTGCCGGCGCTGCCCATCCCGACCGACTCGGCCACCATCGGCGGCCTCATCGCGTTGGCCGCCGTCTTGCTGGGGACGCTGCTTGCAGCCTTCCTCGGCGGCAAGGCCGGGCAGCGCTACCACACCAAGATCGACCGGGTGGGCACCTGAGCACAGCGCTGCACGAGACCCATGGGCCGGCTGCGTGGGTCAGCGAGCCAGTTGCTCGCGCAGCCGGTCCAGGATCGAGCGGAGCAGCCGCGACACCTGCATCTGGCTGAGCTGCAGCTCATCGGCGATCTGTCGCTGGGTCCATTCCTCCGTGACCCGCCAGTTCAGGATCTTCCGGTCGCGGTCGGACAGCGTGGCGATGGCGTCGCGCAGGTCGATGGCCACCTCGGCGCGGGCGTAGCCACCGTCGGCGGCACCCATCAGCTCGTGCAGCGGTGTCCGCGGCGAGGTCCCGCTCGCTGCCTCCGTCGGCTGGTCGAGCGACACTGCACGGAAGTGCATGCCGCTCGACAACGCCTCGACGACCTGCTCGACGTCGGCACCGATGAAGTCGGCGAGCTCATGGGGCGTCGGCGACCTGTGCAGCCGCGCGCTCAACGACTCTTGCGCCGCGGGGATGTCGGCGCGCACCTCCTGCAGGCGTCGCGGCGGACGGACCGCCCAGACGTGGTCGCGGAAGTGCCGCTTGATCTCGCCCCGGATGGTCGGCACGGCGAAGGACAGGAACGAGCAGCCACGACCGTCTTCGAAGCGGCGTACCGCCTTGACAAGGCCGAGGTAGGCCACCTGCTCCAGGTCGTCGGTCTCCAGACCGCGTCCCTGGAAACGGTGGGCCACCGACGCAGCCACCGCGACATTGGCCTCGATCGCCCGGTCCTCGAGCTGCCGACGACGCCGCGGGCTGGTGGTGCGACGAGCCTCGGCAAGCAGTTGGCGAGTGCGTTCCTCCCGCTCGGCGCGCGGAACGGAGACCGCCAGTGAGCTGGTCACACGTCGCCCTCTCGGCATGGGTGGCTGTGGCGTGCTGTTGGACCACAGGAAAAGGGCAAGACACGCGATTCAGGCTCACGCGATTTTGGGAGTTTACACCGTAAGGTGGTTGGGTATCAACGGCAGAGACCGATTTCAGTCAACCGGAAGGTGACCCATGCCCCGCCAGAACCTCGCCCTGAACGTGGGTGAAAGCTTCCAGACCGCACTGGACGGCTTCTTCGGCTTCCTGCCGAAGCTCCTCGGCTTCCTGCTCATCCTGCTCATCGGCTATATCGTGGCCCGGGTCGTTTCCACGATCATCGCCAAGCTGCTGGAGAAGCTGGGAGTCGACCGAACCCTGCACAACTCCGACGCGAACCAGTACGTCGAGAGGGTCGTGCCCGGCGCCAGTCCCTCAGCAGCGATCGCCACGCTCGTCTTCTACCTCATCTTCGTGTTCTTCCTGTTCACGGCGATCGGCACGCTGGAGATCCCGGCGCTCACCGACTTCATGAACGACGTGCTGGCGTACCTGCCCAACATCATCGTGGCCATCGTGATCTTCGTGCTCGCGGCCGCGATCTCCGGTGTGATCGCCGCAGGTGTCGCCAAGCTCCTCGGCGACACCCCGACCGGCAAGATCGTCGCCACCGTCCTGCCGGCCATCATCATGGTGATCGCCTTCTTCATGATCTTGGAGCAGCTCAACATCGCCCCCGAGATCGTTCGGATCGCGTTTGCGGCCACCATCGGCGCGCTAGCCCTCGGACTGGCTCTCGCCTTCGGGCTCGGCGGCCGCCCCGTCGCTCAGCGGATGCTGGAGGACGCCTACGAGGCCGGCCAGCGCAACAAGGAGCAGGTCAAGGCCGACATCCAGGCCGGTCGGGACCGGGCCCAGCAGCAGGCCCAAGAGGCGCAGAGCTCAACGGAGAGCAGCGACTCGCAGACCACCTACGAGACCACCTACACCGAGCCGGAGTCCGGCCGGGACTACACCTCCGGTGGCAGCACCACGTACGGCTCCACCACGGACGACCCGTACCAGCGCTGACATCCTGATCGCCGGGTGGCCTCGCGATCGACCGGTCGCGAGGCCACTTCCGTTTGACGGAGACACGGCCGGAGGCCCCACCCCCTATGCCCCTCACCAGCCCAGACGAGCAGCCGTCGATCGACGCCGACACCGCGTTTGTCGAGGGTCGGGAGCTGCCCTCAGAACGCGTCCCGCTCGATCGCCAGCGGGTCATCACCGCAGGCATCGACTACGTCGACGAGAAGGGCCTGCGCGGCCTGACGATGCGCCGCCTCGGCACCGACCTCGGGGTCGAGGCGATGTCGCTGTACCGCTACGTCTCCGGCCGCGACGAGCTGCTGGCGGCGATCGTCGAGCGTGTCGTCGACGAGATCGCGACCGATCCCGACATCGTGACCGCGCCCGAGCACGGGTGGCAGGACTTCCTGCAGCGGCTGGCGCACGGCTTCCGGCGGGCGGCCCTCGCCCATCCGCACATCTTCCCGCTGGTGGCGTCGCACCCGACCGAGGCACCGTGGATCAGGCCCCCGGTGCGCAGCCTGCCCTGGATCGAGCTCTTCCTTAACGGGTTGATCCAGGAGGGCTTCTCCGACGAGACCGCCGTCGCCGCCTACCGGGCGTTCAGCAGCTTTCTGCTCGGCCACCTGCTGCTGGAGGTGTCGACGATGGGGGCCGCCCTCGGTCCGCTGGACCTGACGGACACACCGCCCGGCTCGAGTCCCGGCCTCGCGGCGTACCCCAACGTGAAGCGGCTCGGCAACGCCTTGGCGGAGGACCACTCGGCCACGGAATTCGAGGAGTCGCTGGAGAACCTGCTCGATCGGATCGGCCTGCTGCTGGCCGCCGACAACGACTGATCGGCGGGCGACTCGGCCTCAGTCGCGACCCTTGCGCCGGTCCAGGCCGGCAAGGAACTGCTCGAACTGCTGCCCGAGCTGGTCGGCGGAGGGTAGATCCTCGTCGTGCGCCAGCATGGACTGGCCGGCGCCGCGGGAGAACGCGTCGTACTGCTCCTCGAGCGCGGTAAGCACCTCTTGCCCGTCCTGCTCGGCGACCTGACGGTCGACCTCCTCGACGCTGGAGCGTGCCGCCGCACGCAACGCGTCGAGGTCGAAGGTGAGTCCCGCCGCCGCACCGGCCGCCTCCAGCAACGTCACCGATGCCGCGGGGAACTCCACCGCCGACACGTAGTGGGGCACGTGCGCCACATATCCCATCGCATCCTGACCTGCCTGGCCCAGCCGAAGCTCCAGCAACGCCTGCGCGCTGGCGGGCACGGTCAGCCGACCCGACCAGATGTTGGGTCGGTCGACGAGGTCCGGCCTGGTCGCGTGCGCGGTGACCACGACCGGCCGGGTGTGGGGCACCCCCATGGGCACCGCACCCAAACCCACCACCAGACGGACGCCGAGATCGTCGACGAGGCGGCCCACGGCCGAGGTGAACCCCTCCCAGCGATAGTCCGGCTCGGGACCGGTGAACAGCAGGTAGGGCGTGCCCGCCGCGTCGACCAGCCGCCGTACGTCGAGGCGGGGCTCGTCGTAATCGGCGTAGTGATCGCCGTCGAAGGCCAGCGCCGGGCGCCGGGCGCGGTAGTCGAACAACGTATCCACGTCGAAGCGGGCCACCACGGTGCCGCTGTCGGCGTCGCCGCCCATCAGCTGTTGGGCGGCGAGCCGGCCGGCCTGGCCCGCAGAGAGGAAACCGTCGAGGGCGTGCACGAGCACCAGCCCCCGCTCGGGCGGTGCCGCCACCAGCTCGACCAGGTGGTGATCCCCAGCGGGGCTGTGGTCATCGGGCTCGGTTCGCCGTCGCCATCGCATCATGTCCATCGTGTCGTCCCAACGACCAGGGCGCCAGTCGCATTCCGCCGGTCAGTGGACGGCGGCGCGGATGGCACCGGCAATCGCCTCGGGGGTCAGGCCGACCCGCGCGCGCAAGACCGCGGGCCTGGCATGGCTCAGGAACTCCTGCGGCACCGCGCACACCACGACAGGTGTGTCGACACCTGCGTCCACGAGCGCTGCGGTGACCGCGGCGCCGAAGCCACCGGCGCGGCCGTGGTCCTCGACGGTCACGACCAGCGCATGGTGACGGGCCAGGTCGACCACCGCGGAGGCGACGGGGAGGACCCAGCGCGGGTCGACAACCGTCACCGCGACCCCCTCGTCACCCAGCAGCCGCGCAGCATCGACCGCCACGTGCACCATGGCCCCGGCGGCCACGATCACCACGCCGTCCGCAGCCTGGTCCGGACCCGTACGGGACATGACGTCGACACCATCGACGGTGTCCAGTGCCTCCACATCGGCCGGAACCGGTCCCTTGGGGAATCGCACCGCCGTGGGCGCATCGTTGACGGCAACTGCCTCGCGCAGCAGCTCGCGCAGCCGGGCGCCGTCGCGGGGGGCGGCCACCCGCATCGACGGCACAATGGACAGGATGGACAGGTCCCAGACTCCGTTGTGCGACGGTCCGTCCTCGCCGGTGATGCCAGCGCGGTCCAGGACGAAGGTGACGCCACAGCCGTGCAGGGCGACATCCAGCAAGGTCTGGTCAAAGGCGCGGTTGAGGAACGTCGCATAGATCGCCACCACCGGGTGAATGCCCCCGAGCGCCAGGCCGGCGGCACTGGCCACGGCATGCTGCTCGGCGATTCCCACGTCGAACACGCGGTCGGGGAACTTGTCGGCAAAGGCGTCGAGCCCGGTCGGTTGCAGCATCGCGGCGGTGATGCCGACGATGTCGTCGCGCTCAGCGGCGACCACGGCGATCTCGTCCCGGAAGACCTGCGTCCAGGTGGTCTCCGGTGTCGCCAGGGACTCACCGGTGTCGGGGTCGAACGGGTACGACTGGTGCATCTGGTCGACCTCGTGCGCGACCGCCCGGGCGTAGCCGTGGCCCTTCTCGGTCACGACGTGCACCAGCACCGGCCCGTCGAACTTCTTGGCCTGGTCGAGCGCACGCTCCACCGCCGGGCGGTCGTGGCCGTCGACCGGCCCGACGTACTTCAGACCAAGGTCCTCGAACAGTCCTTGCGGGGCGATGGCGTCCTTGAGCCCGCGCTTGACCGCGTGCAGCGCGCCGTACGTGGGCGGGCCGACCACCCGCACGCCGGTGAGCCGGCGCTTGATGGTGCTCAGCGTGGTCTCGTAGCGGGGGTGGGTGCGGGTCTCGGCCAGCCGCGCGGCAAGTCCACCGGCCGTCCGGGCGTACGAGCGGCCGTTGTCGTTGACCACCACCACCAGGGGCCGGTCCTTGCCAGCGGCGATCGTGTTCAGGGCCTCCCAGGCCATGCCCCCGGTGAGCGCACCGTCACCGATGACGGCTACGACGTGGCGATGTTCGCCGCGCACCTCGTACGCCTTGGCGAGGCCGTCGGCGTAGGACAGCGAGGTGGAGGCGTGGGAGTTCTCGATCGTGTCGTGGTCGGACTCCGCGCGGCTGGGGTAGCCCGACAGACCGCCCTCTTGACGCAGCCGCTCGAAGTCCGCGGCCCGGCCCGTGACCATCTTGTGCACGTAGGCCTGGTGCCCGGTGTCGAACAGGATGCGGTCGCGTGGTGAGTCGAAGACCCGGTGGATGGCGAGCGTCAGCTCCACCACCCCAAGGTTGGGGCCGAGGTGGCCGCCGTGGGTGGCGACCGCAGACACGAGGCGCTCGCGGATCTCGGCGGCAAGCTGGGTCAGCTGATTCCCGTCCAGCTCGCGGAGGTCGCTCGGGCCGGCAATGCCATCGAGCAGGCCCATTGCGAAAAGTCCTCCGTTCGTCGTTGCTCACCTCAGCGCAGTCGCACGAGTCTATTCGCTCCCGCGCGATCCGCGGATTCTGGTCGCGCGATCCGCGGATTCTCCTCGCGCGTACGGTGCCTGCCGTGGCTGACTGCGTCTTCTGCGCGATCGTGACGGGGCGCGAGCACGCCCATGTCGTCTGGGAGACCGATGAGGTGGTTGGCTTTCTCGACAGCCGTCCCCTCTTCAAGGGCCACGTCCTGCTGGTCACCCGGCAGCACGTAGCAACACTCACCGAGCTCTCGGACGCGCTGCTGGCCCCCGTCCTCGCGGCGACACGAACGGTGGCGGTGGCAATGCGGGACTCGCTCGGCGCACAGGGCTCGCTCGTGGCGATGAACAACGTCGTCAGCCAGAGCGTGCCCCACCTGCACGTGCATGTCGTGCCCCGGACCAAAGGCGACGGTCTGCGCGGTTTCTTCTGGCCGCGGACCAGGTATGACAACGACGCCGATGCGCAGGCGTACGCCGAGCGGCTCCGGCGGGGCTTGGCGGTCCGTCCGGTGCGCGATTGACGACGGCGGTGCTGTGCTTGGGAGGCAGGGCGACTGGAACCCGCGGATCGGGGGACCGGAACCCGCGGATCGGGCGGCGGGCGGGGTCAGAGGCGGGGGCGGAAGCGGCGACCTCGCAGGGCCTCCTCCACCAGCCTGACCTCGCGGCGCAGCGCCTCCAGTCGCTCGGACTCCAGCTGCCAGGTGGCGACGGCCTTCTCGATCACGTCCAGCTCGGCGACGTCGCGCAGCGCCGTACGTGCTTCGCTGATCCCACGACGCGAGGCCGCCTGCATCGCCTCCACGTGCACGACGGCGAAGCGCGCGAGCACCACCGGGTGGTGTCGTAGCCCGGAGTAGCCGCGGTACTCCGGTGGGCAGAGGTCCAGCAGCCAGGCCACCGCAGTGTGCTCCCAGTCCGGCGCCAGTGGCGGGCGCACGCCCGCCGGCCAGCCGGGCGGGGCGACCGCACCGGTCACGGCCGCCTCACTGGTGGGTCGCTACCGGGACATAGCGGCCCCGCAGGTACGCCAACGCGCCGGCCTCATCCACCAGCCCCACGTGCGCCACCTCCAGCTCGACCAGCAACGACCAGCCGACCCGGCTGGGTTCGCCCACCAGCAGCGCGCCCACCCAGGACCGATCCTGCAGCACCGGACCCCAGTCGGTGTCGACCCACTGTCCGGTACGGAAGGCTCCCCCCGGCGACGGCGCCAGACCCGCAAAGACGTCGGCGACGGCGGAGTCGTCAGGGGCCAGCAGGCTCACCGCAGTGCGGCCTTCGGCCCGCAGCAGCGGCCACAGGTCCGACTCGTCGTCGAGCAGGCCGAGCAGCCGGGCCGGCTCACCCTCGGCCACCAACACGGATGACACCGTGAGCCCCGCGCGGCGGGCAGCCGGACCGCGCGCCGCCCATACCGTGACCGGCGCGACCAGCCGCGCACGCAGCCGTCGGGCCACCCGTCGCTCGTGCGGCGGCTCGAGGAACGGGTGGCCCGAGTGGATCGTCACGGGACCGATCCTGCCGCACGGCGGCCCGCGTCGCCGCCTCAGCCGACCAGGCTGCGCACCAGCAGTGCCGCGCCCGACGCCCCGCACACGATCAGCACCCAGGCGCGGGTATGCGCGGCATCGACGCGCGACCGCACGACGCCGGCGAGCAGGTGCCCGCCGACGAGCATCGGTGTCAGTAGCAGCGCCACATACAGGTCGTGTGCGCCCAGCTGGCCCCCGATGCCCAGCCCGGCCAGGCTCAGCAACGCGCCGACCACGAAGAACACCGCCAGTGTGGCGCGGATCTGGGCACTGTCGCGGTGCTGGTAGAGGATCGCCACCGGAGGTCCGCCAATCGAGGTCGCCGTGCCGGTGACCCCGGCCACGAAGCCGGCCACGCCGAGGGAGCCCGCCGTGACGGGCACCCGGATGGACCGCCAGGTGAGCAGCACCGCCAGCAGCACCATCAGCCCGATGCTCACCCCCAGCAGCCGGTCCGATGCCCACGCCACCACCAGCACCCCGACGGCGGTGCCGGGCACCCGCCCGCCCAGGGCCCATCGCAGGCCGGCGAAGTCGGCGTCACGCCACTCTCGCGACAGCGACGCCAGCGGGTACACCACCGCCAGGTACAGCGGCACAACCGGCATCAGGTCGGGTGCCACCACGGTGACCACCGGCGCACTCATCAGGTTCAGCCCCAGCCCAGCCACACCCTGGACGGCCGCCCCGACCAGGACCCCGACCGCGATGGCGGCCAGCACCCACGGGTCCAACCCCAGCATCACCCGCGCAGGGAGCGCAACACGTACGGCATGATCCCGCCGTGGCGGTAGTAGCTCGCCTCGCCGGGGGTGTCGATGCGCAGCACCGCGTCGAACTCGATAGTGCCGCCGTCACCGCCGGACGCGGTGACGTGCACCGTACGGGGGGTGTCGCCGTTGTTGAGTTCCTCGACGCCGCTGACCGCGAAGGTCTCCTCACCGCTGAGCCCGAGCGACTCGGCGGTCTCGCCGTCGGGGTACTGCAACGGCAGCACGCCCATGCCGATCAGGTTGGAGCGGTGGATGCGCTCGTAAGACTCGGCGATGACCGCCCGCACACCCAGCAGCGCGGTGCCCTTGGCCGCCCAGTCACGTGACGACCCCGACCCGTACTCCTTGCCGGCCAGGATCACCAGCGGTGTCCCCCGCTCGGCGTAGGCCACCGACGCCTCGTAGATGCTCGTGATCTCGGCCGCACCGTCGTCGGAGCCCTCAGCTGCGGGAAAGAGGCGCGTCACACCGCCTTCGGTTCCGGGCGCGAGCTGGTTCCGCAGCCGGATGTTGGCGAACGTGCCGCGGATCATCACCTCGTGGTTGCCGCGCCGCGAGCCGTAGGAGTTGAAGTCGAGCGTCTCGACGCCGTGCTCGGCCAGGTAGGCGCCGGCCGGTGAGTCTTTCTTGATCGCACCGGCCGGCGAGATGTGGTCGGTCGTCACCGAGTCGCCGAGCCTGGCCAGCACCCGGGCGCCGGTGATGTCGCTGACCGGGGCGGGCTCGGCCTGCATCGCGTCGAAGTACGGTGGCTTGCGGACGTACGTCGAGTCCTCGGCCCAGTCGAACGTGGCGCCTTCGGGGGTCGGCAGCGACTGCCACATCTCGTCGCCGGCGAAGACGTCGGCGTAGTCGGCGGTGAACATCTCCGCGGCAATCGCCTCGCCCACGACGGTGTCGACCTCCTGTGCCGAGGGCCAGATCTCGCGAAGGAAGACGTCGTCGCCGTCGGTGTCCTGCCCGAGCGGCTCCTCGTAGAGGTCCACGTCCATGGAGCCGGCGAGCGCGTACGCCACCACCAGCGGCGGTGAGGCCAGGTAGTTCATCTTCACGTCGGGGTTGATACGGCCCTCGAAGTTGCGGTTGCCCGAGAGCACGGCCGTCACGGCGAGGTCTCCGTCGTGGATCGCCTTGCTCACCGCGGGGATAAGCGGACCGGAGTTGCCGATGCAGGTGGTGCAGCCGTAGCCGACGAGGTTGAAGCCGAGCTTGTCCAGGTACGGGGTGAGGCCGGCCCGCTCGTAGTAGTCCATGACGACCTTCGACCCGGGCGCCAGCGTCGTCTTGACCCACGGCTTGGTGGTCAGCCCCCGCTCGACCGCCTTCTTGGCCAGCAGTGCCGCGCCGATCATCACCGACGGGTTGGACGTGTTGGTGCACGAGGTGATGGCGGCGATGACCACCGCACCGTGGTCGATCTCGCAGCTGGTCCCGTCGGGCAGCTCCACCAGTACTGGATTGCTGGGACGGCCCTGCCCGGACGCCGCGGTCACCGGATGCCGAGGTGCGTCCATCGTCCCGCCGCCGTTGTCGGTGGGCGGGTCGGAGGCCGGGAACGACTCCGCGACCGACTCGTCATAGCCGTTCTCGGTGCGGTCGGCGTCATCCACATAGTCCGACAACACGCCGCGGAAACCGGACTTGGCATCGGTGAGCGCCACCCGGTCCTGCGGACGCTTGGGCCCGGCGATCGACGGCACGACTGTGGACAGGTCGAGCTCGAGGTACTCCGAGTACCGGGGTTCGAGATCGGGGCGATGCCATAGGCCCTGCGCCTTGGCGTACGCCTCGACCAGGGCGACCTGCTGTTCGGATCGCCCGGTGAGTCGCAGATAGCTGAGCGTCTCGTCGTCCACGGGGAACACCGCGATTGTGGAGCCGTACTCCGGGCTCATGTTGCCGATCGTGGCCCGGTTGGCCAGCGGCACGGCCGCGACGCCCGGGCCGTAGAACTCCACGAACTTGCCGACCGCACCGTGCTCGCGCAGCATCTGCGTGATCGTGAGCACCAGGTCGGTCGCAGTGGTGCCGGGCGGCAGCTCGCCGCCGAGCTTGAAGCCAACGACGCGCGGGATCAGCATGCTCACCGGCTGCCCGAGCATGGCCGCTTCGGCCTCGATGCCGCCGACACCCCAGCCGACGACCCCGAGGCCGTTGACCATCGTGGTGTGGCTGTCGGTGCCCACGCAAGTGTCGGGGTAGGCAAGCACCGGGCCGTCGTCTCCGTCGTCCCTGCTCCGGGTGAAGACGACCCGGGCCAGGTGCTCGATGTTGACCTGATGGACGATTCCGGTGCCAGGCGGGACGACCTTGAAGTCGTCGAAGGCGCCCTGTCCCCAGCGCAGGAACTGGTAGCGCTCCCTGTTGCGCTCATACTCGATCTCGACGTTGCGCCCGAAGGCTTCCGGAGTCCCGAACACGTCGGCGATGACCGAGTGGTCGATGACCAGCTCGGCCGGGGCCAGCGGGTTGATGCGGGTTGGGTCGCCGCCGAGGTCCTGCATCGCCTCGCGCATCGTGGCCAGGTCGACGATGGCCGGGACCCCGGTGAAGTCCTGCATGATGACCCGCGCCGGGGTGTACTGGATCTCCTTGCTGGGCTGGGCGTCGCTGTCCCAGGCCGCCAGCGTCCGGATGTCGTCGGCGGTGATGTTCACGCCGTCCTCGGTGCGCAGCAGGTTCTCCAGCAGCACCTTGAGACTGAACGGCAGCGAGTCGACGTTGCTCTGGTCGACAGCGTCGTCGGCCGCCACGGCGTCGAGCCGGTAGATCTCGTACGCCGTGCCGTCGACGTCCAGGGTGCTCCGCGCCCCGAAACTGTCCATGCCGCCGCCTGCGCCTGCCATGTCGGCTCTCCTGAGTCTCGTGTCGTCGGTGACCATCTTGGCCCACGTCCACCGTCCCGGGCCACAGGAGGTGCAGACGAGACTTTTATATTGACATCAAGATACATGATGTCAAGAGATCAGCGGAGGTCCCCTGCGTACGCGACCAGCGCCCGGGCGTCTCGCACCGAGGCCGGCCGGTGCGCATCGAGCGGCACTCGGGGCAGTACGCCGGGTGGGCGAAGTGGTGCACGCTGCGATGATGGCGCACGGGCGGCCCGGCAGTGCCAGACTTGGCCGAAGCCGATGCGCACACTACTGATCGACAACCACGACTCGTTCACGTTCAACCTGTTCCAGCTGATGGCGCGGACGTACGGGGTCGCCCCCGTCGTCGTCCCCAACGACCACCTCGAGCTGACCCCGGCCCTGGCCGACGGGTTCGACGCGGTCGTCATCTCACCCGGGCCGGGCCGTCCCGAGGTGGCCCGCGACATCGGTCGGTGCCTGGAGACCGTGCGCGCGAGCCGGGTACCCGTGCTCGGCGTGTGCCTCGGGCATCAGGCGCTCGGCCACCTGGTGGGTGCCGAGGTCACCGCTGCTCCGACGCCGCAGCACGGCCACCTCACCACGGTCCGGCACCACGGCACCGGGCTGTTTGCCGACCTGCCAGCCGGATTCACTGCCGTCCGGTACCACTCGCTGTGTCTGTCCGAGCCCCTGCCTGAGGCGCTGACGGCCGACGCCTGGTCCGAGGACGGGGTCGTGATGGGCATCCGACACCGGTCGCGGCCGTGGTGGGGGGTGCAGTTCCATCCCGAGTCGATCGCCAGTGAGTACGGCGAGCAGCTGCTGTCGACCTTTCGTGACCTGGTCGTTGGCCGCACCCCGAGGCGGGCTGCCACACCGGCCGCACCCCCGACGGCTCCCCCTGCCCCCGTGTCGGCCGCACCCCCGGGCCTGGTCGACGCGGCCCGCAGTTGGATGCTACTGAGCCGGCGCCTCCCGTACGCCGTCGACCCCGAGACCGTGTTCGACCAGCTCTGCTCCGGCCGGCCGTACGCCTTCTGGCTGGACGGGTGCCACCCGTCCGGGGAGCTGTCGAGATTCTCCCTCCTGGGCCACCCCGGTGGGCCGGGCGGAGAGGTGCTCAGCTACGACACCTTCGACGGCTTCGTGGTCGTCCGCGACGCCGACGGGCGCGGCGTCGACAGGCTCCCCGGCACGATCACCGACGTGCTCAGCGCGCGTCTGATCGAGCGGCGCGTCCGACCGGCTCCGGAGCTGCCCTTCGGCCTCAAAGGCGGGTACGTCGGGTACTTCGGCTACGAGCTCAAGGCGGACGTCGGGGCGGCTGGCAACCGGCGAGCCGCCACCGCCGACGCCGTGTGGACGTTCGCCTCCCGGTACGTCGCCATCGACCACGAGCAGAGATCGACCTGGGTGGTCTCGGTGTGCCGCGACACGCCTACCGACATCGCGGCTGCGCAGGGTTGGCTCGACCGCACCGCAGCCGAGCTCGGACCTGCCGCCGATCGGGCTGGTCCGCCACCGGGTCCCGCCAGCCCCGCCGCCGAGCCGCTGCCCGTCTGCCCGCCCCGGCGATACCTCGACAGTGTCGTCGAGGCGCAGGAGGAGCTGCGGGCCGGGCAGAGCTACGAGGTGTGTCTCACCACCGAGGTCACCGCACCGTTTCGTGGCGACGCCCACCATGCGTACTTGCGGCAGCGCCGTCTCAACCCGGCGCCGTACTCCGCCTTCCTCCAGCTCGGTCCCACGCAGGTCCTCTGCTCGTCGCCGGAGCGCTTCTTGCGCATCGACGAGGACGGTGCCGTCGAGTCCCGGCCGATTAAGGGCACCGCACCGCGCGGTGGCACCGCCGTCGACGACGAGGTGCTCCGCACCGAGCTCGCCACGGCCGCGAAGACCCGAGCCGAGAACCTGATGATCGTCGACCTGCTGCGCAACGACCTCGGACGGGTGTGCGAGATCGGCAGCGTGCACGTCCCCTCGTTCATGGCGGTGGAGTCCTATGCGACGGTGCACCAGCTGGTGTCCACGGTTCGCGGCCGGCTGCGGCCCGACGTCGATCCGGTCGCGGCCGTCCGCGCCTGCTTTCCCGGCGGGTCGATGACCGGCGCACCGAAGCTGCGCACGATGGAGATCATCGACCGGCTCGAGGGCAGGCCGCGCGGGATCTACTCCGGCGCGCTGGGCTACTTCGGGCTGACCGGCGCCGCGGACCTGAACATCGTGATCCGTACGGTCGTGGTCGCCGGCGGACGACTGAGCGCCGGCGCCGGCGGCGCGATCGTGCTCGCCTCGGACCCGGCGGCGGAGTATGAGGAGATGCTGCTCAAGATGCGCGCGGCGCTGTGCGGCGTGATGGTCGACGAGGGGGCACCGGCGAGCCGGTGATCATGCCTGGGCGCGGCGCGAGCGACCGCACCGCACCGCATCATCGCCGCTCGAGCAGGGCCACGCACTCCACATGGTGGGTCATCGGAAAGAGCGCGTATGCGCGCAGGTCTGCCAGCCGGTAGCCCAGTGCGTCGAAGGTGGCGATGTCGCGCGCGAGGGCGGCCGGGTCGCAGGCGACGTAGACCACCCGGCTGGGCCCCAGCTCGCAGCTGGCGCGCACGACCCGGGCCTTCGCGCCGGTGCGAGGCGGGTCGAGCACCACGACGTCGGCCCGGTCACCCGCGCGACCACTGCGCAGCGCCTGGTCGACGCGGGCGTTCACGATCTCCACCTGCGGCAGGTCGTGCAGGTTGCGTCGCGCGTCGCGCACCGCAGCACCGTCGGACTCCACCGCGACGACGGTCCCGTGACCCCCGACGGCGGCACCGAGAAAGGCGGCGAACAGGCCGACGCCGCTGTACAGGTCAACGGCCCGCTCCCCCGCCACCGGGCGCCCGAGGTCGAGCACGGCGTCGACGAGGGTGGCCGAAGCTGCCGGGTGCACCTGCCAGAAGCCGGCACCGGTGACGCGGAACGTCCGCTCGCCGACCCGCTCCGTGGCGTACGCGGGGCCGGCCACCCGCTGCCCGTCTGCGAGCACCTGCTGCTCACCGGCGCTGGACACGACCGTGTCGATGCGCCGGAGATCCGGGCGGGGTTCGATTCCGACCAGGGGGGTGTCGGGGTGCGCGATGGGGCAGACGTCGACCGGCTCGACCTGGTGCGAGCGGTGGCGGCGCAGACCGACCGCACCGTCGGCCCGCACGGTCCAACCCATCCGGGTGCGCCAGTGCAGCGCATCGGGCTGTACCGGCAGCACCGTGACCGTCCGCTGCAGCCCGGCCAGGCGCTGCAGCTGTTCGGCCACCACGTCGCCAAGCAGCTCGCGCTGACGGGCCGGAGCCACGTGCTGGAAGTCGCAGCCGCCACAGCGACCGGGCCCGGCGTACGGGCAGGGCGGCTGCACCCTGCCCGCGGCGGCGGCCAACACCTCGATCGCGTCGCCGCGAAGGAAGCGATCGGACTGATCACCCTCGGTGATGCGCACGCGGGCACGCTCGCCGGGCAGGCTGTGCCGGACGAAGACCACCCGTCCGTCCCACCGCGCCACGCAGTGCCCGCCGTGGGCCACCGGACCGATGTCGAGCTCACACTCGGCGCCGACCAGCGACGCGGGGGGCTGCCGGACCGGCACCTCGGCAGTCACTGCCCGTCCCCAGAAGGCGGTGACGGGTCGTTGGGCCCTTGGTAACCGCCCCGGATCACGCTGCGGCGACGCTGCGGACGGTCCGCGCGGGCCTTGGCCACCGCCGACGACCGCAGCTGGTACGGCACGCTCGTCACCATCACCCCCGGGGTGAACAGCAGCCGGCCCTTCAGCAGCAGCGCCGTCTGGTTGTGCAGCAGCTGCTCCCACCAGTGGCCCACGACGTACTCGGGGATGTAGACGGCGACGATGTCGCGCGGGCTGTCGCGGCGGACGTTGCGGACATAGGACACGGTCGGTCGGATGATCTCTCGGTACGGCGAGTCCAGCACCCGCAGCGCGACCGGCAGGCCGGCCGCGTCCCAATCCGCCATCAGCCGCGCGGTCGCCTCCGGGTCGACGTCGATGCTCAGCGCCTCGAGAACGTTCGGGCGGGTGGCCCGGGCATACGACAGCGCCCGCAACGTCGGCTTGTGCACTTTGGAGACGAGCACGATCGCGTGCACCCGGGACGGCAGTCCGTGGTCGCTGTCGTCGACGGCGAGCTCCTCGCTGAGGGTGTCGTAATGGCTGCGGATGGCTCGCATCAGCAGGAACAGCACGCCCATGGCGAGGATGGCGATCCAGGCACCGGACGCGAACTTGGTGATGAGCACGACGATCAGCACCGACCCGGTGATCGCGAACCCGGTGGCGTTGACCGCCCGGTTACGGCGCATGCGCGCACGTGCTCCCGGGTCGGGCTCGCTGGGGATGCGGGCGTTCCAATGCCGCACCATCCCCAGCTGGCTGCCGGTGAACGACACGAAGACCCCGACGATGTAGAGCTGGATCAGCCGCGTGACCTCCGCGTCGAAGGCCGCGATCAGGATGCACGCCAGCAACGCCAGCCCGATGATGCCGTTGCTGAAGGTGAGTCGGTCGCCGCGCAGCTGCAGCTGCCGCGGCAGGTAGCCGTCGCGTGCCAGGATCGAGCCGAGCACCGGGAAGCCGTTGAAGGCGGTGTTGGCGGCCAGCACCAAGATCACGCCGGTCACCGTGGTGACGAAGTAGAACCCCACCGGGAAGTGGTCGAAGATGCCGGTGGCGAGCTGGCCGATGACCGGGTTCTGGACGTAGTCGTCGCCGACGAGCCGCCCGTCGGGCTCCGCCAGCTGGGTGGCGGGGTCCTCCGCGAGACGCACATGCATCAGGTTGGCAAGGGTGATGACACTCAGCGCCATCGTGATCGCCACGACGCCGAGCAGCAGCAGGGTGGTGGCCGCGTTGCGTCCCTTGGGCTTGCGGAAGGCCGGCACGCCGTTGGTGATCGCCTCGACGCCGGTGAGGGCCGCGCAGCCCGACGAGAACGCGCGCAGCAGCAGGAAGACGAAGGCGAAGCCGGTGAGGCCGTTGCTGAACGTCTCCTCGGTCACCAGGTCGAACCGCGCGCTCTCGGCCGCCGGCAGCTCGCCGAACAGGTACCGGCCGAAGCCCCACGCAGCCATCCCGAGGATCCCGACCATGAACAGGTAGGTGGGCACCGCGAATGCCGTGCCCGACTCCCGGACACCGCGCAGGTTGATCGCCATCAGAAACACGGTGGCGCCGACCGCGACGAGGACCTCGTGGCCGGCCACCACCGGGATGGCCGTGGCGGCGTACTGGGCGGCTGAGGAGATGCTGACCGCAACGGTGAGGATGTAGTCGACGAGCAGGGCACTGCCGACGCTGAGGCCCGCGGTCGCCCCCAGGTTGGTCGTCACGACCTCGTAGTCACCGCCACCGCTGGGGTAGGCCTGCACGTTCTGCCGGTACGAGGTCACCACGACCGCCATCACCAGAGCGACGGCGATGCCGACCTTCCACGAGAACGAGTACGCCGACAGCCCGGCGCTGGCCAGCACCAGAAAGATCTCGTCCGGCGAGTACGCCACCGACGACAGGGCGTCGCTGGCGAAAACCGGCAGCGCGATCCGCTTGGGGAGCAACGTCTCGCTGAGCTGCGTGCTGCGCAGCTTGCGGCCCAGCAACAGGCGTTTGCCCGTGTCGACGATACCCACGAGCGGCGATGCTAGCGTCGGGGATCGTGCACGTTGTGATCATGGGGTGTGGCCGCGTCGGCTCGACGCTTGCGCACAACCTCGAACTCCGCAGCCACACCGTGTCGATCATCGACAGCAACCCCGACGCGTTCCGTCGCCTCGGCCCGTCGTTCACCGGTAACACGGTGAACGGGGTGGGCTTCGACCGCGACGTCCTGATCGCTGCCGGCATCGAGGACGCGAGCGCGTTCGCCGCCGTCTCCAGCGGCGACAACTCCAACATCATCTCCGCGCGGGTGGCCCGCGAGCAGTTCGGGATCACCAACGTGGTCGCGCGGATCTACGACCCGGGCCGAGCCGAGGTCTACGAGAGACTCGGCATCCCGACGGTGGCCACCGTCACCTGGGCCGCCGACCGGGTGTTGCGCCGGCTGCTGCCCGAGGGCGAGGAGCCGCTGTGGCGCGACCCGTCCGGCACCGTACGCGTGGACGAGATCCCGGCCCCCGACCAGTGGGTGGGCAGCACAATCGGGACGCTGCAGGAGCACACCGGTGCCCGGGTCGCCTATCTGACCCGGCTCGGCGCCGGGCTCATCCCCGACCGGCACACCGCCATCCAGGCCGGTGACCTGCTGAACATGTTCAAGCTCGAGGTCGACAACGCCGTGGTGACCGAGCGGCTTGCCACCGGACCGAGGCAGGAGTGATGCGGGTCGCCATCGCCGGGGCGGGTGCCGTGGGCAGGTCGGTCGCCCGCGAGCTGCTCGACAACGGTCACGAGGTGCTGCTGGTCGACAAGGACCCGCGCGTCATCCGGTCGAAGTCGGTGGCCGACGCCGAGTGGCTGCTCGCCGATGCCTGCGAGCTGTCGAGCCTGGACGAGGCGGGGGTGCACAGATGCGACGTGGTCGTGGCGGCGACCGGGGACGACAAGGTCAACCTGGTCGTCTCGCTGCTGGCCAAGACCGAGTTCGCGGTGCCGAGGACGGTCGCGCGAGTCAACCACCCGGCCAACGAGTGGCTGTTCACCGAGTCCTGGGGGGTGGACGTCTTGGTCTCCACCCCGCGGCTGATGGCCGCGCTGGTCGAGGAGGCCGTCTCAGTCGGCGACCTCGTGCGGTTGTTCACCTTCCGCACCAGCACCGCCAACCTGGTGGAGATCACGCTGCCCGGCGACTCCCCGTACGTGGGCACGCTCCTGCGCGACGTCCCGTGGCCCGTGGATGCCGTGCCCGTCGCCATCCTGCGCGACGGTGGCATCTTGACCCCGGAGCCGGACCGGTCGCTGGAGTCGGCCGACGAGCTGCTGCTGGTGGCCAGTGAGGAGCACGAGGACGAGATCGCCCGGCTGCTGGCCCCGGTCGAACACCCGCCGGGGAGCTGATGTCGTGGACTACGCGGCTGCCGCCTGCTGCGGGACGAGTGGCGTCGCGTTCCTGCTGAGCAGCCAGACCATCGACGCGAGAGCGGCGACCTGCAGGGGCCAGCCGAGGGCGATCTTGGCAGCGCCGAGCCAGGCGACCATTTCCTCACCGCCGAGCCACAGCGGGTACTGCACCGCGACCCGCAGCACGCACGGCACGGCCAGCAGCAGCGTCAGTCGCCCACACAGGCGCACCAGACCGGTGTCGGACCGCCAGCTCGTCGGGTCCCCGGTGACGCTGCCGATGACGAAGCCCACCAACGGCCATCTGATGAGCACCGACCCCACCATGAGTGCCGCATAGCCGGCGTTGTAGATGATGCCGGGCAGGAAGGCGTCCTGCGCCTCGCCGCTGCGCAGTGCGAAGACCGCGGCGATCGCGATGCCCACGATGGCGTTGAGGACGAACTGCGGCGTCTGGCGCTGGACGAGGCGCACGACCAGCAGCACGCCGGCGAGCCCGGCCCCGAGCGACAGTGCCACCCGCAGGTCACGGCCGACCACCCACGCGAGGGTGAAGGTGATCGTGGGCAAGGCGCCCTCGACCATCCCGCGCTTGCCGCCCAGCGCCTTGGACAGCTGGGCCCGGACGAGTTGCTCGACGGTCTCGTACGCGGCCGGGGCGGCTCCCGCGGCGGTCTCCGGCATCGAACCGGTCGGGGCGGGTTGGCTCACGGGCTGAGCTCGTAGCGCGGGTTGAACAGCCGGCGCTGGCCGTCGGAGCAACCCAGACGGCCATGCACCGTCAGCTCGCGGCCGCAGGCGATACCGGCGATGCGGCGCCGGCCCAGCCAGATCAGGGTCACGCTGCCGGAGTCGTCGTACAGCTCGGCCTCGAGCGCCGCCACGCCCCCGTGCGGACGTACCGTGACCTGACGCAGCGTGCCGTGCAGGGTGCAGATGTCACGGTCGCCGTGCACAGCGATCTCGCGCGCGCCGGCCCCCGCCACCTCAGCCTTGCGGTCGGCGACGTCTCGTGCCTGCTGACCGCCCGACAGCCGCTCCTTGGCGCGCTGCCAGAAACCTTGCTCCCGAGGTTCCCCGTCCGGGTGTGCTGTGGCCATGGCTCAAGCCTACGCTGACGAGCCAGCCAGAGCGCCGGGACTAGGAAACGTCGCCGCCGGCTTCTGCACCGGTGACCGTCCGGGCCTCCGGCGGTAACCGCAGCGGCAGCGGCTGCCGCGGCGACATCGGTTCGGTGCCGCGTACGACGACCACGGCACGCAGCGCCTGCTCCAACGCGGCCTCCGGGCGGTCGTCCTCCACCGCCTGGCCCCAGAACGTCCCCCGGAGCAGCCAGCGCGGGCCCTCGACCGCCACCACCCGCGAGGCCTGCACGCCCTGGTGGCCGTCGGGGGTCCGGACCGGGACCTTCAACCGCAGCTGCGGGCCGTGTAACCCTTCCTCCTCGTCCACGGTGCCGCCCAGGCGGGTCGCCTCGGCGCCGATCTCGCGCCTCAGGTCGGTCCACAGCCCGCCCGACTTGGGGGCGGCGAACGCCCGCAACTCCAGGCCGCCGTCCGGTCCGGCGAGCAGCACCGCCGTCACCGTTCCGGTCTCCTGGTCGGCCTGCAGGCGCAGTTCGACACCCTCGACGCCCGCCACCAGCAGGCCGCCGAGATCGACCCGGTCCATGGTTGCTTCTCCCAGGTCGACCTCGGCGGAGTCCCAGGGACCGGTGTCGGTGCCGCGACCGGACGCTCGCTGCGAGGCGCGGGTGGCCGGCGTGGCCGGGCCGGGGCTGGACTCGACTGCCGGCTCCACGGCGCCTGGACGCTTCCGACGGCCGAACATCAGTGCTCCTCGTTGTCGATGCCGGGAGCGGCGAAGCCCCCCGTCGAACCGTAGCCGCCGGCGCCACGCACCGACTCCGGCAACCCCTCCACCGCCACGAAGCTGGCCCGCTCGATCCGCTGCACCACGAGCTGGGCAATACGGTCCCCGCGACTCAACCGGACGGTCCGGCGCCGGTCGAGGTTGACGAGGCAGACCTTGACCTCGCCGCGGTAACCGGCGTCGATCGTGCCCGGTGCATTGACGATCGACAGCCCGACGCGGGCGGCCAACCCGGAGCGGGGATGCACGAACCCGGCGTATCCCACCGGCAGGGCCAGTGCGATCCCGGTCGGCACAACCTCGCGCTCCCCCGGCTCAAGCACGACGTCGCGGGTGGTGACGAGGTCGGCGCCGGCGTCGGCGTCGTGCGCGTAGGCGGGCAGCGGCACCTCGCTGTCGAGGCGCTGGACGAGGATCTGTGGCTCGGTCACGGCCGCGACCCTAGTCGGCGTGGCAGGCTGGTGGGGTGTCCGATCCCGACCCAGCCACGCACGTCGAACGACTCTGGGCGTCGGTGACCTGGTGGGCGCTGGCGGTCCTGCTGGTGGCAGCGGTGTGGCTGGTGCTGGTGGTGTCGACACCACCGTCGGTCACAGCCATCGGGACCTTCGCCGCGGCCGGGGTGGTCGTTGGTGGGCTTGTCGTGGCCGGGGCGGTGCCGGTGGGCGTGCGCGGGGGCGAGGTCGTCGCCGGCCGGGCCCACGTGCCGCTGACGATGTGCGGCGCGATCACCCCGCTCGGCCCAGCAGCCACGCGTGAGCTGCGCGGCGCCGGCGCGGACGCCCGGGCGTTCCTGGTGCTGCGACCCTGGATCAGCAGCGGGGTACGCGTCGAGCTGACTGATCCCGGTGACCCCACGCCGTACTGGTTGATCTCGGCACGGCACCCCGGGCGGGTTACGGCGGCGGCGCAGGCGGCACGGTCCGCGCCGGCAGGCGATGCGCATAGGGCACGATGACCACGCGACGGCCACTTGGATGGCCGACCAGCGGTGACTGACTGACGGGAGCGGTGTGGTGGCGCGCAAGGTGAAGACGACCTCGGACGACCCGATCGAGGAGGCCCAGGATGCCGGCGCGACCCGCACGGCGAGCAGGGGTTCCAAGCAGTTGTGGAAGGTCTACAGCAGGGGCGCGACGGTGCTGTCCGGGGTGCTCACCCTGCAGCTGACGCGCCGGCTGTGGCAGTTGGCCACCCGCAAGAAGGCACCGGCGTCACCAGAGCACCCCGACGTCGACGTGCGCGAGGCCATCATGTGGGCGGTGCTGTCGGGCGTGACCGCCGAGCTGGTCAAGGTCGCGGTCAGCCGCAAGACCGCCCAGTACTGGGTGCGCTCGACCGGTCACCTGCCACCCAACATGGACCCGATCGAAAAATAAACGCTCAGGCGGCGCAGTCGCGGCAGATCGGTCCGTGTTTGCCCTGGTTGGCGAGCTGGCTGCGGTGGTGCACCAAGAAGCACGAGGCGCAGGTGAACTCGTCGGTCTGCTTGGGCAGCACCTGGACGGCGAGCTCCTCGTGGGACAGGTCGGCACCCGGCAGCTCGAAAGCCTCCGCTGCCTCAACCTCGTCTTCGTCGACCTTGCCGGAGTTCTTGTCGTGCCGGCGCGACTTCAGCTCTTCGATGCTGTCTTCGTTGGTGTCTTCTTCGGTCTTGCGCGGTGCGTCGTAGTCGGTGGCCATGTCAGTCCGGGTTCCTCGAGTCGCTGTCGTGTGCGGGGCCCAGCGGCACCGCACGGTGTTTCTGCCCCGAGATTCCCCGGGTAGCGCGCCGATTGTGCCTCATCCGCCGCCCATTAACACGGTGGGCTCGACCGCGGACGATGCGACTCCTGACACAGCCATGCTGCGGTGTGCGTCAAGACGGTGCAGCGGCCACAACAGCCCGGTGCAGCCGGACATTCCCGGCTGCGATGAAGCGGTGCTCACCGGCCCTGCCCGACTAGAAACCGCACCGCTCGACCAGCTCCAACAGGGGGGTCAGCAGCGCGGGGAGAGTGACGAGCACCAACCGCTCACCCGGGGGCTGACCGGCCGCGCCGGTGACGACGGCACCGGCCTCCTCGGCCACCAGCCGACCGGCGGCCAGATCCCACGGCTGCAGCCCCTCCTCGACGTAGGCGTCGACGCGGCCACACGCCACCGCGCACAGGTCCAGCGAGGCCGCACCGAAACGCCGGATGTCGCGCACCTCTGCCAGCAACGCGCCCACGGCGGACGCCTGGCGCATCCGGGTGTCCAGGTCGTAGGAGAACCCGGTCGCCACCAGGGCCTGGCCCAGGTGCGGCGCGGGCGGCACCTGCAGACGCACCGGCTCGACGGCGTTCGGTCGGCGGCTGGTGGCGCCGTGACCGAGCGCGGCCGCGAACTCCTCACCCGACACCACATCCACGACGCAGCCGGCGAGGACCGTCGCGCCCTCCTGGGCCGCAACCGACACCGCATGGGCCGGCAGGCCGTACATGAAGTTGACCGTGCCGTCGATCGGGTCGAGGACCCAGACGACGCCGGACTCCCCCGGCTCGTCCAGACCCTCCTCGCCGATGAAGCCGTCACCGGGACGCAGCACCCGCAACCGGTCGCTGAGCAGCCGCTGCACGGCTGTATCGAAGGCGGTGACGGGGTCAGTAGGGCTGGACTTGGTCGCGCTGACCGGCACTCGGCCAGCCGGGCGGTGCGCGCGCAGCCAGCCTGCCGCCTCCCGAGCCACCGTCACCGCGACGTCGCGCAGGGCCAGCGGATCGGCACTCATGACGTCACCGGCTGGGTTATCGGCTGACTCACGGGCCGGGCGGAGTCGACCTCGCACAGCGCCGGGCGTGCCCCACGCAGGTTCGGGCAGCACTCGGCCGGACAGACATCCCATGACGGCCCCAGCCCTCCCAGGGCAGCGCGTGGGGTCTGCGCGCCGGTCTCGTTGGCCGCACGTTCCAGCAGGAGCTCGCGCACCATCGCGACGAAGCGCGGGGCGATACCCGGGGTGGGCACGCGCACGAAGCCCAGGCCGAGACTCGCCGCGGTCTCGGCTGCCTCGGTGTCGAGGTCGTAGACGACCTCCATGTGATCGGAGACGAAGCCGATCGGCACCACCACGACACCGCTCACCCCATCAGGCCCCGCCGCGCCGGTCAGCGCCACCAGATGGTCGTTGATGTCGGGCTCGAGCCACCGCATCTGCGGTGGGCCGGAGCGCGAGCAGAAGACCACGTCATGGGCGAACCGCTCTCCGGTCACCTCCGCCACCCCGTCGGACACCAGCCGCGCCGCCTCATCGTGTTGGCGCACGTAGGCGTCGCCGTCGATGGCCGACGAGCGCCCGCTGCCCTCGCTCATGGCCGCGGGGATGGAGTGGGTGACGAAGGCCAGCCGCACCCGGTCGGGTCCGTCGTGACCCTGCGCAGCGAGGCGATGCAGGGCGTCGACGGTGGCGGTGACGAACGGCGCGACGAAGCCGGGATGGTTGTAGTAGTGCCGCAGCTTGTCTAGCCGAGGTGCCCCCGCACCGGCCGCCTGCACGTCGGTGACTGCGTCGAAGAGGTTCTCGCGGTACTGCCGGCACCCCGAGTACGACGAGTACGCACTGGTGACGAAGCAGGCGGCGCGCCGCACGCCGTCGCGCTGCATCTGTGTCAGGGCCTCGGCAAGGTACGGATCCCAGTTGCGGTTGCCCCAGTAGACCGGCAGGTCGACGTCGTGGGCGACCAGGTCGGCTCGCACGGCTGCCAGCAGGGCCCGGCATTGGTCGTTGATCGGGCTGCGGCCGCCGAAGCGGTGGTAGTGCGCACCCACCTCGACCAGCCGTTCGCGGGGGATGCCGCGGCCGCGGGTCACATTCTCCAGGAACGGCAGCACGTCGTCCGGCCCCTCCGGCCCACCGAAGGAGACCAGCAGCAGCGCGTCGTAGGGCTCGGCAGACAGCGCTGCGGGATCGGACGTCGTGGCCTTGGTCATCGGCTGCTCGTGGTCCCTTCGGCGCGGGGCCGCGGCGGTCGCGACCCGTAGGCTGTGCAGGCTCTCGGTCCATTGTCGACGCCCCGGACGATCCTCGTGCTCCAGCCCTATCGCCGCATCCTCTCGCTCCCCGGCGCGGTCGCTTTCAGTGCCGCCGGCGGGGTGGCTCGGATGCCGATGTCCATGACCGGCCTGGGCATCGTGTTGCTGGTCAGCCAGCGCACCGGCTCGTACGCCGACGCGGGTCTGCTGGCCGCGATCACCGTGGCCGCCGCGGCGGTGACGAACCCGCTGCTCGCCCGCGCCCTCGACCGGCGCGGACAGACGCTGGTGCTGCCGGTGGCGGGGATCGGCGCGGCGCTGGGCCTGAGCCTGTTGATCTGGAGCATCGAGGCGGGGTGGCCCATCGGCTGGACGTGCCTGGCCGCGGCTGCGGGTGGCGCCTGCTTCCCGCCGTACGGCTCGGCGGTGCGGGCCCGCTGGGCGCACGCGGTGCACGAGCGGTCGCAGCTCAGGACGGCCTTCGCGCTGGAGGGTTCGGCCGATGAAGCGGTCTTTGTGGTGGGACCGGTGCTGGTCACGCTGCTTGCCACCTCAGTCCACCCGGCGGCCGGGTTGGCGGCCTCCATCGGGTGCGGGCTGGCCGGCGGGCTGCTGCTGGCCGGTCAGCGCTCGACCGCGCCCGTGCCCCGACCGGTCACGGGCACCGTCGGCGACCGGCAGCTGCTGCAGTGGGACCGGCTGCTCCCGCTGTGTGTCGTGGCGAGCGGGCTGGGCTGCCTGTTCGGCTCGGTGGAGATCGTCACGGTGGCCTTCGCGGCAGAGAGCGGCCACCGGGCCTGGGCCGGCTGGCTGCTGGCGGGGTGGGCTGCCGGCAGCCTCGTCGCCGGTCTGGCGCTGGGCACGCTGCCCGGCCCCGGTCGACCGCTGCGGCGCCTGCGCACCGGTGCGCTGTTGCTGGCGGCGACCGTCGCAGTGGCCGGCTTCGCACCCGGTCCGATCGCGTTGGGGGTCCTACTGCTGGTCTCCGGGCTCACCATCGCGCCGACCCTGATCTCGGTCACGACACTGGCCGAGCTGTCCAGCCCGACTGCTCGGATCACCGAGGGGATCACCTGGGTGACCACCGGGCTCACCGTCGGGGTGGCGCCGGGCGGGGCGCTGGCCGGGTTGGCGGTGGATGCCTGGGGTGCGTCGCCCGCGTTCGTCGTACCGGTCGGCGGCGGGCTCGTTGCGGCCATCTCGGCCTGGATGATCGGCGACCCTACGGCGAGTCTGATTGGTACGACGGCGTCGGAGGACGAAACTGTCGACAAGTCGTCTGCGCCTGCTGGTGCGGACCTTGGGAGGCGACCAGATGCGTGACCTCGACCTCGTCGGGCTGAGCGGTGACGGCAAGCACGTCCTGTTCCGCGACGACGGCGACGAGGACTTGCGCATCCGCGTCGACGACCGCCTCCGCGCCGCGCTCCGCGGCGACCGTGTGCGACTCGGACAGGTGGAGAACAACATGGACAGTGCCCTGCGTCCTCGCGACATCCAGGCCCGCATCCGGGCCGGTGAGTCACCCGAGGCGGTGGCGGCCGTCGCCCAGGTCTCCCTCGAGCGCATTATGGGCTACGCCCTGCCGGTGCTGGCGGAGCGCGAGCATGTCTGCCGCCAGGCCCGTCAGTCCGGGCTGCGCCGCAAGCACGCCTCCGGGCCCGGCCGCCTCCTCGGCACGGCCGTCGACGAGCACCTGCGCAGCAACGGGTGGGATCCCGAGGCGGCCTCCTGGGACTCCTGGCGGCGCGAGGACGGTCGCTGGTCGGTGACGGTGGCGGCGTCCAGCAGCGGTACACCCGCGACCTTCCTGTTCGATGCCCCGGGCAGGTACGCCTTCGCCCATGACGACGCGGCGCGCCGCCTGGTCGGCGACGAGCCGCCGCTGTCGGTCGAGCCCGAGACCGACGAGCCCCGATCGGGTCTCCCCCCGGTCGGGCCGCCCGAGACAGGCGGCGGACGGGTGATGCCACTGCGGCGTGCCGAGCCGGTCGACGACGACCACGCCGGCAGCGCCGACGACACCACCGACCTGACCGCGCTGAGTGCCGACCTGGCCGCCCTCGAGGCCGAGGCGGCGGCAGCCTCGGCCGACGAGACACCCCAGCAGCCATCGCCGACCGGGGCTGAGCCGCGCGCCCGGGTCAGCGGTCTTGACCGGCTCCGCCGCCAACGCGCTCAGGCCGACCAGCCGCTGCCGTTCGACGACGACGTCGAGGTCGGGTCGACCGGAGTCGATCCCGAGGGCCGGCAGTCCGAGGCCGCCGCCGCGCGGGCCGAGGTCGACGACGACGTGGAGGCCATCGCCCGGGTGATGTCCGCCCCCGAGCAGGACCGCCCGATGGCGGTCGGCGAGCAGCGGCGCCGCAAACCCAGCCGGCGGGCAGTCCCCAGCTGGGACGAGATCATGTTCGGCTCCAAGCCCAGCGGCTGACGCCTCAGCCCGGATCGGCGCCGGTGGTCACCGGTCGGTCCGGGCGTCCAGGGTCGGCCACCCACTCACTCCACGACCCAGGCCACAGTGCCGCCTCGATGCCGGCCACCTCCAGCGCCAGCACCTGGTGGGCCGCGGTGACTCCGGAGCCGCAGTAGGTCCCCACTACGGCTCCCGACGACCCCGCGCCGAGCGCGGCGAAGCGGGCCGCCAGCTCGGCTCTGGGAAGCATCCGGCCGTCGTCGCCCACGTTCGCGCTGGTCGGCGCGCTGACGGCCCCCGGCACGTGACCGGCAACGGGGTCTACCGGCTCGACCTCGCCGCGGTACCGGGCGGCCGCTCGGGCATCCAGCAGCAGCCCTGTTCGAGCCAGAGTGGCTGCTTCATCGCTGCTCAGGCGTGGCATGGAGCCCGGCACGGCCACCAGGTCGCCGCTCGGTGGCGGCGCGGCCGGGCCGCGTTCGACCGGCAGCCGCGCCGCCAGCCAGGCGTCGTACCCGCCGTCGAGCACGCCGACGTCTGGGTGGCCCGCATCGCGCAGCAGCCACCAGCAGCGTGCCGCGGCGGTCGAATCGCGCTGGTCGTAGACCACGACTGCCCGGTCGCCTCGCACCCCGGCACGGCGCATGGAGGTCGTCAGGTCGCGAGCCGCCGGCAGCGGGTGCCGGCCCCCCGGGCCCGGTGGCGCGGCCAAGTCGCGGTCCAGGTCGACGAACACCGCGCCCGGCAGGTGGCCGGCCTCGTACGCCTGGCGTCCGGGTGGTCCCGCCAACGACCAGCGGACGTCGAGCAGCGTCATGGGCTCACCGGCTGTGAGGCGCGCCCGGAGGCCGACCACATCGACGAGCGGGGTCACGGCGTCCCGTCGAGGGGCAGCACGTCCGGTGACAGCGAGGCAGCCTGGGCCCGGCCGGCGGTCAGGCGTCGCCGGTGGTGCCGCCGGCAGAGCACCTCGTAGTGCACCCTCGCGGCCGCCGGCTCAACCGAGCGAGCGTCCCCGTGGTCGGGGTCGTTGAAGAAGACGAGATCGGCCAACAGAGCCCGCCTCCTCAGCCGCTGACCAGGTCGATGAGCAACGGGACGACCATCTCCGCTGGGGTGAGAGAGCCGTGGAAGCCCCGCATTCTGGTCTCCACCGGGAACCGGGTCGACGCCAGCACCGCGCTGGTGCCGCGCGAGGCGGCCAGCACGTCACCGATACGCGGTCGCACGGCGTCGGCGATAGGCCCGAACCAGTCCTCGGCCTCCGCCTCGTCGCGCGTCCGGACCCAGGCGTCGTCCCCCAGCACCTCCCGCCACACGGCGGCGACGTCGTCGGTGGCCCCGGCGGCGGTGTAGACGTGTCGGAACCGCGCCTCACCGCCCAGCAGCACCATGCCGTCGCTCAGCGCGTGCGTGACGTCGACGTCGACGCGGTCCTCGTCGGCCACGTCGACCATGCCGTGATCCCCGGTGATCACCAAGCCGGTGCCCTCAGGCAGGGCGTCGCGCAGCGAGCGGGCCTCGCCGTCGATGCGCCGCAGCGCCTGGCGCCACTGCGGCGACTGCCAGCCGTGCTCGTGCCCGGCGTGGTCGAGCCGTGAGCTGTAGGTATACGTCAGCGAGGCGGGGGTGTCGGCTGCCTCGGCGGCGCAGCCGATGCGCTCCCAGGCGGAGTCGGCCTCGACGTAGGTCGCACCGCGCTGGCTGATCTGGGTCAGCCCCGACCCGACGAACGACGACCGGCTCACGACGGTGGCGGCAGCGCCGGCCGACCGCATCCGGGCGAAAACGGTGGGCTCGGGCTGCCACTGCTGCGGGTCGACGGCCGCGTCCCAGGTCAGGGCATTGAGCAGGGAGAGCGTGCCGGGGATGCGACAGGTGTATCCGACGACACCGTGCCGGCCCGGCGCCAGGCCGGTCCCCAAGCTGGTGATGGAGCTGGCTGTGGTCGAGGGCACGCAGGCCGTCAGCGACGCGGTGCCCTCGCTGACCAGGGACGCCAGGTACGGCGCGTCAACGGTGTGCTCGGCGAGCTGCTCCGAACCCAGGCCGTCGATCAGCATTACCACCCACGACGTCGCCTCCGGGAGGTCCAGCGAGCAGTCGAAGCCCGGCACCCCGCACCGGGCCGCGATGGACGGCAGCAACTCGGCCAGGGTGGACCGACCGTGCGCGGGCACGACGGGGTCAGGGCAGTCCATCGGGGCCCTCAGCGTCGGGTGGTCGACTCTGACAGGGCCCGCGCGAAGGCCAGCAGCCGCTGGACGGCGTCGGTGCCGTCAGCGGCGGCGCTCACCCGGATCGAGAAGTCGTCGGCGGTGAGGGTCCCGGTGTACCCGTGGTCGGCCTCGCACTCGGGGTCGGCGCACTGGGCAGGCTCCATGTCGAGGCGACGGATCGCACCCCAGGCGACGGTGAGGACGGCCTCGCTCGGCAGTCCGCCGCCGGTGTGGCCGGCATCGGGGGCCGGGTGGGCGACCATGCGCTGCACGACCACGGAACGTACCGAACCGAGCGCCACCGACTCCGTGGTGGTCGAGGTGTACGGCGAGGGCAGCAGGTCGTCCGGCGGGTGCTCGTCGGTGTGGGCGACCACGATGCGGGAAGGGGTCAGCACGACCACGGTGACGTGGCGCCGCACCTCGTCGTGGTCGAAGGTCGGCTCGTGGTGGACGAGGTACTCCACGACCCGCTCCCGAGCGACGGCCGCGTCGACCCCCTCGGCCACCGCCTCGGGGTAGTAACCGGCCGCCTCGATCGCCGAGCACAGCTCGGCGGCCCGGTCGACGGAGGGCTCCCCGGCGGCGGTCGGGCGCGGCTGCTGCGCCTCATGGGGGCGTCGGACACCTCGGGCGTCTGCCATGGCGACAGTCTCGCACGCAGCTGTCAGCTGGGGATCGTGTCGCCGGGCATTCGCGTCAGCCGGCGGACGAGCAGGTCGCTGCGACTGTCACCGACCGGGGCGACGTGCGCCTGCACGTCGAGCACCGAGATGCCGTCCGGCGACGCCATCACCAGCGGCAGGTCGACCGACACCAGCTGCGGCAGGTCGTTCTTGAGCCGGGCCACCCGCTGCACCAGGTCCTCGATCCGCGCCAGGTCGATCGGGTCGGCGCCGCGGTATCCCATCAGCAGCGGCGACGAACGCAGCTCGCGCACCATCGACGCTGCGTCGGCGTCGGTCATGGGCGGTATCCGGTAGGCGCGGTCACCCAGCAGCTCGCTGGGCGCGCCGGCGAGCCCGAAGGACACGATCGGTCCGAACAACGGGTCCTCGACGCCCTGCACCGTCACCGGGAGACCCTTGGGCGCCATCGTCTGCACCACGAAGTCCCCCGCACGGGCCTGCGCCATCCCCGCGGTCATGGCCTGCCAGGCCTGGCGCATCTGTTCCTCGTCGTCGATGTTGCGCCACACGTAGGCCAGGTCAGGGCGCATCTTGAGCCGTTCGGCCTGCGCCTTCAGCACGACGTCCCAGCCCAGACCGGCGGCGGCGGCCACCGCCTCGTCGGCAGTGCCGGCCCCCACCTGCCCCCAGACCTCGATGCCGTAGGCCGCGACGACCTCGACAGACTGCTCCCGGCTGAGAGCAGCACCGTCCGGCGAGGAGACCAGCACGCCCTCGACGACGCGCCGGGCGTCGGCGGTACGCACGTCGTGGTAGGCGCGGACCTCGCCGGCCGGTGTGCCGAGCCAGTGTGCGTACGACGCCGCCCGGGCCAGCGCGCGCACGGCTGCCTCGACCGCCGGGTACGAGGGGACGGATCCGCGTCCGGGCTCACCCTCCACGTCCGGGACCTGCAGCAGCTCGGGGACACCTTCGCGGCCCAGGAACGACGACACGATGGGCTTGTCCGACTGCTCCCCCACGGCGGCGAGCACACCGGCGACATCCTCACCGCCCGCCTCGAAGGGCGGGGCGTAGACGACCACCACGGCGTCGGTCTCCGGATCGTCGAGCGCCAGGTCGAGGGCCTGCTCGAAGTCGTCGGCGGTGGCGTCGGCACCCAGCGCGACCGGGTCACGCACGCTCAGCCCCACCGCGGCGGCCGCGTCGGCTGCCAGCAGTCCCAGCGCGTCGGAGTTGCCGACGACGGCGACCCGCGGGCCACGCGGCAACGGCTGGTAGGCCAACAACTGGGCCACGTCGAACATCTCGTCGAGACGGTCGACCTGGATCACCCCGGCCTGGCGGAACATCGCGTCGACTGCTGACTGAGGCGCGCTGCTGCGGCGTACGGCGTGGCCCACCGGCACACCCTGCGTCGACCGGCCCGACTTGACCGCGACGACCGGTTTACGCCGCGCCACACGACGGGCGATGCGGGCGAACTTGCGCGGGTTGCCGATGGACTCCAGGTAGAGCAGCACGACATCGGTGGCCTCGTCCTCCTCCCAGTACTGCAGCAGGTCGTTGCCGGACACGTCGGCACGATTGCCCGCGGACACGAAGGTGGACAGTCCGAGGCCCCGTTGTGCCACGCTCTCGAGGATCGCCGTACCCAGTGCCCCGGACTGGCAGAAGAACCCGACTTTGCCGCGCGGGGGCATCACCGGTGACAACGAGGCGTTGATGCGCACCGTCGGAGCGGTGTTGATGATGCCCAGGCAGTTGGGGCCCACCAGCCGCAGGCCGTAGCTGCGGGCCAGGCCCAGCAGCTGGCGCTGGCGCTGGCGTCCGTCCTCCCCCGTCTCAGCGAAGCCGGAGGAGATGACCACCAGGCCCCGTACGCCCTTGGCGGCGCAGTCGAGCACCACGTCGGTCACCGACTCGGCCGGCACCGCCACCACCGCGAGGTCCACCTCACCGGGGATCGCCTGCACCGAGCGGTAGGCGGGCAGGCCGGACACCGCTTCGGCCTGTGAGTTCACCGCGTAGACCGTGCCGGTGAAGTCCCCGAGCACCAGGTTGCGCACCAGCCGCTGCCCGACGGTGTCCTGCCGCCGGCTCGCACCCACGACGGCAACGCTGCGTACGTCGAAGAGGGCCTGCATCGACGTCGCCTCGGCCCGATGCTCGCGAGCGAGCAGCACCCCGACCGCGGTGTCGGTCTGCTCGATGGGAAACACCATCCGCAGGACGCCGTCGGCGACGTCGCCGGTGACCCGGTAACCCTGCTCACGGAATACCGCGATCATGCGCCTGTTGTCGGGCAGCACGTCGGCGACGAACCGCGTGAAGCCGCGATCGCGGGCCGCCTGCGCGAGATGCTCCAGCAACAACTGAGCCAGCCCGCGCCCCTGGTGGGCGTCCTCGACGAGGAAGGCCACCTCGGCCTCCTCGTCGTCGACCGCGTCGTAACGGGCCACCCCGATGATGTTGTCGCCGAGAACCCCGACCAGGGCCACCCGGTGGTCGTGGTCGACGGTGGTGAAGTGCGCGACGTCGCGGTCGGACAGCCGCGGGTAGGGCGCGAAGAAGCGCAGGTACTTGGACTCGTCGGAGACGCGGCTGTAGAAGGACACCAGCCGCTCGGCGTCGCTCGGCCGCACCGGTCGGATCCGCGCCGACCGGCCGTCGAGCAGCACGACGTCGGCCTCCCACGCGCGTGGGGACATCTCCGGATCGCCAGCCATGGGACGAACCTATCCGGCCGGCGGTTACCCGGGGCTGTCCTGGTTGTGACAACCCGGTACGAGGACCACACTGCCCGCCATGACCGACTCCTCCTCGCCCACCCGGGTGCTGCGCGCCGCTCGCGACCTGCTGATCGCGCACCGAGAGGACTTGGACACCGCCCGGCGCGAGTTCGAGTGGCCCCGGCTGGAGCACTTCAACTGGGCCACGGACTGGTTCGACGTGCTGGCGGCCGAACAGCCCGCGCACACCGCGTTGTGGCTGGTCGAGCCGACCGGGTCGGCGCCGGCGGACGCCCTGCGGCACACCAGGGTGTCCTACGCCGACATGGCCCGGCGTTCCTGCGAGGTTGCCGGGTGGCTGTGGTCGCTCGGCGTGCGACCGGGCGACCGCGTGCTGCTGGTGCTGGGCAACGTGGTGCCGCTGTGGGAGTTGATGCTCGCCTGCACCCGCCTCGGCGCGGTGATGATCCCTGCCACCACGCTGCTGTCGCGCGACGATCTCGCCGACCGGGTGGGGCGCGGCGCCGCGCGGGTGGTGGTGGCCGCCGACAGCGCTGCCGCCGGGTTCGGCGACCTCGCCGACGGCTGCGTGCGGGTCGCCGTTGCCGACCACACCGACTCCACCCGGCCCGCCGGATGGCAGCCGTACGGGGACAGCGAGGGGCACGCTGAGCTCGGGCAGCTGCTGGCCGACGCCGGCGAGCGGCTCCAGCCGACTCGGGCCGACGACCCGTTGCTGATCTACTTCACCTCGGGCACCACCGCCGAGCCCAAGTTGGTCACCCACACGCATGTGTCCTACCCGGTCGGACACCTGTCGACGATGTACTGGCTCGGCCTGCAATGCAGCGATGTGCACCTGAACATGTCCTCCTCGGGGTGGGCCAAGCACGCCTGGTCATGCTTCTTCGCCCCCTGGAACGCCGGTGCCACCGTGGTCGTGCACGCGGCGCCGCGGTTCGAAGCCGCGGCTCTGCTCCGGGTCCTGGTCGAGTGCGGGGTCACGACGTTCTGCGCCCCGCCGACGGTCTGGCGGATGCTCGTGCAGGAGGACCTGACCGTCTACCGGCCGGTGCTGCGCGAGCTGGTGGCTGCCGGGGAGCCGCTGAACCCCGAGGTCATCGACCAGGTGCGACAGGCGTGGGGACTGACGGTACGCGACGGCTTCGGCCAGACCGAGACGACCGCGCAGGTGGGCAACGCCCCCGGCCAGCGCGTCAAGCCCGGCTCGATGGGTCGCCCACTGCCCGGGTACGAGATCGTGCTGGTCGATCTGCTCACCGGGGAAGTGGGCGACGACGGCGAGGTCTGCGTCGAGCTGTCTCCCCGCCCGCTGGCGGTGATGACGGGATACCTCGGCGACGAGGAGCTCACCGCCGAGGCCATGCGTGGCGGGGTCTACCACACCGGCGACGTCGCCAGCCGCGACGACGACGGGTACCTGACCTACATCGGCCGCGCCGACGACGTGTTCAAGGCCAGCGACTACCGGGTCAGCCCCTTCGAGTTGGAGAGCGTGCTGGTGGAACACCCGGCGGTCGCCGAGGCCGCGGTGGTGCCCTCCCCCGACCCGATGCGGATGGCAGTGCCCAAGGCGTTCGTTGTGCTCGCCGCCGGCCACGAGCCGGACCGCGACACCGCCTCGTCGATCCTCCAGCACGCGCGGAACCGGCTGGCACCGTACAAGCGGGTACGCATCCTGGAGTTCGCCGAGCTGCCGAAGACGGTGTCGGGCAAGATCCGCCGCGTCGAGCTGCGCCGGGCCGAGGCGGACCGTGCGGCCCGCGGGCTGGGCGCGTCGCCGGCCACCTGGAGCGAGGCGGACTTCCCCGAGCTCCGCACCCCCTGACCACGATCCGCGGATTCTGGTCGCACGATCCGCGGATTCTGGTCGCTCTCACGCCGGGCGCAACACCTCGACCACGGCGGCCATGTCGTCGTTACCGTGGCCGGCGTCGACGCCGCGACGGAGCAGGGCCGCCACCGCGTCTGCCACCCCCAGCTCCGCACCCGCCTCCGCGACCGCGGCCTGCACCAACCCGGCGTCCTTGGCGGCCATCGCGAGCGGAAAGGCCGCCGGATAGCTGCGCGCCAGCATCGCGCCACCCTTGAGCTGGGCGTACGCAGGGCCCAGCGGGCCACCGTCGATGGTGTCGAGGAAGGCCGCCGGGTCGACCCCGACCAGCTCGGCCAGCCGGATGGCGTCCGCCAAGGCGGCCAGCAGTCCGAGCAGCCAGGCGTTGAGCACCAGTTTGAGCCGGCTGGCGTCGCCGACGGCGTCGTACCAGGTCGTGGTCGCGCCGACGGCGTCGAGCACGACGGCGCACCGGTCGCGGAGGCCTGCAGGCCCCGCGGCGAGCACGGCCAGCTCGCCGGCCTCAGCCGGCTGGCGGGTCCCGGAAACCGGAGCGTCGACGAAGGCCACCTCGTGCTCGCGCGCCTGCGCGGCCAGCCGGTCGCACCCGTCGACCCCGACGGTGCTCATCTGGATCCACACGGCGTCCTCGGCCAGCGCCGCCAGCACCGCCCCCTCGCCCAGCGCGGCGACCACCGCGTCGGCGTCCGCCAGCATGGTGACCAGCAGGTCGCGGCCCTGCGCCGCCTCGAGCGCCGAGCCCACCACCCCCAGACCGTGCTCGGCCAACGGCGCCGCCTTGGCGGCTGTCCGGTTCCAGACGGTGACATCCGCACCGGCCGCCGAGGTGTTGCGCGCCATCGGCGCCCCCATCAGTCCGGTGCCGAGCCAGGCGATCCGTGGCGGTGTGCTCATGGCGGACACCCTCGCGGTGGACTCTCGACGGCGCAAGCCCGCGTGCCGGGGCCTGTCCGGTCGGTGCCGGCGACCACAATGAGCGGCATGGCCCGCCGCACCACGACCCCTGCACCGGACGACTTCGAGGAGCATGTCGTCGACATCGACGTCGGCGAGGAGATGCGCACCAGCTTTCTCGAGTACGCCTACTCCGTCATCTACTCCCGAGCGCTACCCGACGCCCGGGACGGGCTCAAACCCGTCCAGCGCCGCATCCTGCACACGATGTCCGAGCTCAACCTGCGGCCGGACCGCGGGCACGTCAAGAGCGCGCGGGTGGTGGGCGAGGTGATGGGGCGCCTGCACCCGCACGGCGACGGGGCGATCTACGACGCGCTGGTACGGATGGCGCAGCCCTGGTCGATGCGGGTGCCGCTCGTCGACGGCCACGGCAACTTCGGCAGCAGCGACTCCGGCCCCGCCGCCATGCGCTACACCGAGTGCCGGCTGGCCGCCCCGGCGGTGGCGATGACCGCGTCGATCGACGAGGACACCGTCGACTTCCGACCCAACTACGACAGCCGCGAGACCGAGCCGGTCGTGCTGCCCGCCGCCATCCCCAACCTGCTGGTCAACGGTGCCACCGGAATCGCGGTCGGCATGGCGACCAACATGGCCCCGCACAACCTTGTGGAGGTCGTCGCCGCGCTCAAGCACCTCGTCAGCCACCCCAACGCCGACCTCGACGCCGTCATGCGGTTCGTACCTGGCCCCGACCTGCCCACTGGCGGCACGATCATCGGGCTCGACGGCATCCGCGACGCCTACGACACCGGGCGCGGCTCGTTCAAGATGCGAGCCACCACCCGCATCGAGTCGGTGTCTGCCCGACGCAAGGGCATCGTGGTGAGCGAGCTGCCGTACGGCGTGGGCCCCGAGCGAGTGGTCGAGCGGATCAAGACCCTGGTGCTGACCAAGAAGCTGCAGGGCATCGCCGCCGTCAACGACTACTCCGACGTCAACGATGCGCTGCGGCTGGTCATCGAGGTCAAGAACGGCTTCAACGCCGAGGCGGTGCGCGAAGAGCTGTTCCGGCTCACGCCGATGGAGGACTCCTTCGGGATCAACGCCGTCACCCTGGTGGACGGCCAGCCCCGCACCCTCGGGCTGCTGGCGCTGCTGCAGGTCTATCTCGACCACCGGCGCGAGGTCGTGCGCCGGCGGAGCACCCACCGCCGGGGCCGTGCCGCCGACCGGTTGCACCTGGTGCAGGGCCTGTTGGTCGCCATCCTCGACATCGACGAGGTGATCCAGCTGATCCGCAGCAGCGACGATGCCGCACAGGCGCGCGAGCGGCTGATGGGCGTGTTCGACCTCTCCGAGCTGCAGGCAGCCCACATCCTCGATCTGCCGCTACGCCGGCTGACGCGGTTCTCGCGCCTGGAGCTCGACCGGGAGCGGTCGGACCTGCAGGCCACGCTCGACGAGCTGGACGCGATCCTCGACGACGCTCAGCTGCTGGACCGCACCGTCGCCAGCGAGCTGGGCGACGTGGCCACGCAGTTCGGCACACCGCGGCGCACCGTGCTGCTGGAGTCGGCGGGGCAGACCGTCACCACCAGCACCCCGCTGGAGGTCAGCGACGACCCGTGCCTGGTGCTGCTGGGGGCGACCGGTTTGCTGGCCCGCACCTCGACCGACGACGCACCCGGCCAGGGCGGTGACCGCAACCGGCACGACGCCGTGCTGTCGGTCGCGCGTACGACGGCCCGCGGCCAGGTCGGCGCCCTCACCAGCGCCGGGCGGGTGCACCGCCTCGGCGTCCTCGACCTGCCGAGGTTGCCAGGCACCGCACACGCCCCGCACCTGCAGGGCGGGGCGCCGGTCAGTGAGTTCCTTGCGCTGGACGCCGACGAACGGGTGCTGTGCCTGCTCGCGCTCGACGACGCGGTGAGTCCGGTCCTGGGCACGGCCCGCGGGGTGGTCAAGCGGGTCCAGCCGGACCATCCGACCAACAAGGACATCTGGGACGTCATCCGCCTTGACGACGGGGACCGCGTGGTAGGAGCCGCCCAGATCGGCACCGAGGCCGTCGACGCCTGGGCAGTCTTCGTCACCTCTGACGCCCAGCTGCTGCGGTTCCCCGCCGCGGGCGTGCGTCCGCAGGGGCGCGGCGGCGGAGGTGTCGCCGGCGTACGCCTGGCCGGCGGCGCCGAGGCGCTGTTCTTCGGCGTCGTGGGCGGTGCCGCCGCTGCCGACGCCGCCGAAGTGGTGACGGTGGCGGGGTCGGCGGGCGCCCTTCCCGGCACCCAGGCGGGGACGGTCAAGGTGACGGCCTTTGCGGGCTACCCCGCCAAGGGTCGCGGCACCGGTGGCGTCCGGTGCCACCGCCTGCTCACCGGCGAGGACCGGTTGCTGCTGGCGTGGGTGGGCACCGGCCCGGCGCTGGCGACCGCGAGCAGCGGCGCAGTCGTGGAGCTGCCGGCTGTGGACTCCCGGCGCGATGGGTCGGGGACCCCGGCGGAGCAGCCCATCAGCGCGGTCGCAGCGCCTGTGGCCGCCCAGGTGCACCGGCATGATCGAGGGTGGTCGTCGTGAGAGGCTGCGGGCGTGTCGCTGACCACCCATGCGCGAGCCCTGAGCGGCCTGGCCGCGGTGCTGGTGTCGCTGGTCGCCGGCTGCTCCGGGAACAGTCCGGCACAGCCGGACGCCAACGAGGACGTGGCTGCCCGGCTGGCCGCGGCGCGTACCGGGCTCGACGAGGCCACCAGCCTGCAGATCCGGCTGGTCTCCGACAACCTGCCCGACGGCACGGTGGGTTTGGTCGAGGCCGCCGGCGTCGGCAACCACGACCCGGCCTTCGAGGGCGTCGTGACCGTCGTGTCGGGGGGTCTGGGTCAGGTCGACGCCGATCTGGTCTCCGTCCGCGGCCAGGTCGAGGCAAAGATCGGTTTCGTGCCCACCTACGCCCCCATCGACCCCGACGACTACGGCGCACCGGATCCGGCCGAGCTGCTGGACACCCAGCATGGGGTGTCGTCGTGGCTGACCTCGACTGAGAAGCCGATGGCCGGGGACGAGAGCCGCGACGGCGAGGACATCTTGACCACTGTCAGTGGCACGCTGCCCGGAGCCGTGGTGCGGCAGCTGATACCGACCGCCGACAGGGCCAGCGACTTCGAGGTGACCTACCGGCTCACCGACGGCGAGACGTTGCGGGACGCGGCCGTCACCGGACCCTTCTACCCCGGTGGCGCCGACGTCACCTACGACCTCACCGTGACCGCGTCGGACGAGGCCGTCGACATCGTGCTGCCGTCGGAGTCGGGTGCCGAGACCGGTGCGGCCAGTGCCGGCGACGTCGGCGCCTGACCGGCATCGTGGCCGGCACCGGAGTCGATCTGCGTAGCAGGCTGCTGCTGGCCCTGGCTGGCGTGGCGGTGGCCTTCGCTGCCGCCGACACCTACGTGGTGGTGCTCGCGCTACCCGACATGATGAGTGCCGCCGGCCTGTCCAGCGATGAGCTGCAACGCGCCGCGCCGCTGATCTCCGGGTTCCTGCTCGGCTATGTCGGCATGCTTCCCCTCATCGGCCGCATCGCGGACCTGCGGGGGCGGTCACCGGTGCTGGTGGGCTCCCTCGTCATCTTCGCCGCCGGTTCGCTGGTGACTGCCGCCGCCTACGACCTGCCGACGATGGTCACCGGGCGGTTCGTCCAGGGTGTCGGCGGGGGCGGACTGGTGCCGGCCACGCTGGCCCTGGTGGCCGACCTGTGGCCCGTTGAGCGGCGGGGACTCCCGCTCGGCGTGGTGGGCGCCGTGCAGGAGCTGGGGTCGGTCCTCGGCCCGCTGTTCGGCGCGCTGGTGCTCGCGGTCGCCGACTGGCGGGCGATCTTCTGGGTCAACCTGACCGTCGCGCTGGTGCTGGCCGCCGCGATCGTACGGTCGGCCGGGACCCCCGACGCGGGGGGCACCGCCGAGCATCCCAGCTCGCGGCCCCGACCCGGCCGGCCCTGGCCGGACTGGCTCGGTGCGGTCGTCGCCGGCGTCGCGCTGGCCGGGCTCGCCACCGTGATGCGCCAGCCCGGCGCACTGGTCACCGACGTCTTCTGGGGTCAGGCGTTTCTGCCGGTGCTCGGCGGCTCGCGCTGGCTCACCCCGCTGGCGTTCGGCGTGTACGCGCTCGGCGCCGCCTTCGTCCTGCGGCAGCTCACCGCCGCCCGCCCACTTCTCGCCTGGCGGCAGTGGCACGGTGTCGCGGCGCAGACCGACCTGGCCGGTGCCCTGCTGCTCGGCGGGGCGCTCGCCGGTGTGATCGTGGCCTTCGCGTCGGCCGACCCCGAGGTGGCGGTGCTGTCCGAGCGTGGATGGTGGTGGTTGCTGGCCGCGGCGGTCGCAGCGCTTGCCTTTGCCCGGCGCCAGCAGACCTCCGCCCACCCCTTGATCCCCCGAGGCAGCCTGCGCGCGCGCGCCGCCCGGGGCGCGTTGGGGGTGTCGTTCCTCGTCGGGGCTGCGCTGATCGCCGCGCTCGTCGACATCCCGTTCTACGCCCGGCTGACGATCTACGGGGACTCCCAGGTGGCCGCGGCCCTGGTGCTCGTGCGTTTCCTGGCCGCCCTGCCGGTCGGGGCCGTGCTGGGTGGCGCACTCACCCGTCGTATCGCTGCCGGGCCCCTGACGGCGATCGGGATGGCATTGGCAGCGGCCGGCTTCGCCGGGATGGCAGCCTGGGACGCCGACGCCCTGCGCTCACCGCTGGCGACCGTTCCCCTCGTGCTGGCGGGTCTCGGCTTCGGGCTCGCGCTGGCACCGGTGAACGCCGCGCTGCTGGCGGCCACCGACCGGGGTGTGCACGGAGTCTCCAGCGCGTTGCTCGTCGTCTCTCGCATGGTCGGCATGCTGGTCGGCATCTCTGTCCTCACCGCGATCGGGCTGCGCCGCTTCTATGCCATCGCCGAGGCGGTCCCGCCCGTGGCCGAGCTGTGCCCGGCAGACCCGACCACGTGCCCGGAGTACGGCGAGCGGCTGCGTGCCGCCGGGCTCGAGCAGCTCGAGGTCGTCTTTCTCGGAGCCATGGCCTGCGCGACGCTGGCCGGCGTGCTGGCGCTCGTGGTCTTCCGGGGCGCGGCCGCACCTCAGACGTCGATGCGGTCCGCGTCCAGCTCGTAGGCGCTGGCCACGATGAACTCCTTGCGCGGCGCAACCTCGTTGCCCATCAGCAGCTCGAAGACCTCGTCGGCGGCGGCGGCGTCGTCGACCGTGATCCGCCGCAGGGTGCGCCGGCGTGGGTCCATGGTGGTCTCGGCGAGCTGGTGGGCGTCCATCTCCCCCAGCCCCTTGTACCGCTGGATCGGGTCCTTCCACTTCTGCCCTCGCCGGGTCAGCTCGGCCAGCCTGCGCTGCAGCTCGGCGTCGGAATAGGCGTAGATGTACTTGTCCTGCCCCTTGCGGGGCGCCGAGATCTCGATGCGGTGCAGCGGAGGCACCGCCGCGTAGACCCGGCCCCGATCCACCAGCTCACGCATGTAGCGGAACAGCAAGGTTGCCAGCAGGCAGCGGATGTGTGAGCCGTCGGAGTCGGCATCGGCCATGAAGATGATGCGGCCGTAGCGCACCTGGTCGATGTCGAACGTGCGGCCGCTGCCCGCGCCGATCACCTGGATGATCGACGCGCACTCGGCATTCTTGAGCATGTCACCGGTGGAGGCCTTCTGGACGTTCAAGATCTTGCCCCGGATCGGCAGCAGTGCCTGGTGGGCCGCGTCGCGGGCCAGCTTGGCCGTGCCCAGCGCGGAGTCGCCCTCCACGATGAAGAGCTCGGAGCGGTCGGGGTCGTTGCTGCGGCAGTCAGCCAGCTTGGCGGGCAGGGCGCTGGACTCCAGGGCGTTCTTGCGGCGTTGGTTGTCGCGTTGCTGGCGAGCCATCAGCCGGGTACGCGAGGCCGTGACGACCTTCTCCAGCACCGCCCTCGCGGCTGCCTTGTCGGCGCGCCTGGTCGAGGTCAAGAAGGCCTTCAGCTCGGTGCTGACGATCCTGTTCATGATTCTGGTCACCGCCGGCGTGCCGAGCACCTCCTTGGTCTGGCCCTCGAACTGCGGCTCGGCGAGCCGGACCGTCACGACGGCTGTCAGGCCCTCGAGCGCGTCGTCCTTGGCGATGTCGGGGTCACCGTTGCGGAGCAGCCGGACCTGGCGCAACACCTCGTTGAGGGACTTGGTGAGACCGCGCTCGAACCCGTTGACGTGGGTGCCGCCCTTGGGGGTGGCGATGATGTTGACGAACGAGCGCAGCTCGGTGTCCCAACCCTGCCCCCATCGCAGCGCGATGTCGACCACCACCTCGCGGTCGACGTCTTGCGGGGTCATGTGACCGACGTCGTCGAGGAGCGGCACGGTCTCGGTGAAGTGGTCGCTGCCGTGCAGCCGCAGCACCTCGGTCACCGGCTCGTCGGCGGCGAGGTACTCGCAGAACTCACCGATGCCGCCCTCGTGCTTGAAGCGTTCCTCGCGCGGCTCCGGCCCGTCGATGGCCCGCTCATCGCGGACGACCAGCTCGAGACCCGGCACCAGGAACGAGGTCTGGCGGGCCCGGGTCAGCAGCTCGTCATAAGCGAAATCTGCTCCCTTGACGAAGATCTGGGGGTCACCCCAATACCGCACCCGGGTCCCGGTGGTCGACGCGCTCACGCGCTTGAGCTTGTCGAGACCTTCCGTGGGCGTGAACGGCGCTGCCGGCCCGCCACCGGCGAACCGGCCGGCGACGCCCCGCCGGAACGACGTCGCCCACCGCGCGCCGCCCTTGTCGACCTCGACGTCGAGCCGCGCAGAGAGGGCGTTCACCACCGAGGCGCCGACGCCGTGCAGGCCGCCGGCGGCGACGTACGAGCCGCTGCCGAACTTGCCGCCGGCGTGCAGCTTGGTGAACACCACCTCGACGCCGGACAGGCCGGTCTTGCGCTCGGTGTCGACGGGGATGCCGCGGCCGTCGTCCACGACTTCGGCGGAGCCGTCGCGGTGCAGCGTGATCTCGATGTGCGTGCAATGTCCCGCCAGCGCCTCGTCGACGCTGTTGTCGATGATCTCCCACAGGCAGTGCATCAGACCGCGGGTGTCGGTCGACCCGATGTACATGCCAGGTCGTTTGCGGACAGCCTCCAGACCCTCCAGCACGAGGAGGTTGCGGGCGGTGTAGGCGGTGTCGATAAGGGCTCCCAGGAGGGGTGACGTGTCGGCAGCGTACCCAGCCACGTCGACACTGACACCGCAGCGCGCCGGTCGGCCCAGGGTCTCCGCCAGACGGTGGATTCTTGGGCGTGGCGCACACCGTGTGCGCGTCATCGGGTCCACGATGCGAGGATGAGTCGCGACCACGCCATGGTCGAGGCAGAATCGAAGTGCTGGGTGAGGACCGACGAAGAGGCCGGTTGTCCACCAGGACGTGACAGGTGGGTCGCGCATCACATGCATGGAAATGCATAGCGGGAAGCCTGGAGCGTGGTTCGATGTTGAAGTCCGTGTGGGTACGGGTGTAAGCACCCGGCTCTTCGAGCCGAGACGGAACGAGGTCAGACGTGACGACAGCAGTTGCTCCGGGTCCAGCCCTCACCGCCGCTGACCGCTGCGACCGCTGCGGGGCGCAGGCATACCTGCGAGTCGAGATGCCTAGCGGGGCAGAGCTGTACTTCTGCGCCCACCACGGGCGCGAGCACAACGACGCCCTCCGCGCGGTAGCGGCCGCCATCCAAGACGAGACCGAGCGGCTTCAGGGCAGCTCCACGGCCGACTCCGTGGGTTAGTCCAGCGCGCACCTCCTCCACCCTTCCCACGAGACCCCGGCGTCCTTGACCCGGGGTCTCATGGCGCGCGGATGTCGCGTGCAGGCACACTCAGGACATGATGACCTGGCCCGTGGTCCTGGCCGGGCTGGTCATCCTTGTCGGTCTGGTCGGCGTCGTCGTGCCGCTCCTGCCCGGCCTGTTGCTGGTGTGGGGCGGCGTGGCCGGCTGGGCGGTCGTGGAGGGCGGCGTCGCGGCATACAGCCTGCTCGTCGTGGCCTCAGCCGTCGCCGTCGGCGCGCAGGTGCTGAAGTACGTCGTGCCGGGACGACGGCTGCAGCGCGCGGGCGTGCCCACGGCCACGCTGCTCGTCGGGGGCCTCGGAGCACTGCTGGGCTTCTTCGTCATACCCGTCATCGGGTTGCCGATCGGGTTCGTGGCGGGTGTCTATCTGGCTGAGCGACGGCGTCTCGCCGACCGGGTCGCCGCTAGGACCTCTACCGGGCGGGCCGTGCGAGCCGTCGGGCTGTCGATCCTCGTCGAGCTCACCGCCGCCTTGCTCATTGTCGTCGGCTGGCTCGCCGTACTCGCTGTGGCGTGAGCAAGCAACCTCCTCAGCGAGAGCGCTTGCCCTTGCGCTCGGCGGCGTAGGTCTTCGCCTGCTCGACCCCGCGCTTGAGCTTGGCCTGGTTCTCCGGCTTGCGTGCCTCGTCGATGACCTTCTTGGCGATACCGACCTTGGCGATCTTGCTGAAAATACCCATCGTGGTTCCTTTCGTCAGTCCAGGTAGTCGCGCATTAGGGACGCTTGAACGCTGTGCGACGGGGCAACATCCCTGTGCAGGTCAGGAGCACTGTGGGGCGTAATATCTCCGACTGAGAGGCGCCCCTATGACGACCCCGCGGCAACCTCGCCACCAACATCCCCATGCCATCACTGTAGAGCGGTGCACCTGCGTGCACGACCTCGACCCGGGCAAGTCGCTACCGACCTGTTCATCGACCACGAACAAGTCACGGTGACATGGTGACCTGCACCGCTCAGTCGCGGGCCAGCACAGCCTGGTGCAGAAGTCGCAGGGAAGCTCAGCAGCCTGCAGTGCCGTCTCCGTCACCCCAGGAGCAGGTGTCGATGACCCGGCCTGCTCTGTTGCGCAGGATGGCCTTGTCGCCGGTGTTGTTCCAGACGTAGGAGCCCAGGTCCCAGTACCGCTGCAGACCGCGGTCGCGGCCCCTGCCCGTGTGGACCTTGACGGTTCGGCCTGGGCGAAGCGTCGTGCGCGGGAACCGGTAGACGTGGGTCGAGCCTCGATCGCGCAAGGTCCAGCCCCTCAGCGAACGACGCTTGTTGGTGCTGTTGGTGATCCGCACGATTTCCTTGTTCACGTGCGCGTTGGTGC
>Ga0183260_10000211_pt1 | contig 46314 bp, 40 predicted proteins | sample AntDrymUQ4972206_2_FD_129768 | JGI IMG/M metagenome (GOLD analysis project Ga0183260, IMG submission 129768) | Polar desert sand microbial communities from Dry Valleys, Antarctica - metaG UQ497 (22.06) (version 2) (version 2) | ecosystem: Environmental > Terrestrial > Soil > Desert | place... | reverse complement strand
TCGCCACGAGCACAGCTCGTGTCCGCGTCGGTCAGCCGCGGGCTCGGAGCCGGACCTCGGAGACGACGCCGGCACCGTTCGGGGGAAGCTCCACGACCCAGAGGACGACGTACCGGCCCGCCCGCCGCGCGACCGGAAAGCGCGTGCGGGCGGTCACCGTCCTCGCCGGCGAGACCCGCGTGAAAGGGCCACCGCGGGCGGAGCCGAGGCGGATCTCGGCCCGGAAGCCTGGCGTCGGGCTGTCGACCACGACCTGCTCCACCCGAACGCGGCGGCGTGCGTCGAGCACGAGCCCGACGCCAGTCTTAGAGAAGCTCGAGTAGCGCTCGGTTCGCCACGACGTGTCGGCGCGCCCGTCGACGGCGAGCGGTGCTTCCTCGTCGCGCTCACGCCCGTCGCCTTCCGGGTCGAACGCGCCGGCGGCGACGAGCGGGACGAAGCGGGCGGGTCGCGGAGTCGGCCTGGGACGTGGTGTCGGCCGCGGAGTCGGCCGCGGAGTCGCGATCGTGGCGACCGTCGTCGCGTCCGTCTCCTCCTCGAGCCCTCGATCGACGGCGACGACGAGCCCGATCGCGAACGCGGCGAGCGCAACACCGGCGAGAGCCCTGGTGGCGACGCGACGATCCATCATCCGCACAGTGTTCCCGCGATCGCGACGACGTACGCTCGTCGGGTGCGCTTCTCCGTGGTCATCGCGATCGTGGTCGGTCTGGTGATCGGCGTACCGCTCCTGATCGTCGGGCTCGCGGCGCTCGGGCCTGTCGGCTGGATCGGCGCCGCGGTCGTGCTCCCGCTCGTGACACTCGGCGTGATCCTGCGGCTCGGCCGGGCCCGACCCGGTGACGGCGTCTACCCACCCGACTCGTAGGGGCCGGACCTGTCCGGCCCGCGCTCCCGGCGGATCCGGCGTCAGCGAAGCCGCGGAAGCGTGGCCGGGTCGAGCCCCAGCCACCCGCGCGCGAGACGGCCGAGCGTCCCGTCGCGCCGGAGCTGCGCGAGTGCTGCGTTCACCGTGCCGACGTCCTGCCCTGCGCCGGTGCGCACGAGCACACCCAGCCCGTCGCCGTGCCGGATCCGTCCCACGACCGGTCCGAGGAGCGCTTGGTGCCCAGCGACGAAGCGACCGACCTCGAACGCCGGCACGAGCGCCACGTCGCACGCACCTGTCCGCAGCAGGTCTCGTAGTCTGTTGTGGCCTGCGACGACGACCGGCGTGGTTCGCAGGCGCAGCGAGGAGAGAACGGTCGCCCCGGCGCTTCCTCGCGTGGCACAGCCAACGTCCGAACGTAGATCGGCGAGCCGCCGCGGTCGCTCCATCCCCCGGCGCGCCACGACTGCGACATCGGTCGTCAGGTACGAGGCGCTAAGCCGTGCTCCGGTGCCGGACGCGCGCTCGATTCCCGCGACTGCGAGCTGCCACGACGATGTCCCCGAGGCGAGGAGCCGCCTCGTGGACGGGACGTAGGCGAAGCGGTCGACGCGTGTCCCGAGCCTGCGTGCGAGAACGCGAGCGAGCTCGACCTCGAAGCCACGGGCGAGGATGACGTCGCGACCGCGGACAACGCCCGCCTGGAGGAGTGGGTGACCGAGGCCGAGCGCGACCGCGATCGGCGTGGCCGGAGGAGCTGCCGCGGCAGCCGACGACCCCGAGGCGGAGGATGCGCCGAGCGCGAGCACCGCGACGGCGAGCGAGAAGACGCGGCTCACGCGCCCTCCCAGAGGACGTCGACCGGCGTCCCGTGGGTCGCGAACGTGTACATCAGCGGCGCGTCGCGCGCCATCATGCGGATGCAGCCGTGAGAGGCGGGATAGCTCGGGACTGGCCAGTACTCGTGCATGGCGATGCCGCCGACGAAGTAGCTCGCCCACGGCATCCAGCTGGAGAAGGGCACCGACCACGACATGCGCTCCTTGCGATAGACGCGGAACGAGCCCGACGGGGTCGCGCCGCCTGCACCCGACGAGATGTGGAAGACGCGCACCACGCGGTCGTCGACGATCTGCAGGGCAACCTGGCGCCCGAGGTGGATCTCGACCCGCCTCCCGGGGCGCGAGCGGCTCGGGCTCGGGCGCGTGGTGAGCAGGAGCGCGCTCGTCACGTCCTTGTCGAGCACGCCGTCGCGTCGGAGCCCTTTCCATTTCTCGAACGCGAGGATCGCCGTCGAGGTCTCGGCGCCTTCGCGGCCCGTGACCCCCGTGGGAGCCATGAAGCCGAGATCCGCGAGGAGGCGCTGCGTCGCGCGAAGGCTCGGAGCTCCTGCCTCGGCGAGCGGCTCGACAACCGGTCGGCGGAGGTCGTAGCCGGGGAAGAGTCCGACCGGCACGCCGCCCTCGATCCGAACACGCACCCCGAGTACGCCGGGGACACCGCGGAGCGTCCGGACGAGCTGGCCGACGCGTGCGGTGAGCAACCTCTCGTCGCGCCCGCTCGCGAAGCGCGCCACGAGATCGACGGTGACGACCCGACGCTCGATCCGCACGCCGCGAATGGTCGTGCCGATCGGGATCGCGCTCCTGAGTCCTTCGGCGCGCTCGCGCTTCGTCGGGCCGGCGAGGAGCGACCTGACGAGGGCCGGAACGCCCGGTGCGGTGCGCTGTACGGGAGTGGGCTGGGCGGCGTCCAGGAACCAGACGTGACGCGTTTTCGCAGCCGCGTCGACGGGAACGGCGAGCGCGATCAAGGCGAGCGCGACGCCGAGCGTTCTCACGCCGGCACCGTTCGGCTCACGACCCGTGGTTCCTGCCATCGGCACACGTATCGGCAGGAGTGCGGCCGGACTGGATCCCGACCTGGAAGGGCGGCTCGGTGCGGCTCGGACACCACCGTAGGAGTCCGCGCTCGACGCGTCGGAACCCTCAAGGCGCGGCCGGTTGCGGCCGATTCCCTCCGAGAGGCCGTGAATCCACCACCCAACACCCCTGCGGCGGGTCGGGAAGACCCCTCTCGTTCCGAGGTTGCCCTCGACCCTCTCGTCAAGTCCTATCGGAAGCTCGCGGACGTCTTCCACGAGCTCCTGTCGGAGCAGTCGCTCGACGACCTCCTGCACCGGATCGCCGACACGGTCGGCGAGCTCGTCCCGTACGACGACATCACCTTCTACGAGGCGGACGAGGCGAATCGCGAGCTGAAGGCCGTCTATGCCTCCGGATCGGACGCGGCGCAGGTGCTCGCCGATCCACCGTTCCCCTTCGGAGTCGGGATCACGGGCTGGGCGGTGGAACGTCGCGAGCCGGTGCTGGCGAACCGGGCCGAGCTCGATCCCCGCGTCAGGTTCGTCCACGACACGCCCGCCGATCCGGAATCGCTGATCGCCGTCCCGCTCGTCGCGCGGGGCAAGCTCAAGGGGACGCTCAACATCTACCGCGCCGGCTTCCAGGAGTTCACCGAGGAGGAGTTCCTGCTCGTCGTCCGCTTTGGGGACGCGGCGGCACTCGCGATCGACAACGCCCACATTCGCGCCTCGCTCGAGCGCCAGGCCCAGACCGACCCGCTGACGGGTCTCTGGAACCACCGGACGTTCCACGAGCGGCTCCGAACCGGGCTCACGGGCGCCTCGGCGCAATCCTCCCCGATCGCGCTGCTGATGCTCGACCTCGACGACTTCAAGCGCGTCAACGACGTCTACAGCCACGCGGTGGGCGATCAGGTGCTCTCCGGCGTCGCCGACATCCTGCTGCGCGCCGTTCGCGTGGGTGACTGCGTCTGCCGGATCGGCGGAGAGGAGTTCGCGATCATCGCTCCGGCCAGCGGCCTCCCGGACGCATACCGGCTCGCCGAGCGCGTGCAGGAGGAGATCTCGCACGTGAGCTTCGGCCCGGTCGGCACGGTCACCCTCTCGGTCGGCATCGCCTCGGGTCCCGAGCATGCGGCGAACCCCCGCGAGCTCATCGCCTGCGCCGAGGTCGCGATGATGACGGCGAAGAGCCGCGGGAAGAACGAGGTGGTCGTCTTCCACGAGGACGACGGCGAGCGACCGCCGGAGGAGGTCGTCGAGCGGCGGGCCGAACTGCGCTCGATGGCCCACCTGAAGATGCTGCACGGCGTCTCCGCCAAGCTCAGCCGGCTGAACGACGTGACGAAGATCGGCGCCACGATTGCGGACGAGCTGCGGCTCCTGATCGACTACCACAACTGCCGCGTCTTCGTCCGCGAGGGCGACGACCTCCGCGTCGTCTCCTTCCGGGGCGACCTCATCTCGTCGGGATCGGCGCTCGACGTCCTCCGGACCCGCGTCGGCGAGGGCATCACGGGGCATGTCGCGGCTACGGGTGAGCCGTTCCTGACGGGCGATGCTACGAACGCCGACATCGGCGTCCTCATTCCGGGCACGAACAAGATCGAAGAGTCCCTGCTCGCGGTGCCGTTGCTCTACGGCTCCGCCGTCGTCGGTGTGATCGTCGTCTCGAAACTCGGTCTCCACCAGTTCGACCAGGACGAGCTGCGCCTGCTCGAGGTGCTCGCAGGCCACGCGTCCGTGGCGCTCGTGAACGCGCGGCTGTACGAGCAGCAGCGTCGCGAGACCGAGAGCGCGAAGGCGTTGCTCGAGCTCGCGACGGAGCTCTCCGCCAGCACCGAGCTCGAGTCGGTTGCGACGCGGATCGCGGCCGGCGCGGCGAGGATCATGCATGCGCGACGCGCCTCGATGTGGATGCCGGTCGGTGGGACGGGCCTCATCGCGTGCTCCGCGACCTGGCAGGCCGATCCGACCGTGCCGTACTGGAAGGCGGGTGACGTCCTGCCCGAGGCCTTGGCTCACATGCTCGCGGCGTCGAACGGACCGTTCCTGCTCACGCGCGAGGAGCTCTCCCAACACGTGGAGGGCGTCGTCGACGAGGCGATCTGCGATGTGGCGGTCGTGGTCGCCTTCCCGGTTGCGAGCGCTGCCGGGGCCATCGCCGTCGAGCTCGACTCGGCCGACCCACTGGACGAGCGCCGCCGCGAGCTCCTCACCGGCATCGCCGCACAGGCGCGGCTCGCGGTCACGAACGCGCTCTCGTTCGAGGGGCTCGAGCGGACCTTCCTCGCCACGGTCGAAGCGCTTGCGAACGCGCTCGAGGCGAAGGACGAGTACACCTCGTCGCATGCCAGGTGGATTCGCGATCTCTCCCTCCGGGTCGGCGAGGAGCTCGGCCTCGATGCCGCCGAGCTGAAGCGGATCGAGCTCGGGGCGCTCTTTCACGACATCGGCAAGATCGGGATCCCCGCCTCGATCCTCATGAAGGCGGGTCCGCTGACCGCCGACGAGCGCGCGGTGATCGAGCGTCACCCCAAGCTCGGCGAGCGCATCCTCGCGCCGATCGAGCAGCTCGCCGACGTCCGCCCGATCGTCCGGGCGTGTCACGAGCGATACGACGGCCGCGGCTACCCCGACGGGCTCGCCGGCGACGAGATCCCCCTCGAGGCGCGCATCATCTTCGCCTGCGACGCCTACCATGCGATGACGAGCGACCGTCCCTATCGCAGCGCGCTCCAACCCGACGAGGCGCTTCGGCGCCTGCGGGAGGCCTCGGGCACGCAGTTCGACCCCCGCGTCGTGGCCGCGTGCCTCGGCGTGTTCGGCCGCGGGCCGATCGCCGAGCCGTAGGGGCCGGACCTGTCCGGCCCGCGCGCGGGGGCCGGACGGGTCCCGGCCCTACGCGACGCGGCGCAGGATGCGTAGCGCGCGAGCGACGACGGTCACGGTGGCGCGGGCCGCCAGGGTCGCCCCGTTCGGCGGGAGCTCGGGCTCCGCGGTCGAGAGCTCGGTCGCCCACCTACGCCCGAACCGGACGGGGGGGAGCGTGAACGTCACGGGCTCGCGCCAGGCGTTGAAGAGGACGATGAACGAGTCGTCGACGATCGGCTCGCCTTCGGTCGTCGGGGTCGGGATCTCCGCACCGTTCAGGAACGCACCGAGGGCGAGCGCATCGCCTCGGCTCCAGTCCGACTGCGTCATCCGGCGGCCGTCGGGCCGGAACCACCAGACGTCGGGCGCCCCCGAGCCTTGGCGGGTCTCGCCGCTCAGGAAGGCGGAGCGCCGGAACACGGGATGCTCTGCACGGAGCCGGGCGACCCGCTTCGTAAACGCGAAGAAGGCCTCGTCGCGCTCACCCTTCCCCCAGTCGAGCCACCCGAGCTCGTTGTCCTGGCAGTAGACGTTGTTGTTCCCGCCCTGTGAGTTCCGGCGTTCGTCGCCCGCGAGGAGCATGGGTGTCCCCTGCGAGAGGAGGAGGGTTACGAGCAGGTTCCGGGTCTGCCGGTCGCGGAGCGCGTTCACCTCCGGATCCGAGGTCTCGCCCTCGACGCCGCAGTTCCACGAGCGGTTGTCGTCCGTCCCGTCCCGGTTTCCTTCCCGGTTCGCCTCGTTGTGCTTCCGGTCGTACGAGACGAGGTCGCGCAGCGTGAAGCCGTCGTGGCAGGTGATGAAGTTGATCGAGGCGGCCGGGTGGCGGCCGTCGGCCTGGTAGAGGTCGCTCGAGCCGGTGAACCGCCGCGCGAACTCCGCGACGGCCGTGTGGCCGCGCCAGAAGTCGCGCATCGTGTCGCGATACATCCCGTTCCACTCCGACCACAGGATCGGGAAGTTCCCGACCTGGTAACCACCCGGCCCGACGTCCCACGGCTCCGCGATGAGCTTCACCTGCGAGAGCACGGGGTCCTGGTGGATCACGTCGAAGAAGGCGGAGAGCCGGTCGACGTCGTAGAACTCGCGCGCGAGCGCCGAGGCGAGGTCGAAGCGGAAGCCGTCGACGTGGCACTCGATCACGAAGTACCGGAGCGAGTCCATGATCAGGCGCAGCACCGACGGGTTGACCGGGTTCAACGAGTTGCCGGTGCCGCTGAAGTCCATGTAGTGCCGCTCGTCGCCGGGAACGAGACGGTAGTAGGCGGCGTTGTCGACGCCTCTGAAGCCGAGCGTCGGCCCCAGGTGGTTGCCCTCGGCGGTGTGGTTGTAGACAACGTCGAGGATCACCTCGAGACCGGCCTGGTGGAGCGCCTTCACCATGCCCTTGAACTCACGCACCTGCTCGCCGCGCGTTCCGGTGGCGGCATAGCCGGCGTGGGGCGCGAGGAACCCGATCGTCGAGTATCCCCAGTAGTTTGTCAGGCCTCGCTCGACGAGGAATTGCTCGTCGGCGATGTGGTGGACGGGGAGCAGCTCGACGGCCGTCACCCCGAGCTCCTGCAGGTAGGCGATTGCTGCCTCCGACGCAAGCCCGGCGTAGGTTCCGCGGAGGTCCTCGCGCACGCCCGGGAGCAGCTTCGTAAAGCCCTTGACGTGGAGCTCGTAGATGACGGTCTCGGCCCACGGGCGGCCGAGCCGAAGGTCTCCCTCCCAGTCGAACGACTCGTCGATCACGACGCAACGCGGGATGGCGGGTGCGGAGTCCGAGTTGTCGCGGACGTCCTCTCCCTCGGGGGCGTAGGCGAGGACGCGTGCCCGGTCGAACCGGATCGGGCCTTCGATCGCCTTCGCGTACGGGTCGATCAGCAGCTTTGCGGGGTTGAAGCGCCGACCCGCGGCCGGCTCCCACGGACCGTGGACGCGGTAGCCGTACCGCTGGCCCGGATGGACGTCCGGGAGGTAGCCGTGCCAGTTGTGCGCCGTCTGGTGACGCAGCTGGACGCGCTCCTCCGTGTCGTCGTCGTAGAGGCAGAGCTCCACACGCTCGGCGTTCTCGCTGAAGAGCGAGAAGTTCGTCCCGCGCCCGTCCCAGCTCGGACCGAGCGGGAACGGTACGCCCGGCCAGACTGTGCGTGTCACCGGCGCACCCTAGACGCGGGCGCGGACGGCCCTATCCGGCAGCCTCCGCCCTCCGCAGGCCGCGGACGCCCCACACCGCGAAGGCCGCAATCATCGCGAGGGCGACGGCGAACGCGAGCGCGATGCCTGCCGGATCACCCGCGATCAGGCTCCGGCCCGCCTCGAGCACGTACGTCACCGGGTTCACGGCGGCAACCGTCTCGATCCATCCGCTCAAGAGGTCGACCGGGACGTAGACGGGTGCGAAGAAGAGCGTCAGGAACACGGGCATCTGCATCAGCGGACCGGCCTGGATCGAGCGGAAGCGGAACGCGATCCCCGCCGACCAGAGGAGACCCGAGACATTGACGAGGAGCGCGAGCGCGTAGAGGCCGACGATGTCGACCGGCCCGCCGCCGACGTCCATCCGCGCGACGAGCGCGATGATCGTCAGGAGTGTCGCGGTGAAGCTCCATCGCACGAGCGCCGCGATCGCGTAGCCGAGGACGATCCCGAGGCGGTTCGGCGAGGCGAGCAGGAGTCGCTTGCCGAAGCCTCCCTCGAAGTCCCGCGCAATCCCGAAACCGGTGAAGACGCCGCCGAAAGCCGCCGACTGGAGCAACACGAAGACGAACTGGAACGACGTGTAGTCCCCCTCGTAGTCGAAGCCGGGCACCTCCCCCACCTGGGAGAGCCCACCGGCGAAGGCCGTGAAGAAGAAGAGCGGGAAGAGCACGCTCGGCATCAGCAGCGACGGGGTCGTGAAGACGTTGTGCAGCGTGCGCCACGCGACCCCGCTCGCGACAGGCCAGAGCCGGAGGCTCACGTGCGCGTCATCCTCTCCCGTAGCGCCCATGACGCGAGCGAGAGCGAGAGCACCGCGATCGCTACCGCGATCCCAAAGCCGAGCGCGAGCGCGCGACCGTCCCACCCCTCGATGATCAGGCTGCGGACGCACTCGATCAGATACGAGACCGGGTTCACGGTCGCGGCGAAGCGGAACCAGTCGACGGCGATCAGGTCACGCGGGGTGTTCATCGAGGAGATGAAGAGGAAGACGAAGAGGAGCGGGAACATCCCCTGGACGGCCTCTCCGGTTCCCGTGCGGAGCGCGAGGAACGAGCCGAGCGCGCCGAAACCGAGCGAGACGACGAGCGAGAAGACGAGGAGGACCGCGATTCCGCCGATTCCTGCGGCGAAGTCGACTCCGACGACGAGCCCGACCGTGATGTAGAAGACCGACTGGATCAGGCCGAGCACGACGATCCCCGCGAGCTGGCCGACGAGGAGCGACGAGCCGCGCATCGAGGTCAGCGAGAGCCGATTGAGAAAGCCGGTCTGGACGTCGCGGGCGAGATCGGTGCCGGCGTTCATCGTCGCGAAGAGGGCGCCCTGGACGAAGGGCACGGCGAGCGCGAAGGCGAGGAACGAGTCGGTCGGGAAGCCCGGCAGGAGCGTGGACGGCTCGAGCCCGGCGGCGTTCACGAACATGAGCGCGACCGGGAAGACGAGCGGTGGGATCGCGAGTGCGGGCTGGCGGAGCGTGCGTCGGATCGAGCGGCCCGCGACCGCGGCGATCTGGGTCGCGAGCACGTCCACGGACGAACGGGGCGCGAAAACCTCGGTGGCGCTCATCGCCCCGCCGGCTGCGGCGCAGACTCCTCCGCCTCGGCTGCGCCCTCGAGCGTGCGCCCTGTCTTCGCGAGGAAGACGTCGTCGAGCGACGGCGCGCGCAGCTCGACGTCGTGCAGCGCGAGACCCTCGGCGTCGACCCCGCGGACGACATCGGCGAGCCCGTAGCCGCCATGGAGCCGTACGGCGAGGTCACCGTCGCCGAGCGGGTCGCCGAACTGCGCGAGCAGGCTCGCGATCCGGGCGCGATCCGTCTCTCGCTCCGGGATCGCGTGCACGCTCGGCCGACCGATCTCGGCCTTGAGCGCCGCGGGCGTTCCCTCGGCGACGATCCGGCCATGGTCGATGATCCCGACTCGGTCGGCGAGGACGTCCGCCTCCTCCAGGTACTGGGTCGTCAGGAAGACCGTCACCCCGTCCTCGCGCGCGAGCCTGGCGACCTCGTCCCAGAGCGCCGTCCTGCTCTGCGGATCGAGGCCGGTCGTGGGCTCGTCGAGGAAGAGGACACGCGGTCGGTGGACGAGGGCGAGCGCGAGATCGAGGCGTCGTTTCATGCCACCCGAGTAGCCGCCGACCTTCCGGTCTGCCGCCTCGGTGAGACCGACGCGGACGAGGAGCTCCTCGCCGCGCGCTTTTCGCTCCTTGCGAGGCAGGCCCTGCAGCATCGTCTGAAGACGCAAGTGGTCGCGGCCCGTGAGCAGGTTGTCGAGCGCCGCTTCCTGCAACGCCGCCCCGATCATCGAGCGAACTTGCGGCCCCTCGTGGACGACGTCGTAGCCTGCGACCTTCGCGGTGCCGTCGGTCGGCGGGAGCAGCGTCGTCAGCATCAGCACCGTCGTGGACTTGCCCGCCCCGTTCGGCCCGAGGAACCCGTAGATCTCGCCGGGCTCGACGCGAAGGTCGATCCCGTCGACCGCCCGCGGGCCCTTCTTGAACTCGCGCACGAGCCCCTCGACGACGATGCTGTTGTCCGCGTTCACCACTCAGACGCTAGTCGTAGTGCTGGCGCACGGGCCTAGAGCACGTGTCCGACTGAAGTCGGACGCAGCGGGACGCGCGCCAGAGAGCGAAGGAGAGCACGTGCCCGACTGAAGTCGGACACAGGGGGTGTGTCCGACTTCAGTCGGACACCTGCTCGTCGCCCTCGGGCGCGAGCCACACCGCTGCGAGCGGCGGCAGGGTCACCCCGGCCGAGAAGGGCCGGCCGTGGCTCGGCTCGGCGACCGCCTCGACACCGCCGAGGTTCCCGACACCCGAGCCGCCGTACTCCGAGGCGTCGGTGTTCAGCACCTCGCGCCAGGTGCCGCCCGTCGGCAGCGGCACGCGCCAGTGGTGGCGTACGACGGGCGAGAAGTTGACGAGGCACGCGAGCAAGCGCTCGCCGTCCGCGGAGCGGCGCAGGAACGCGACCGTGTTGTCCTCGCGCGCGTCCCCGACGAGCCACTCGAAGCCCTCCGGGCGGAAATCGACCTCCCAGAGCGCCCGCTCGGCCCGGTAGGCACGGTTGAGATCGGCGAGGCAGCGGCGAACACCTTCATGGAGCGGATAGTCGAGCACGTACCAGTCGAGATCGCGCCCCTCCGACCACTCCGTCCCCTGCCCGAGCTCGCCGCCCATGAAGAGGAGCTGCTTGCCCGGATGCGCCCACATGTGGCCGTAGAGGGCGCGGAGGCAGGCGAACTGCTGCCACTCGTCGCCGGGGAGCTTCCGCAGGAGCGAGGCTTTCCCGTGCACGACCTCGTCGTGCGAGAGCGGGAGCACGAAGTTCTCGTCCCAGGCGTAGACGAGGGAGAACGTCAGCGCATCGTGGTGCCAGCGGCGGTGGACGGGCTCGTGGGCGACGTACCCGAGGGTGTCGTGCATCCATCCCATGTTCCACTTGAACGTGAAGCCGAGGCCGCCGCTCTCCGTCGAGCGCGTGACACCGGGCCAGGCCGTCGACTCCTCCGCGGTCATCGAGACGCCCGGATGCGTCGCATGGACGACGGCGTTCAGCTCCTGGAGGAAGCCGACAGCCTCGAGGTCCTCGCGGCCGCCGTAGCGGTTCGGCACCCACTCGCCGGGAGCGCGCGAGTAGTCGAGATAGAGCATCGAGGCGACACCGTCGACCCGGAGGCCGTCGGCGTGGAACTCCTCGAGCCAGTAGAGCGCGTTCGCGACGAGGAAGTTGCGCACCTCGTGGCGCCCGTAGTTGAAGACGAGCGTCCCCCACTCCGGATGTGCGCCGCGCCGTGGATCGGCGTGCTCGTAGAGGGCGGTTCCGTCGAAGCGCCTCAAAGCCCAGTCGTCGACGGCGAAGTGGGCGGGCACCCAGTCGAGGACGACGCCGATCCCGGCGGCGTGCATGTGGTCGACGAACGCCCGCAGGTCGTCCGGCTCGCCGAGGGTCGACTGCGGTGCGTAGAAGCCCGACACCTGGTAGCCCCACGAAGGGCCGTAGGGGTGCTGCATCACCGGCAGGAGCTCGACATGCGTGAAGCCGAGCTCGGTGACGTGGTCGGCGAGCTCCTCGGCGAGATCGCGCCAGCCGAGTCCGCGGCGCCACGAGCCAGGGTGCACCTCGTAGATCGAGAGGGGCTCCGAGAGCGGCTCCGCCCGCTCGCGCCGCTCCATCCACGCAGCGTCCGCCCAGACGTGACGTGACCGGTAGACGAGCGAGGCGGTGCTCGGCGGCACCTCGGCGCGGAACGCAACCGGGTCCGCCTTGAGTCGCGTGACGCCGTCGTGCCCGTGCACCGAGAGCTTGTACGGCTGACCCTCGCGGGCATCGCCTGCTGTTCCAACCCAGACTCCGGACGAGCCCTGCGGGTGGAGCGGGTCGGCGCCTTCGGCCCAGCCGTTCCAGTCGCCGACGACCGAGATCCGTCGCGCGCTCGGAGCCCAGACCGCGAAGCGGACGCCGCCCTCGTCCTGCACATGGGCGCCCAGCTGCTCCCAGAGCCGCTCGTGGCGACCCTCGCCGATCAGGTGGAGATCGAGCTCACCCGGCCGGGTCATGGGCCAACCTCTGCGAGGCGAAGGCGAGCGACGCTCACGCGGGAGTCTCCAGCATCCGGAGCAGCCCGATGACCGGAATCGTCGCCCAGTCGGGCCGGTTGCGGGCCTCGTAGCGCAGCTCGTAGACGAGCTTCTCGAGCTCGTAGAGCGCGAGCAGCCGGTCGAACCCGACACGGCTCGGCGGCAGGAGCCGCTCTTCCGCGGTCGCGAGGTACCCGTCCAGGAAGGCCGTCCGGCAGGCCTCGACCCAGCTAGACGGCGCCTCGGTGCCGTTGAGCAGGAGCGCGGCGTCGGCGGCGAACGCGAACGATCTGGTCATCCCGGCGAGGTCGCGGAGGGGCGAGCGCTTGCGGCGCCGCTCGGGAAGCGAGCGGGCGGGCTCGCCCTCGAAGTCGATCACGATCCAGTCCTCGCCGGTCGACCAGAGCACCTGACCGAGGTGGAAGTCGCCGTGCGTCCGGATCGCGAGACCGGCCGGGCCGACCGCTGCGAGCTCCTGCACGAGGTCGCGGAGGTCTTCGGAGCGGTGCGCGACCGCACCGAGCGCGTCGTCGTCCGGGAGCGTCGCAAAGGTCGCGGCGATCTCCTCGTCGATCGCCGCGACGACGAGGCCGAGCGCCTCGCCGCTCGGTTCCTCGGGCGTGAAGTGGGGGTCGGCGTCGTTGGCGGCGAGCGCGGTATGCATCCCCGCGGTGACCTCGCCGAGCCGCCAGGCACGATCCGGGAGCCACGACGGATCGTCGGCCAGCGACTCGAGCGCGAGCGCCCAGCCGTCGCCGGTCGCCGGCACGAGGGCGGTGATCGAGGCGAGCGCCGTCTCGAGCGGCGGCCCGGCCGTCTCCAGCAGGCCCTCGAGCCGGGGAGCGTTCGCAAAGCGCGCCACCGCAAGTGCGCGAAGCAGCTCGAGCTCGGGGTTCGGCCCGGCCTCGAGCCGGCGGTAGAGCTTCAGGACGTGCAGCTCATCGAGGACGACGGAGCTGTTCGACTGCTCGACGCCGATGGGACGGACGCGCGCACCCTTGGCCGGCACGCCCGCGAGCGCTGCGATCCGCGTCGCCACCTCCGGCCGGTCGAAGGCGTCGACGGCATCGTCACCGCCGAGCGCGACGAGGTAGTGCTCGTGGGTGCCCGCGGGGAAGCGCACCTCGACGATCGCGAGCGCGACCGTCTCGTCCGCAACGGGGACGTCGACGACCTCGGCGCCCTCGGGAGCCAGACCCTTGGCACCGAACCAGCGCGCATCGCCGACGATCGCGAGCAGCTCGTCGCTCCCGAGCGTGCGTGGGTCACGCATCGGTGCCCTCCTCGGGGAGCATGAACCAGTAGAAGCCGCGCGGCCCGAAGGTCAGCAGGTAGGGAAGCTCGCCGATCGGCGGAAACGACGTGTGCCCGGTCATCTCGACGGGTGTTCGCCCCCGGAAGCGCGAGAGGTCGAGCTCCACGGCCTGCGCCGAGCGCGCGAGGTTGTGCACGCAGAGCACCGTGTCGTGCTCGGACTGCCGGATGTGCGCGAAGACCCGCGAGTTCGAGGTCTCGAGCGCTTCGTAGCTCCCGAGCCCGAAGACGGGGTGTTCCTTCCTGAGCGCGACGAACCGCTGCAGCCAGCGGAGGAGTGAGGTCGGCGAGCGGAGCTGCGCCTCCACGTTCACCGACTGGAAGCCGAACACGGGATCCATGAGCGGCGGCAGGTAAAGCTGGGCGAAGTCGGCGCGCGAGAAGCCCCCGTTCCGGTCGCCCGTCCACTGCATCGGCGTCCGGACGCCGTCGCGGTCGCCGAGGTAGAGGTTGTCGCCCATCCCGATCTCGTCGCCGTAGTAGAGGACGGGCGAGCCCGGCAGCGAGAAGAGGATCGCGTGCATCAGCTCGATCTCGTCGCGGCCGCCGTCGAGGAGAGGCGCCAGCCTGCGCCGGATCCCGACGTTGAGCTTCATCCGCGGATCCATCGCGTACTCCGCGTACATGTAGTCGCGCTCCTCGTCGGTCACCATCTCGAGCGTCAGCTCGTCGTGGTTGCGGAGGAAGAGCCCCCACTGGCAGTTCGCGGGGATCGTCGGCGTCCGGTCGAGGATCTCGACGATCGGCCGCGCCTCCTCGCGCCGGAGCGCCATGAACATCCGCGGCATGACCGGGAAGTGGAAGGCCATGTGGCACTCGTCGCCCTCGCCGAAGTAGTCGACGACGTCCTCGGGCCACTGGTTCGCCTCGGCGAGCAGCACCCGGTCCGAGTACGCCGCATCGACCTCCGCGCGAACGCGTTTGAGGAAGGCGTGGGTGGCCGGCAGGTTCTCGCAGTTGGTGCCCTCTTGCTCGAAGAGGTACGGCACCGCATCGAGACGGAAGCCGTCGAGCCCGAGGTCGAGCCAGAAGCGAAGGGCGTCGAGCATCGCGTCGCCGACATCTGGGTTCTCGTAGTTGAGGTCGGGCTGGTGATGGTAGAAGCGATGCCAGAAGTAGGCCTCGCGCTGCGGGTCGTAGGTCCAGTTCGACTGCTCGCTGTCGACAAAGATGACGCGCGCGTCCTCGTAGCGGTGGACGGTGTCGGACCAGACGTACCAGTCGGCCTTCGGCGAGTCCGCGCCGAGGCGCGACTCCTGGAACCACGGGTGCTCGTTCGAGGTGTGGTTCATGACGAAGTCCGTGATCACGCGTATCCCGCGCTCGTGGGCCGACTCGACGAACGCGGCGAACTCGTCCACCGTCCCGAACTCGGGGCTGACCGTCAGGAAGTCCGAGACGTCGTAGCCACCGTCGCGGAGCGGCGAGGGATAGAAGGGCAGGATCCAGATGCAGTCGATCCCGAGCCACTGGAGGTAGTCGAGCTTGGCGCGGAGACCGCGGAAGTCGCCCATCCCGTCGTCGGAGGAGTCGAAGAACGCGCGCGTGTGCAGCTCGTAGAAGACCGCCGTCTTGAACCAGTCGGGCTGCGCCTCGAACCAGTGCTCGCTCATGCCTTTGCCGCCGAGCAGGATTCGGCCCCGTGTCGGGCCTCAGTCCGACACGTGCTCTTCATCCCTCCCCGGATGCCGGCACAGAGCACGTGTTCGACAGAACTCGGACACCGCATCAACGGGCTATCTCCAGCACGTGCGACTGGCCAGGCCCGAGGCGCACGTAATTCCGGTTTCCCCACTCGTAGCTCTCGCCCGTCAACCCGTCGCTCACCTGGAACGTCTGGGGAAGCCCGAGAGACGGCGGGATCACGCAGACGCCGTCGTGCACCGCGTACGGGTCGAGGTTGCAGACGCAGAGCACGACGTCGTCGTCGAGGTCGCGCGCGTAGGCGAGCAGGTGCTCGCTCTCGGTCTCGAGCCACGTGAGCCGCTCGAGCCCGGCACCCGTGAGCGCGCGATGCGCACGCCGGATCTCGTTGAGGCGCTTGACGAGCGGCAGGAGGATGCCGTCGAGCGACCGCTCCTTCAGCTCGTACTTCTCCGAGTCGAGGTACTCCTCGCTCCCCGGTCGCAGCGGGACGTTCTCGCAGCGTTCGAAGCCGGAGTAGATCCCGTAGCTGGGCGAAAGCGTCGCCGCGAGGACGAGCCGCGACTCGAATGCGGGCCGACCGCCCTCCTGCAGCGTCGCGTGGAGGATGTCCTGCGTGTTAGGCCACAGGTTGGGTCGCAGGTAGGTCGACCACGAGCGGAGCTGCTCGACGAGCTCGACGAGCTCGCCCTTCGTCGACTTCCACGTGAAGTACGTGTACGACTGCGAGAAGCCCGCCTTGCCGAGCAGCGTCATCATCGACGGGCGCGTGAACGCCTCCGAGAGGAAGACGGTCTTCGGATGGCGCTTCCGCACCTCGCCGATCAGCCACTCCCAGAACGGCACCGGCTTCGTGTGGGGGTTGTCGACACGGAACACGGTCACGCCGAGCTCGCACCAGCCCAGCACGGCCTCGAGGACAGCCTTCCAGAGACCCTTGCGATCCTCGGTGTCCCAGTCGAGGTTGTGGATGTCCTGGTAGCGCTTGGGAGGGTTCTCCGCGTACTTCAGCGAGCCGTCGGGGCGGTGCTGGAACCACTCCGGGTGCTCCCTGAGCCAGGGGTGGTCGGGCGAGCACTGCAGCGCGAGGTCGAGCGCGAGCTCCATGCCGTGCTCGTGCAGGTCCGCGACGAGCGCGCGGAGGTCGGCCTTGTCGCCCAGGTCGGGGTGGATCGCGTCGTGACCGCCCTCGCGGCCGCCGATCGCCCACGGACTCCCGACATCCCCGGGCTCGGCCTGCTCGGTGTTGTTCCGGCCCTTGCGGTTCGTGCGCCCGATCGGATGGATCGGCGGGAAGTAGACGACGTCGAAGCCGAGCTCCGCGAGCTCCTGGACGATCTGCGTGACGCCTTTGAAGCCGCCCCAGGAGCGTGGGAAGAGCTCGTACCACGCTCCCGAGCGCGCCCGCTCGCGCTCGACCTCGAGCTCGAGCGGCGCGCTCCGGGCGGAGCCGTGACGATCGCGCGCGCCGAGCGCGGCGGCGGCCCCGCGCCAGTCCTCGATCGCACCCACGCCGAAGAGCGCGGCGCCCTCGGAGAGCTCCCCGGCGAGATCCGCTTGGCCCGCGGCGACCTTCCGGTCGTGCTCGTCGAGCCAGCCTGCATGCCTGTCGACCCATGCCTCGAGCTGGAACCGGTGGCGGTCCGCCTCGTCGACGACGAAGGAGCCGGCGTATCGATCGGACCCGAGGGCGACGAGCGGAGCCTCGCGCCAGCGTCCCGAGCCGCGCCGATAGCGGATCACGGCACGAACGACCTCGTGCCCGTCGCGCACGATCGTCGCCCCCACCTCGACCCGGTCACCGACGCAGGCCTTCGCGGGCCAGCGGCCGCAGTCGACCTGTGGTGTGACCTCGGAGATGGAGATCCGCTCAGCGGGCACGTCGCGTACACGGTAAACAGTCGCGCGTGCCGCTGGATCGGTCACTCGGCGTTCAGCTCCACCTCACCTCGCTGCCGGGCGGGCGTCTCGGGCCGGAGGCGTTCGCGTTCGTGGACTGGCTCGCGGCGGCCGGGGCGACCTGGTGGCAGGTGCTCCCGCTCAACCCACCCGACTCGGTCGGGTCGCCGTACACGTCGTCCTCCGCGTTCGCGGGCTGGGGCGGTCTCCTGGCCGACCCGGACGCCACCGTCGACGGTCGCGCCCTCCGCGTGTTCCGGGACGCCCAGAAGGCGTGGATCGACGACTGGGCAGCGTTCGCCGGGCCGGGCGCGGTCGAGGAGCAGGTGCGGTTCGAGCGGGAGTGGCGAGAGCTCCGCGCGTACGCGGCCGCGCGTGGGGTCCGGATCGTCGGCGACGTCCCGATCTACGTCGCGATCGACGGTTGCGATCACCGCGCCCATCCGGAGCTCTTCCTCCCCCTGGACGAGGTCGTTGCGGGCGCTCCACCGGACGGGCTGAACGCGATCGGACAGCTGTGGGGCAATCCACTCTACGACTGGGACGCGCTGGCACGCACCGGCTATCGCTGGTGGATCGAGCGCATGCGCCGCATCCTCGAGCTCGTCGATCGGTTCCGGATCGACCATTTCCGTGCCTTCGCGGGCTACTGGACGGTGGCGGCCGGGGCGGCGACCGCTCGCGAGGGCTGGTGGTCGCGCGGCCCCGGGAAAGCCGTCTTTGACGCGGCCACGGTGGAGTTGGGCGAGCTGCCGGTGATCGCCGAGGATCTCGGCGTGATCACGCCTGACGTGCACGCGCTCCGCGATGCCCTGGGCTTCCCTGGGATGGTCGTCCTGCTCTGGTCGTTCGTCGGACCCGCCTCGAACCTCCACCGCATGGATCGCCACGGCGTGCACCAGGTCGTCTACACGTCGACCCACGACACGGACACGCTCGCAGGGGCCACGGGCGAGACCGACGTCTGGCCCTTCGTCGAGCTCGCGCTCTCGTCACGGTGCGCCCTCGCCGTGGTGCCCGTGCAGGACGTCCTCGGGCTCGGGAGCGAGGCCCGGATGAACACGCCCGGCGTCGTCGGTGGCAACTGGGCGTGGCGCCTCGAGGAAGGCCAGCTGACTGCCGCCCACGCGAAGCGACTCCGGGCGGCGGCCGAGGCGAGCGGCCGCACATGACGGCGCGGGCCGTGATCGTTCGACGGCGGAACATCGTAGGGGCCGGACCTGTCCGACCCTCCCTGGGTCGAGGCATCGAGCGTCGGGCCTGGGACCGTGCAACGGTACGCGGCACCTGCGGGCCGGACAGGTCCGGCCCCTACGTCAAAACAAGATCTGCAGGGCGGTATCCGGCGGGCAACCGCGCTCGAGGAGGGAGATCGCGCGGTGCAGGTCGACGTCCCGGTCGAGCGCGAGCACGAGAGCGGCCTCGGCGTCGTAGCCGGCCGCGAGGAGTCGCTCGACGCGCCAGGACGTGACACCGTCACGCTCTCTCTCGGCGCGGCTCGGGGCGATCGGTGTCCTGGTCGTCATCGCATAGAAGAGAACGCTGGACATGTGTGGAGACCCTCAAGGGGCGTTAGCAAATCGTTCTCGCCAGGTTGCGATCACGTTGCGGCGGGCTCGTCCTCCTCGACGAACCGGAGCCGCGCCGCGACCGTCGGCTGGCCGTCTCGCTCGTAGACGACGTCGACCGAGTCGTTGCGGCCGTACGAGCCGGCGATGCCGAGCACCATCGAGGTCCAGCGGGCGAGACCGACCTTCTCCTTGGTGAGCGCCCGCTCGAAGACGAGCGTCCCGTCACGGACGACGTAGTCCGATCCTTCGCGCTGCTCGACGCCGTTCAGGAACACCTGGAACGGGCGCCGGACGTCGGGCGGGAGGACGACGCGGGTTCGGCTCATGCGCTCGGGCACCTCCGTAGAATGGCAGCCCGTGCGCCCGAAGCTCCTCGCGACGACCGCACTGCTCGCTCTGGGGGCGTCGATCGCTGCTCCTGCCGCATGGGCCGACGGCGACGATCCTGGGCTTGGGCCGGAGGATCCCGCCTCACCGGGGGCCGAGCGGATTGCCGACACGTACTGGGTGATCACGGGCTTCATGGGGCTCGTCTTCCTCGCGGTCTTCGTGCCGCTCGTCGTCTTCGTGGTCAAGTACCGACGACGCGGACGCGACCGGTACGCGGACGGGCTGCAGGTCTACGGGTCGACGCGACTCGAGCTCACCTGGACGCTCGTGCCCGTCGGGATCGTCGCGATCCTGATCGGCTTCGTCGTGCTCGCGCTGCCCAGCCTCAACGACTTCGCGAAGGGCTACGGCGGCAAGACCGAGGAGGTGACGGTCATCGGGAAGCGCTTCTACTGGAGCTACGAGTACGGGAACGGCGTGCTCACCATCGACCGGCTCCGGCTGCCGCTCGGGCGGAACGTGCGGCTCGACGTCACGGGCGGCGAGAACGATGTGATCCACAGCTTCTGGGTGCCCGCGCTCGGCGGGAAGTTCGACTCCATCCCCGGAGAGACGAATACCTTCTACTTCGTCCCGACCGAGCGTGGGACGTTCAAGGGCGTCTGCGGCGAGTTCTGCGGGCTCGAGCACACCGAGATGACCATCACGGTCGAGGTGCTCGAGGCGTCCGAGTACGACCGCTGGGTTCGCGAGGAGGCGGGGCGCCAGCGGGACGGCACCTCCCAGCTCGGGCGGGAGACCTTCGAGGGCGCCTGCGCAAAGTGCCACGGGCTCGCGGGAGAGGGCGACGTCGGCCCGAGGATCGCGGGAAACGCGTTGATCGGCGACCGCGACGCGCTCGTCCGGCTCCTCGAGGAGGGGCGCGGCAAGATGCCGGCGGTGGGCGCCGGGTGGGAGGACCGACAGTACGACGCGCTCTTCGACTACCTCGAGAAGGAGCTCGGCCAGGGGGGTGACGCGGATGGCAGCTGATCCGGCTCGGGTCGCGATCCCGTCCTGGCAGCGCGGCCGGTACGCCAGCTGGCTCGTCACGGTCGACCACAAGCGCATCGGGATCCTCTACATCACGACGAGCCTCGCGTTCTTCCTCGCCGGGGGCGTCCTCGCCCTGCTCATGCGCATCCAGCTCGCCCAGCCAGGGACGGACTTCATCACGCACGACGGATACAACCAGCTCTTCACGATGCACGGGACGACGATGATCTTCCTCGTCGTCGTGCCGATCCTGGCGGGCTTCGGCAACTTCCTCGTGCCGCTCATGATCGGCGCCCGCGACATGGCGTTCCCGCGGCTGAACGCGCTCTCCTACTGGCTCTTCCTCTTCGGCGGGATGGTGCTCTACTCGAGCTGGTTCGCGAGCGGCGGGGCGCCTAAGGCCGGCTGGTACAGCTATCCGCCGAACTCGGTCTACGCCGACGGGACGGGCCAGGACCTGTGGATCCTGTCGCTCCACATCTTGACGCTGTCCTCCATCTTCGGCGCGATCAATTTCGTCGTCACGATCGCGAACATGCGCACGCGCGGCATGTCATGGATGCGCATGCCGCTCTTCGTCTGGGGGATCTTCACCTACGCGGTCCTCCTCGTCCTCGCGCTGCCGCTGCTCTCGGTGGGCCTCACGATGCTCCTCGCCGACCGCCAGTTCGACACGGGATTCTTCGTGCCCGATGAGGGCGGCAACGCGGTCCTCTACCAGCACATCTTCTGGGCGTTCGGGCATCCCGAGGTCTACATCATGATCCTGCCCGTCTTCGGGATGATCTCGGAGATCATCCCCGTGTTCGCGCGCAAGCCGATCTTCGGCTACAGGGTGCTCGCGATCGCGACAGTCGCGGTCGCGTTCCTCTCGATGCTCGTCTGGGGGCACCACATGTTCACGGTGGGGATGGCGCTCCCCCTGCAGGTGTTCTTCATGGTGGCGTCCATGGCGATCGCGATCCCGACCGGCGTCAAGATCTTCAACTGGGTCGCGACGCTCTGGCGGGGGAACATCAGCTTCGACACGCCGATGCTCTTCGCGCTCGGCTTCATCGCGGTCTTCACGATCGGCGGCATCTCGGGGATCTTCCTCGCCGCGTTCCCGTTCGACTGGCAGGTGCACGACTCGTACTTCGTCGTCGCACACCTGCACTACGTGCTCTTCGGCGGCTCGATGCTCGGCGTCTTCGCCGGGCTCACGTACTGGTGGCCGAAGATCTTCGGGCGGCTGCTCGACGAGCGGCGCGGCAAGATCGCGTTCGCCCTCATCTTCGTCGGGTTCAATCTCGCATTCTTCCCGATGCACATGCTCGGGCTGGGCGGGATGCCGCGCCGTGTCTACTCGTACGACGAGGGGACGTTCTTCGAGGCGTACAACATGATCTCGACGATCGGGTCGTTCGTGATGGGTCTCGGCATCCTCGTCCTCGTCCAGAACTTCTGGCGCAGCCGGAACGGCCGCCGTGCGGGCAACGACCCCTGGCAGGCGAACACCCTCGAGTGGTACACGACGTCGCCGCCGCCGCCGCACAACTTCGACGAAGTGCCCTACGTGACGAGCGCCCGCCCTCTCCGGGATCTCCGGCGACGGCTCGAGCGGAGACCCGAGGCGACATGAGAACCGATCGGGCGCCCGGGCCGCTCCTGCGGCTCACGATCGTCGGCGCGGCGCTCGCCGCCGGGCTCGTCGTCGCGAGCGCCGCGCTCGAGCTCGGTCGCGCCCACTGGGGGGCCGCGCTCTTTGCGCTGCCGCTCCTCGTGGCGGTGCTCGTCGCGTCTCTCGTCGCCTACGAGCGGCTCGTTGTGCCAGCCGCCGTCGCGGCCTCGACGATGCTCGTCGCGATCGCGACGGGCGGGCTCGTCGCGCTGGCGGACGCGCGCTGGGCGCTCGCGGTGCACGTCGCGGCGGCGGGGACGGCTCTTGCTGCCTCGCTCGTCGTTCTCGCCGTCTCGTTCCGCGGTGAGCCGCTGACGCTCGGGCCCGCGCGCGACTACCTGACGCTCACCAAGCCGCGGATCATGTCGCTCCTCCTCCTTACCGGCGCTGCGGGGATGTTCGTCGGCGCGGGAGGGGTTCCGGGGGGAACGGCGCTCGCGGCGATGCTCCTCGGTCTCGCCCTCGCCTGTGGTGGCGCGAGCGCGCTCAACCACGTGATGGATCGCGACATCGACCGTCTGATGGGAGCTCGCACCGCGTCGCGCCCTGTCGCCTCGGGTCGCGTCCCGGCCCCGCGCGCGCTCGAGTTCGGGCTCGTCCTCTCGGCGCTCTCCTTCGCGCTCCTCGCCTCGACGGTGAACGTCCTCACGGCGGTGCTCGCGCTCGTCGGCAACCTCTTCTACGTCATCGTGTACACCGGCTACCTCAAGCGCACGACCGACCAGAACATCGTGATCGGCGGCGCCGCGGGAGCGGTGCCGCCGCTCGTCGGGTACGCCGCGGCGACGGGGAGCCTCGCGCTGCCCGCGCTCTGGCTCTTCCTCATCGTCTTCCTCTGGACGCCGCCGCACTTCTGGGCGCTCGCGCTGATGCTGAAGGAGCATTACCGCGCGGCAGGCGTACCGATGCTGCCCGGGACGCGCGGAGACGAGGAGACGACCCGCCAGATCCTGCTCTACTCGCTCGCGCTCGTCGGCTTCACGCTCCTCGCCGGGGTCTGGCTCGGCCTCGTGTACACGGTCGTGGCCGGATTGCTGGGGGGCTACCTCGTGCTCCTGGCGCAGCGGCTGCGCGTGGACGCGACGCGACGGAACGCCGTCGTCCTCTTCCACTACTCGCTCGCCTACCTCGCGCTCCTCTTCGTCGCGGCCGCCATCGATCCGGTGATCCTCTAGATGCTGGATCCCGAGCTCGGGCGGAGGAACCTGCGTCTCGGCCTGGCGCTCTTCGGGCTCTTCCTGCTCCTCGCAGCGGGCGCCACCCTCGTGGCGCTGGTCTACCTCCAGGTCGATTGAGCTCCGACCTCGAGCTCGCGCTGCGGCTCGCCGACCGGGCCGACGCGATCTCGCTGCCACGCTTCGGCGCGCTCGACCTCGTCGTCGAGACGAAGTCCGACCGCTCGCCGGTGACGGCGGTCGACCGCGACGTCGAGCGGGAGCTCCGCGCCGAGCTCGCACGCGAGCGGCCCGGGGACGCGATTCTCGGCGAGGAGCACGGGGCGGCGGGCTCCGGGGCTCGACGCTGGATCCTCGACCCGATCGACGGGACGAGGAACTACACGCGTGGGATCCCCGTGTGGGCGACGCTCCTTGCTCTCGAGGAGGACGGCGAGCTCGCGCTCGGCGTCGTCTCGGCCCCCGCTCTCGGCAGGCGCTGGTGGGCTCGCCGCGGCGGAGGTGCCTTCGCCGACGGCACCCCGATCCGGGTCTCCGCGATCTCGATGATCGAGGACGCGACCCTGAGCTTCGGGCTGGACAGGCCTTTGCCGGCGCTCGCCGAGCGGGCGTGGCACGTCCGGGGCTACGGCGATTTCTGGGCGCACATGCTCGTCGCGGAGGGCGCGGTCGACGGTGCGATCGACGCGGTCGGAGTCTCGCTCTGGGACCTCGCGGCGGTGCAGGTGATCGTCGAGGAGGCTGGTGGGACGCTCAGCGACTTCGCCGGCGCGCGGCGTCCGGACGGGGGGAGCGCGGTGTCCTCGAACGGGCTCCTCCACGCCGAGCTCCTCGCGTCGCTCGGTTGACGGCCAGCACCGCCGCTTCGTAGACGGGGTCGCGCGCGACGGTGTCGAGCTCGGCCGAGAGCAGCTCGCTCGGGCCTGGTCTCGGACCCGCGGCGATCTCGACCGGCTCCCCGTCGAGCGTCACGGCACGGAGGGTGTCGGCCCTGCGCCGCGTCAGTCGGAGAGGGCGCCGCAATCGCGAGCGGAGCCACCCGGCGAGCAGCGCCGCGTCGGCCTCGGGCCCCTCGACGACCAGGTGCTCGGCGCGCCGGATCTCGGGCCAGAGGCCGGCCAGGGCGACCCGCCACGGGAGCCCGCGTCGCCAGGCCAGATCCGAGACGGCGATGCTCTCGAAGAGCGCGGCGAGCCGCGCGTAGCGCCGCGAGGGCGCCGGCCATTCGGAGGAGTCGACGACGAGGCGATCGCAGGCCGCGACGAGCTCGGCGAGCGCCTCGCCCTCCCACGGCGGCTCGCCTCGCCAGCGACAGAACGCCGGCAGGTCGGAGATGAGGAGCGGTAGCACGAGCGAGGCCGGGTGCCGCGCAGAGGCGCCGTGGAGGCGGAACTCGACGACCTCCGGTAGCACCTCGTGCCCGCCCGCGACGCCGAAGTCGCGGACGATCACCTTGGCGACGACCCTGGCTGCGCCGGTGGGCTTCGGCACGAGCAGAATCGTGCGGGCTGGATGACGCTCCTCGAGCCCCGCGAGCACCTTGTGGGCCCGCGCGAGCCATTCGGGCGGTGCCCAGACGACGTGGGTCATCGTGCTCGCGCGCAGGTCGGGCGTCGCGTCCTCCTGCTCGCGCGTCCGCGCCTGTGCGAGCTGTCGCTCGACCTCGGCGATGATGCTCATCGGCAATCAACCGCCGTTGTCAAGGGTCGCGCGAGTGCCGAATTCGCGCCGATCGCTCCACAGGCGAGAAACGGTGTCAGACACCGTTTTGTGTCAAGGGCAAAGCGCACCGACTTCGTGCCAATCGCTCCACAGCCCCGGAACCCCGTGAGCATCACGTTCCGGACCGAGTCGGGATTCCTTTCAGCAGCGATCTCGACGCCAAGCCGTGTGCGGGGCGGTCGTTCGGTGTCTGACACCGTCAGTGCCTCCGCCACGAGCGCCCGTCACGATGGAGCAGCTCGTCGGCGGCGCGCGGGCCCCAGGTGCCGGCCGCGTAGCTCGGGAAGGTCGGCCGGTCGCGTTGCCAGGGGCCGACGATCGCGTCGACGAGCTTCCACTGCTCGTCGACCTCGTCCTCGCGGGTGAAGAGCGTGGCGTCACCGAGCATGGCGTCGAGGATCAGGCGCTCGTAGGCTTCGGGCAGGCCTTCGCGGAACGCGCCGCCGTAGAGGAAGTCCATGTGCACCGTGCGGATCGTCATCCCGGCACCCGGCACCTTGGCTCCGATCGCGAGCGAGACGCCCTCGTCGGGCTGGACGTGGATGAGGAGGACGTTCGGGCGGAGGCCGTCGCCCGCGATCGCCTCGAACGGCGGGTGGGGTGCGCGCTGAAACTGGATCGCGATCGTCGTCTCGCGCCGCGCCAGGCGCTTGCCCGCACGGACGTAGAACGGGGTGTCGGCCCAGCGCCAGTTGTCGACGTAGAGCTTCGCCGCGATGAACGTCTCGGTGAGCGACCCGGTCGCGACACCGTCCTCCTCCCGGTAGCCGCGCACCTCCTGTGCCTCGACCCAACCCGGCCCGTACTGGCCGCGCACGACCGACTTCGGGCCCGGGGTGTGGAGCGAGCGGAGCGCCTTCACCTTCTCGGTGCGGACGGCGTCCGCGGTGAAGTCGATCGCGGGCTCCATCGCCGTCAGGGCGAGAAGCTGGAGGAGGTGGTTCTGGAAGACGTCGCGGATCGCGCCCGCGCTCTCGTAGAACCCGGCCCGGCCCTCGATCCCGATCGACTCGGCGACCGTGATCTGCACGTGGTCGATGAACTGGCGGTTCCAGACCGGCTCGAAGATCCCGTTCGCGAACCGGAGCGCGAGCATGTTCTGCACCGTCTCCTTGCCGAGGTAGTGATCGATCCGGAAGATCTGCTCCTCGGGGAACCACCGGTGCAGGAGATCGCTCAGCCGCTGGGCGGAGGAGGCGTCGTGGCCGAACGGCTTCTCGACGATGACCCGCGTCCAGCCGTCGTGATCCTGCCGCTCGCCGATCTCCTGGACGCTCGTCTCGAAGGCCTGAGGCGGGATCGCGAGGTAGTAGACCCGGTTCCCGCCGAGCCCGCGACTCGCCTCGAGCTCACCGACGACCCGGTCGAGCTCGTCTTCGGCGTTCTCGTCGGCGAAGTCGGCGGGGACGTAGCGGAGACCCCCGCTCAGCCTGTCCCAGACCCCCTGGACGAACGGGTCGCGGGCATAGCTCTTCACGGCGGCCTTCATCAATGCCTCGAACTCGGAAGTCGTCTGCTCGGTGCGCGCGACCCCGACGACCGCGAAGCGCTCCGGGAGGAGGCGACGGTAGGCGAGCGCATACAACGCGGGGAAGAGCTTGCGCTGGGTGAGGTCACCCGAGGCGCCGAAGATCACGAGTGCGCAGGGATCCGGCTTCCGCCGGATCCCCAGGCCCTCTTCGAGCGGATTGGCGCGCGTGCCGGCCATCGACCGCCGCGGTCCTCAGCGCGCCACGGTCGCGCGCCGCTTCGTCTCGATCCCCTCGAGCAGCTCCGTGAACGAGTCCGAGAACTTCTGCACGCCCTCACGCTCGAGCGTCTCGACGACGTCGTCGTAGTCGACCCCGGCCGCGGCGAGCTCGTCCAGGAGCGTCCTCGCCTCGTCGAGGCCTTCCGCCAGGGTGGCCCCGCGCACCTCGCCGTGATCCTGGAACGCTGCGATCGTCTCGGCGGGCATCGTATTGACCGTCTGTGGCCCGACGAGCTCCTCGACGTACAGCACGTCGCGGTAGGCGGGGTTCTTCGTCGAGGTCGAGGCCCAGAGGCAGCGCTGCGGCCGGGCGCCTTGCCCGGCGAGCCTGTCCCAGCGGGGGCCGGAGAAGGCCTCCTGCCAGTGCGCGTAGGCGAGCTTGGCGTTCGCGATCGCGAGCTTCCCAGCGAGCTCCGGGTGGCCTACCTCCTCGAGCCGACGGTCGGCCTCGGCGTCCACGCGCGAGACGAAGAAGCTCGCGACGGACGCGACCGCGGCAGGGTCCCCACCGTCCGCGACGAGCCGCTCGAGCCCCCGGAGATAAGCCTCGACGACGGCCGCGTAGCGCTCGAGCGAGAAGATGAGCGTGACGTTGATCGAGCGGCCCGCGGCGATGCAGTCCTCGGTCGCACCGAGCCCCGGCTCGGTCGCAGGGATCTTGACGAACAGGTTCCGGCGGTCGACCTCCTGGTGGAAGCGGATCGCCTGCTCGAACGTCCCGTCGCGGTCGTACGCGAGGGTCGGATCGACCTCGAGCGAGACGTATCCGTCGACGCCGTGCGTCCGCTGCCACACGGGCCCGAGCAGGTCGCACGCGTCCCGGATGTCGTCCTGGGCGAGCGCGATGAAGAGCTCGCTCCCGTCGTCGGTCTGCGCAACGGCATCGCGGAGCTGCTCGTCGTACCAGTCGCCCTCGGAGAGCGCCTTCTGGAAGATCGTCGGGTTGGAGGTGACGCCGACGACCGCGTCCTCCTCGATCAACCGCTCGAGCTCGCCCGTCTCGAGCATCTCGCGGGAGAGCGAATCGATCCAGACGCTGACGCCTTCGTCGCTCAACTCGTGCAGCCTCGACCTAGCCATGTCCTCTCGCCTCCAGTTCCTCGACCATATTCAAGCGTTCCAGATACCGGCCTTCTGCCGCGAACCGCGCTGCGAGAAACGTGCGCACGAGCTCGCCCGCGAGCGCGCCGCCGACGATCCCCGACCCGAGGCAGAGCACGTTCATGTCGTCGTGCTCGACGCCCTGGTGGGCGGAGTACGCGTCGTGGCAGATCGCAGCACGGATCCCGTGCAGCTTGCACGCCGCGACCGAGGCGCCCACCCCGGAGCCGCAGACGAGCACGCCGCGCTCGGCGCGACCGTCCAGGACGGCTGCACCGACCTCGGCCGCCTTGACCGGGTAGTCGACCCGAGCCTCGCCCGACTCGACACCGAGATCGACCGGCTCGTGGCCATCGGCGGCGAGCGCCCCGAGCACCGCGTCGCGCAGCAGGACCCCTCGGTGGTCGAACGCGACCGCGACCTTCATGCCACGCTACGTTACGCAAACCGACGATCCGGCGAGCTGCGAGGAGAGTGGCCATGGAGGAGCGCAAGCTTTGGCGCGAGCTGGGACAGCAGCTGAGGGTCGACGCGGTGCGGGCGAGCGCAAAGGCCGGGTCCGGTCATCCGACATCGTCGATGTCCGCGGCCGATCTCGCGGCGGTGCTGCTCGCGGGACACCTCCGCTACGACTTCGACGCGCCCGACGACCCGCGGAACGACAGGCTCGTCTTCTCCAAGGGCCATGCCTCGCCGCTCGTCTACGGGCTCTTTCGCGCGGCCGGCGTACTCTCCGAGGAGGAGTTCGGCACCTACCGGCAGTTCGGCTCGCGTCTCCAGGGCCACCCCACACCGGTGTTGCCCTGGATCGACGTCGCGACCGGCTCGCTCGGCCAGGGCCTGCCGATCGGCGTCGGGATGGCGATCGGTGGGAAGAGGCTCAATCAGCTTCCGTTCCGGGTCTGGGTCATCTGCGGCGACAGCGAGATGGCCGAGGGCTCGATGTGGGAAGCGGCCGAGCACGCAGCGTTCTACGAGCTCTCGAACCTGACCGCGATCGTCGACGTGAACCGCCTCGGCCAGCGCGGCGAGACCATGCACGGCTGGGACCTCGCGACGCACACCCGGCGCTTCGAGGCGTTCGGCTGGCACGCAATCGAGATCGACGGCCACGACGTCGGCGAGATCGACGCGGCGTACAGGGAGGCCGAGGCGAGCGACCGGCCGACGGCGATCGTCGCGCGCACCGTCAAGGGCAAGGGCTATGCAAAGGTCGAGAACGAGAACGGCTGGCACGGAAAGGCCCTCGACGAGGAGGCGATCGAGGAGCTCGGTGGCATCCGCAACCTGACCATCACGGTCGCGAAGCCCGAGGCGGGCTCGTCGCACGAGTTCGAGCTGACCGGCGGTGAGTGGCCCTCCTACGAGCTCGGCTCCAAGGTCTCCACCCGGAAGGCCTACGGCGACGCGCTCGCGGCGCTCGGCGGCGAGGACGGCAAGGTGGTCGTCCTCGACGGCGAGGTCTCCAACTCGACGTTCGCCGAGCTCTTCAAGGACGCCCACCCCGACCGGTTCCTCGAGATGTACATCGCGGAGCAACAGCTCGTCGCGGCCGCCGTGGGCCTGCACGTGCTCGGCTGGAAGCCCTTCTGCTCCACCTTCGCGGCGTTCCTCTCGCGCGCGTACGACTTCGTCCGGATGGCGGTCGTCAGCCAGGCGACGGTGAGGCTCTGCGGCTCGCACGCGGGTGTCTCGATCGGTGAGGACGGGCCGTCGCAGATGGGGCTCGAGGATCTCGCGACGTTCCGCGCGCTCAACGGCTCGACCGTCCTCTACCCGTGCGACGGGAACCAGACCGCGGCCCTCGTCCGGGCGATGGCCGAGCTCGACGGGATCTCGTATCTCCGTACGACGCGCGGGGACACGCCGGTCGTCTACGGGGCCGACGACGACTTCCCGGTCGGCGGCTCGAAGACGCTGCGCGAGGGGAACGACGTGGCGATCGTCGCTGCGGGCATCACGCTGCACGAGGCGCTCGCCGCCGCGGAATCGCTCGCGGAGGAGGGGATCGAGGCACGTGTCGTGGACTGCTACTCGGTAAAGCCGATCGACGGGGCGGCACTCGCCGACCTGCGCACCCCGATCGTCGTCGTCGAGGATCATCGCCCCGAAGGAGGTCTCGGCGAGGCCGTCCTCTCCGCCCTCGCCGAGCACGGTGTCTCGACGCCTGTGACGCGACTCGCGGTACGCGACCTCCCGCAGTCGGGCCCGCCGGCGGCGCTCCTCGCGGCAGCGAGGATCGACGCGGCCCACATTGCCGAGGCCGCCCGAGCAGCGGCTCGCGCAGGCGTCGGCGTCTCGTAACCGCATGCGGGGCGGCCCGGTTCAGGGCCGGACAGGTCCGGCCCCTACGATCACGAGACGCCGCCCGACCCGTAGGGGCCCCACCTGTCCGGCCTCGTGTCAAGCGTCGCCCTCAGTTACCCAGCGACCGCCTCGGCCGGCCGCAGATTCTCGTCCAAAAGCCGTGCCGTGTCGCCCACCGTCGGCTTCTCGCGGATGAGGTCGCCCAGCTCGGCGACCACGTCCGCCGCTTCACCGTGGACGACCGCGCCGACGAGCTCGCCCCTCTCGGTCAAGTGGAAGCCGATCAGCCGCCCCTCGGCGAGTGAGCCGCGAAGCACGCATTCGGCCGCGGGCTGGACGTCGCCGAGCACCTGGAGCTTCGTGTCGAAGAGCTGGGTGAAGAAGACCGGCAGCTCGTCGTAGCGGGCCTGCGCCCCGGCGAGCTGGCGCCCGAGATGGCTCCCCTGCGCCGACGCGTTCGACCAGTGCTCGATGCGCCGGAGACGGCCCGTGGTGGAGTCCGGATAGCGCGCCACGTCGCCGATCGCGTAGACGTCGTCGAGCGAGGAGCGAAAGCGCTCGTCGACGACGATCCCGTCGTCGACCTTGGCGCCCGCCGCCTCGGCGAGCTCGACGTTCGGCTGCACGCCGACCCCGACGACCGCGAGATAGGCCTCGATCGTCCGGCCGTCGGCGAGCCTGGCTCCCGTCAGCAGCTTCCCGTTCCCCGTCAGCTCCTCGAGCTCCGCCTCGAGCAGCACCTCCACGCCCTGCTCCCGGTAGAGGTCGGCGAGCTCGGCCGAGAGCTCGGGGCAGGCGAGCTGCGGCATGAGCGATGACCCGAGCTCGACGAGCGTGACGTCGAGCCCGCGGAGTCGGAGCGAGGCTGCCGCCTCGGCGCCGATGAAGCTCCCGCCGATCACGATCGCCGAATGCGCTTCCTCCGCCGCCAGGCTCACGGCCTCGGCGTCGACGAGGGTGCGGTATGTGTGCACGCCGACGAGCTCGGCGCCGGCGACGGGCAGCGTCCGTGGCCGGGCGCCGGTCGCGACGACGAGCTGGCCGTACGGCAGGCGCTCGCCGCCCGCGAGCTCGATCTCGTGGGTGTCGGGGTGGATCGACTCGACCGTCGTCTCGAGCCGCAGCTCGACGACGGCGTCCTCCCACTCCTCCCGCGGCCGAACGTAGGTGCTCTCGCGCTCCTGCTCGCCGCGCAGCAAGCCCTTCGTGAGCGGTGGCCGGTTGTATGGGGGGTCGGGCTCGGAGGAGACGATCGTGACGTCCTTCTCCCCGTCCGCCTCGCGATACTCGGCGGCGACGCGGGCCGCGGCGAGCCCGCCGCCGACAACGACGATCTGTTCGGGTGCCATGGGCGAGGTATACCCCGCCAGTGCTCCCGGACGCGTCAGACCGGCGGGCACTCATCGGCCGGCCCAGACGCGAGATGAGGATGGTCACCCCGAAGAGGGCGTTCTCCGCGATCCTGTGGGGCACATGGCGGTGCTGATCGCATCGGGTCTCCGCAAGGAGCTCTCCGGCGACCCCCTCTTCGCCGGGGTCTCGTTCCGCGTCCGTCGCGGCGACCGGCTCGCGCTAGCGGGCGCGAACGGTGCGGGGAAGACGACGCTGCTGCGCGCGATCACGGGCGAGACCTCGCTGCAGGGTGGCGAGCTGGCGTTCGCGAAGGACACGCGGGTCGCGCTCCACGATCAGCGCCCCCCGCGCGGCCAGGGGCTCAGCCTGCGCGAGTACTCGCTCTCGGACGCGAGCGACCTCGTCGAGATCGAGACAGAGCTCGAACGGCTGGAGCAGGCGATGGCCGGGGGCGACCACGCCGACGCGACGCTCCGCCGCTACAGCGCCGCTCAGGCGCGCCTCGAGCATGCGGGCGGCTGGGCCTGGCGCGACCGCGCCGCGTCCGTCCTCCGCGGGCTGGGATTCAGCGACGACGACCTCGACCGCCAGCTCGACACGTTCTCGGGTGGTGAGCTGACGCGGGCCTCGCTGGCGCGAGCGCTCGCTGCCGACCCTGACCTCCTGCTTCTCGACGAGCCCACGAACCACCTCGACGTCGAGAGCCTCGAGTGGCTCGAGCGCGAGCTCACGTCGCTCGACACGGGCGTGATCCTCGTCGCCCACGATCGCTGGTTCCTCGAGGCGGTGACGACCGGCGTCCTCGAGCTCGGCGGGGCGAAGCCGCTCTTCTTCGACGGCCCCTGGCATGCCTGGCGCCGCGAGAAAGCGGCGCGCGCCTCCGCGGCCGCGACACAGCTGGGCCGCGTCGATGACGACATCGAGCGGCTCGAGCGCTTCGTGACACGGTTCCGCTACAAGAAGTCGAAGGCGAAGCAGGCCCAGGCAAAGCTGACGCAGATCGGACGCCTCGAGCAGGAGCGCCGCGTCGCGGCGAAGGAGCTCGAGGCGCTCACGAAGCGGCGCCGGACGCTCGGCTTCGAGTTCCTCCGTCCCGCCCGCACCGGTCGGATCGTGCTCGAGGCGGACGAGCTCGTTGTCTTCGCCGGCGACAAGCTGCTGCTCGACGGTGCATCGCTCGTCCTCGAGCGCGGCGAGCACGTGGCGCTCGTGGGTCCCAACGGCTGCGGCAAGACGACGCTGCTCGAAACTCTCCTCGGGCACAGGGAAGCGGGCGCCGGACGCGTGAAGCTCGGGCATGGCGTCGTGCCGGCCTACTTCTCCCAGCACGAGGCGGAGCTGCCCGATCGCGGCTCGATCCTCGATGTCGCCACGTCCGCGACCGGGCTCCAGCGGCCCCAGGCACAGAATCTGCTCGGCCGGTTTCTCTTCTCGGGCTGGGAGACGCACGAGAAGTCCGTCAGCGTGCTCTCGGGCGGCGAGCGGCGACGGCTCGCGCTCGCACTCGTCGTCGCCTCCGGCGAGAACCTGCTCGTGCTCGACGAGCCCACGAACCACCTCGACCTCGAGAGCCGGGAGGCGCTCGAGGCAGCACTCGAGGCGTTTCCCGGAACCGTGCTCCTCGTCTCGCACGACCGCGCCGTGCTCGATGCAGTCCCCGACCGGATCGTCTCGGTCGTCGACCTCGGCCTGCGCTCGACGGACGGCGGCTGGGCCGACCTCGTGCGCGAGCGCGAGTCGGCACCCCCGCCTGCGACGCCGACCGCGAAGGCGCGCGCAACGAAGCCACGTCAGGCGAGCCCTCGCAGGAGCGAACTCGAGCAGGTCGAGCGGAGCATCGGCGAGCTCGAGCTGCGAGTCGCCGAGCTGGAGGGCCGTCTCGCCGAAAGCTGGACCGACATGGATCTCCTTGCCTCGTACACGGCCGCGCGCGAGGAGCTCGACGAGCTGCTCGCCCGCTGGGAAGTGCTCTTCGCCGAAGCCCAGACCGAGGCCGGCTCAGCGCGCTGACGCGGCGCCTGCTTGCCCGACGACGACCAACGCGGGCGGGGCACAGAACGAGCGTCACCGACCGGGCACGAATCACCACAAAGTGTTGTCGGCCGCCCAGAATGAGCGTGTGACGCGACGACGGCGCGGTGGCGTAGACAGGGCGTGCATGCGATGACCCTCGAGCAGCCGCTCGCCACGCGCTCGCCGCGGACGCTGGCAGAAGCCGCCGAGGCGCACCTCGATGACGTGCTCGGCTACCTCCTCTACCTGACACGCGATCGTGAGACTGCGGAGGATCTTGCGAGCTCGACCTTCGAGAAGGCGCTCAGGCTCTGGGGACGATTCGACCCCACGCGTGGCACGGCGCGCACGTGGCTCCTCGGGATCGCACGCACGACGGCGCTCGACTGGTTCCGCGCCGAGTCCCGCCGCCGGAAGCGCGAGGAGGCAGCCGCGCTGCCGGAGCGGGTCGACGAGGTGTTCGTCGAGGGCCTGTCTCCCGAGCTCGAAGCCGCCCTCGCGACTCTGAGCGCCGCAGAGCGCGAGGTGCTCGCGCTACGGATCGTGCTCGAGCTGGACGGCGATGCGACCGCCCGCGTGCTCGGAATCAGCCCGACCGCGGTCTCGACCCGGCTCAGCCGGGCACTCAAGCGACTCGAGGAGAGGGTGAACGAGGGATGAACATGACCGAGATCCTCGACGAGCTGCGGAGTACGCGTCCCCGGGCGGGCGACGCGCTTCGCCTCCAGGTACAGACGGTCACCGCAGGTGTCCCGACGGCGGCGCCGTCGCTCCTCGACAGGGTGCGGGGCAGGCGACGCCTGATCCTGCTCGTTCCTGCTGCAGCCGCGCTCGCCATGGTCTCGGCGATCGCGATCGGGGTCTCGCAGCCCGCCTCCGTGCGCGAGGCCGGCACGAGCGTGCGAGCTGACCAGATCTTCGGCGCCCCGGAGCAGCCCGGAAACTCTGCGACGGCGGACGCGGCGCGAGAACGTCTCAAGACCCAGGCCGGCACGCCGGGCGCGCCCGCGGTCGGACCGACGGTCGGGCGGCCGCAGCGCTACAGCGCCGAGCTCCAGCTCGAGGTGCCCGACGCCGACGGTCTCTCCGAGGCGACGCAGGACGCGCTCACGATCGTTCTCTCGCTCGGTGGTTACGCGGTCTCGACCTCGTTCGGCACGTCCGAGCAGACCGGCGCAGCGTCGCTCGTCTTCCGCGTGCCGACGGCGAAGGTGCAGGACGCGCTCGTTCGGCTCTCGGCGCTCGGGACGATCGTGGGTCAGCAGGTGCAGATCGACGACCTCGGCGACCAGGTCTCGAGTCTCGAGCAGCGCGAGGCGGGCCTGCGGGAGCAGATCGCCCGACTCACCGCGCGGCTCGAGTCGCAGGAGCTCGCCGCCGAGGTGCGGGCGACGCTCCTCGCACGGCGCGCGTCGGCCCAGCGCGAGCTCGCCGATGTGCGCGCGGAGGCCGCCGCGGTGAACCGCGAGGCGAGCCTCGCGACGATCTCGCTCTCGCTTCGCACCGAGGACGCGGCGGCGATCCCCGCAACCCCGTCGCGCCTCGACCGCGCGCTCGACAGGACGGTCGACATCCTCGCCTGGGAAGGGATCGCGCTCCTCTACTTCGCGGTCGTCGCCGGGCCGTTCCTGCTCCTCGGTGCAGCTGCCTGGGCAGCACGCAGGACGCAGCGACGGCGTGAGGACGAGCGCCTGCTGTCTACCTCCTGAGGGGTCTGGCCCCGCAGGGGACTGACCCCCGTGCAACCGGCGGCGCACCCGCGGCACACGTGCTTGCGTCGCACGGGGGACAGGCCCCTCCGGGGCCAGTCCCCATTCAGACGTCCAGCGTGGCGATCAACGCCTCTGCGACAACCTTGAGCGGTCGCCCGGAGATCTGGCTCGCCTTCCGGAGCCGGGCGAACGCGTCCTGCTCCGTGAGGCCCTCGCGCTCCATGAGGAGCCCCTTCGCCCGCTCGATCGACTTCCGCGCCGCGAGCGCCTCGGCGAGCGAGTCCGCCTGCTCTCGCAGTGCGACGAGCTCGACGTGGCGCGCGCGGGCGGTCTCGATCGCCGGCAGCAGGTCGGACTCGCGAAACGGCTTTACGAGGTAGCCGAAGACACCCGCCTCGACCGCCCGCGCGACGAGCTCCTGCTCACCGTAGGCCGTCACCATCACGATCGGGATCGGGCGCTCGTCGAGGATCCGCCGGGCGGCGTCGATCCCGTCGAGCTTCGGCATCTTCACGTCGAGGAGGGCGAGGTCGGGCGACGTGCTGCGCGCCAGCTCGACGGCCTCCTCTCCGTCGCGCGCCTCGGCCACGACGTCGAATCCTCCTCGCTCGAGCAGCTCTCGAAGGTCGAGTCGGATGATGGTCTCGTCTTCGGCAATCAGGATGCGCACGGGCGTCTCCGTTTCCTCAGGCGGCAGCGAACCGCACCTCTGCACGCAGGCCGCCGTCCTCCTGGAGCAGGAGCGTCCCGTGGAGCTCGTCGCGTACGAGTGCGCGCACGATCTGGAGGCCCGTCCCGTCGGAGGCACCCTGCATGCCCGTGCCATCGTCGGCGAGCGCGAGGACACCGTCGTCCCCGTCGGCCCGAAGCGTAATCGAGACATGGTCGCCGCCGTGCTCGAGGGCGTTTCCGAGGAGCTCGCTGAAGACGAGCGCAAGCGCGGTCGCCCGTCCGCCGGCGAGCGAGACGGGGGCGAGGTCGGCGGAGACCCGCTTGCCACCGACGAGCCCCTGCACGAGCATCGCGCGCAACCGGTCGACGAGCTCGGCCAGGTCGACGACATCCTCTCGATGCTCGGTCAACACTTCGTGCACCGCGGCGATCGCGAGGATCCGGTTGACCGAGTCGCCGAGCGCCTTTCGCGGCTCGACGCCCGTCGCGCGAGCCTGGAGCCGAAGGAGCGAGGCAACGGTCTGGAGGTTGTTCTTCACGCGGTGGTGGATCTCCCGGGCGAGCACCCCGCGTAGCGCCATCCGCCCGTGCTCGAGCGCCACGGCCGCCTGGTTCGCGATCGCGTCGAGCAGCTGCCGGTCGTCTTCGGAGAACGGGGCGTCGCGATCGACGACGAGCTCCCCGATCCCGCGTCCTCGGTACCGCAGCGGTAGGCGACATGCGTGCAGGCCCGCCCGCCCCTCCGGCCACGCGATCCGACCGTCTTCCAGCACGATCGCGGCACCCGTCGCCTGGAGGGACTGCACCGTCGTCGCGACGATCGCCTCGAGCGACTCCTCGAGGTAGAGGGACTCCGAGACGGCCTCCGAGATCCGCGCCAGCGCCTCGAGCTCGTCCACCCTGCGTCGTGCGCTGGCGTAGAGCTTCGCGTGCTCTATCGACTGCCCCACCTGGGAGGCGATCGAGCTGAGGAGCCCGATCTCCGCGTCGGTGAACTCCCGCGGCTCCCGCGTCCGGACGTTGAGCGCACCCTCCAGCACGTCGCGCGCGAGGATTGGGACGGCCAGGATCGATTCGTACTCGTCCTCGCGCAGGTTCGGGAACGCCTTGAACCGCGGGTCGAGATGGGCGCCGGACGGAATCATCACGGGCACGCGATCGGCCGCGGCGACACCCGTGATCCCGTCGCCGCGACGCATCCGCGGTGCTGCCGTGGCGTCCTCGATCCGCGTCCCATGGGTCGCGCGAAGGACGAGCTCGTCCGCCGCCTCGTCGTAGAGGTAGACGAAACAGGCGTCCGTCTCGAGCGCCGCGGCGACCTCGTGCGCGATCGACTCGAGCACCTGCTGGAGGTCGAGCGACGAGTTGACGACCTCGGTCGTTCGAGTGAGCAGGGCGAGGTGGCGCGCCGCATCGTGTCCGACTTCAGTCGGACACGTGCTCTCCCGCTCTGGACTCATCAGTCGAGGTAGGCCAGCACGACAGCGCCGAGGATCGGGACGGCGAGCGTGAGGGCGAAGTTGAGCCAGCCGACGACGACCAGCCTGCGACGGGTCGCCGGCGCTGCGGGATCCTGCTCGCGGAGCTCGCGCTGGAGCCGCGGACCGAGGACGTAGTCGTGGAGGAGCGCGCCGACGACGAGCAGGGCGACGAGCACGGACTTGACGATCAGCGTTCGGTCGAAGTCGGTCTCGAGCGCTGCGCGGGTGAAGCCGCCGTTGAGCTCGGTGAGCCAGAGACCCGAGAGGATCGCAGCCGCCATCGCGCTCCAACCGAGCGGCCGCCAGCGCCGACCCAGAGCGCGCATCGCGGTCGCGCGCGCCTCCCCCTCGAGCTTCCGGATCGCAGGCACCCCGACGAAGACGAGCGCGACGGTGCCTCCGACCCAGACGGAGGCCGCAAGAACGTGGACGATCCGGAGAGCCGTCAGCACGCGCCTCAGGCTAGTGCCTCGTCTCGCAACGTTCCACCGGAAACGTCTCCCGGTGGAACGTTGCGATTCCGGGGCACTAGGTGCCGGACAGGTCCGGCACCTACACGGGTTTCCGGCGAGACGTTAGGAGACATCGCAACTAGCGGTTCCGTGCGAAAAGACACGGCACAGCGACGCAGGAGGCCGGCTCTGCCGGCCGGGAGGCTGGCCGTGCGATGCGGACGCACCGTGTCAAAAGGGAGGGGGGCTCGTGGGGGAACCGTAGGTTCACCCACGCAGAACGACCACGGGCCCCCATCGGGGACCCGCGATCGGCCGTCAGACGCAGACGGCATCGCTCGCCTTGCGACCCGCCTGCACCGCGAATCATGCGTGATCGGGCGGGCGATGTCCAGCGGCACCCGCCACGCTCGGACCGAGGTCAGTCCGCGTCTGCCTCGTTGTCGGCGCCCTCGCGCCCGTCGTCATCGGTCTCGGTCCCGAGCACGACGAAGCTGTCGTCGAGCGAGACCTCGACGACCTGTCCGGAGGAGAGCCTGACCTCGACGCCGTACGCCGAGCCGTCGTCTCCCGTCTCCGTCTCGATCACCGTTCCGCCGCCGGTGTGCTCGATCGCCGCGGCGCTCGCCCGCTCGAGCGCGGTGCCGGTGAGAGAGTGTTCCTCGCCCCCTCCGGCGGCGATCGCGAAGCCTGTCACGGCGACCGCGAGAACGGTCGCGAGAGCGGCGACGAGTACCAGTCTGCGTCTCATGTGATACCTCCCATTGCGTGTTGGTGGGGTGGTTGCCTTGGCAAAGCTAGGCGCGGTAGATGAGTCCCACATGAGAGATGAGGCCGGGATGAGCGGCTGCGGCTCTCATCGACCTCTCATGCCGCGCCGCGCACAATGAGCCGATGCGGTTCCTAATCGCAGAGGACGAGCTGAAGCTGGCGAGCCTCCTCCGTCGCGGGCTCGTGGAGGAGGGCCACTCCGTCGACCTCGCGCGGACGGGTGAGGAGGCGTTCTCGAGCGCGAGCGCAGTCGCGTACGACGCGGTCGTGCTCGACCTGATGCTGCCGGGGATCGACGGGATCGAGGTCTGCCGCAGACTCCGGGCGGTGGGAATCTGGGCTCCGGTGCTGATGTTGACCGCCCGCGACGCGGTGGAGGATCGCGTCGCCGGGCTCGATGCAGGTGCCGACGACTACCTGCCCAAGCCGTTCGCCTTCGACGAGCTGCTCGCGCGCCTCCGGGCGCTCGTCCGCCGTGGAGCGCCCGAGCGTCCGGTCGTGCTCGAGGCCGGCGAGCTGCGCCTCGACCCGGCGACTAGGCGGGCCTGGCGCGGTGACTCGGAGCTCGTGCTCTCGACGAAGGAGTTCTCGCTGCTCGAGACGTTCATGCGCTACCCGGGCCACGCGCTCTCGCGGCAGCAACTCGTCGACCACGCGTGGGACGACGCGTTCGAGCATCGCTCGAACGTCGTCGACGTCTATGTCCGCTACCTCCGCGAGAAGGTCGACCGCCCCTTCGGCCGCCGTTCGCTCGAGACGGTGCGCGGGGTCGGATACCGGCTCCGGAAGGACGACGTCTGAGCAGGCTCTCCCTCCGGCTCCGGCTCACGCTGGCCTTCGCCGCCGCGATGGCTCTCGTGCTCGCCGCCGTCGCGATCTTCCTCTACGTGCGGCTCGGCTCGACGCTTGCCGAGCAGATCGACGACACGCTCGAGTCTCGCTCGGCCGCGATCGCTCGGAACGGGTACCGGTTCGAGACGGGCGCGGAGGACGGGTTCGCGCAGCTTCTGGGCCCGGGTGGCGCGATCGCCGTCGGTTCCCGGGTGCGGGAGCCGTTGCTCGACACGTCCGAGCTGAGCCGCGCCCGGAAGGGTCCCGTGCACGTGAGCCGCGACAGCCTGCCCGAGCTCGAGGGTGAGCCGGTGCGGCTCTACGCGACACCTGCGCGCGACGGTGTCCTGGTTGTCGGCGCCTCGCTCGAGGAACGGGAGGAGGCTCTCGCCGGGCTGCTCCGCGAGCTGCTCATCGTCCTGCCGCTCGCCCTCGTCGCGGCCGCGGCCGGCGGTTACCTCCTCGCAGCCGCGGCCCTGCGACCGGTCGAGCTGATGCGCCGCCGCGCGGCCGAGATCACGAGCGCCGACCCGTCTCGGCGCCTGCCACTCTCGGACGCAAACGACGAGATCACGCGGCTCGGCGTGACGCTCAACGAGATGCTCGCCCGGCTCGAGGAAGGACTCGAGCGCGAGCGCCGGTTCGTCGCCGACGCAAGCCACGAGCTGCGTACGCCGCTCGCCCTGCTGCGAACCGAGCTCGAGCTGGCGCTCAGGCGCCCGCGGACGCGCGACGAGCTGGAGACCGCGCTCCGCTCCGCGACTGTCGAGACAGAGCGGCTCTCGCGGCTGGCCGAAGACCTGCTCGTGCTCGCGACCGCCGAGCGAGGGCGGCTCCCACTGCGTCTCGAGGAGCTCGCAACCGAGGAGCTTCTCGCGACGGTCGCCGGCCGCTTCGCGTCCCGGGCTGCGACCGAAGGTCGTTCCGTCACCTCGATCGCGTCCAACGCGCCGCGGTTGGTCGGCGATCGATTGCGGCTCGAGCAGGCGCTCGGCAATCTCGTCGACAACGCTCTCACGCACGCGTCGGGCCGCGTCCGCCTCGTTGCCGAGCACGGCGGCGGTTTCGTCGAGCTGCACGTCTCCGACGAGGGCGACGGGTTTCCGCGGTCCTTCACGTCGAGCGCGTTCGATCCCTTCACTCGGGCCGACGGGGCGCGCGCTGTCGCCGGGGCGGGCCTCGGTCTCGCGATCGTCGACGCCGTCGCGCGGGCGCACGGCGGAACCGCACGTATCGAGACCGTCGCGACCGGCGGGGCCGTCGTGGTCCTCTCGCTGCCGGCCGCGCCTGCAGAGCACGTGTCCGACTGAAGTCGGACACGCGGCGAGTCAGGCGGGGCGGCCTGAGCAGAGCAAGTGTCCGACTGAAGTCGGACACACCCACGATGGCAGTTGCGACCGCTACGGCGGGCGCCTTCAGAGATCTGCCCCGCCCGAAGGGCGCGGATCAAGCGGCGGGATTCCGCTCCGGCGGAATCCCGCTCGCGAAACAAGCTAGAGCGCGCTCAGGTACCGCTCCTTCTCCCACTCGCTGACCTGGATGCGGTACTCGTCCCACTCGCGCCGCTTCAGCTCGACGTAGCGCGGGAAGATGTGCTCGCCGAGGGCCCGCCGCATCAGCTCCGACTTCGCAAGCTCCTCGATCGCCTCCCCGAGCGACCCCGGGAGCGCGTCGACACCCTGCTCCTCGCGCTCCTCGTCGGACAGGCGGTAGAGGTTCGTCGTCATCTCGTCGGGTAGCTCGTAGCCCTGCTCGATCCCCTCGAGACCCGCGTGGAGCAGCACAGCGAAGGCGAGGTACGGGTTGCACGCCGGGTCGGGACAGCGGATCTCTGCGCGCGTCGCCTGCTCGGCGCCCGGCTTGTAGAGCGGGATCCGGATTAGGGCGGAGCGGTTGCGTTGCGACCAGGCGACGTAGACCGGCGCCTCGTAGCCGGGGACGAGCCGCTTGTACGAGTTGACCCACTGTGCGAGCACCGGCGTCATCTCGCGTGCGTGGACGAGCAGACCGGCGATGAACGCCTTCGCGACCTTCGAGAGGTTGTGCTCGTCCTTGCCGTCGAAGAACTGGTTGCGACCGTTCTTGAAGAGCGACATGTGCGTGTGCATGCCCGAGCCGTTCTCGCCGAAGAGCGGCTTCGGCATGAACGTCGCGTAGTAGCCGTGCCAGGCCGCGACCTCCTTCACGATCAAGCGGTAGGTGATCGTGTGGTCGGCCATCTCGAGGGCCGGCGCGAAGCGCATGTCGATCTCGTGCTGGGAGGGCGCGACCTCGTGGTGGTGGTACTCGATCGGGATCCCGACCGACTCGAGCGCGTGGATCGTGTCGTTGCGCACCTCGGTCGCCGCGTCCTGCACGGTCATCGCGAAGTAGCCGCCCTCGTCCAGCGTCTTCGTGTCCTTGTCGTCCTCGAAGAGGAAGTACTCGAGCTCGGGGCCGACGTTGAAGGTGTCGAAGCCGAGCTTCTGCATCCGCTCGAGGGCCTGCCGCATCACGTACCGCGGGTCGCCGTCGTAGGGGACGCCGTCGGGCTTGACGACGTCGCAGATCATCCGCGCGACCTTCGAGCCGTACTCGTGCCCGTGCTCGTCGGTCGGCCGCGGCATCAGCTGGAAGGTCGCCGGATCCGGGATCGCGACCATGTCCGACTCCTCGATCCGGTTGAAGCCGGTGATCGACGAGCCGTCGAAGCCCATCCCGTCGTCGAGTGCGCCGGGGATCTCAGACGGGGTGATCGCGAACGACTTGAGGTGCCCCTCGAGGTCCGTGAACCAGAAGAGGACGTGCTCGATCTCCTCGTCCTTGATGCGCTTCAGCACGGCTCTGCGCGAGGCGACGCTCGACGTCGCGCGATCCTTGCTCTTCACCATCGCCGCGCGGCTCGCTGCCGCAGTGCTCCTCGGTCTCGCCATCAGTGTTCTCCTCCTTGAAAACGCCAAGAGCCCCGGGTGCGGAAGTCCGCGCCCGAGGCCCCGTTGCCTCGAAATGACGCGCGTGAGACTACCACTCGCTGGCGCTGGGGCTTTCGAGACGTGCTACAGCGGCGCGAGAACCGAGATGCTGACGCTGCGATACGTGTACCCGAGCCGCTCGTTGAGCGCGCGCATACCCTCGTTCCCCCGTTGTGTCCAGGTCACGATCTCGGAGATGCCGTTCTCGGCCGCCCAGGCGAGCTTCGCCCGCTTGAGCGCCTCCGCGAGCCCGCGCCGGCGCCAGTCGCGGCGGACCACCGTCAGGCCGTCCTCGACGGTGCCATCGGGGGCCTCGCAGAGACCGGAGAGGGCCACGATCTCTCCTCCCGCCAGGCCGACGAACGACCCAGCCGCGATGTCCGCACCGTCGCCGGCCAGCCAGTCCTCCAGCGAGATCGTCACCGGGGTGTAGGTCGCCATGTCGGCGTACCCCTCGACGGCGAGGTCATGAGACTCGCGGAGCAGCTCGGGTCGGTCTGCGAGCGTGACGAACGTCACTCCCTCCGGCGGAGCGCCGGTCCGCTCGTCGCCGATCTCCTTCACCTGCTCGACCTGGCGGTCGACCTCCTCGAAGCTGTGGCCGAGGGCGAACGCGCGCGAGCCCGGGTCCGCACCGTCGACGTGCGAAGAGGCCGAGACGAAGCCACGCGATTCGAGATGTGCGATCAGCGCGCGCAGGAGCGCGGTCCCGACGCCCTGGCGCCGCGCGTCGGGGAGCACGCGCGGGGAGAGGAAACCCCGGTCGGGATTGTCCGATGGCCCCGCGAACCCGCATCCGACGAGCATGCCGTCCTCCTCGGCGAGGAGATACAGACGGCGAGCGTCCCGCGCCCGGCGCTCGCGCTGGCGGTCGACGCTCGTCGGCTCCTCGGGCGTGATCGCGTTCCAGACCTCGACGTACGCCTCGAGGTCCGCAGCGGAGTCGGCGGCGCGGATCGTCGTCATGAGAAACGGTGAGGGGACAGACTGAAGTCAGTCCCCCTCATCCACTCCTTTTCAGCTTGCCGTGCCGCTTTGCGTAGACCTCGCCACGGTTGAAGATCGCGAGCCCGAGCGGGATCGACGCCACGCCGATCACGATCAGCGGCCAGATCTGCGGCCACATCGAGCTCAGTGGGTCGCCGTCGAGGATCGCGGCACGAATGCCCTCGAGCGCATAGGTCGCAGGCGAGATCGTGGCGAGCCACTGCATCCACTGCGGCAGGACGTCGACCGGGTAGTAAACGCCAGAGACGACGAGCAGCATGCCCTGCGCGACGAACCCGAGTTGGGCTCCCTTCTCCGGCGAGATGAGCGGCAGGACGGCGGTCATCATTCCGATCCCGAAGAACGAGATCGAGGCGACGACGAGCACCACGAGCGCGGCGATGAAGTTGGCATCGTCGAACGCGAGACCGAAGAACGCGGCCACCACCATGAGGAGGAGGATCGCCCGCACGAGCCCGTAGAGCACCGCGAAGACGCCCGAGCCGCCCAGATGCATCGCCCGCGAGAGCGGCGCCATGAACGTGTACTCGATCGTCCCCTCCCAGCGCTCCCAGGCGACCGTCTCCGTGAGGAACTCGAAGATGATCCCGAGGTAGGCCCACACGACGGCGCCGATGAGGAGGGTCGTCGTAGCCCGCTCGACGTCGATCTGACCGCCGGTCGCCTCGATCCCCTCCGCGATGAAGACGATCGTCAGCGTGTTGGCGACGGTCCAGACGAAGAACGCGACGTCCCAGTAGATGTAGCGGCGCGTCAGATAGACGTTGCGTTCGACGACCCCGGCGAGCCCGATCAGCTCGTGTCGGAGACTGAGGGCGACGGCTCTCATGCGAGCACCTTCCTCTCCTCCGCGTCGAGCTCGTCCTGCTCGTCCTCGAAGCCTCGGCCGGTGGCTGCGAAGAAGGCCTCCTCGAGCGTCTCGGCGGCGAAGCGGGCCTTCAGGTCGGCGGCCGGCTCGAGCGCGAGCAGCCGGCCGGCGTCCAGGATCCCGACGCGCTCGGCGAGCGACTCCGCCTCGCCGAGATCGTGGGTGCAGAGGAGGATCGTCGAGTCGTGCTCGGCCCGCATCTCGCGGATGAAGTCCTGCACCTCGAGCTTGGAGCGCGGGTCGAGTCCGGTGGTTGGCTCGTCGAGCAGCAGCAGCACGGGTGACGTCAGGAGCGCGCGCGCAAGAGCCACCTTCTGCTGCATCCCGCGCGAGAGGTTCTCCATCGGCTCGCCGCGACGGTCGGATGGGAAACCCACGCGCTCGAGGATCATGGGAATCCGCTCCGTCGTCTCGCTTGGCGTCATGCCGTAGAAGCGCGACGCGTAGTGGAGGTTCTCGGACGGCGACATCTTCTTGAAGAAGCTCGCCTCGACCGAGACGCGGTTGACGAGCCGCCGTACGGCCTTCCCGTCGCGGACGACGTCGTAGCCGAAGACGGTCGCGCTGCCTCCGTCGGGCAAGAGCAGGGTCGAGAGCAGGCGGACGAGGGTCGACTTCCCCGAACCGTTCTGGCCGAGGATTGCGACGCATTCCCCCCGCTCGAGCGTGAGGGAAACGTCGGCCAGAGCCGGCACGCGGCGCTTGCCGCGCTTGCGATCCTTGCGCACGAACTCCTTGCGCAGGTCGCGCGCCTCGACGGCGAGCGCGTCGGGTGGGACGGGCGACAACTCTCTCACGGTGGTGCTCCTCCTGGGTCGGTGGTATCGGGACGTGCGCAAGGAAGGCTCCGCGCCGGGCGGGCCTCGGCAACGGGTGTCCTAGATACGACCGAGCATCAACACACGCGGAGCGTAACAACACGTCGGCGACGCATCTAGTACGGGAAACCGCACCCCGGGGACTGACCCCGATGGGGCCTGTCCCCCGTGCGACACGTCGGCGAGCCACTCCTCGCGAACGCCGGTCGCACAGGGGTCAGTCCCCACGACTTGCCAAGCGGCCGACCCGTCGTCTAAGGTCTCCCGCTCCGGGGCCGACGTCGGCACCGGCGCAGGCAATGACGCCTCATTTCTCCGTCGGGAGAGGTGGGGCTTTTTTCGTGGTCCAAGCAGGTGAGGTTCGCGATGATGAAGATCGAGGCTGTCGTCGTACGCGATCGGGTCGAGACCGTCATGGAGGCGGTCGAGGCTGCGACCGGGCACGTCGGCGTGACGGTGATCGAGGCGGTCGGGCATGGCCGCGAGAAGGGCATCACGCACGAGTACCGCGGGCGCGTGTTCGAGTCGCGGTTCCTCCCGAAGGCGCTCATGACGTTCGTCGTCCGCGACGAGCTAGCCGACGCAGTTATCGAGGCGATCGCCGACGCGGCCCGCACGGGACACGAGAACGGCGACGGCATCTGCTGGATGACTCCCGTTAGCGGCGTCACCCACAACCGCACGGGCGCACCCCTCGAGGAGAAGGAGCCGGCATGACGACCAAGGAGCTCGCGTTCGCGGCCAGCACGCTCTGGGTCGTCCTTGCGGCGATTCTCGTTCTCTTCATGCAGGCCGGCTTCGCCTTTCTCGAGGCGGGTCTGACCCGGATGAAGAACGTCGGTCACATCGCTGCGAAGAACGTCCTCATCCTCGGCATCGTCTCGATCGTCTACTACCTCGTCGGGTTCGGGATCGCGTTCGGCGACGGGGGGAACGGCCTCATCGGAGGCTCCGGCTTTGTCCCGTCGGTCGAGGAGCTCGTCGCGATCGGCGCCGAGCCGTTCTCCTGGTTCTCCGCTATTCCCGGAGCGGCGGCCTATCTCTTCGAGGTCGCCTTCGCGGCCGTCTCGCTCGCGATCGTCTGGGGCGCGATGGCGGAGCGCACCCGTCTCTGGGTCTACCTCGTCTTCGGCATCGCGTTCACGCTGATCTACTCGTTCGTCTCCCACTGGATCTGGAGCCCGGACGGGTGGCTCTTCGCGAAGGGCATGCAGGACTTCGCGGGCTCGACCGTCGTCCACTACCAGGGCGCGCTCGCCGGACTCGCCGGAGCGCTCCTGCTCGGGCCGCGGATCGGCAAGTTCGTCGACGGCAAGCCGCAGCCGATCCCCGGTCACAACATGGCGTACACGACGCTCGGCGTGCTCATCCTCTGGTTCGGCTGGTTCGGCTTCAACCCCGGCTCGACGCTCAGCGTCGACTTCGGTGGCGTCGGCTTCTTCGCCTACGTCGCGCTCAACACGAACCTCGCCGCCGCTGCCGGGGTGCTCGGCGCCGTCACC
>Ga0183260_10000210_pt1 | contig 46407 bp, 34 predicted proteins | sample AntDrymUQ4972206_2_FD_129768 | JGI IMG/M metagenome (GOLD analysis project Ga0183260, IMG submission 129768) | Polar desert sand microbial communities from Dry Valleys, Antarctica - metaG UQ497 (22.06) (version 2) (version 2) | ecosystem: Environmental > Terrestrial > Soil > Desert | place... | reverse complement strand
CGCGAGCGCATTGCAGCCGCGCAACGGAAGCGCTGGGCGGCGCTGCGCGCCAGCCGGGCCGAGGCTGGCGATTCCGGAGGCGGGTCAGGCGCCGGCCGCGGACGCTCAGACAAGAAGCGCTAGTGGACCGTCCTCGCGGCCGCGACCCTACAGAAGACCACTCTCAAGCGGAAGGTTCACGCATGCCCAATCCGGGGAAGATCCAGCTCGAACTCCTGGACGTGCAGGGTGCCGCGCTCCGGGAAGACGTCGCGGTGAACATGCGGCACATGACGCGCGGTGGAGACATGCGGCTCAAGGTCAAGGCCGGCCGGGGAGCCATCATCAAGAACCTGCTCGCGCAGCCGGACGGCGTCTACCGCGTGATGATCGATCCTCCTTCCTACATGCCGGTCGCCCGCTTCATTGCGGTGAAGAGCGCCGGGGTCACCCCGCTCCAGCTGACGTTCCCCGTCGACCCGCAGAAGGTGCAGGGGCTGCTGCCCCCCGAATACGACGCGCTGCCTGAGGATGCCCGGCGGCTGCTCGAGGCCAGCGATGCAGTGCTGCTCTTCGAGGGAAGTACCGGCGAAGCCCTGTTCGACGCGATGGACGATGTGCGCCGGGCCGGACTGCTCAACATCCTTGCGAAGACCCGCGCCACTACCTTTGCGAGCGGCCGCACCGTCCTCTCCTACGTCACGAAGCTGACGGAACTGCGCGGCGACCGGTTCTTTGCCGTCGTCAGCAGGGAGCTGCGGGAGGAGACGAAGAACAGCGTCCTCTCGGGCCTGTTCACGGAGGTCGACGGATCGTTGCACCACCCCCCGAAGGACTTCAGTCATGCGGGCAGCTACAAGACACCCGATCACTACGGCAACCTCCAGCTCACCTTCTTCGTGAAAGACGACGAGTGGCGGGCCGACATCGACATCGACGACGCGAACGGGCTGGCACACGTGTTCCAGGTGATCCGGAATGCGCTGACAAGCCGGCCGACACACCCCTACGACATTCATCAGCTGCTGGTCCATCACCAGAAGCTTGATCCCGGATACGGGTTGCGAGTGTAGAGGCCTTGACAGACTCGGGTCCGCGCATTGCGTCAAGTTCTCGGTCAAGGCCGCCCGCGCGTCAGCGCGGCATTATCAAGACGATGCGGTCCAGCGAGGTGGAGCCTCGACGGTCTGAGGCGGAGCCTCGCTAGGACCGGGACGTCCGCGATACCGGTGGTTCGCTCGGTTCGCAGCACGTCCAATGGAGGATGAGGAGTGTGGCGGCTGACTTCGACGTGGTGATCGTCGGCAGCGGGTTCGGCGGCGCGGTGTGCGCGTATCGCCTCTCGAAAGCCGGTGCGCGGGTGCTCGTTCTCGAGCGGGGGCGGCGATGGGGACCGAAGAGCTTTCCGCGCAAGCCGGAGGATCCCTGGCTGTGGGACGACCGCCGGCCGGTGGCGTGTCACGGGTGGTTCGACTTCCGGGTCTTTCCCAACATGAGCATCGTGCAGGGTGCCGGTGTGGGAGGAGGCTCGCTCGTCTACGCGAACATCTCCGTGAACGCGCGGAAGGACACATTCGATCAGGGGTGGCCTGAAGGGATCACCTTCGAATCGCTCGTCCCGCACTACCAGGAAGTGGGACGGATGCTCGGCATCGCTCCCGTGCCGGTGGCGCAGTGGCCCGAGCGCACCAGGCTGCTTCGGGAGGGAGCAAGCCGGATTGGGTTCCCCGATCGGTTCGAGCGGCTGGACCTTGCCGTCAGGTTCGACGAGGGGTGGACGTATGGGCAGGCTGATCCTCACGACCCTGACCATGCGGTGATGTCGGCAAATGCGTTCGGCATCGAGCAGGGCACGTGCGTGCATCTCGGCAACTGCGTGATCGGCTGCGATGTCAATGCACGGAATACGCTGGACCTCAATTACCTCGCCGGGGCCGAGCGGCTGCACGGCGCCGAAATCCGCTCCCTGCACATCGTCCGGCACGTGGCTCCGTCGCCGGACGGGTACGAGGTGCGCTACGAGGAGATTGCTGACGGGTCCCTGAAACCTGGACACGTCACGGCGTCCAAGGTCGTCCTGGCGGCAGGGTCGCTCGGCTCGACCGAAATCCTCCTGCGGTCGCGTCAGGAAGGGCTCTTGCCGCTCGTCAGCGAGCGTATCGGGCACGGCTGGAGCAGCAACGGAGATTTTCTGACCCCCGCGCTGCATTTTCTCCGACGGCCGCCGGTCGAACCAACCCGCGGTCCGACGATCACGGCGGCAATCGATCTGCTCGACGGCGCGTATCGCGGCAAGGACATCTTCATCGAGGACGGCGGGCTGCCGAACATCGGGCGCGAGTGGCTGCAGCGGCGTGCGGCCGAGGAAGCCGACGATCCACGCGAAGAGCGTCTGATCCTGAGCCTGCTGCCGCTCCTGAGCGGCGGCCGCTTCCTGCAGCATGTGATGCCCTGGTTCGCGCAGGCGCGGGACGCCGCCGACGGAACACTCTCGCTGAAACAGGGCCGCCTCTGGCTCGACTGGGACGTCCAGGCCTCCCGCGAGACGATGGAGGCGGTGGCATCGCTCCATCGGCGGCTTGCAGGGTTGACGCGGGGAATACCGGTCACGCCGATTGCCTGGAGCGTTGGACAGGACCTGATCACTCCCCACCCGCTCGGCGGGTGCAACATGGCATTGTCTGCGGCTGACGGGGTGGTCGGGCAGACGGGCGGCGTCTTCAACTATCCGGGTCTGTACGTGGCCGATGGATCGATCGTGCCGAAGGCGATTGGCCTGAACCCCTCGAAGACCATCGCTGCACTTGCCGAGCACATCGCCGCGGGGATCGTGGCGGAAGGATGATGCGCTTGCCACGGCTCCCGTCGTGCCGCTATTCTCTGGCTTCGTCTTCCCTCTGGAGGAGTCCCCGATGACGCACCGCGCGGGCCTCGCGATCGGCCTGGCCGGATTGACGCTGATGGCGCTGATAGTCTCTCATCCTCAAACCGTGCAGACCCAGGGGGCGGAACGCCCGCGGCTCGCCGTCAAGCTCGTTGACGATTTCGAGGTCACCGGAACGGGCGACCATGCGGCATGGGGGCAGGCCGACTGGGTGACGCTGCGCCGCCGGCAGGCCGACGGGCATCCGTATGACTCACGGTTCAAGATGGTCTACTCGGGCAGGGGGATTTACCTGCTCTTCGACGCCGCGGACCGCACGCTGACCGCAACCATGCAGGAAGACTTCATGGACCTGTGGAACGAGGATGTCTTCGAAGCGTTCTTCTGGACCGACGAGCGCTACCCCGTTTATCTCGAGTACCAGATCTCCCCGCTGAACCGTGAGCTGGTGATCCTCGTGCCGAACTTCGGCGGGCAGTTCCTCGGCTGGCAGCCGTGGCACTACGAAGGAGACCGGATGACGCGGAAAAGCACCAGCACGATCGGGGGCCCGAAGGAGTCGCACGCCTCCATCGAGCGCTGGCGCGCGGAGTTCTTCCTCCCCTACACGCTCTTCCGTCCGCTGCAGGGAGTGCCGCCCAAGCCGGGCACGCGCTGGCGCGCGAATTTCTACCGGATGGACTACGACGGCGGCAGTCGCACGCAGTGGGAATGGGCGCCCGTCGGCGAGAACTTCCACGAGTTCGAGAAGTTCGGAGATCTCGTCTTCGAAGGGCGCTGAGCGCGGGCTACGGCCGTATGCGGGCTACGGCCGTATGACGGTGCCGTCGCGGCGCCGGGTGGTTCCCCACGAGTAGTCGAAGTTCGGCGGGCCGTCGGGAATCGGGAACTTGGCCGCCAGCTTCTCGTCGACTTCGACCCCGTGACCGGGCCGCTCCTGGGCCAGCATGTAGCCGTCCTTCACCTCCGGAGAGCCCACGAACACCTCCTGGGTCTCTTTCGGAAAGCCGCTGCCCTCGTGCACGCCGAAGTTGTAGCTGGCGAGCTCGAGCGCGAGCTGCGCCGCGTGCGACACCGGCGACGCATCCCCGGGCCCATGCCATGCCGTACGGACGCCAAAGTACTCGCTGAGCGCCGCCACCTTCCGGGCGGGGCTCAGGCCGCCAATCTGCGAGATGTGAATCCTGATGAAGTCGATCAGCCGATCCTTGATGAGCGGCACGTATTCGTGCTGCGTGTTGAACAGTTCCCCCATGGCGAGCGGCGTGCTGGTCTGCTGCCGCAGCAGGCGGAAATGTTCGTTGTCTTCCGGCGGAAACGGATCCTCGAGAAAAAACAGGCGATAGGGCTCGAGTGCCTTGCACAAGGTGATGGCCTCGCTGAGCGTGACGCGTTCGTGCACGTCGTGGAGGAGCTCGACTTCCTCGCCAAGCGTGGACCGCATGTGCTCGAAGAACTTCGGCAGCATCCGCACGTACGGCGCCGACTCCCAGATGGCCCGCGGATTCGTCGGCCCAATCGCCTCCCCTTCCATGCCCGGCGCCGGGGGCGAGGTGCTGCGGGCACCGTAGCTCGCGTAACCGGGGGTCGCCACCTGCACGCGGATGTGGCGGAATCCCCGCTCCATTCCCCGCCGTGCGTTCTCTTCCACCTCCTGGAAGCTCGCGCCGCTGGCGTGGAAGTAACAGTCGGCGCCGTGGCGCACCTTGCCGCCGAGCAGTTGATAGAGCGGCATCCCGGCCCGCTTGCCCTTGATGTCCCAGAGGGCGATGTCGACGCCGCTCATCGCATTGAAGAGCACCGGGCCATTGCGCCAGTAGGAGCTCATATAGCTCGACTGCCAGATGTCTTCGATCTCGTCGACGTTCCGGCCGATCAGAAAAGGCTTCAGGTACTTCTCGATGGCCGTCTCCACGACAAGGGCACGCTGGGTGAACGTGGCGCAGCCCCAGCCGACGAGGCCCGGCTCGGTGGTCTCCACCTTCACCACGACCAGGCGGATCCGGTTGGGTGCCGTGAGAATCGTCTTGATGTCGCGGATCTTCACCGGCCCGGTGCCCTTGACCGCCTGTGCGTACGCAGGGCTGGATGACTGCGCCTCGAGCATGCCGGCAGCCGGGCCTCCGCTGGCCACCAGGGAAGCCCCCCCGGCGATGGACAGGGAACGAAGAGCATCACGGCGATTCATATTGTCTCCAACGAAAGAACAAATCCGTTCCTCGAGAAAGGCGTGCGCGGCAAACTATACCCGATCATGGGCTTCTCCCTTCTCCCTTCTCCCTTCTCCCCCTTCACCCTTTCCTCTTTCCCCCCGATCGGTGTAGAACTGCGCTGAACCCGGCGCACACCCTCTGGGAGGATTCAGCCATGCGGACAGGAATCATCACCATCAGCATCGCGGGACTCGTCCTGATCTGCGCAGGCGCAGCGGCCCAGCAGGAGATGCGATCGACTCCCGGGCCCGGCAGCGGGACGACCGGGATCCGCGGCACGGTCGACATTGGAAACATCCCGCCTGTGCAGGCCGTGCAGAGCGGGGACTGGCGGGTTGCCGTCAGCAACGTGCCGACAGTCACGATGGCGGCACCTCCATTCGTACACGCCGGGTCCCGCTACTTGATCACCTGGCCGACCGGCGAGAGCGAAACGGTAACCATCGCCCAACCCGGCCCCGGAGGGTGGGTTCGGGTCGAGCCCACCGCCGAGGGGCGCGCGCGCTGGATCAATCTGGCCACCGCAAGGTCCATCTCGGAGATGCAATAGGTATATGCCCAGCCTCCACGTTCGTCTCACGCTGTCGTTCCTCCTCCTCGCCGGCACGAGCGGGCATCTCGCGGGCCAGGGGCGGGCTGCCGGAAGCGTCGACCGAGAGTACACGCTGGAATCGACGATACTGGGGTATCGCGGAGTCGGAGGAGAAATCGACGGTATCCGGAACCCGACGATCCGGGCTCTGACCGGGGAAACCGTGCGCATCACCATCATCAACGGCGAGCTGATGGTGCATGACATCGCGCTCGAGAGGCATGAGGTCAAGAGCACCGAGATTCTCGAGAAGGGTGCCCGCACGAGTCTGACGTTCCGTGCCGACCGGAGCGACACCTACTACTGCACCATTGCCGGTCACCGCGCAGCGGGCATGGAAGGGCGCCTGGACGTGACCGACACCCCTCGCGAGCGTTCGGAAGGTGTGCCGCCGGAGCGGGACGGCCAGGCGCTGCCCCTCGATTTCGAGAGCGGGACACTCGAGAACTGGACCCAGACCGGCACGGCCTTCGGGGTTGTGGACGGGGCAGTCTCCAGCCTGCCGGGCGGCAGGAGCACCGGCCACGCAGGTTCCTACTGGGTGAGCAGCGGCGCGCGGGGGGGCGCGCTCAGGGGGACACTCACGTCCGTTCCGTTCCGGGTCACCCACCCGTATGCAAGCTTCCTCGTGTCGGGCGGCGCGTTTGCGGGCACGCGGGCGGAGATCGTCCTGCGCGACGGCGGAGAGGTCCTCTACGCAATTTCAGGGTCGGATCACGGGATGTTGCGTCCTGCGGTGGCGGATCTCAGCGCCCATCTCGGCAAGGACATCTTCATCCGCCTCGTGGACGAGGAATCCGGCGCGACCGTTGCCGCGTACCTGAAGGAACACCCCTGGGCCTACATTGCCTTCGATCACTTCCGGTTCCACGCGGCGAGGCCGTTCTTCCCGAACGAGGTCACTGCGACTGAGGTGCGGCCCATGCCGCCGCTCGACCACGTCCTGCACGCGGGCCTCTCGGCCGAAGAAGCCGCCGGCGCGATGAAGGTGCCGGACGGATTCACCGTCACGCTGGCCGCCGCCGAGCCGGACGTCGTGAGGCCGATTGCGTTCGCGCTCGACGATCGCGGGCGGCTCTGGGTGGCCGAGGCGCACACGTACCCGGTGCGCGCCCCCGATGGGGAAGGCAGGGACCGCATCCTGATCTTCGAGGACACCACGGGTGACGGGCGCCTCGACAGCCGCAAGGTCTTCATCGAGGGGCTGAACCTGGTCAGCGGGATCGAGCTGGGATTCGGTGGCGTCTGGGTCGGCGCTGCCCCCTACCTGATGTTCATCCCGATCGAGCCGGGCACGGATCGCCCTGCCGGCCCTCCGCAGGTGCTGCTCGACGGATGGGGCTACCAGGACACCCACGAGATGCTCAATACCTTCACGTGGGGCCCTGACGGCTGGCTGTACGGCACGCATGGGGTCTTCACGCGATCCAACGTCGGAAAGCCGGGGGCGGCCGATACCGAGCGGGTGCGCCTGAACGGCGCGATCTGGCGCTTTCATCCGACGACGCACGCGTTCGAAGTCGTTGCGGAGGGGACGAGCAACCCCTGGGGGCTTGACTTCAACGACTACGGCCACGCCTTCACCACCGTCTGCGTCATCGAGCACCTGTACCACGTCGTCCCCGGGGCGCGGTACACGCGGCAGGCGGGGAAGCATTTCAATCCGCACACCTTCGACGACATCAGGACGATCGCGGACCATCTGCACTGGGCCGGAGATCAGGGCCCACATGCGGGCAACCGCCGCTCGGATGCCGCCGGCGGCGGCCATGCGCACGCGGGGGCGATGATCTACCTGGGCGGCGATGGCTGGCCCGGGCAGTCGCGGAACACGATCTTCATGAACAACATCCATGGATACCGGACCAACACCGACATCCTCCAGAGGAAGGGGTCCGGGTACGTCGGGGCACACGGGGCGGATTTCCTGTTCACCAACGATTCGTGGAGCCAGATGCTGAACTTCAGGTACGGCCCGGACGGCTCGGTCCACGTGATCGACTGGTACGACAAGAACCAGTGCCACAGCAGCAATCCCAAGATCCACGACAAGACGCTCGGCCGGATCTTCAAGATCACGCATGCGAGCGATCGCCGTGTGCAGGTGGATCTGTCGAAGCTGCCGTCGGAGGAGCTCGCGGCGCTGCAGCTGCACCGCAACGACTGGTACGTGCGTCACGCCCGGCGGATTCTCCAGGAGCGCGGCCGCGATCCGAAGGTGCATGCCATTTTGAAGCGGACACTTCGCGAGCATCCCGACACCACACGCAAGCTGAGGGCGCTCTGGGCCCTGCACGTCACCGGCGGGCTGAACCCGCGCGAGGCGGTGGATCTGCTCGACCACCCCGACGAGTACCTGCGGGCCTGGGCGGTTTCACTGCTGGTGGAGGACCGGCGCCCCTCGAACGACGTCCTCCGGCGCTTCGCACGCCTGGCACGGCAGGACCGGTCACCGATGGTGCGGCTCTATCTGGCCAGCGCGCTGCAGCGCATCCCGGCGGGCAGGCGCTGGGAGGTGCTCGAAGAGCTCGCGGCACATGAGGAGGATGCCGAGGACCACAATCTCCCTCTGATGGTCTGGTATGCCGCCGAACCTCTGGCGGAAGTGGACATGGTGCGAGCACTGGAGTTCGCCGAGCGAGGCAGGCTGCCGAGGATCTTCTCCTTCATGGTCCAGAGAGTCGGGGCCATTGGCACACAGGATGCCCTCCGTGTGCTGACGGATCGGCTCGGCCGCACGACGGATGGGGCGCAACAGGCGGAGCTCCTCAAAGGGATCACCGCCATCGTCGGGCGCCAGACGGGGAAAGAGAAAGAGACGACGAAGTAGCGTTATTTCATGAACCCGCTGCGCACCTCGACGTTCGCGCTGATCTCGTCGTTCAAGGGATCATCGAGCGCCAGGATCGCCCGCAGGTCGGGACTGAGACTCGCCTGGACCTCCGGACGCAGCAGGCGCTTCTGATACTGCTGCTGCGGTTTGTCCCGCCGGCAATAGAAGGCGTGCATCGCGAGGCGCGGCGCAGGCGTGCGGTTGGCCGTGCCGCCGTGCCACATGTGAGCGTTCATGATGGCGATGCTCCCGGCTTTGGCGAGGAGCAGGACTTCGTCGGGATGAGGGGCCATCGGGTCTGCCAGCACATCCTGCGGACGTGTGCCCCAGCGGTGCGAGCCGGGGATCATCCGGGTGGCGCCGTTGTCCGGTGTGAAATCATCGAGCACCCAGATGGTGTTGCAGACCCAGTAGCCCCGCTCGTCCGGGATCGCCGCCATGTCCACGTGCAGCGGCTGGCCGACGTCGCCGAGGGGATCTGCGGATCGCGCGTTGAGGCTGCTCAACTTCATTTCGGGACCCAGCACGTGCCGTACGCAATCGAGCACCTCCGGCAGCACGATCGCCCTGCGGAAGACGTCACCTTTATCGACGAGGTTCGCCAGCCGGTGAGCCGTGGCTTCGGTGCGGAATTCGGAGCCGGCGCGGTCCCCCTCCTCCTGGAAGACCTGGGAGATCCGCGTCCGGAGGTCGTCCAGAAGCGTGTCCGGCATGCCCCCTTCAAGGACCACGTACCCCAGTTCGTCGAGATCCTGCCGCTGCTCCGTGGTCATCATGTGGCACTCCCTGTTCCGGAAACCGCCCCGTTTCAGGCGGTGTGCATGGCTCCGGCGCGACAATCGAGGGCCGCACCTTCGGGTGCAATGTAACGCTGCTGGCCCAGCCGTTCAATCCCCCATTCTGCACGGCGAGCAGGCCGGCTTGTGCTGACGCCGCATCGGCTAGGCATCAGCTAGGATGTAGGCGTGATTCGGCTCTCACTCACATTCGTCTCCGCCGTCGTGGTGGCCGGCTGGCAGGGTGCGTTCGTGGCGCCCGGCACCCCCTGGCTGATCGCGCACCGTGGCGCGTCCGCCTACGCACCCGAGAACACCATACCGGCTTTCCTGCTTGCCGCCGAGCAGGGGGCCACGTTCGTCGAGTTCGATCTCCGGCTGACGAAGGACGGCCGAATCGTGCTCCTGCACGATGACTCCCTCGAGCGGACGACCAATGTGGAGGAAGTGTTCCCGGACAGGGGCCGTGCGGAAGAGGGCGGGAAGCCCGGTGTCCGGCGGTGGCCCCTCGAGGATTTCACGCTCGCCGACCTGAAGCGGCTCGACGCCGGATCCTGGTTCGACGCGAAGTACAGCGGGACCGCCATCCCGACGTTCGCCGAAACCATCGACGCGCTCCGCGGGCGGTCAGGCCTGTTCATCGAGCTCAAGTCACCCGAGCGTTACGACGGCATTGAGAAGCTCGTGCTGGCAGAGCTCGCGGCGAAGGGACTGGACCGCCCCGGCGCCGATCCACGCACTCCCGTGCTGATCCAGTCCTTCACGGCTTCGAGTCTGCAGACGTTGGTGACGCTCGGGACGAAGCTGCCACTGCACTTCCTGGTCAGCGCCCGTGATGCCGGTCCGTGGCTCACAGCCGAGGGACTGGAGCGGCTGAAGGCGTTCGCCACGGGGATCAGCCCTGAGAAGACGGTCTTGCTGGAGCACCCCGACGCGATCGCACGCGCGCGGGCGATGGGCCTCCTCGTGACGCCTTACACGTTCCGATCGACCGCGGTCCAGAGGTTCGCGGACGTGCGCGCCGAGATGGCGCATTACCTGTACGTCCTCGGTGTCGACGGCGTGATTACCGACAACCCGGATCAGATGCCGTCGCCTCCTGCCGCGGCGCGTCCCTGACGGCTGTCGGCCGGCGGAACGCCACCCCCAGATCGTCCGGATACGAACGACACTGTTCCCTGCCGGACACCGCCGCCAGAGCCTGCGGCACCCGGTGTTCATGGAATCAACGGGTTGCGGTGACGAGCGGGTTGGCTCTCCTGTTGAAGGGGTCGTCAGGATGCTCGAGGATCTTCGCTGCGCCGTTCGCGCCCTGCGCCGCAGTCCCATGACGGGCGCGGTCTCCGCCTTGACCCTCGGGCTCGGTATCGGCGGTGCCGCCGCTGTTTTCAGCGTGGTCGACGCCGTCCTCCTGCGGCCGCTCCCCTTTCCGCATCCCGAGCGTCTCGTGCGCATCTGGGAAGTGACGCCCGATGGGACCCCCTTTTCGATGTCCCCCGCCAACTATCTGGATCTGCGTGCTGCTGCGCGTTCGCTCGACACCGTTGCCGCCTACGGGGAGCTCGACAGCACTGCTGTGCTGACCGAAGCCGGCGACCCGCGACGCGTCCTGACCGTGCCGGTTTCGTCGTCGATGGCCGGTGTCCTCGGCATCAGCCCGGCACTTGGACGCCACTTCAGTGCCGATGAAGATCACCCGGCATCGAGCCAACGCGCTGTGATCCTGGGCGACGGACTCTGGCGCGAGCGGTTCGATGGTGACCTGGCGGTCGTCGGCCGCTCCATCGTCCTCGACGGCCAGCGCTTCACCGTCGTCGGGGTGATGCCGGCCGGCTTCGATTTTCCCGCACGCGCCGAGGCATGGATTCCGTTGCGGGCGGATGCTCGCCGCGATCGCGACGACAAGGAGCTGGCCGTCGTCGCCAGGCTCGCACCCGGCGCGACGCTGGCGCAGGCCCGCGGCGAGCTTCGGGAGTTCGCCCGGCGGTTGTCGCAGGACCACCCGCAGTCGAACGCCGGCTGGAGCGCCGACGCGCTGCCGTTCCACGAGTGGATCGTCGCTCCGCGCGTCAGGCACGGCGTATGGGTGCTCTTCGGAGCAGTCGGCCTGCTCCTGCTGCTCGCCTGCGCCAATGTCGCCAACCTGCTGATCGCCCTCGGCATCGCGCGGCAGGGGGAGATACGGATCCGGATGGCCCTCGGCGCAACCCGCGGCCGCCTGGCCCGTCAACTCTTCACCGAGTCCGCGCTGCTGGCCGTTTTCGGAATCGGCGCCGGCGTGTTGGTCGCCATGTGGTCGGTCGAAGCCGTGCACGTGCTGGGCGATGGGCGTATTCCGCGGCTCGACTCCGTTCGTATCGACAGCACGGTTCTCGGCTTCGCCTGTCTCGCCGGGATCATGAGCTGTGTCCTCTTCGGGATAGCTCCCGCCCTGCATGCGGTTCGTGTCGATCCCGGCGTGGGCATGCACGCGGGGGTTCGTTACACGCCCGGCGGGCGTCGGATCCGTCAGGGTCTCGTCATCGTGGAAGTGGCGCTTGCGCTCATTCTGCTGGTCGGCGCGGGGCTGCTGGGAAACAGCTTTCTGCGGCTGTTGCGCGTGGATACCGGTTTTCAGCCCGCGGGGCTGATCGCGATGCCGCTGAACGTCTCACCAGACCGTTACGCCGGCGATCGGCTCGCGGCCTTCTATGCCGACCTGCTGGAGCGCGTGCGCGGGCTCCCAAGCGTGGCTGCTGCCGGCGCCACGTCCACCGACCCCTTCCGCCAGTTCGGGTTCAGCAACAACGTCACGCCCGAAGAACGCGCGGCCGAGGCCCCGGCGAGCGGCCTCGTTCAGGCGGGCTGGCGCAGCGTGACGCCAGGCTTCTTCGAGGCGATGGGTATTCCCGTGCTCGCTGGCCGAACCTTCACCGCAACCGATCGCCCGGGTGGCGAGCGGGTGGTTGTCGTCAGCGCATCGCTCGCGCGGCAGCTCTGGCCGGGTCAGGGGGCCGTTGGACGACGCATTTTCTGGGGGGGCACGAGCGGCCGAACGCGCACCGTCGTCGGGGTGACGGGGGATTTCAGGGACGTCCGCCCGGAAGCCGAGCCGGACCCGATGTTGTTCCTGCCACACGCGCAGGTGGACCTGCCGGCGATGACCCTGATCGTGCGGTCGCCGCTCGACATCGGCCAGATGGCCCCCGCGCTGCGTTTCGTGCTTCGGGAAGCAGATGCCGCGCTGCCACCAGGCGGCATCCACCGCGTGGAAGCGAGTCGTGTCGAAGCGGCCGCCGAACCCCGGTTCCACCTGTCGCTGCTCGCCGCCTTCGCGGCGATCGCACTCGTCCTCGCCGTGTCGGGTGTCTATGCGACGATGGCCTTCGACCTTGCCGAGCGGCGCCGCGAGATCGCCGTCCGCCTGGCGCTCGGAGCGAGCCCCCGGGCGATGGCCGGGCTCCTGCTCAGGGAAGGGACCGGACTGGCGGTGGCCGGCACGATCGCAGGTGCCGCGGTGGCGGCGGGTCTGGCCCGGGCCCTCCGCTCGCTGCTCTTCGATGTGGCGCCGACGGACCCCTGGACATTCGCGGTCGCAGCGGCGACCGTCGTGATCGCCGCTGCCGCCGCCTGCTATCTCCCTGCCCGTCGAGCGGGCCGCCTGGATCCGCTCACCATTCTTCGGCAATGACCTCCGCCCTGCGGCCGGCGCCCGCCGAATTCCGTGCAACAGCGATCGTGGAGCTGCGCCATTTACCGTTCCCGGCGGATCCGACACACTTGATGCGTGACGTCCCTCGCCACGCCAGATGGCCCGCGTCCGGCCCGCCGGCGGCGGATTTTCCCTGCGGCCATCCTGCTCCTGCTTCTGGCCGGGGCCGCTGCCGCCTGGTGGTGGACCCGTCCGCATCTCCAGCCGCTCGAGGCCGGGTGGACGGCGCGGGTCGTGGTTATCGCCGGGAATGGGCAGGAAGGCTGGCGCGACGGCCACCCCGCGCGCGCGCGGTTCGTCGATCCCTTCGGGGTAGCCGTCACCGCTGACGGAACCATTTATGTGGCCGATGGGGGAGACTCCCCGCGGATCCGCCGGATTGCGCCGGACGGCCACGTCTCCACGCTCGCGGGAGGAGAGCGCGGGTTCACGGATGGAACCGGGCCGGCAGCCCGGTTCGACACCCCCTCGGCGCTGACACTGGATCCTGCCGGCATGCTCTACGTCGCCGATACGGGCAACAACGCCATCAGGAGGATCGCCCCGGACGGCCGCGTCACCACTGTTGCAGGCAACGGTCTGCCCGGCTTCGGCGACGGTCCGGCGCTCGACGCGCGCTTCAACGGGCCGATAGGCGTGGCAGCCGATCCTCATGGCCGCGTGCTCGTCGCCGACACGTACAACGATCGGATACGCGTCATCGACCCGGACGGCAGGGTCCGTACGCTTGCCGGGTCCGGTGAACCGGGCGCACTCGATGGAAACGGCGTAGCGGCCCGGTTCGACACCCCCTCCGGAGTGGCGATCGGCCCCGACGGGCAGATCCTCGTGGCTGACACGGCCAACGGACTGGTGCGCACCATCGACACAGACGGCACCGTCAGCACCGCGGGGCCGCCGTTGCCGAACGGCCTCCTACGCCCCGCCGGTATTGCGGCGGGACCCGACGGCGAAATCTACGTCACTGACGACCGCGGCTGGATAGTCGAGATGACCGCTGCGGGCGGAACCCGTGTGGTGGCCGGCTCGAGACCGGGCTTCCGCGACGGCCTGGGTCCGGAAGCCCGTTTCCGACGGCCCTCGGGGATAGCGGTGGCAGGGCCCGGGCGGCTCGTCGTAGCGGACACCGGAAACGCCCTCGTTCGCCTGGTGGCATCCGTGTCGCACATCGACTTGCGTCCGCCGGCCCCTCCACATGTGGCACCCCGGTTCGATGACGAGGCGTTCGGCCGGCTGCCGCTGTTATGGCCGGTGCCCCCGATGGGCGGGCCGCACGAGATTGCCGGCACGCTTGGAGAGACGCGGGGCGGTGCCGGCGCGGAGCGTTTCCACGCCGGGATTGACGTCCGTGAGATCGATGGCACGCCGGTCCACGCCGTCCGTGAGGGCATGGTGGTGGCGCCGATCGCAACGGGCGACTTCGGAACCTTGAACGAGTGGCTGCGGGTCGGCCCTCTCACCTACGTGCACGTGCGGGTGGGCAGAACACGGCGGAACCAGCCGTTCGACGGGGCCCGATTCGTCCCGACCTACGACGAAACCGGGCGGCTCGTGCGCATGCGGGTGAAACGCGGCGCGCGGTTCGGAACCGGAGACACCGTCGCGACGATCAATGCCTTCAATCACGTGCACCTCAATGTCGGCTGGCCCGGTGAGGAGCACAACCCGCTGCGGTTCCGGCTTGCCCAGTTCGAGGATACCGTGCCCCCCACCATCGCTCGCGGCGGCGTCCGGCTCTTCGACGCAACCGGGCAGGGGTTGACCCGGCGAGCCCGCGGACGCGTCATCGTCTCGGGGCAGGTGCGCATTGTGGTGGATGCGTGGGACCGTGTGGATGGCAATCTGCCGCACCGGCGGCTCGGGCTGTATGCGCTGGGCTACCAGATCCTTCGCGCGGATGGCCGCCCTGCGCCGGGGTTCGAGACCCCGCTGCAGACCATCACGTTCGACCGCCTTGCCGTCACGCCTGACGCGGCGCGCCTCGTGTACGCCTCCGGCAGCGGCATCCCCCTCTACGGGCGGCGCGTGACGAGGTTCCTCTACACCGTCACCAACACCCTTCGCGACGGGCGCGCATCCGAAGGCTTCTGGGATACCACCCTCCACCCCGCGGGTGACTACATCGTGCGCGTACTGGCCTCCGACTTCAACGGAAACGAGGCGGTGGAGAATCGTGACCTCCCGGTGACGATCGTGCATGCGGAAGACCCCGAGGGGACGCATTGAGAGACGATGCCGGCCCCGGTTCAGGGAGGGTGCTGCCGTGGGACTCATTGCATCGGTCAGGAAGAAGGCACGGCCGATGGCGCGGTTCGGATGCTTCTCGATCGGGACCGTCTATGTCCTCGTGGGGGTGCTGGCCCTGCTTGCGCTGTCGGGAATCCTGATCGAAGCGGCCGATGAGGAGCGGATGGTGTACGTGATGCTCGGGATTCCCGGAGGGGCGCTGCTCATCTGGTCCATCGTGGCCGGAATGTTCGCGTACCTTCTTTGGCGTCTCGCCGAGGCGGTGACCGACCCCTATGAATTCGGCAGCGACTGGAAGGGGCTGGCTCACAGGACGGGAATCGCCCTGACGGGGCTCAGCTACGGATTCGTGGCCGTTGGCGCCGCGCGGATTGCTCGCGGGCCGGGAGGCAACGGTGAGCAGTCCGAGGAACAACAACAGCTGATGGTGAGCCACATTCTTGGATGGCCGGCAGGCCCCTGGATAGTCGGCGCGGCAGGCGTGGCGGTCGCCATCGTTGCCCTCGCACAGTTCGTGGTCCTGATCCGGCGGGCTTACCTGCTCGAAATCGACGTGGACGCGCTCTCCCGCACGCTCCGTCGGGCGGTCCATGTGCTGGCGTGGGCCGGCTACTCGGCCCGTGCGGTGATCCTGGCGGTGCTGGGTTATTTCCTGGTGCGTGGCGCCTACCGCACCGATGCAGAACTGGTCGGCGATACCGACACGGCATTCGATTTCATCGGCGGCGGCCTCGTGGGTGACAGTGCGTTCTTCCTCGTTGCGATCGGCACTATCGCCTACGGCGCCTACATGTACATGTGCGGCGCCTTTTACAAGTTCGAGACCACGTCAGGCGCCGCTCAGACCTCCTCGTCGAGCAGTTGACGGAGCTCGAGGGCGCGCTCGCCTGCGGTTGCCACCTCCGCTGACGGCTGCCAGTCGGCGGGCAGCCTGGAGAACAGGGCGTGGGCCCGGCCGAAGTCGGCACGGCCGAGATCGCCCGTTGCCGATGCGCGCGCGTGCGCCCCTTCGAGAGACAGCAACTCGGCAAGAAGCCAGAACCGCGGCGGGTCGATTTCGCCTGTCGGTGCAAGCCACATCAGCAGCATGCGCGCGTCCAGACGGCGCGCCAGATCCAGGTCCAGCCCTGCACCCTCGGCAACCTCGCGGAGCTGCGCCCGCAGCTCCTCCGTGGTGACCTCCCGGCGGAGGATGCGGTCCCGCAGTGCAATCAACGCACGACCGAACCGCTCGATGAGCCGCAGCACGTAGTCGCGGGTATACATGCTCCGTAACGATATCAACACGGGAGGGGTAAACTGGGGGCTTGCTCGACCTTGACTCTGACAGGCTCTGCAATGGAGTAACGCGCTATGGCCAAGAAGCCCGAGAAAGACGCCGAGGGGGACCGCTCGCTGACGACGCGGCAGGGCCACCCGGTGACGAACAACCAGTCCCAGCGGACGGTCGGCAGCCGCGGGCCCGCCACGATGGAGAACTACCACTTCCTGGAAAAGATCAGCCACTTCGACCGCGAACGGATTCCCGAGCGCGTCGTGCATGCTCGCGGGTTCGTCTGCTACGGCGAGTTCGAGGCCGACGGGAACATCGGTGACGAGCCCGCATCCACCTACACGCGGGCGAAGCTCTTTCAGGAGAAGGGGAAGAAAACGCCGCTCGCGATCCGCTTCTCCACGGTCATTGGAGGCCGTGATTCGTCGGAGGTGGCACGCGACCCGCGCGGATTTGCCGTCAAGTTCTACACCGAAGACGGGAACTGGGACCTCGTCGGCAACAACCTCGCCGTGTTCTTCATCCGCGACGCCGTGAAGTTCCCTGACGTCATCCACTCCCTGAAACCGGATCCCGTCACGTTCCGGCAGGAGCCGAATCGCATCTTCGATTTCATGAGCCAGACCCCGGAATCGATGCACATGCTCACGCACCTCTTCAGCCCCCGCGGGATCCCGGCTGGGTACCGCTTCATGGAGGGCTTCGGCGTGAACACCTACAAAATGGTGAACGTTGAGGGGAATACCGTTCTCGTGAAGTACCACTTCCACCCGCGCTGCGGGGTCGCGAGCCTGACACAGGCGGAGGCCGAGAAGGTACAGGGGAAAGATCTGGGCTCGGCGTCGAAAGATCTCTTCGAGGCGATCGAGCGCGGCGAGTTCCCGCAGTGGAACGTGTTCGTCCAGATCATGGAGGACCACGATCACCCGGAACTCGACTGGGATCCGCTGGACGACACGAAAATCTGGCCAGAGCACCAGTTCCCGTTGCGCCACATCGGCGTGATGACGCTGAACCGGAACGTCTCCGATCATCACAACGAGAACGAGCAGATCGCGATGGGCACGGGGGTGCTCGTGGACGGGCTCGATTTCTCGGACGACAAGATGCTGGTCGGCCGCACGTTCTCCTACTCCGACACGCAGCGCTACCGCGTCGGTCCGAACTACCTGCAGCTGCCGGTGAACCAGCCAAAGGGGGTGCCCGTGGCCACCAATCAGCGCGGCGGTCAGATGTCGTACGGCCTGGACCTGGCGCCGGGCCAGAACCCGCATGTCAACTTCGAGCCGAACATCCACAACGGCCTCGAGGTCTCGAAGCGGCCCAATCCGAACAACTCCCCGGAGATCCGCGGACGCCTGACCCAGAGCGTCATCGAACGGCGGAACGACTACGTGCAGCCGCGCGCACGCTACTGCACGATGATGGACTGGGAACGCGACGACCTCGTCAGGAACATGGGCGACCTGCTCGGCCAGTGCGAGCGCGACGTCCAGGAGCGGATGCTCTGGCACCTGCTGATCGTGCACGACGACTACGGCAACCGCGTCGGCAAGGCCCTCGGGATGAGCGCGGCCGACGTATGGCACCTCGAGCCGCTGCCTGGCCAGGTGCTCACCGCGGAAGATCAGTCGCGTCTCCAGAAGCTGGGGAACAACGGAGACATCATCGATCCTACCGTCTGGGGCACCTGGACGAGCTCGGTCAAGAACCACCAGGCCACCGCCGACGAGGTCCTCGGCGGCATGCTGATGTCTGAAATGGCCGGGAAGTAGCGGCAGCGCAGGATCGACCGGTTTCACGGGGAGTGAGTCAGCCGCTCCAGCTCACTCCCCCCTCTCTCTCCACACGACGACACCCCACATGCACGACGTCATCGTCATTGGCGCCGGCCCCGTCGGGCTCGCCTGCGCCATCGGGGCCAGGCGGGAGGGGCTCCAGCCGCTCGTGATCGAGAAGGGGGCGCTCGTCAACTCGATCCTCGGGTATCCCGCACGGATGGAGTTCTTCTCGACGCCGGACCTGATCGAGATCGGGAATCATCCGTTCCCCGTCCAGGGCTACAAGCCCACACGCGAAGAGGCGCTCGAGTACTACCGGGGTGTGGCTCGGCAGGAACGGCTCGACATCAGATTGTACGAGCGTGTGTCAGAGGTGCTCGGCCGGCGGGGAGACTTCACGGTCCGCACCAGCAAGGGGGGGCACCGGGCAAGGCACCTGATCGTGTCCACCGGGTTTTTCGACCAGCCGAACCTCCTGGAGATCCCCGGGGAATCGCTCCCGAAGGTCACCCACTACTACCACGAACCGTACCCCTACGTCGGTCAGAAGGTGCTTATCGTCGGGGCGCGCAATTCCGCCGCCAAGGCGGCGCTGGACCTCTATCGCCACGGGGCGGAGGTCACACTTGTGGTGCGATCGGCTGAGCTCTCGGAGAAAATCAAATACTGGATCCGTCCGGATCTCGACAACCGGATTGCCGAGGGGAGCATCCGGGCGTTCTTCAATGCGTCGGTCGCCGAGATCCGCGAGACGTCGGTCCTGGTGCGCACGAGCGACGGGCCGCTGGAGATCCCGAACGACTGGGTCATCGCCATGACCGGTTACCGGCCGGATTACGGCTTCCTGGAGTCGCTGGGGATCGACATCGCAGACGACGTGTGCCGTACGCCGGTGGTGGACGAGGCGACGTTCGAGACCACGCGGCCGGGGCTGTACCTTGCAGGGACCGTGTGTGGCGGACTCTGCACCAGCCGGTGGTTCATCGAGAACGGCCGGCATCATGCCCGGCAGATCGCGAAGCACATCGCCCGGGGAACCGCCGAGACGATCCCGTTCGACGCCATTCACTGGAAAACGGCCGAGTAGCTCGAGCCGGCTCGACAGCCTAATCTCCTTGAAGTCTGCCCGTCCGCCCGCGATAATTGGTGCTCGGGTTTTTCGAATCAGCTTTCCTGGGGGGTGCGTGCGTCGACTCCTGGCTCTAGCCTTGCTCGTCTTCTCCATCGCCCTTGCGGGCTCGGTTCTGGCCGGCGGGCCTGCTCCTGCGCCTTCCGCGGCACCTGAACCCCAGCAGGCTCCCCCCATTCCTCCGGCCGTGGCCGAGAACTTCGAAGCGACAATCAAGCCGTTCGTCTCCGAGTTCTGCTACCCCTGCCATGGCAACAAGGGGGAGCCCGAACATGGCCTGAACATCCAGTCGTTCACATCGGTCCAGTCTCTGATCGACCATCGCCAGCAGTGGGAGGACATCGCCGCGATCCTCAGCCGCAGCGAGATGCCTCCCCTCGAGGAGGAGCAGCCGGAGGAAGAGCGGCGTCAGGCGGTCGCCAAGTGGCTGGAAAGCGAGTTCGAACGGATCGATCGGGTGACTCCGCCCGACCCCGGCAGGGTGACGGCACGCCGGCTCAACCGCTCCGAGTACAACAACACCATCCGGGACCTGCTCGGCGTAGACATCAGGCCAGCCGACGACTTCCCGCAGGATGATTCGGGCTACGGCTTCGACAACATCGCGGACGTGCTGTCGCTGTCCCCGGTGCTGATGGAGAAGTACGTCACGGCGGCCGACCGGGTGTCGCGCGCGGCGCTCTTCGGCCCCCCCGACATGGAGCCCACCCTCGTGCGGCTTCGCTCGGAAGGTCGGCGCGTCTCCGAGGTGCGCGAGGTGCCGGCCCGGTCCGACGTCACCGGGCTGAGCCTGCCCAACGCGTTCCACGCCGTGCACCGCATCCCGGTCGACGGGGAGTACATGATTCGGGTGTTCCTTGGCGGCCTTCGCCCGGCGAACTCCGAGCCCATCAGTCTCGCGCTCTGGGTCGATGACCAGGAGGTCCGGACGACCCAGTTCGACGTGGCGGGCGCGGCGACCTTCGCGCAGGATCGTCAGGACTTCGGGGGGCAGACGGTTGATATCCGCGTGCAGCTGAAAGCGGGGGATCGCACGTTGGCCGTGGCCATTCCCCGGATCTTCGAAGGATTGCCTGCCAAATACAACGGCCCGAATCCCTCCACGCGTCCGGACACGCCCCGTGAGTTCGAGCCGCCGCCCGACGCCACCCCCGAGCGGCTCGCGCAGTTCAAGAAGCGGTTCGAGGACTCGCAGGCGGAGCTGGCCAAGCTGCCGCTCAACGGCGTCCGTGTGAACGCGGTGGAGGTTGGCGGCCCGTACACGCACGTCACGGGACCGTCCGCCGAGAGCCTCGCGAAGGTCTATACCTGCGGGCATGCCGAGGGAGCACACCAGCCGGTCTGCGTCACCCGGATCGTCACCGATTTCGCCAAGCGGGCGTTCCGGCGCCCGGTGACAACGAGGGAGATGCAGAAGTACATCGACCTGGTGCACATGGTGCAGGAGCAGGAGAACTCTTTTGCCGAGGGGATCGCGGTAGGACTCCAGGCGGTCCTCGTCTCCCCCGATTTTCTCTTCCGGATCGAGCGGGATCGCCGCGTGTCCGGCTCCCGGACGTATCACCAGATCACGGAACATGAGCTAGCCTCGCGCCTCTCGTTTTTCCTCTGGTCGAGCACGCCAGACGAGGAGTTGCGGCGTGCGGCGGACCGTGGAACGCTGCGCCAGCCCAAGGTGCTTGCGGCGCAGGTGCAGCGGATGTTGCGCGACCCGAAGTCACGGGCGCTGGCCGAGAACTTCGGCGGGCAGTGGCTGCAGTTCCGGGCGCTGGAGTCGGTCACGCGCGACCGGGAGCGCTTCCCGGATTTCGAAGACTATCTGAGGCTCTCGATGCGGCGCGAGACCGAGGCGTTCGTCGCCCACGTGATTCGCGAAGACCGCAGCATTCTGGACTTCATCGACGGGAAGTATTCCTTCGTCAACGAGCGCCTGGCGCGGCATTACGGGATTCCCGACGTGTCGGGGCCCGAGTTGCGCCGGGTCGAGCTGTCGGGGCTGCCGCGCGCGGGCGTGCTCACCCAGGGCAGCGTGCTGACCGTCTCGTCTTACGCCACGCGCACCTCTCCGGTGCTGCGCGGCAAGTGGATTCTCGACAACCTGCTCGACTCTCCCCCGCCCGAGGCGCCGCCCGACGTGCCGAACCTGGACGAAGTGGCCATCGGCACGTCCGTCTCGATGCGGGCACAGCTCGAGGAACATCGCAAGAATCCCACGTGCGCCTCCTGCCACAGGCGCATGGACCCGCTGGGCTTCGGACTGGAAAACTTTGACGCCGTGGGCGCCTGGCGCACAATGGATGGGAAATTCCCGGTTGACGCTTCCGGGGCGCTCCCCGACGGGCGGACCTTCACCGGGCCGGAAGAGCTGACGGAGATCCTGAAGGGGGATCGAGCCGAGTTTGCACGGGCGCTGACATCGAAGCTGCTGACGTATGCCCTTGGCCGGGGGCTCGAGCGCTACGATACGCGCACGGTGAAAGACATTACGGGGCGGCTGCCGGAGGCGGACTACAGGTTTTCAGCCCTGGTCCTGGAGATCGTCAACAGCCTGCCGTTCCAGTCGCGCAGACCCTCGCTCGAGCCACAGGGTCAGCAGGCGGGCCGAGAGTAGAAGGTAGAAGGAAGCGGCCTGAGCCCCGCCTGGGGGCGAAAGGCTGGCAGCTGTGGGGGTGGGGCCCCACAGTAATAAGAAAAGGACAGAGCGCCATGATCGTGACACGGAAACATCTACCCCGCCGCATGTTCCTGAAGGGCATGGGAGCGGCCGTAGCCCTGCCGATGCTCGACGCCATGACGCCGGCCTTCGCAGCACCTAGGAGCGCCGCGGCGCCTGTCCGGCTCGCCTTCACCTACGTGCCCAACGGCATCACGATGACCGACTGGACGCCATCGGGGACGGGGCGCGGCTTCAGCTACTCCAGGGTGCTCAAGCCGCTGGAGGCGTTCCGTGAGGAAACCCTCGTGCTCTCCGGCCTGGCCCAGCGGAACGGGAATGCGCTCGGTGATGGACCGGGCGACCATGCCCGCGCCGCCGCCTCCTACCTGACCGGCGTGCACCCGCGGAAGACCGCCGGCGCCGACATCCAGAACGGCATCTCCGTCGATCAGATTGCGGCGCAGCAGATTGGAGCGGCAACGCGGTTTGCGTCGCTCGAGCTCGGCTGTGACGACTCCCGCACGATAGGCAACTGCGACTCCGGCTACTCCTGCGCCTACACCAACAGCCTGGCGTGGCGCGGCGAGTCGACCCCGATGCCGCCGGAAACCAACCCGCGGCTGGTGTTCGAGCGGCTCTTCGGCGACATCGACACGAGCCTGGCTCCCGAAACCCGGGCCCGCCGCTTGCGCTACCGCCGCAGCATTCTCGATCTCGTCGGTGAGCGGACGACGAGCCTGGCCGCCGATCTGGGGGCCGCGGACCGCCGCAAGCTCGACGAGTATCTCTCGTCGATCCGGGAAATCGAGCGCCGCATCGAGATGTCCGAAGCGGACATGACCGGCCTGACCCCCTCGATCGACAAGCCGACAGGCATTCCGGTGCAGTACGACGACTACGTCAAGCTGATGTTCGACCTGCAGCTCATCGCCTTGCAGACCGACATGACACGGGTGGTCACGATGATGATGGGGCGCGAGGGGAGCATGCGGACGTACCCCGAAATCGGCGTGGCGGACCCCCATCACCCGCTCACCCACCATCGTGGAAACGCGGAGTGGATCGAGCGCGTGACGAAGGTCAACACCATGCACATGGAGCTCTTCGCCGGCTTCATTCAGAAGCTGAAGTCCACGCCCGATGGTGACGGCAGCCTGCTCGACCACTCGATGATCGTGTATGGCAGCGGCCTGAGCGACGGCAACCGCCACACGCACGAGGATCTGCCTGTGCTGATGGTCGGCGGCGGCGGCGGGTTCCGCCGGGGCAGCCACATCCAGTATCCGAAGGACACCCCGATGACCAACCTCTTCCTGACGTTGCTCGACAGGATAGGTGTGCAGGCCGAGAAGATCGGCGACAGCACAGGACACATCGAGCATCTCACCGAGGTCTGAGGGGGGAGGGGATACGCGACACAGGCTGACCCTATGAGGCCGCTCGCGTATCTCCTCGCCATCCTCTGCCCCCTGCTGGCGGCCGCCCAGCCCTCCCCGTCCTCTTCCATGCTGGTCTACTTCGGAACCTACACGGGGGAGAAGAGCCAGGGCATCTACGTCTCCACCCTCGACCTGCAGACCGGCGCGCTCTCTCCCCCCCGGCTTGCTGCGGAGACGCCGAGCCCAAGCTTCCTGGCTGTGCATCCCGCACGCGATGTCCTCTACGCGATCAACGAAATCAACGAGTTCGAGGGAAAGCCCGGCGGTTCGGTGGGCGCCTTCTCGATGGACCGCGCGTCGGGCACGCTGAAGGCGATCAACCGCCAGTCCACCGTCGGCCCGGGCCCCGCTCACCTCATCGTCGATGCGGCCGGGCGCAACGTGCTGGTCGCAAACTACGGCGGCGGGAGCGTTGCCGTGCTGCCGATCGGACCGGACGGTGCCCTGCAGCCCGCCTCGTCGTTCGTGCAGCACCGCGGGTCGGGGGGCAATCCGGACCGGCAGAAGGCGCCTCATGCCCACGCCGTGCAACTCGACGCGGCCAATCGCTTTGCCTACGTGCCGGACCTCGGCATCGACAAGGTGCTCATCTACCGGTTCGACAGTGACAAGGGAACGCTCGCGCCGAACGACCCCGGTGAGGCCGCACTGCCCGCGGGCTCGGGTCCGCGTCACTTCGCGTTTGGCCCGCAGGGGCGGTTCGCCTTCGTGATCAACGAATTGACCCTCACGATCACCAGTTTCCAGGTCGATGCGGAGCGTGGCGGGCTGACGGCGGTACATACCGTCTCCACGCTGCCGGCCGGGGAGGCCGTCCAGAAGGGCTACAGCACGGCCGAGGTGCAGGTACACCCGTCCGGGCGGTTCCTGTACGGCTCGAACCGCGGACACGACACGATTGCGGTCTTCACGCTCGACCAGGACACCGGCCGCCTGACCGCCATCCAGCACGAGCCCACCCAGGGCAGCACCCCACGCAACTTCGGCATCGACCCCACCGGAACCTACCTGCTTGCGGCGAATCAGCGCTCCGACTCGGTCGTGGTCTTCCGGATCGATGCCGGGACCGGCCGACTCACGCCAACCGGGCACACCGTCACGGTCGGCTCACCGGTGGCCGTGAAATTCGTAGGGCGGTAGTTTCCAGTTGCCGGTCGCCGCCGGTCGCCAGTTGCCAGTTCCGGCAGTTCCCAGTTCCGCCAGCTTCGCGAGTTCCCGGTCCCAGTTGCCCACTGCCAGCGGGTAGCGGGCAGCAGGGCGGGCAGCGGGTAGCAGTCAGGGGGCAGCAGGCAGCCCTGGAACGGCAGGCCGGGACCCGGGAACCGGTCTGGGAAACTGGAGACTGGGGCCTGGGGACTGGGAACCCCGTTGGAACCCGTGTTGCACATGCGAGCCGCATGCGAAGCAGCGCCAACATCAAAGGGCATCCGCTCCATCCGATGCTCATCCCCTTTCCCTTCGCCTACCTTTTCGGGAGCGCACTCATCAATGTGTGGGCACGCAGGGGTGGCAGGAGCGAGTGGTATCGCACGGCCAGCCACATGAGCGTGCTGGGGCTCGGCTCGGCTGTCGTGGCGGCCGTGCCGGGGTTGATCGACTATGCGTTTGCCGTGCCGCCGAAGAGCTCCGCGCGGCGGCGCGCCACGAGCCACATGTTCGCCAACCTCTCCGCCGTTGGACTCTTTGCTGCCGCGCGTCTCGGTCGCCGGGGGGACGATCGTCCTCCCTCTGCCGCAGCCCTCGCCGCGGAGCTGTGTGGCGCGGGGCTGCTGGCGGCAGGCGGCTGGCTCGGCGGGACCCTCGTCTATCGCAACCAGATTGCGGTGGACCACCGCTACGCCGACGCAGGCAAGTGGCGCGTGAAGACCTTCTCACCCGACACGCCGGGAAGCCAGGAGGTGGACGCCGGCTCGAACGACGAGCTCGGTCCGGACCAGATGAAACTCCTCCGCATCGGCGCACGGCGCATCGTCCTGGCGCGGACCGACAGCGGGCACGTCGCATTCGACGACCGCTGCACCCACACAGGAGGCCCGCTGGCCGATGGCGTCCTTGCGTGCGGGGTCGTGCAGTGCCCCTGGCATGGTTCACAATTCGACGTCCACACCGGTGAGGTGAAGCGGGGTCCTGCGGAAGAGGGCATCAAGACCTACGAGGTCACCGAACGTAGCGGCCGTGTGTGGGTCCGGCTGCCCTCAGAAGAGGTGAGTGCCTCATGACGCTTCCGATCCCTCCACAGGAACCACCGCGTCCCCCGGAACCTCCGGTGACGCCCGACCCGGGAGACGAGGCGCCGGTAACGCCGCCGACCGAACCCGATCCAATCCCGGTCCAGGAGCCGCCCGACGCGCCTGGCAACCAGCAGGGCCCCTACGTCGTGGCGTAGCCGGTTTACTTCTGCCCCTTGCGGCCGGGCAGGTAGCTCTGCGCCGCGTCCTTCACGGTCTGCTTCAGGAAGCCGAGGGCATTGGCGTCTCCCTTCAGGACCGATGAGGCGAAGGCTTTCGCCTGTTCGAACGAGATGTGCGGCGGCAGCGGCGGCACGTCAGGGTCCGTCACCGCTTCCAGCACTGCCGGACGATCCGCGGCAAGCACACGGTCCCAGGCATCCGCAATCTGATCCGGGCGATCCACGCGCACTCCGAGGAGCCCGAGCGACTCGGCATAGCGCGCATAGGGGAAGTCAGGGAGATCCTGCGAGGCGTCGAACTTCGGATCTCCCTGGAGCGCGCGCTGCTCCCAGGTCACCTGGTTCAAGTCCCCGTTGTTCAGCACCAGGACAACGAGCCGGGGATCCTCCCATTCCCGCCAGTACTTCGCGATCGTGATCAGCGCGTTGATGCCGTTCATCTGCATCGCCCCGTCCCCGACCATTGCCACGGCCAGGCGCGCCGGGTGGCAGAACTTGGCGGCAATCGCGTACGGCACCCCGGGGCCCATGGTCGCCAGCGTTCCGGACAGCGACGCCATCATGCCGCGCCGGATCCTGATGTCGCGGGCGTACCAGTTCGCCGCGGAGCCCGAGTCGGCAACCAGGATGGCATCGTGCGGAAGCTTTGGGGACAGCTCACTGAAGACACGTTGCGGGTTGATGGGATTGGCCTCGTTCATGGCGCGGGCATCGAGCACCGTCCACCAGTCGGCCACGTCGGCCTCGATCGTTTCACGCCAGGAACGATCTTCCTTGCGGGTGAGGTGCGGCAGGAGCGCACGGAGCGCCGGCCCGCTGTCGCCAATCAGGTTGACCTCCATCGGGTAGCGGATGCTCAGCATCCGGCCGTCGATGTCGATCTGCACGCCGCGCGCCTGCCCTTCCGCGGGCAGAAACTCCGAATACGGGAAGCTGCTGCCGACCATCAGGAGGGTGTCGCAGCCCTGCATCATGTTCCAGCTGGGCCGTGTGCCGAGCAGGCCGATGGCCCCAGTCACAAACGGCAGATCGTCGGGAAGGACTGCCTTGCCAAGCAGTGCCTTCGCAACGCCGGCTCCCAGGCGATCTGCGACCTCGAGGACCTCGTCGGCAGCGCCGAGGGCTCCCGCGCCGACGAGCATCGCGACCTTCTGCCCGGCATTCAACACGTCGGCCGCACGCCGCAGATCCTGCTCGCGGGGAACGATATGCGGGAGCGACACCCCCAGACCGGAATGGATGGTGCCGTGCTTGTGGGGCGGTTGCTCCACCGCGTCGAGCTCCTGCACGTCGTTTGGAACGATGAGGCAGGTTACGGTCCGTTGGACCAGCGCGATTCGCATCGCGCGGTCCACCAGGTGTCGGATCTGCTCCGGGGTTGTCGCCATGTGCACGTACTCATGCGCGACATCCTTGAAGAGCGAAAGCAGATCGACTTCCTGCTGGTAGCTGCCCCCGAGGGCCGCGCGAGCCTGCTGCCCCACGATGGCCAGCACCGGCTGATGGTCGAGCTTGGCGTCGTACAGCCCGTTGAGCAGGTGAATCGCGCCGGGCCCGGAAGTGGCCAGGCACACTCCCACTTCCCCCGTGAACTTCGCGTGCGCACACGCCATCAGCGCGGCGAGCTCCTCGTGCCGGGCCTGGATGAACTTCAGGCGATCGCCCGCACGATCCAGCGCTCCGACGATGGCGTTGATGCCGTCGCCGGGGTAGCCGTAAATGCGTCGCACACCCCAGTCGGAGAGCCGATGGAGCAGATGATCAGAAACGTTGGCCGCCATGGCTAGTCGCTGCAAGCAGCAGTCCAACCCGGGTGAGAGGGTTGCTGGTCCACAGGCGTGGCCCAGGCGGGCTACTGTCGATTGCCCTCCCGCGTGGTGCCCCCGTTCAGCGAGCGTTCGTAGCGATCGTCGATCAGATACTTCGGCCCGAGGGCATCGCGGAGCGGATCCGCCTGCTCCTCACAGAAGCCGAAGTGCAGATGCCGCCGCCATCCTTCGGCGTGCTCGAACCGGCGGGACAGCCTGCCCAGCGCCCGGCTGAAATCGTCCATCGTTTGCACGTAGTAATCCATGTCCTGTGTCGTGCGCAGGAACTCCCGCTGGCTCTCGTGGCAGGCCAGTGCGGCGCGCTTGCGGACCTGGACACCAGTCGTGTCAACGAACGCGCCTGGCGCCACGACGCGGCGGAGCTGATCCCGAAGGCCGTGCGGGCTGGCGTGGTACAGGGTGACCGGTGCCGCCGTTGGCGGCCGGGAAGGAGCCGTCCGGTAGCCGCCATGGGCGCGGGCGAACGCCGCCGTCACAGCAAGCCGGGAGGCGGTCATGTGATCCTCCATGTAGTCCTGCGGCGAATGCGTCAGGATGACGAGCGGCTTCACATGCCGGATGATGCCGCAGAGGCGCCGCAGCGTACGGCTGTCGTAGAAAATCTCGAGGTCGTGGCACATCGGCGGGTGCCACGTCGCACCGAGCATGCGCGCCGCGGCCTGCGCTTCTCCCCTGCGCACGCGAGCCGTCCGGGCCGGCGGGGTATTCAGGCTCCCGAGGTTTCCGGTCGAGAGGTTCAGGTAGTGGATGGCCCAGCCGGCATCGGCCAGCAGGAGCATCGTGCCGGCCATCACGAACTCGATGTCGTCGGGGTGCGCCGCGACTGCCAGGGCGGCTGGCGCCTGCGCGTCCCGGCGCTGAGTGGCGGGCCGGTTCACAGCCTGGGGGGGGGCGGGGTGATCGGCGCACGCCAGGAGACGATCCCCTTTACCTTCGTCTTCCGCTTGAACACCTTGTCGCCGTTCGTGACGTACATCTCGTCCATGTTCGCCCCGCCGAACTTCACGCTCGAGAGCGACGCCGTCTGCGGTGCGGGGATGATGGCGTGGCACTTTCCGATCTGATCGAAGACCTGCACGCCAAGGGATGTCGCGATGTAGACGCGTCCCTCCGCATCGACAGTCATGCCGTCACCGCCGCTGCGCGTGGCGGCATCGGGCATGTGCAGATAGAAATAGCGCTGCTTGTGCGCAAGCGATCCGTCCGGCTGAATCTGATAGGCCCAGGAGAGCCCCCCGGCGTGGTCCGAGACGTACAGCAGCGACTGGTCAGGCGAGAACAGGACCCCGTTGGGGTACTCGATCCCTTCATCGACCACGCGCGGCACGCCTCCCTTCGGCAGGAACCACACCTTCTTGCCCGGGGAGTCGGTGAAGTACAGGTCCCCCTTCGCGTTGAGGGCGAGATCGTTGATGAGCACGTTCTCCGCGACGACCTCCGCCTGGCCCTCCGGACCGTAAGCGACGAGCTGCCGGCTGCGGGTTGCGCCGGCATACAGACGCCCGTCGGGCCCGAACATCATCCCGTTCGCCCCGCTGGTGTTCTCGGCAAAGATGGTGGTCCTGCCGTCCAGATCTACCTTGTGGATCCGGTTGTTTGCGGGGTCCGAAAAGAACAGCTCGCCGGATGCGTTCACGGCAGGACCATCGGTGTGCCGGTGCCCCTGGCTGACGAGCTGCCACCCTTCACCCGGGATCAGCGTCTGGAAGACGTCCTGACGGGACTGCCCTTCCGGGTTGGCGACAATGGGCGCCGGGTAGTCACGCCACAGCCAGCGCAGCGCATCGGGGAAGATCGCCGCAGCGTGCCGCGAGTTGTGCGCCCCTTCCCCCCAGACGTGCCGCACGTCGTAGCCGGAGTACTGCAGGGCCGACAGCATGTCCTGGTTGGCGATCCACCAGCTCCCGGTGTAGTTGTCCAGATCGTTCGATCCGTCCTGGAGAAAGACTCGAACAGGCTTTGGTTCGGTCTTGCGAATCAGCACCGGGAACTCGTTGCCGCCTCGAAGCCCGACATACGTGCCAATCGCGCTGAACACTCGGCGGAACGCGTCCGGGCGCTGCCATGCCGCTGCGAACGCAGCTATCGCGCCGCTGCTGTTCCCGGCGATCCCCCGATCGTTGGGGTCGGTCGACAGGGTGACGTTGTGCGCCTTCGCCACGTGCGGCAGCATCTCGTCCAGCAGGAACCGCGCGTAGTCGCCGCTCACCGCGTCGTATTCGAAACTGCGGTTCATCCGATCCAGCGCGCCGGGCGACAACGCCTTCACCCGGCCATGCATGACGAACACACCGACCATGGCGGGGATCTGCCCCTTGTGAATGAGGTTGTCGAATACCACCGGCGCGCTGTACTGCAGCCCGTCCTGAAACACCATCACCGGCGCCGGCCTGGACCTGTCGAGCTGCCTGGGGATGTAGACCCAGTATTCGCGCCACGTGCCTGGATAGACCTGGCTTGCCGCAAATTCCCCCTTGATCACTTCGCCGGTTGGCGTACCCGGCTGGACGAGGGAGTCGGGGCCAAGCGGCGGATCGGGCGGTGCCTGTGCGGCTCCCCCCTGCGCTGCCGGATAGGAGCCAGGCACAGCGGCAACGAGCGCCAGGATCAATGCCGCCAGCAGGCCGCACCGGCGCGCTGCGGGCCCGGCGAGGCGACCCCGCTGCGCGCGCCGCTGCGCGGCATCACCGCCGGCTGATGTGGGTCCGACTGTCGAACGGCGCGCAACAGGTACTGGTGGCTCAGGATTCCAGACAGGTTCCAGGTTCATCACTCCCCGCATGCTGTACGTGCAGATTTTCGAGCCGGAGCATAGCACGGGGTCCGATCGCCCGGGGCGGCCGTGCCACCGCGGGGACCCGGCGTCGCGCGTGAATACCAGATGCCGGCACCGGCCGCTCGTCGTCAGCGACCGCCTAAGGTAAGTCCGGCCCCTACTTGACCGGCTCCACCGTGCGCAGGTACCCCACGAGGTCGATGACCTCCGACTCCTCGAGTGCATCGAAGAGCCCGGGAGGCATCATCGAGACAGCGGTCGCCTCCCTCGACTGGATGTCCGCCTTGCTGATGACGACCGCGTCGCGCCCGACGATCCGCATCGTGACCTGCCGATCGTTCTCGCCAACGACGTTCCCCGCATAGGTGCGGCCGTCCCGGGTCGTGATGACCACCATCTTGTAGCCCTCCTGGACCTCACCGTTGGGGTCGAGCACGTTGAACAGCAGATAGTCCAGATTGACGCGGTTGGACCCGGTGAGATCGGGACCGACGGTGCCCCCTTCGCCGTACATCATGTGGCAGGCGCCACAGGTTCGCCCGAAGACCGCACGCCCCTTCCGGGGATCCGCGCCGGCAACGGCGACATCGTTCAGGAGCCGGCGATAGCGGGCGTATACCCTCTCCTCTATCGCACTTCCCTCGACCGGTCCCCAGACCTCGGTGAAACCGGCGCCTACCACGCGCAGCAGCTGACGCGCAGCGTGCGTGGGCACGTCACGTCTCGGCACAACCTCCTTTGCGAGTGCGTCGGTCAACATCCGGCCGTATCTGCGCCGCGACGAGAGTGTCTGCACCGCCTCGACCCGTTCCGCCGGCGTCAAGGTTCCGTACCTGTCGATCAGCAGCTTTCCTGCCGCGTCGTCGTCGAAGGCCGCAATCGCACGGATCCCGTCGATGCGCAGGGCTGGATCGTCGAGGACGGCCGGGAGGAGTGGAATGAGCTCGGGCCGGCGCTGCGCCGTGAGTGTCTGAAGGGCCCTGCGGCGCCCCTCAACCGGCGTGCTGCCGCTGCGGACCGCGGCAAGATTACTCCGCGCAGCCTCGCTGTCGCCGAACTGCTGCGCGATGTCCAGCGCAAGCCGGCGGGTGGGGCCGTCCCCCTTCTGCAGCCGCGCATAGACGGGCGTCCAGTTGGGGGGCGGCGCAACGTCGAACCGCCCTTCGAGACCGTCCCGCACCCCTTCGAGCAGGCTGACCTCTGTGCCGGGGCCCCGGCCGATCGCCGCCACCACTGGTTCCAGGGCATCGGCGTCCACGGCCCTGCGTGCGATGAATCGCGCGAGCTGTGGAATATTCGTTCGCGCGGCCCACTCCAGCGCCTTGACCGGGTCCTCCTTCACCAGCGGCTCCACACCCAGCCACACCATCGTCGGCAGGTTGTGGTCCTCGGCGTCAACCGCGTGCAGCATCAACTCGCCCGCAACGGGCCACCGCACTGAGGGATCAATGCGCTGCAGCGCGGACGCGAGGTAGAGACGGACGACCGGAGAACGGTCGTCGCGAGCCATGCGGGTGAAGGCTTCCAGTACCTTCGGCGAAGGGGAGGCCTCTTCGGTCATGAGCTGCACCGCCCAGGCGCGGATGTGCTCGTCGGGATCGGCAAGTGTTTCAAAGAGCGCGTCGGGCGTCCAGCCGCCCGTCACGTGCAGCGCCCACATCGCCCGCAGCCGCCAGTCCAGATTTGCATCGGTCCAGAAGATGCGCTGGAGCGCTTCGTGCGTACCGGCCGTGAGCCTGCCCTGCGACGCCCGGTGCTGAAGGATGACGCGCGCGCGGCGTGCATGCCAGTCGCTCCTGTTCCTCTGCAGATCGACCAGCCGGGCGTCAGGCATTGCCCGGAGATCCGAGAAGCGCCCTTCGAAGTTTTCGGCCTGAGACTCCTTCGGCATGATCCGGAAAATCCGTCCGGTCTCCTGGTGGAGAACATCTTGTCCGCAGATATCGGCGTCGTGCCAGTCCAGCACGTACACCCCCCCCTCCGGGCCAATCTCGAGGCTGAACCCAATCCACTGCGCGTTGTTGGCCATCATGAAGTCGTCGCCGTGATGCGCGGTGAAACCCGATCCCTTCCGGACCAGCACGTCGGAGAGCACCCCATGCTCGTGGATGTTGGCCATGAAGATCCGCCCGTGCTGTGCTGCGGGAAAGGCATCGGACTGATACACGCGCGCCCCGCCGTGGGCGGACCGATGGCGATGATCGGCAATGGTCTGGATGTCGCTGTACACGTACGGGTTGAAGTGCTGCCCCCCCTGGCGCTGGTAGATCCCGCCGGGAACGACATGCCAGAGGTGCGGGATCACACAGGCGCTGATGAGCAGTTGCCCCTTTGCGTCGTAATCGATGCCCCAGGGATTGCTGAACCCGTGGGCCACCACCTCGAAGACGTCCTTCGTCGGGTGGTAGCGCCACACGCCGCCATTGATGTCGACTCCTTCCCCCTCGAGGAGATCCTCGGGAAAGGGTTCCTTGTGGCCGTACAGCCGCCCTTTGCCCTCCGGCTTCCGGACTTTGGACGGGGTCGCGTAGCCCTGGAGGCCGTACAGCCAGCCGTCGGGGCCCCAGTGCAGGCTGTTCAGCGTCTCGTGCCGGTCGCGGATCCCCCAGCCGGTCAGGCGAACTTCGATATCGGCGACGTCGGCCTTGTCGTCACCGTCGCGATCCGGGATGAAGAGCAGGTTCGGCGGGGCGCCCACGAACACGCCGTCGAAGCCGACCGCCAGGGCGGCCGGAAAGGTGATCCCCTCCATGAACACCTTCCTGCTGTCGGCAACGCCGTCGCGGTTTGTGTCCTCGAGAATGACGATCCGGCTGGTCCCGGCGTTAGAGAACCCCTTCTCGCGGTTTTCGTAGTCGTGGTTCTCAGCCACCCACAGGCGCCCGCGATCGTCCCAGCAGAAGGCCATCGGCTGTGCGATCATCGGCTCACCCGCCCAGGCGTTCACCGCGAACCCGTCGACCAGCGTCATCTGCGCGGCGGCCGCGTCCGGCGTCAGGAAGGTGGCCTTACGCCCTTCCTGCTGCGCGATCCCCCAGAGCACCGAGGTGGAATAGGTGGACTGGTTCTTCGTGAACTCCTCCCAGGATCGGGTCATGGCCACGTCTGAAAGCGTGCCGGTGTAGACCACCAGCTGGTGGCGGATGACTTCCGTGCGCCCCCGGGCGAGCGTCCAGTCACCGGCGCGCGACCGTGCCGACCCCACACCCAGCTGCCCGTCCACGCGCCAGGCCTGTGGATACCCGAGGTTATCGGGATGATCGAAGATCGCGATGTGCGCGAGGTCGTCGCGCCCCTCGACCTGCATCCCCACGTCGATCCACATGGCGCGCTGTCCCTCGGCGCGCTCGTTCCGCTGCCGCGCCGCGTTCACCACTTCGCCGGTGATTCCCTCGCGCCAGGGCATGCGCAGGAACAGCCCGCCGTAGTCGTACTGCCCGACGGTCACATCAGCCTTCGCTTCACCGCGCCATTCGAGATCGAGCACCAACGTGCCGTTCTGTTCCCGCATCGACCAGCGCTGCGTTTCGGTCAGGATCGTCTCCCCTGCCGCGTCGAGGAGGTCGTACACCGTCTGCCAGCGCACCTGTGGTCCGCGTTCCTCCAGGATAGTCGCCGACACCCTGCGCCAGTGGTCTCCCTTCGGGTTGTGAAAATAGTCACGGCCGTTCAGGCGCGTGAAGCCCCAGTACAACCCCGTCTGGTGCGGGTGGTGTCCCGGGCTGAACTCCGTGAGCACCCCCCGCCCGTCAGGGGCGGCAATGGGATGCAGGTAAGGACGCATGTCGGGCCTGGCATGCTGCGTGACGAGGGGCTCGCTCGCACCCGCGCGGACGACGGTCAAGGTTCCGGCCTTGTCGTCCTGCTGAAGGATTAGTCCGGTGCCCGCGGGCGCCGGGTCTGGCGGCGGCCCCTGGTTCTGCTGCATCAGGGTGACCGACGCGCAGCCCACAGCAGCAGCGGCAATGCAGACGAACAGCGCAACGGAGAGATGGTTCTTCGGATCGGGCATTCGGGATCCTCCAGGGCCGGCGCCCGGCGGGGCGGCGGCGCGATATGATAGCCCGCCGACAGCTCCGATGATGCACACAGACCGCTTTCGCGCACCGGCAGACCTGCTGCCCGACATCGACCGCATGTTCGAGCTCAGCGCAGGGAAGATCCGGAAGCTCGACGCCACGTGGCGACCCGAGCTCGGCTCGCCCGTGTTCACCGTCGGGGGGCGTTACCAGTCCCGCGGATGGACGGAGTGGACCCAGGGCTTTCAGTTCGGGTCGGCACTGCTGCAGTTCGATGGGACCGGAGAGCGGGAGTTCCTGGAGCTCGGGCGCGCGCGCACCCTCCAGCGCATGGCGCCTCACCTGACGCACGTGGGGGTGCACGACCATGGCTTCAACAACGTCAGCACCTACGGCACGCTGTGGCGGCTGGCGCGCGAAGAGCGCATCGAGGCGAGTCCCTGGGAGCGGCATTTCTGCGAGCTTGCGCTGAAGGTGAGCGGTGCCGTGCAGGCGCGCCGCTGGACCCAGCTGCCGGAGGGTGGCTTCATCCACTCGTTCAACGGCCCCCACTCGCTGTTCGTCGACACGATCCGGTCGCTCCGGGCACTGGCGCTCTCGCACGGGCTCGGCCACCATCTCTCCGAAGAGCAGGATGCGAACGTGAGCCTGCTGGAACGGTTGATCCAGCACGCCAGGGCCACGGCATCCTATTCCGTGTACGCAGGAACCGGGCGGGACAGCTACGACCGTCGCGGCCGCACCGCGCACGAGAGCCTCTTCAACGTGGTGAACGGATCGTATCGCGGCCCCTCCACGCAGCAGGGCTACTCACCCTTCTCTACATGGACGCGCGGGCTTGCCTGGGCCATGCTCGGGTTCGCCGAGCAGATCGAGTTCCTGGCGGTGCGCGCGGACGAGGAGCTGGCCCCCTTCGGCGGCCGCACGGCCCTGGACGAATGGATGTTCGAGGCCGCGCGCGCGACGTGCGACTTCTACATTGCCGAGGCAAGCGCCGCTGACGGCGTGCCTTACTGGGACACCGGCGCGCCAGGCCTGGCGGCACTGAAGGACTGGGCGCAGCGCCCGGCGGATCCGTTCAACGACCATGAACCGGTAGACAGCTCGGCTGCGGCAATCGCGGCGCAAGGGCTGCTCCGGCTCGGGCGCGCGCTTACGGCCCAGGGGGGCAGCGCCCAGGACGGTGCGCGCTACGAACAGGCGGGCCTGCACGTCCTGCAGACGCTGCTCGACCCGGCCGGCCCCTACCTGTCGAGGGATCCCGAACATGAAGGGCTCCTGCTCCACTCCGTGTATCACCGCCCGAACGGCTGGGATCACGTTCCTGCGGGCTCCCGCATCCCGAGGGGGGAATCGAGCCAGTGGGGAGACTACCACCTGCGTGAGGCCGCGCTGCTCGTGCGCCGCCTCTCCCGCGACGAACCCTATCTCACGTTTTTTGCCCCGTCGGCGCCATGAGCACTGAGCGCGTGGCGCTCGTCACGGGAGGCACCCGCGGCATCGGCCTCGGCATCGCGCGCGCCCTCGCCAGCGAAGGGTGGCACCTGGCGCTCTGTGGCGTGCGCCCGGAGGAGGCCGTTCGAGGACTGATCGAGACGTTCGACGGCCGTGCCGACTACTGGCAGGCGGACGTCGGCAGCGCAGGTGACAGGTCGCGTCTGGCGACCGCCGTCGCCGAGCGGTACGGGGCGCCTGCCGCACTCGTGAACAACGCCGGACGCGCCCCGCGCGTGCGCGCCGACATCCTGGAGGCGTCGGAGGAGAGCTTCGAGGAGCTGATCCGGATCAACCTGCAGGGGCCCTACTTCCTCACCCAGGCGATGGCCAATCTCATGGCGACACGCAGGGCCGGGCAGCCTTCGTTCAAGGCCAGCGTTGTGTTCGTCACGTCCGTGTCGGCAGAGATGGCCTCCACCGCGCGGGGGGAGTACTGCGTCAGCAAGGCCGGCCTCGCCATGGCGGTGCGCCTGTTCTCGCGGCGCCTGGCTCCGCTCGGCATTCCGGTGTACGAGGTGCGGCCGGGCATCATCGCCACGGACATGACGGCCGCCGTCAAGGACGTCTACGACAGAAGAATTGCCGACGGCTTGATCCCGGAAGGCCGGTGGGGCACACCGGAGGACGTGGGCAGGGCGGTCGCGGCGCTGCTCCGCGGCGACCTTCCCTATGCGACCGGCACCGTGGTGCACGTAGACGGCGGCATGTCGGTGCCGGCTCTCTAGGGGAGCATCTAACTCCCAACTCCCAACGCCCAACGCCCAACTTCCAACTCCCAACTCCCAACGCTCAACGCCCAACGCCCAACTCCTAACGCCCAACTCCCAAGGCCCAAGGCCCAAGGCCCAAGGCCCAAACGGCCATTGTTTGGGAATTGGGAATTGGAAGTTGGGCATTGACCGGTCCACCCCGCCCGCTCCCTTGGGAGTTGGAATTGGAGGTTGGGAATTGACCGGTTCCACCCCCGCCCCCGCCGGCTCCGTTGGGCGTTGGGAATTGGAAGTTGGGCATTGACCGGTCCACCCCCGCCCCGCCGGCCTCCTTGGAAGTTGGGGATTGGCAGTTGGGAATTGATCAAGCCCACCCCCTGGCCGGCGGGCACGCTGGTTGCTGACGATCGCTCGAAACCGGGCGGACGAACGCCCGCATCCAGTCCGAGGTCAGGCGCCATGCTCTATGCAGCCGCGCTCATGTTCCTGATCGTTGTCGCGCTCGCGGCGGTGTTCGGCGGAGTCGCTGCCCTGCCCGCCGTGTTCGTGCTGCTGATTTTCGCCGCCGCGATCTACCTCATGATCAACAGCCGGAACCTGCGGCGCCCGCCAGACACGCGCGCCTGATCGGCGGGTCTGCTGCGCCGTCCACCCGGCGGCGCCAGCCGGAGCGGAGCGGGACCGCAGGGATGCGACAGATTACAACAAGGAGTCGCCAATGTTGCGCAGCCTCGTCAAGGAACTGCAGCAGTTCACCATCAGCGGGACGGACGGAGAGATCGGCCGGGTGGATCACTTCCTATTCGATGACCGGCAATGGGTCGTCAGGTACCTCGTCGTGGATACCGGCACCTGGCTCCCCGGGCGGCGCGTGCTGATCTCCCCACGCGCGATCTCCGCCGTTCACACCGACCGAGACATCGTCGAACTGAATCTCACCAGACAGAAGATCCAGGACAGCCCGCACGTCGATACCGAGCAGCCGGTGTCCCGGGTGCAGGAGGCGGCGTTCGACAGCTACTACGGATACGGGGATTACTGGGGGATTGTCGGCGGCCCTGGCGGTCCGGCGAGCTGGGCCCATCCCGCGGGCGGAACGCTTCCACCTGTGCCGACACCCGGAAGTGACGAGAGCAACGGGACCGCAGGCGACCCGCACCTCCGCAGCACCAGGGAAGTGGCTGGATACGCACTCCAGGCGACAGACGACGAGATAGGGCACATCAAGGATTTCGTGGCCGATGACGATGGCTGGGCAATCCGCTATCTCGTGGTCGGCACGGGGAACTGGATCGGCGGGAAGAACGTGCTGATCTCCAGAGAGTGGGTTTGCCGTATCGAATGGGAGGCCTCGAAGGTCCACGTCGACGTCACCCGTGAGGGGGTCAAGAACAGCCCCGAGTACGACCCGTCACAGCTGCTGAACCGCGAGCACGAGGAGCAGCTGCACGGGCATTACGCGCGGGAAGGATACTGGACGCCCCGAACTTCCGGCTGACCTCCGGCCGAGAGCGATGCTCCCCACCAGTATCCGGACCCGGCTTTGCATACCGGGTCGTCATGACCCGCGGCCGAGCCGCACGGGCGGCGGCAATCGTCACAGTAATACTCGGGAGCGCACTTCTGGGCAGTGTCTGGGCGGAGAAAGCTGAGTTCCCGATACTGCCGCACGTGCCCCCCAAGACCCCCATCCTGTTCGACGTGCGCCCGGTGGACGTCACGATTACCACTTTCTGGCACAAGGTGCCCCGGACCGTCACCGTCGATCAGCTGCTGAAGGACCGCACGCTCTGGCGACAGATGCACTTCGGCGACTGGGACAAGGTCCCGAGTCCGCTGCGCGAGCGGGCGCTCGGGACCATGCTCGACCAGTATCGCTACGTCCTGGAGGGTCCGTCCGTCTGGAAGGAGCTGTCGGTCCACGACTGGGACGGAATTCCACAGCCAGTTCGCGCGATGGCCTATCAGCGGATGATCGAGCACTGGACCGGCTATTACGACGTGGGCGCCGGGTACGCGGAGAGCCCGCAGCTGGTCGCCCGGACCGTCTCCGCCATCGTGATGGCGGAGTCCTGGTTCGAGCACCGCGCGATCAACGTGAACGAATGGGGGAACCGGGATCTGGGCCTTGCGGGCTGCTCCGATCACTGCCGGCGTGTGCTCGAAGAGATGGCGGCGGAAGGCACCGTGGACTTCCTGCTGAACGATCATGACTACTTCGACCCGTGGAACGGCACCCGCGTGGCCGCCGTGTGGTTCGGGCGCGAGCTGGTCCGCGTGGAAGGAGACCTGGATCTTGCAGTCGCCGCGTATCACCGGGGCCTCCCTGCCGCACGCAAGGGGAAGGGGGCCGACTACGCTGCCAATGTGCAGCGGCTGAAGCGCCGGTACATCTCCGGAGGGGACGGGCCGCCGGCCTGGGCGTTCCTGATGGCACAGACCCAGCCTCCGCCTGCCCCCGCGATACCCGAGGACCACCGGCTCAGGGATCTCCGCGAGTCACTCCTGGACGTGGTGATGCCCGCAGGCCTTCCTGCGGAAGCACCGTCGCCCGAGGGGGAAGAGCAGTACCAGTAGACCGGCCCCGTCCGGGGCTCCGCGCGAGTATCCTAGACACCGCGACACCCGTATGGCGGTTTCGATTCCCCGCTCCCGGCCTCTCACGGTCCTCGTCCTGGTGCTGCTCGGCGCGTTGTTCGGTGCCACCGCGTTCCTGGATTCTGTCCATCACGAGGTGCGCACCACCCGGGCCCGCGATCACCTGGACCACGGCCGGGAGCGTGCGACACGCGACGACCTGGTAGGCGCAGTACGCGAGTACCGGGCGGCGTTGTCGCTGGAACGGGAGCACCCGGAGGCTGCCCGCGCCCTTGCGCTCACCCTCCTTTCGCTCGGCCGGCTCTCCGAGGCCGAGAGTTATCTAGGGGAGCTTCTGAGGCGCGATCCGGCTGATGGTGCGTTGAACCGTGGGCTCGCCCGCATCCATGCCGCCCGCGATCGCCAGTACGAGGCCCGAAGTTCGTATCAACGTGCCATTTATGGTGAATGGCCGGGTGATGCCCTGGCCGATCGGGTGGACACGCGCTTCGAGCTGATCGACTACCTGACGCGGCTCGATGCGCGGGAGGAAATCCTCGCCGAGCTCCTGCGCGTGAAGTCCGAGCTGCCGGCCGGCCAGACCGTGGCCGCTCGCCGGGTGGCTGATCTCCTGGCCAGGCACGGCGCGCCGGAGCTGGCAATCGATACCCTCGACTCGGCCGCGACCAACGCGCCGCGCGACGTGGAGCTCCTGGGGCAGCTTGCGGATCTCCAGATGACGACCGGACGCAGCGCAGACGCCCGCGGCACGCTGCGGCGGGCGCTGGCCGTGCAGCCTTCCGCCACCGACCTTCGGGAGCGGCTGACGGTGATCGAGCGCGTGCTCACCCTGGATCCAACACTGCCCGGCCTGCGCCTGGTGACGCGCACGCGACGGGCCCGCGTGGTGCTGTCCGCAGTCATGGAGCAGACCCGTGCCTGCCGGGAACACGCGGGAGCACCTCCCGGTCTGGCCGACACGCGCGACGAAGCCGCCAGACGGCTGCGCCGCCCGGCCCGCGCTGACGCGGAGGCGGCAGAAGAGGAGCTGGCCCTGGCCTCGCGGATCTGGTCCGCCTCGGCAGCGTGTCATGGATCGGATGCGGAGGCACTCGCCATCGCTCAGGTGCTCCAGCGTGTCGAGGCCCTGACGGAGCCGTCCGCGTGAACCGGCCGACCATTCTTCCGCTCCCCCGGCGTCCCCGCGTTACCGAAACCCAGCGCTTCCTGCTGCTGTCGATTGCAATCGGGCTGTTCGCCGGACTGCTCGTCGTGTCGTTTCACTTTGCCATCGACCTCGTCAGCTGGTTCTCGCTTGGCACACCGGTCGGCGGGAGTCGCGCCGCTACCCTGCTTGCGCCGATGCTGGGGGGTGGCTTCGCCGCGATGTTCGTGATGCTCCTGTTCCGGGAGGCTGCCGGGAGTGGCCTCGTGCACACGAAAGCTGCGCTTTACATCTCCAACGGATACGTCCCGTTTCGGACTGTGGTGGCGAAGTTCGTTGCCTGTGCCACAGCAATCGGCACCGGCAATTCCCTCGGCCCTGAGGATCCCGCGCTGCAGATGGGGGCCGGGGTAGCCTCATGGCTCGGGCGGGCGTTCAGCCTTCCGCGTGAGCATCTCCGGCTCATCGTCCCCGTTGGTGCCGCCGCCGGGATAGCCGCGGCGTTCAACACCCCGATCACCGCAGTGTTGTTCGTCATGGAGGAGGTCATTGGCTCCTGGACGGCGAGCGTCCTCGGGTCCATCGTGCTCGCGTCCGTGTCCGCGGTCGTCGTCGCCCGCTGGTTTCTCGGTAACGAGCCGCTCTTCCGCGTACCCGCTTTCGAGCTGACGCATCCGTCCGAGCTCGCTCTGTACGCGCTTGTCGGCATAGTGGGCGGGCTGGTCGGGACGGCCTTCGTCCGGGGGCTGGGCGTGCTGCGCGGGCGTCTCACCGACTCCCCCCGGCGCATGCGACTGATGCAGCCGTTTGCCGCCGGCGCCGCGGTGGGGCTCGTGGGGCTGTTCCTGCCCCAGGTGATGGGGGCCGGGTACGGCTCGATAGACAGCGCGCTGCACGATGAATTCAGCTGGCGGCTGCTGCTGATGCTCGGCATCGCGAAGATGCTGGTGACCGCCCTGTGCTTCGCGGCTGGAACACCCGGCGGCATGTTCGCCCCGACGCTGTTTGTCGGGGCGATGATCGGCGGAAGCATCGGCACGCTCGCGCAGTTCTACTGGCCGTTTGCCAGCAGCCCTCCGAGCGCCTACGTCCTGGTCGGAATGGGAACGTTCTTCGCGGCTGTGTTCCGGGCGCCCATGACCTCAGTGTTCATGGTCTTCGAGGTCAGTGCGAGCTACGTGATCATCCTGCCGGTGATGGTGGCCAATTTCGTGGCTTATCTCCTGGCACGCAAGCTCAGCCCGATCACCTTCTTCGACATGGTGGCCGCCCAGGACGGCCTGCAGTTGCCCTCCCACGAGCGCCAGCGGGATGCCCCCACACTGCGCGTCGAGGATGCGATGAGGGTCGCACCGGATCCCGCGGCAGTTCCGGGGGCTGCCAGGGCTGATGGCCCGCTCGCCCCGGTGCTGCACCCGGATCAATCGCTTGATACCGCACTCCGGATGTTCGGCAGGCATCGCGTCCTCACCGTCGTCAGCCGGGAGGACGTCACCCGTGTCCTCGGCACCCTGAAGCTGGACGACGTGCTGCGCGCCTACGGGATTGCGGACACTGAATCGCGGTAGGTCAGCGAGTGCCTGCCAGCCGGAGAATCATCCCTGCCCCGCCTCTGCGGAGAACTCCTCAGGACGCATGATCACCATCCCCCGCTCGCCACTCACCACGGCCCGGAGGATGGAGGCCAGCGTGTCCGGCGCGCAGGGTTTCACGACGAACGCCGCACACCCGTTTGCCATTGCGCGAATGCGGTTCGCAGCGTCGCTCCTGATGGACCCCGTCAGCAGCACCCCTGGCACGTTCACCGAAGCGCCGAACTGCAGCCCCAGGAGGCGCGCCCATGTCTCGTCGTCCCCAAGCCTCAGGTTCATCAGGATGGTGTCGGGCCGCCCCTCCTCCACCGCTTGCTCGAGCCCGTCGAGCGAGGGCAGGCACCGGACCCGGAAGCCATAGCCAGGCAACCCGGCCGCATAGAGTTTCCGTTCGTCCTCGTTCTCGTCAATCAGCAGCACCGACAATTGCGCGAGCATCGTCCCTTCTCCTGCTCAATCGGCGACTGGAACCGGTCGCGCCGTCAGTTCGACACCGCACGACACCATCCACCGCGTGAGTATCCATCGCGCATACCCGTGCCACTCCTGCGGTTCCTGAGGGTGGCACGGGATTCGCACAATTGCATCTTGATGAGACCGGGGCAGAGACCCTTCGCATTTATTGTAGTGCTGACGTGCTTGACGTGTCTGGCGCCTGCGTCCGGTTGGACCTTGAGTCGCGGTGAGGCCGGAGTGGCAGCGGGGAACGTCGCGGAGCAGTTCCCCGGCGTCCTAGCGCCATCACCGTTTGCGCCTGCCGTTCAGGCGGTCATATCGGAGCTGAAGGGGGGCGCGTCGACTACGGACTGGTCGGCGGTCGACGAGTTCTACAGCCGTCTGGGGCACCAGCCTGCCTGGATGCACCCTGAAGGACGGCAGGCCGCGCGCGTGCTGGTGACCCGCATGCTTGCGGCGGCAGACGATGGGCTCCGGGCTGTGGACTACGATTCGGAGCGGTGGGCCCGTCGTCTGGCAGAGAGTCCCTCGTCGGCCGATGACCCTCTCGCCCGGGATGTGCAGTTGACAGCCGTCCTGCTCCGCTTCGCATCGGATCTGGCCCTCGGCATCGCAGGGGACTCCGCGCGAGACATCGACGTCATCGGCACGCTGGCCGCTGCGCGGGATGCGACTTCGACACGGGAGGTGTTCTCGCTCCTTGAACCCCGACACGCTGAATACCGCCACTTGCGCGAGGCGCTGCGGCAGTATCGCTCCGCAGCCGAAGCGGGAGGATGGCTTCCTGTTCCTCTTCCTCGAGGGGTGTTGCTGGTTCGGGAACGGGAACGGGAACGGGAACGGGAAGGGGATCCGGCCGCCCCGGAAGTCCTGCACCTGCTGTGCAAGCGGCTGGCGGCGACGGGGGAGCTCGCCGGCGGCCCAGGGCAGTGCGGGCCGGACGGCGGTCTTCCGCTCGAGTACGGCGAGGTCCTCGAAAAGGCGGTCCGGTCGTTTCAGGCGCGGCACGGGCTGACGGTGGATGGCGTGGTCGGACCGAGGACGATTGCCGCGCTCAACATGCCTGTGGAAGGGCGCATCGCACAAATCGCGCTGAACATGGATCGGTGGAGGCGCCTGCCGGACGACCTGGGAAACACGCACGTGCGGGTCAACATTCCCGGATTCAGTCTGCAGGCGGTGGATGGGCGCGAGCGGGCGTTGACCATGCGCGTGGTCACCGGGCGCCCGCACACGCCGACGCCCGTCATGAGCGACGAGATCTCCTATCTGGAATTCCGGCCGTACTGGAACGTTCCCGACAGCATCACGCGGAGGCAGCTGGTGCCGAAGATCGTCGCCGATCCTGACTACCTGCGCAGACAGCGCTTCGACGTCATCGAGGGCTGGACCCGCCCGCCGCAGCTGGTGGACCCGGACACGATCGACTGGGAAGCGGTCGCTGACGACTTCCCGTACCGGCTGCGCCAGCGGCCCGGACGGCACAACTCCCTCGGTCTGGTGAAGTTCATGTTCCCGAACAGCTACAGCGTGTACCTGCACGATACTCCAGCGCCTGCCCTGTTCGATCGACCTGTGCGCGCATTCAGCGCCGGCTGCGTCCGGGTCGAAGATCCGGTCGCGCTCGCGGATTTCCTCCTGCGTGATGCCCCCGCCTGGTCGCCCGACACGATCACCGCGGCCATGGACGAGGGGAGGCGGCAGGTCGTGCCGCTTTCGGCGCGGGTTCCGGTACATCTGACATACTTCACGGCGTTCGTGGACGAGGGACTGGTGCACTTCCGCGAGGATTTGTACGGGCTCGACGAGCAAGAGGGTGAGTCTTTCTCCGATCTCCCGGAGGGATGAGGACGCACTTTCAGCAACAAGAAGGAGGACGGTCGTGCACAGTGTAAAGGCTCTCATCGGCAAACCTGTCATCTCGGTCGAGAGCGGCGACAAGCTCGGGAACATCTCGGATGCCCTGTTGGACGACGAGAACGTTCGCCTCGTGGGGCTGGTCATCAGCGGAGGGATGCTGGGCAAGGAGCACGTGCTGCCCTTCGACCACGTGACCACGCTCGGTGGCGACACGGTGCTCGTGCGTTCGCAGGCCGGCATCATCGGGGCACGTGAGTGGAAGGACTCCGGCGTCCGGGCCACCCGTTCGAGCACGTTGAAGGGCCGTCCCGTCGTCACCGCCACGGGCCATCGTCTTGGAGAAATCAGCGATCTCCTCGTTGATGGGCAGACCGGCGCCTTCGACGCGCTCGAAGTAGCGTCCAGTGATTTCGGCGGCCTCCGCACCAAACGTTCGCAGGTGCGCCCAGGGGCTGACATCCGCATCGGTCCGGACGCCGTTGTCGTCCCGGAAGGGACGACGCGGCAGTCGGAGGGTGACGAGGTCGAACGCGACGACTCGGCACGCCAGGTGACAATCGACATTCCGCGTGTCGACGAGCGGGCGCCCACCGGCTCGGAGCCCCTGCCGGACCGGCCCTTCAAGGAGTGATGACTCGTCCTCTCCCTCTGGCGTCGCTGGTGGTCGTCCTCCTGGCGACTGCGGGGGCTCGAACCGTTCCCGCAGGCGTGTCAGCGGCCGAGGAACCGGTCACCGCACAGGCCTTTGTGAGCAGTCTCGGGCTCGGCGCACTGGATCTCCGCGAAGTCGATCGCCGGGGCTCGTTGACGCGTTCGCTTCCAGTATCCGACGGGCGGGAGATCGCCACTGCGGGAGTCGTCAAGCTGCAGGTGCCGCCGGCCTTCTACATCGACCAGCTCAAGGACATCGTCGGATTCAAGCGAAGCGAGGCTGTGCTGCAGATTGGCACGTTCAGCAACCCGGCAAGGATGGAAGACGTGGCGGGGCTCACCCTTCCGCCTGACGATCTGACCGGGCTGCGGGACTGCCGCGTGCACTCCTGCCCCGTGCAACTCTCACGCACGGCGATCGCGCAATTCGCCGAGCGCGTGCAGTGGAATGGCGCCGCGGCTGAGGGGGCCAATGCCGTGATGCGCCAGGTGCTGGTGGACCTCGTCAACGAGTACCGCACCAGCGGCGGGAGCGGGCTCATGGAGTACCACGACAGGCGGCACCCACTCTCCGCCGCCACCGAATTCAAGGCGATGGTCGCCGATCCTCCGACCCACCTGCACAAGTTTCCGTCGCTGTACCGGCACATCCTGAACTTCCCTTCTTCACCGGCTGCCGGAGTGGACGACCTCATCTACTGGTCGCAGGAGAAGGTCGGGCTCGAACGGGTGATCAGCGTGACCCACCTGGCCTTCGCACCGGTGAACAGCCCGCCGGTGGTGACGGCGGTAGGCTCCAGACAGATTTACGGAAGCCACTACTTCGACGCGTCCCTGGGGCTCACACTCCTCCTCCAGGATGCCACCGTCGGGCCGGAGGCCTGTTATCTTCTCTACATCAACCGCTCACGGATCAACGCGCTGGGGGGTGTATTCGGTGCCCTGAAGCGTGGCGTCGTGCGCTCGCGGACGCGCTCGGCGGTGGCCGAGCATCTTACCCACGCCCGCACGATGGTGGAGCGGCGGTACGCGGAAACCAGAACGGCCGCCTCCACTCCGCAGCCCCGGCGTGCAGCCACCGCCGGGCCATGAGGGCGCTCCTCGTCGAAGACGACGCGACCATCGCGGATTTCGTGGCGAGGGGCTTGAGGGAAGCGGCTTTTTCGGTGGACCAGGCGCCGGACGGCGAGGCCGGTCTCCAGCTCGCCCTGGCGGGAGACTACGACGTGGCGGTCGTCGATTTGATGCTGCCGAAGCGCGACGGGCTGTCCCTGATCCAGACGCTGAGGGAACGCCAGGTGCGGACGCCCGTGCTGATCCTCAGTGCAAGGCACAGCATCGACGATCGGGTGCGCGGGCTCGAGCTTGGCGG
>Ga0183260_10000209_pt1 | contig 46442 bp, 44 predicted proteins | sample AntDrymUQ4972206_2_FD_129768 | JGI IMG/M metagenome (GOLD analysis project Ga0183260, IMG submission 129768) | Polar desert sand microbial communities from Dry Valleys, Antarctica - metaG UQ497 (22.06) (version 2) (version 2) | ecosystem: Environmental > Terrestrial > Soil > Desert | place... | reverse complement strand
CGTCGAGTGCTGCCGCCGCTGCTCAACGACTTCGTCTCGCTGCAGAAGGACACCGCGCTGCTCGCGTCGGTCGGCCTGGTCGAGGCGTTGCGCGCCGCAGACATCCAGGCCAAGCAGAACTTCGACTTCACCCCGTACGTCGTGACCGCAGCGTTCTTCATCGCGGTGACCGTGCCGGTGGCTCGGCTGACCGACTGGCTGGCGTTGCGGCAGGCGCGGCGGGAGCAGGGGCTGGCGTCGTGACCGGGGTGCTCGAGGTCGACGGGCTGCGGCGCCGCTACGGCGACACCGACGTGCTGTGCGGTATCGACCTGAGGCTCGGCGCGGGAGAGGCGCTGTGTGTGATCGGCGCCAGCGGCTCGGGCAAGTCGACGCTGCTGCGGTGCGTTGACCTGCTGGAGCCGGTCGACGACGGCACCGTCCGGCTGGACGGCCGCGACGTGACCGACCCGCGGGTCGACGCCGACAAGGTCCGCCGCGAGATCGGCGTTGTGTTCCAGGCATACAACCTGTTCCCGCACCTGACCGTGCTCGACAACGTGACGTTGGCACCGCGCGTCGTGCACCGCCGCAGCCGGGGTGAGGCGCGGGCGACGGCCGAGCGGCTGCTGGACCGCTTCGGGCTGGGCGATCGGGCGGGCGCCTACCCCGACAGCCTGTCGGGCGGTCAGCAGCAGCGGGTAGCGCTGGTACGCGCGGTGGCTACCGGCCCGCGGCTGCTGCTGCTCGACGAGGTGACGTCCGCGCTCGACCCGGAGCTGGTCGGCGAGGTGCTCGACATGGTGGCCGAGCTGCGCGCCGACGGGATGACGATGCTCATCGCGACGCACGAGCTCGCGTTCGCCCGCGACGTCGCCAACCGGGTGGCGTTCCTGCACGACGGGGTGGTGCACGAGGAAGGACCGGCCACGCAGGTGCTCGAGTCGCCGCGGCGGGAGCGGACCGCGGCGTACCTGTCGCGGTTCCGCGCGGGCTGACTTTCGCTGGGGCCCCAGCGAAAGTCGTGCCGCCCCAGCCATATTTCGCGGGGGTGGTGCGTATGACGCTGGGGTGGTCCGCCTAGGCCGCGCTGGTGACCAACCCGCTGGCCGACCCGGCGAGCAGCACCCGCGTCACCAGCGCGGGGTCGTCGACCATCGGCACGTGGCCGCAGCCGCGAAGCGCCATGTGGGTTGCCCGCGGCAGCCGGCGGCGGGCCCGAGCGGCCTGCAGCGGCGGAAGCATCCGGTCCCGGGTCCCCCACGCGACAGTGGCCGGCACCGCCGGCTCGGCGGTGCACTCGTACGAGCGGCCGAACGCCAGCATCGGCGCGAATCCGGCTGACGCCTTGAGGGCTCGGGCATCGCCGAGGAACGCGTCGGGGTCCTGTCGCTCGGGATGGGCGTAGAGCAGGTTGATCATCGACGTCCGTACCCGTTGGTCTGCCGCGACCCCCCGCCGCAGCACGATGTCGGGCACCCGTGCCGACATCCGCGTGGTGCTCAGCAACGTGAGCGCCCAGCGGCGCTCGAGCGGCGTCCAGAACCCCGCCGGCGCGAGCGCGGTGACCGAAGAGACCATGCCGCGGGCGCCCAGCTCGAGCGCGAGCGCGCCACCGAGCGAGCTGCCGGCCACGTGCGGAGCGCCCAGCCCCAGCTCGGCGAAGAGCTCGGCGAACCGCTCCATCGCTGTCGGCACGTCGTACGACTCGCCAGCTGGGAGCGGCGGCGACTCGCCGAACCCGGGCAGGTCGAGCGCGATCACCTCGCGGTGCCGGGCTAGCCGAGGAAGCACCGGGTCCCAGGCCTGGCGCCGGTGGCCGAGGCCGTGCACGAGCACCAGCGGATCACCTCGACCGTGCCGGGTGTAGACCGCGCCGAGCCGCCTGGTGCGGTATGTGCGGCGGGGCGCAGCTCTCCTCTCGACGCTGCCTCGAGCGGACGCTAGCCGATGCCGGCCACGTCCCGCCCGCCGCCACGGCAGAATCGGCGGGGTGCACCCTCGGACCGGACCGCTCACCGGAATCCGGGTGGTCGAGCTTGCCGGGATCGGGCCGGCGCCGTTCGCGGCGATGCTGCTGGCGGACCTCGGGGCCGACGTGATCCGGGTGGACCGCCCGGGCGGCACCCCGACGGCGGCCGCCCCGCCGCCATACGACGTACTCACCCGAGGCCGGCCGTCGGTCGTCGTCGACCTGAAGCATGCGGACGGCGCCCGAGTGGTTCGGGTCCTCGCGATGCGCGCGGACGTGCTCATCGAGGGCTTCCGGCCGGGCGTCGCCGAGCGGCTCGCGATCGGCCCGGCCGAGTGCCTGGCGGTGAACTCGGCGCTGGTGTACGGGCGGGTGACGGGCTGGGGTCAGAACGGGCCGCTCGCGCCTACCGCCGGCCACGACCTGACCTACCTGGCGCGCACCGGCGTCCTGCACGCAATCGGTGAAGCCGAGCGGTCGCCGCAGCCGCCGCTCAACCTGGTCGGCGACTTCGGTGGCGGGGCGATGTACCTCGTCGTTGGTGTCCTCGCCGCCCTGCTCGAGGCCCGCACGTCGGGCAGGGGCCAGGTGGTCGACGCCGCCATCGTCGACGGCACCGCGCACCTGACCGCGATGGTGGCGGGGCAGCTCGCCGCCGGCTGGTGGCAGGACCGGCGCGGGGTCAACCTGCTCGACGGCGGTGCGCCGTTCTACACCACCTATCCGTGCGCCGACGGTCGTCACCTCGCGGTCGCGCCCCTCGAGCCGCGGTTCTACGCCGCGTTCCTCGCCGGGCTCGGTCTCGACGCGGGCGAGGTACCGGACCGCAACGACCCCGACGCGTGGGACGCGCTGCGTACGGTGCTCGCCGACCGCATCGCTACCCGTACGCAGGTTGAGTGGGTCGAGGTGTTCGCCGGCACCGACTCGTGCGTCGCGCCGGTGCTCTCGCTGGGCGAGGCCCGGGCAGACCCGCACCTCAGCGCCCGCGGGACCTACGTCGAGCAGGCCGGTGTCGTCCAGCCGGCGCCGGCGCCGCGGCTGTCGCGTACGCCGGGCGGACTGACTTCGGCGCCACCGTCCGCACCCGGCGCGGACACCAGGACGGCGCTCACCGCGTGGGGGATCGACGACGTCGACGCGCTGCTCGAGTCGGGGGCGGTCGTCCAGGCCTAGCGACGATCCGCGGCAAATGGTCGGGCGATCCGTGGCAAATGGTCAGGCGATCCGCGGCAACTGGTCCAACGATCCGGGCCGTTAGTGTCGATCCATGTCGTACCCAGCACCCAAGTACTTCGGCACCGGCGAGGCCACCGCCCGGTTTCCGCCGCGCCGACACTCCCCCCGAGCTCCCGCGACGCGACCGGGTGGCGCCGCGAGCTACCTCGCCACCGGCGCCAGCACCGACGGACGGTTCGGGCTGTACCGCTGGGACATGGGTCCGGATCCGGCCGGCGCGAACCCGCACTACCACCGCACGTTCAGTGAGTCGTTCTTCGTGCTATCCGGCACCGTCCAGCTGTACGACGGCAAAGACTGGCTCGATGCCACCCCGGGCGGCTTCGACTACGTGCCCGAGGGTGGCATCCACGGCTTCCGCAACGAGTCGGGCAAGCCGGTCTCCCTCCTGATTCTGTTCGCGCCGGGCGCACCGCGCGAGGCCTACTTTGAGGGGCTGGTCGAGATGGCCGAGGGACGCTGGCAGCCCAGCCCCGAGGAGCTGCAGGCGTTCCTCGAGCAGCACGACAACATCTACGTCTAGTTGTGACCGTTGCCAGGTCCGACGTGCGGGTGCACCCGGCGACCGCGGAGCGGTGTCCGACGTCGAGTTTGGTGATGGGCGAGCGCGACGACCCGGCCTGGTGCTGGTGCCAGTACTTCCGCGCCGCGATGCCGAAGGACCGGTTGGCCAGCCGGGAGCGCAACCGGGCGGCGCTGCGGATCCAGGTGTGCAGCGACCCGCTGCCGCCGGGGTGCTCGGCTACCTCGACGACGTGCCGGTGGGCTGGTGCGCGATTGCACCGTTCTCGTCGTATGCGCGGCTGCCGCGGGTCAGGGTGGCCCAGGCCGTGCGTACCGCATGCGAGGACCGACTGCTGAGCGCTGCCTAGTCGAAGAGCCCTTCCATCCAGTGCTTCTTGCGCTTCTTGGACCCGTGCGAGCCGTACGACCCGTGCGAGTCGTACGAGCCGTGCGAGCCGTAGTCCCGGTCCTGGTACGGCTCCGAACGCGGCGGAGGTGGTGGGGCCGGCGCCGCCGGCGCCGGCGTGTTCGCGCGGGCATCGGCCGCGATCAGGTGCTCGAGCTCGCCTCGGTCGAGGAAGATCCCGCGGCACTCGCCGCACTGGTCGACGGTGACACCGTTGCGCTCGTAGGTGTGCATCTCGCCGCGGCACTTGGGGCAGGTCATGGTGGTCATGTCCCCAGCCTGCCAGAGCGCCGGCCACGCGCCGAGGCGACTATCTGCACTGATCGGGCTGCGGCTCGCCTGCGCTACTCGGGCACCCATCGAGGCGCGCTGTTGGGCATCGAGGCGAGCGGGCGCTCCTTCACCTATTCGGGCGCCGCGTTCTTCGCGATTGCCGACGGGTTGCTCCGTGAGGCATGGGTGCTCGGTGACCGCGACCGACTGCGCCGCCAGCTCAACTGACCGCGCAACTCAAGCATCACGGAACATCCCGCGTGACCTTCCCGTGACGTCACCTTCCAGGGCTCGTTGTACTCAGCGACCGCCCCCAGTGAAGGACGTATTGATGCGGCTGACCTGCAAGTTCTCGGCCATCGTCGCCGCTGGCGCGCTGATCGTTGGCGCACCGGCCACGTCGGCAACCGCGGCGGTCAACGGCGGGTCAGCCACGACCGAGGCCTCGTACGTCGAGCTCAAGGCGCCGACGCCGGACTGGTACACCGCCAAGCTGCACAAGCGGGTGGTCAAGGCGTCCAAGCACGGCAACTCGGTGCCGATCCCGGAGCGGGCCGACTACGAGGTGAGCGGGCTGGCCTTCACCGGCATCCGTCCCGGCGCCTGGATCATCGCGCCGGCCGGCTGCACCACGAACTTCGTGTTCGGCAACGCGTCGAACTACTTCATCGGCACCGCCGGCCACTGCACCTCGGTGGGTGACCAGGTGACGCTCGTCGCCGCGCCCGGCGTCCTGATGAACATCGGCACCACCGTCAAGAGCGTCGATCGGGGCGTCGGCAACGACTTCGCCCTCATCGACGTGAAGCCGGCCATGGAGCAGTACGTGAATCCGTCGATGGCCTACTTCGGCGGACCGACCGCCGCCGGCAACCCACGCTCCGGCGACGTCGTCGAGCACTCCGGGCACGGCCTGGTGATCGGCACCGGCGGCACGCCGCGCGCCGGCGTGGTCGTCTACCGTGGCAACGGCGACGGGGGCGACGCCTTCGCTTGGGTCGGCGCTGCCAGCCCCGGCGACTCCGGCTCCGCCGTGCGTCTCGCCAACGGCCAGGCGGCTGGCGACCTGACCCACCTTGTGGTGGGCGGGCCATACGTGCCGGGCAACGTGGCCGGGACGTCGATCTCCCGGATGATCTCGCTCGCCGGCAAGCCGCTGGCCACCGCGCCCAACGTGCCCGACCCGACCTGAGGCTTGGTCACACTCGACTGGGCGGCTCGGGGCTCCTAGTCGAAGACGACCGAACCCTTCCCCGCCATCACGACGGCGCAGCACCGGCAGGCACACGCCCCGTAACGGGCATAGCGTCCCTTTCCGGGGCGTCGACGCCACGCTAGGGCATCACTAGCACCGTTGCGGGGCGCGTGGGAAGGGGTGTCGAGCACCGTACGGTGGCAATCCGATGACAATGCGGACCCGAACCCCCAGCGTGAGCCGGTACGGGTGGGGGACCCGGCTGGCCGCGGCCGGGGCGGGGCTGCTGGCCGCAGCCGCCGGTGTGGCGGCCTCGACCTTCGTCGCCAGCTTGTTCACCGGCCTGCCGTCGCCCGTCGTCTCGGTGGGCAACGCCGCCATCGACCTGGCCCAGCCGGCGTGGAAGGACTGGGCGGTCGAGGCGTTCGGCACCGCCGACAAGCCGGTCCTGCTTGGCGGCATCGCGGCGGTGATAGCGCTCGTCGCTGCCGGCGCGGGCATGGTCGGGCTGCGCCGCCCGGGTGCCGCGGCCGCGATCACCGCTGCGCTGGGCGTGCTGGCGCTGCTCGCCGCGGCTACCGACCGTACGTCGCTGGCGGCCGCACCGGTCACGATCCTTCCCGCCGTCGTGGCCATCGTCGTCGCGCTCGGCTTCCTGTCCTGGCTGCTGTCGACGCTGACCCGTCGAGCGCAGGCCGACGACATGCTTTCCGGCCAGGTGCAACCGGGCGACGACGTCGGCGCGGACTTCGACCGGCGCAAGTTCCTCGAGGCGGTGCTGGCAGCCGGCGCGGTCGTCGTCGCCGGCGGCGTGGGCACCCGGCTGCTCGGCGGCTCGGCGGCCATCGCCTCGCGCGCCGACGTCACGGTCCCGTCGCCGGCCAGCCCAGCTGCCCCCATCCCCGCCGGTTCCCAGCTCGACGTCTCCGGCCTCACCCCGTACGTCACGCCCAACCGCGTCTTCTATCGGATCGACACCGCGCTCGTCCCTCCGGACGTGCCGGCCGAGACCTGGACGCTGCGCATCCACGGCGCCGTCGACAACGAGCTCGAGCTCGACTTTGCCGACCTGCTCGAGCGCCGGTTGATCGAGCGGCGGGTGACGCTGACCTGCGTCTCGAACGAGGTCGGCGGCGACCTCGTCGGCAACGCCACCTGGATCGGCGTGCCGCTGCGCGACCTGCTCGAGGAGGCTGGCGTGCAGGATGGCGCGGACGCTGTGCTGTCCACCAGCGCGGACGGCTTCACCGCCGGCACCCCGCTCGCGGCCCTCACCGACGGCCGGGACGCGATGGTCGCGGTGGCGATGAACGGCGAGCCGCTCCCGATCGAGCACGGGTTTCCGGCTCGGATGGTCGTCCCTGGGCTCTATGGCTACGTGTCGGCGACCAAGTGGGTCACCGACATCGAGGTCACCAGCTTTGCTGACTTCTCCGCGTACTGGACCGAGCGCGGCTGGGCCGAGCAGGCGCCGATCAAGACCGCTTCCCGGATCGACGTGCCGTCGTCGTTCGCCCGGGTCGAGCCCGGGTCGGTGACCGTCGCCGGTGTCGCGTGGGCCCAGACCCGGGGCATCCAGGCGGTCGAGGTACGCGTCGATGGCGGCGGGTGGCAGCCGGCCCGACTGGCCGCGCCGGACGGCGTCGACAGCTGGCGGCAGTGGGTGTGGGAGTGGCAGGCCGACACCGGCAGCCACAACCTCGAGGTGCGGGCCACCGACGGCAATGGGGAGCCGCAGACCTCCGAGCGGGTCCCGCCGCGCCCGGACGGCAGCAGCGGGTACCACGCCGTCGCCGTGATCGTCGCCTGACGCAGTGTCCGAGCGTCAGGTCGGCGCGTGGATGCGCGTTGTGTTCCGGCCGGCGGCCTTGGCGGCGTAGAGCGCCGCGTCTGCCTCGGCGAGCGTGCGGGTGCTGTCGGCCTGCCCGTCCATCACCGCGATGCCGCGCTGAATGTCAGCTCGGACTCCGCCGACCAGGTCTGCGCCACCCGCTCGACCAGACCCTGCGCCTGCTCCGCGGACACCTGGCTGAGAAGCAGCAGGAACTCCTCGCCGCCGTAGCGGACCGCGAGGTCGGAACCGCGGGTGCTCTCCTCGAGCAGGGTGCCGAAGCGCGCCAGCCAGCGGGAGCAGGAAGATCTCCGTGCGGGGCGGTTGCGTGACGCCGATGTAGAGGAAGGTGAGGCCGGCGAAGCTGAGGAACAGCCGGGCCAGCTCGCCTTCGGTGATCCCGGCGATCAACAGCACGCTGAGCACGATCGTCGGCCAGATCAGGGCCCGTGCCCCGAGAGCCGCTCCCACGGCAGCGTCCACATGAGCCCGGCGACCAGCAGCAGACCGCCGCCGCAGGCGAACAGGGTGGCATCCCACACCTGGTCGTCGACTACGTCGCTGACGGCCAGGAACACCAGCAGCCCGGCGGTCCCGACCGCCCCGATCCGCGCAACCACGGTGCGCGAGAGCGGGCCGCCGTGTAGCAGCGCTCCAGCAACCGAGGACTCGGGCACGGAAAGAAAAGATAAACCGGACCGGGTTAGTGTCGCGGTCGTGAGGCACCGACCCGCGCGGCGCCGGATCCTGATCACCGGCGCCAGCTCGGGCCTCGGAGCCGGGATGGCGCGGCTTTTCGCGCAACGGGGCAGGGACCTTGCCTTGGTTGCTCGTCGTACGGATCGCCTTGACGCCCTGCGGGACGAGCTCACCTTGGCCCACCCCGACGTTGTCGTCGTCACCCGCCGACTGGACGTCAACGACCACGACGCCGTGTTCGCCGTGTTCGCAGACTGCCGAGACGCGCTCGGCGGGCTGGATCGGGTCGTCGTCAACGCCGGCATGGGTAAGGGGGTGCGCATCGGCGCCGGTCGCTTCGACGCCAACCGACAGACCGCGATGACCAACTTCGTGTCCGCGCTCGCCCAGTGCGAGGCGGCGGTCGAGATCTTCACCGCAGCGGGCGCCGGCCACCTGGTGGTCGTCTCGTCCGTGTCCGCCGCGCGTGGCATGCCCGGGTCGATGACGACGTACGCCGCGACCAAGGCCGCAGTGGCCGCGCTGGCCGAGGGCATCCGGGCGGACCAGATCGGCGGGCCGGTGACGGTGACCACGCTGTTCCCCGGGTTCATCCGCTCGGAGATGACCGAGGGTATCGCCGACCGGGTCCGGTTCATGGCCGACACCGACTCCGGGTGTCGGGCGATGGTGGACGCGATGGAGCGTGAGGTTGCCGAGGCGATCGTGCCTGCGTGGCCCTGGCGGGCGGTCGTCCCCGCGCTTCGGCACGCGCCGCTCGCACAGGTGCGCAAGTTCTTGCGGTGACAGCTAGCGCCGAGCCGCTGGCGAGCTGCCAGTGCGCACCGGGCACTGCGGATAGTCGTGGACGGGCACCGGGCCGCTTGGTTCGGGCGCACCGGCTTCTTCCTGCTCCGCGGCCAGCGTCTCGCGGTCCGTACGTTCCAGCCCGACCAGCGCCGCCAGTCCGCCCAGGACGAGCAGCACCGCACACGCGACCATCGCCATCCGGTAGCCGTCGCCGAATGCCGCCGGGTCGTTGTAGTCCTCGCCGCCGAGTCCCACGGCCATCGGCAGTGCGGCAATGGCGAGCAGGCTTCCGGTCCGGGCGATCGCGTTGTTGACCCCGCTGGCGACGCCCGCCTGGTGGTCCGGCGCCGCGGCGAGCACGGTCGCGGTCAGCGGTGCAACGAGCAGTGTCAGCCCGACCGAGAACACCGTGACGCCGGGCATCACGCCGACGACGTACGAGCTGTCGCCGTCGACGCCGAGCAGTAGGAGCACTCCCAGCGCGCAGACGATCGGGCCGAGCGTCATCTGCGGGCGCGGACCGATCCGGGTGGCGAGCGCACCCGACCGGGCCGAGAACAACAGCAGCAGGATGGTGATCGGGAGCAGCGCCATCCCGGCCTGCAACGGGGTGTAGCCGGCCACGACCTGCAGCTGCAGCACGACAAAGAAGGCAACCGCTCCGAGCGCCGCGTAGACCACGAGCGTCAGCACGTTGCTTGCGGTGAAGGTTCGGGTCGCGAACAGGCTGGGCGGTACCATTGGCGCCCGCGCCAACCGCTGGTGCACGGCAAACGCGCCCAGCGCGAGCGCCCCGGCCGCCCCGGTCACCCACACCGCGACCGGGTCACCGGACTCGGCCTCGATCAGCGCGTACGTGATCCCGGCCAACCCGAGGGCGCCGAGCGCTGCCCCGGTCACGTCCAGCCGCTGCCCCCGTACGGACGTGTCGCTGCTCTCCGACACGTAGCGAAGGCTGATGGCGACGACAGCCAACGCGAGCGGCACGTTGAGGAGGAACACCCAGCGCCAGGACGCGTCCTGGACCAGCCAGCCGCCGACGAACGGCCCGATCGCGGCGGCGATGCCGCCCAGTCCGGACCAGGCGCCGATCGCCCGGGCGCGTTCACCCGGGGCGAAGCTGGCCTGCAGGATCGCCAGGCTGCCGGGGGTGAGCAGCGCGCCGCCGACGCCCTGCAACGCGCGGGCGACGATCAGCAGCAGCGGGTCCTGGGCGAGGCCGCAGAGCACGGAGGCGGCGGCAAACCAGACGACGCCGAGCAGGAAGACGCGGCGGCGGCCGAACAGGTCGCCGAGAGAGCCGGCCACGAGGATCAGGCTGGACAGCGTGAGCATGTAGGCGTTGACCACCCATTGCAGGTCGGCGAGGTCGGCACCGAGGTCGGCGCCGATCGCCCGCAGCGCGACGTTGACGACAGTGCCGTCGAGCATGGCCATCCCGCTGGCGAGGATGGTCGCCGCGAGCACCCACCGGCCCTGCGCAGTGCCCATCCGCACGACCTGGTCTGCCTGCACGCTTGGCGGAACGCCGGACAGGGGATGATGAATTCCGGTCGTCCGGGCTACCCGAATGCATCATCGCTTGTCGAGCAAGGAGGACGCGTGTCCACTGACACCGACGACACCGGCGAGCTGGTGCACCTCGACGTGGCCGACGGGGTAGCCACGGTCACCTTGGACAGCCCGGCCAACCGCAACGCACTGAGCCGGCGTCTGGTGACCGACCTGTCCAGCCAGCTCGGTGCGGCGGCGGGCGACGAGTCCGTACGGGTCGTGCTGCTCCGGTCGTCGGGCCGGGTGTTCTGCTCCGGGGCCGACATGAGCGAGGCCGTCGAGGAGGGGATGGAAAAAGGTGCCCGCGCGCTCGTGGCATTGCAGCGACAGATCGTGGCGCTTCCCGTCCCCGTGATCGTCAGGCTCGACGGTCCGGTCCGGGCCGGCGGGCTCGGACTCGTCGGCGCGGCCGACGTGGCGATAGCCGCCGACACCGTGAGCTTCGCGCTCACAGAGGTGCGGCTCGGGTTGGCGCCAGCGGTGATCTCGCTGACCGTGCTGCCACGCATGACCAGCCGTGGTGCGGCCGCGACGGCCCTGAGCGGAGCCGAGTTCGACGCCACGCAGGCGGTGTCCGCCGGTCTGGTCACCAAGGCGGTGCCGGAGGCCGAGCTCGACGCCGCGGTTGAGGCGGTGCTGGGCGGGTTCCGCCAGGCAACCCGTCAGGGCCTACGGGAGACCAAGGCGCTGCTCAACGCGCCGCTGCTGGCCCGTATCGACCAGCTCGGCGAGGAGATGGCGCGTACGTCCGCGGCGCTGTTCGCCTCCGACGAGGCCCGCGCGGCGATGCGCGCCTTCCTCGCCTCACGCTGATCCGCGGCAAGTGGTCACGCGATCCGCGGCAAGTGGTCACGCGATCCGCGGCAAGTGGTCACGCGATCCGCGGCAAGTGGTCACGCGATCCGCGGCAAGTGGTCACGCGATCCGCGGCAACTGGTCAGCTCAGGTCGATTCCAAGTACGCGTCCAGCTCGACCTCGACCAGCCAGCGGGGGTCGAGCAGCGCCGCCACCACCAGCATCGTGCTCGCGGGCCGCACCTCACCGAACCGCTCGGCGTGTGCCTGCGCGGCCGCCTCCTCGACCGAGGCGTCTGTGAGGTACGTCCGGGTGCGGACGACGTCGGTCGCTGTGCCGCCGACCTGCTCCAGCGCGGCCAACGCGATCTCCCAGCAGCGCCGCGCCTGCGCCAGCGGGTCGGGGTCGACCGCGCCGTCCGGCCAGATCGGCGCTGTCCCCGCGACCGCGACATGCTGGCCGACCCGGACCGCACGGCTGAAGCCCACCCGAGCCTCGTAGGGCGAGCCGGAACCGATCCGCTGCCTGGCTGCCACGCCGCCGCAGCGTAGACTCGCTGGTTTGGCACATTTCGCTGGCCCATGGGGCGAGGAGACCGGTGAGCGAGCAGATCGACCCCGACCAGATCGATCCAGAGGTTCGGCGCGAGGTGGCCGACGAGCAGGCGTACGTCGACCAGGTCTACGAGCGGCTGGACGAGGCGGCCGTCGCGGCGCAGGAGCTGGCCCGGGAGGGGCACGGCCGCGCCCGGCTCGGGCATGAGGGCGGCCTGGTCGAGCGCGACGCGATGGTCTTCCAGGCGGCGCGCCGGATCGCGGCGCTCGACGCGGCGCACGAGGGGCTGGTGTTCGGCCGCCTCGACCTCACGACCGACGAGCCGCGCTACATCGGGCGGATCGGCCTGCGCGACGCCGATCGCGAGGTGATGCTCGTCGACTGGCGGGCGCCGGCGGCCGCGGTGTTCTACCAGGCGACCGCGCAGGACCCCGCCGGCGTTGTCCGGCGGCGGGTGCTGCGCAGCAAGGGCCAGCAGGTGGTGGGGGTCGAGGACGAGCTGCTCGACGCGGAGGCTGCGCCGGACGACATGGCGGTTGTGGGTGACGGTGCCCTGCTGGCGCAGCTGTCGCGCGCCCGCGACGCGTACATGCACTCGGTCGTCGACACGATCCAGAAGGAGCAGGACGAGGCGATCCGGTCGCCCGGCCGCGGAGTCACCTCGATCACGGGCGGTCCGGGTACGGGCAAGACCGTGGTGGCGCTGCACCGCGCCGCGTACCTGCTCTACACCGACCGGCGCCGGTTCGAGTCTGGAGGCGTCTTGGTGGTGGGTCCGTCGGACGTCTTCATGAGCTACATCGAGCGGGTGCTGCCGAGCCTCGGCGAGACCACCGTGACGTTGCGTGCCATGGGCGAGGTGGTTGACGGGCTCCGCGCCACCCAGCACGAGGAGCCGGAGGTGGCGGCGCTCAAGGGATCGCACCGGATGCGCCGGCTGTTGGCCCGCGCCGCCCGCGACCCGGTCCCCGGCGCGCCCACAGAGTTCCGCGCGTTCTGGCGCGACCAGGTGCTGACGCTCGACCCGAAGGAGCTAAGCGGGCTGCGCCGGCAGCTGCTCAGCAGCGGACAGCGCCGCAACCGCGCCCTCGGCAGGGTCGAGCACGCACTGCTCGACCTGCTCTGGGCCAGGGTGAGCGCGCAGCGGGCACTGGACCGAGGCCGGGAGGCGTTCAACGACGAGCTCGGCGACGACGGCCCGGTCGGCGACTTCGCCCGCGCCTGGTGGCCGCCGCTCGACGCCGTCGGCGTGTGGACCTGGCTGCACCAGCCGGACCGGCTGCGCCGGTACGCCGCCGGCCTGTTCGACGCGGACGAGGTGGACCGGTTGCTGGCCTCCTGGCGTTCAGGTGCCGAACGCAACCTCCAGCAGCCCAGCGTCGAGGACGTCCCGCTGGTCGACGAGCTCCGCTACCTGCTGGGCGACGTCCCCGTCGACACGGTCGGGGCCGACGACGACTCGCCGCGCCAGCCGATGAGCTTCGAGCGCGAGGAGGCCGAGCAGCGCGCGCTGCGCACGACACAGCGCACCGAGGATGACGGGTACGCGCACGTGCTGGTCGACGAGTCGCAGGACCTCTCCCCGATGCAGTGGCGGATGCTCGGCCGGCGCGGCCGCTACGCCAGCTGGACGGTCGTCGGCGACCTGGCCCAGGCGGCCTGGCCGCTGCCCGACGAGGCGGCGGCCGGCCGGGCCGAAGCGCTCGAGGGTAAACAGGAGCACCGCTTCCGGCTATCGACCAACTACCGCAACTCCGCGGAGGTCTTCGACCTGGCCGCGCGCGTGGTCCAGGTCGCGGTGGAGGACCCGGACCTGCCGGAAGCGGTCCGACGCACCGGGGTGGCCCCGGAGCACCGCGTCGTCGAGCCGGCCGACCGGGCCGCCGCCATACGGGATGCGGTCGCATCGACCCTCGACGCGACGGAGGGCACGGTCGCTGTGGTGGCGCCGATAGCTCGTCGCGCCGCGGTCGACGGGCTGCTCGCCGACGTCATCGCGGGCGCTCCACGGCTGCGCGTGCTGGAGCCGCTGGACGCCAAGGGACTCGAGTTCGACGCGGTGGTCGTTGTCGAGCCGGACGAGCTGGTCGCGGAGTCCGCGGCAGGCTGGCGGACCCTCTACGTCGTGTTGACCCGCGCCACCTTCAGGCTGGTGTCGGTCGGCACGAGCAGGCGCTGGCTCGACCGGATCGAGGCGGTGGGGGTCACGGAGTCCAAGCCGTATCGCGACCGCTGAACCCTAGGGCTCGGTGCAGCACCGGGGCTTCGTCGGGCACATCGACCACCGGACCGAAGATGCCATCCTCCGTCTCGCGGGGATGTGAGTCGCACTACCCTCGGCCGGTGGGCGGTGCCGGCAGGAGTCCGTTCGACGAGATCACCGCCCGGTCGGCGTACGCTCTGATCCGGTTCCGCGACGAGAACGTCGTCACGCTGCTGGCGGGCGAGCGCACCGACGTCGAGCACCTCGACGACGTGCCGCTGACGCAAGGACCGCCCGAGGGCAGGCGGTTCGATCGGCTGGTGGCGGTCCCCTATCGGCAGGTCCGCGAGCGCGGCTTCGACGCGGTCGACGACGGGACGCCGCTGTCGGTCGTCACCATCGACGACGAACGCACGATCGGGCTCGCCGACGCGTACGCGCAGCTGCCCACTCGGCCACCGGCGTTCGCCGACCGCGGCGGGTTCGACACCCCGGACACGGAGTACGAGCACCTGGTAGCGGCGGTCATCCGCGACGAGATCGGCAACGGTGAGGGGGCCAACCTCGTCATCGGCCGCACCTGGCGAGCGCGTGCCTAGCAGTTCGGCCATGCCGAGGCGCTGGCGGTCTGGCGCCGGCTGCTCGAGACCGAGCGCGGCGCGTACTGGACGTTCTGCTGTTTCACCGGCGACCGCTGGCTCATCGGCGCCAGCCCCGAGCGACACGTCAGCCTGGACAACGGCCAGGTCCGGATGAACCCCATCTCGGGGACGCTGCGGCTGCGCGGTCTCGACACCGCGGCGGCCCGCAAGCAGGCGCTGCTTGAGTTCCTCGACGACGAGAAGGAGATCTACGAGCTGTTCATGGTCGTCGACGAGGAGCTCAAGGTGATGTGCGACATCTGCTCCGAAGGTGGCCTGGTGCTCGGGCCATACCTCAAGCCGATGACACACCTCGTGCACACCGAGTACCTGCTCGCCGGCCGCACCCACCGCGACCCGCGCCGGGTGTTGCGCGACTCCCTGCTCGCCGCGACCGTCACCGGCAGCCCGGTCGAGAACGCGTGCCGGCTGATCGCGACGTACGAGCCGAAGGGGCGCGGCTACTACGGCTCGGTGCTCGCGCTGCTCGGACGCGACGACGCCGGCCACCCGACGCTGGACGCGCCGATCCTGATCCGCACTGCCGACGTCGCGCTCGACGGGCAGGCGGCGGTGACCGCGGGCGCCACCCTGGTTCGGGACTCCGACCCCGCGTACGAGACCGAGGAAACGCACGCCAAGGCTGGCGGGGTGCTGACCGCGTTCGGGCTCGTCGACCCGCCAACACCGGTGACCGGCGAGGTCGGCGACCTCGCGGCCGACGAGGACGTCCGGATCGCGCTCGGGTCGCGCAACCAGCGGCTGGCGCCGTTCTGGCTCACCGACCAGTCCGGGACGCCGCCGCAATCGGAGCTCACCGGCCGGCGTGCGCTGGTCGTCGACGGTGAGGACGACTTCGTCACCATGTTCTGCCACCTGCTCGGCGTGCTCGGCATGGGCTCGGACGTGGTACGGCACGACCGGTGGTCGCCCGAGCTCACCGGCGGGTACGACCTGGTCGTCGTCGGCCCGGGTCCCGGTGACCCGCGGGCGCTCAACGACGCCAAGATGGCCGGACTGCGACGCACTGTCGACGAGCTGCTTGCTGCCGGTCGCCCGTTCCTCGCAGTGTGCCTCGGCCACCAGCTGCTCGCCGGCGCGCTCGGGTTCGACCTGGCGTACAAGGACATCGTCTTCCAGGGCACGCAGTCCCGGCTCCCGGTGCTCGGCCGCGACGAGCTGGTGGGGTTCTACAACACTTTCGTCGCCCGGGTGCCCGAGTCCGGGGTCCCGAGTGGCGTACGGGTCGAGACCGACGCGGCGACCGGCGACGTCCATCTGCTGGCTGGTCCGCACTACCGCGGGGTGCAGTTCCACGCGGAGTCGATCCTGTCGCTGCGCGGCTTCGAGATCGTGCGCGACCTGGTGACCGAGCTGCTCGGCTGACGGCGATGGAGCCGGCCACCCGCGTGGTGCTCGTCGACCACCACGACTCGTACTCGACCATCCTGGCGCACCTGGTCGCCTCGGTGACCGGCGCGCTGCCGCGCATCGTGCAGCACGACGAGGTGTCGGTTGCCGAGGTGCTCGCGGACCCCAGCGGTCGGGCCACCTCCCACGTCGTGCTCTCGGCCGGACCAGGTCATCCGGGCGAGCCGGCCGACTTCGCCGTCGGCCGCGAGCTGGTGGCCGAGCCGACCGTCCCGGTGCTCGGCGTCTGCCTCGGCCTGCAGGGCATCGTCGTTGCCTACGGCGGCACGGTCGAGCGGGTGGAGCCGGCGCACGGACGGGTCGACACCCTCACCCACAGCGGTGACGGCCTGTTCGCCGGGTTGCCGCAGGACTTCCCGGTGGTGCGCTACCACTCGCTGGTCGCAACCACGGTGTCGGCGGATCTCGAGGTCACCGCGCGCGGGTCGGACGGGACCGTGCAGGCGGTCCGCCACCGCAGCCGGCCGCTGTGCGGCGTGCAGTTCCACCCGGAGTCGATCCTGACCGCGCACGGGCCTGACCTGGTGGCGGCGTTCCTGGCCGGCCGGCGATGACCGACCGGGCGGGGCACTGGGTGGAGGCGTTCGTCGCTGGGCTGCTGCGGCGGCACGACCGGGTGTGGTGGCTCGACGGGGCCGCGGGTCGGTCGTGGAGCGGGCGCGCGTCGTTGGTCGGGTGGCTCGAGGACGACGAGCCGAGCCTCACGTACGACGCGACGCGGGGGGAGGTGGTGGAGCACCGGGGAACGTCCTCGGCGGTGGTCGGGGACGACCTGTTCGCCGCGCTCCGGTCCCGGATCGGGTCGCCGGGGTGGCCGCGGCGCTGGTTCGGCTGGGCCGGCTACGCAAGCAGGTCTGACCTTCCTGCACTCGTCGGTGGCGGCGCGCCGGACGCGTGCTGGCTGCCCGCCCCCCGCTGGGTGCTGGTCGACCATGTCACCGGCATCGTCCGGCCGCGGCTGTTCGACCTCGACGTCGACGACATCGTCGTCCCGCTCGATCAACCGACGGCCGGTTTCGACGTCACCCTTGACGCCGACTGGACCGTGGCGGCGTACCGCGCAGCGTTCGACGAGGTGCAGGATGCGCTGCGGGCGGGGCACACGTACGAGGTCAACCTCACCTACCGGCACCGGCTGCTCGGCGTGGCGGGTGTCGAGTCGGCCTTCCAGGCGTACCGGCGGCTGCGCCGGGTCAACCCCGCGCCGTACGCCGGGTTCCTGCACCATCGCGGCACCAGCCTGCTGGCGTCGTCGCCGGAACGGTTCGCGCGAGTGGGCGACGGCCTGGTCGATACCAGGCCGGTGAAGGGCACGGTCGCGCGCGCGGCCGACCCCGCCGTCGACCGCGAGCGGGCTCGGTCGCTCGGCACCGAACCACGCACCCGGGCGGAGAACTTGATCGTCTGCGACTTGCTGCGCAACGACGTCGCCACGGTGAGCCGACCCGGCAGCGTCTCGGTGCCGCGGCTGCTCGCGGTCGAGACGCTTCCGGCCCTGCACCAGCTGGTGTCGACCGTGCGCGGTCGGCTCGCCGACGGCGTCGGGGCGGTCGAGGTGCTGCGCGCGCTGCTCCCGGGCGGGTCGATGACCGGTGCGCCCAAGCTGCGGACCATGCAGGTGATCGCTCGGGTCGAGGACTCGCCGCGCGGCGTGTACTCCGGCGCGTTCGGCTGGCTCGAGCCCGACGCCGCCGACCTCGGCATGGTGATCCGGAGCTGGGTGCACTCCGGCACGTCGTGGACTGCCGGCACCGGCGGCGGGGTCACCGTGCTGAGCGACCCCGATCAGGAGTACGCCGAGACCCGGCTCAAGCTGGACCGGCTGCTCGCCGCCCTTGGGCTGTGACGGGACCTTGTGATGCCTGCGGTCAGCTGGTCGGGCTGCCCTCGTCGCTCTCCAGCGTGACCTCGGCCTCCTCGACCTCGCCGTCTCGGACGACGGTCAGCGTGACCTCGTCACCCGGCCGGTAGCCGCGGATGGTGGCGACGAGGTCGTTGGAGCTGCCGACCAGGTTCTCGTCGACCCGCACCACCACGTCGTCTGTCTCGAGCCCAGCCGCCGCGGCGGCGCCGTCGGAGCCGACCTCCTCGATCCTGGCCCCACCAAGCACGCCGTTCTCGTCGAGCGCGTCGCTCACCGTGACACCGATTCGTGCGTGGGTCGGGGTCTCACCCTGGCTCAGCTGGTCGGCGATCGGTCGGGCCTCATCAATCGGGATGGCGAAGCCGAGCCCGATCGACCCGCCCTGGGCCGTGGATGACGAGTCGGTCCGGATCGCGGTGTTGATCCCGACGACCTGCCCCTCGGTGTCCACCAGCGCGCCGCCGGAGTTTCCGGGGTTGATCGCTGCGTCGGTCTGGATCGCCGGGAACACGGTGCTGCCGTCCGGTGTGCTGCCGGCCGTTATCGGCCGGTCGAGAGCGCTCACGATGCCGCTGGTCACCGTCGACTCGAGGCCGAACGGTGACCCCACCGCCACCACCTCCTGGCCGACCGAGAGGTCATCCGAGCTGCCCAGCGTGGCTGTCGGGAGGTCGGACACACCCTCCGCACGGATCACCGCCAAGTCGAGCAGCGGGTCGGTGCCGACCACGGTGGCCGGCGCGGTGGTGCCGTCGTCGAACGCGACGATCAGCCCCTCGTCGGTCGCCGGCTCCACCACGTGGTTGTTGGTGAGGATCTCGCCGTCCGTCGACAAGATGACGCCGGAGCCGCTACCGACGCCCTCCTCCGTGACCACGTCGATCTTGACCACTGAAGGCAGCACCTCGGCCGCGACCTCCTGGACCGAGCGCTCGGATGCGGCGTCCGAGCTGGTCGTGTCTTGGGCGAGCGTGTCCGACGTCGACGTCGACGCGCCGCTGGGCTCGGAGTCGTCGTCCGCCAAGGTGGCGTAGCCGACGGCACCGACCACACCGCCGAGCAGTCCGGCGAGCAGCACGGCCACCAAGACCAGGCCGACGCCGCGGCGCCTGGGTGGCTCCGGCGGCGCCGCCGGCGGCGGCTGCTGCGGCTGCTGCGGGGTGTCGGCGTGGTGCGGGGGCGGCTCGTACGCGCTCATGGCACCCAAGCATGCGCCGTGTTCCTGAGACCGCACCTAATCCGAGGTGAGAACAGCCGGCCTCCGGACACCGTGACCCGGCAGCGTCAGGGTGAGCACCGCGCCGCCGTCGGGGGCGTTCTCGGCCGCGACATGGCCCCCGTGCCGGTCCGCGGTGCGCCGGACGATGGCGAGACCGAGCCCGGACCCGGTCAACATACGCGCTTCCGCGGAGCGATAGAACCGGTTGAACACGTGCGGGAGGTCGGCGTGGGCGATCCCCGGACCGTGGTCCCGGACCGTCAGTACGCCACCCTCCAGCCGCACCTCGACCTCGCCGTCGGGTCGGCTCCACTTGACCGCGTTGTCGAGCAGGTTGGTGGCCGCGCGCTCGAGCTGCGCCGGCTCGCCGACCACCATCCACTGCTCGACCGCCACGTTGATCCGAACGCTGGCCGCCCGGCGTCGCACCCGGGTGACCGCGGCGTCGATGACGTCGGCGAGGTCGACCGGCACCGGGTGCACCTCGAGCGGCTCGTCTCTGGCCAGCTCGACGAGGTCGCCGACCAGCGTGCTGAGCTCGTCCACCTGGCCCGAGACGTCGGCGAGCAGGTCGGCCCGCGCCGACGCGGGCAGCCCGCCGTTGTCGTCGGCCTGGGCGAGCAGCTCGATGTTGGTGCGCAGGCTGGTGAGCGGCGTACGCAGCTCGTGGCCGGCGTCGGCAACCAGCTGGTTCTGCCGGTGCCGGGACGCCGCCAGCGACGCCAGCATCATGTTGAACGCCGAGGTCAGCCGGGCCAGCTCATCGCTGCCGGTGACCGGGATCGGTGTCAGGTCCTCGGTGCGGGCGATCCGCTCGGCCGCCTGGGTGAGCCGGCGCACCGGTCGCAGCCCGTTCGTGGCCACCGCCCAGCCCGTAAGACCAGCCAACAGCACCCCCGCCAGCCCGACGCCCCACGCCACCACCGCCAGCCGCTCGAGCGACTGGTACGTCGGCTCCATCGACTGGGCGAGCACGATCGCCGACCCACTGGGCTCGGCCACCGCCGCCAGCCGGTACCGGTCGTCCTCGATGACCGCGCTGCGCAGTGAACGGGACTCCTCGCCGGTGGCGACCGCCAGCTCGGCGGCACCCAGCGCCTCGACCAGCTCCGCCTCCCCCCGGGCCTGGCCGTCTGGGAAGATCACTGCCAGCCGTACGTCGGACGCGGTGACGTACTCGGCGGGGATGTTGCCGGCCAGCGCGCTGCGCACCAGCGGCGTCTGGGCGGTGGCCGCGGCCCGTTCGACCAGGGACTCGTCCAGGGTGTCCCGCAACTCGACGCGCAGCGTGAGGTAGACCGCCACGCTGGCCACGGCGAGCGTCACGCCGACCGCGAACGACGTCAGGATGGTGATGCGCGACGCCAGCGTCACCCGCTCGGACAGCTGCTTGCGGCTGAGCACCGACCTGGTCGCGGACCGACTCACGGCGGGCTGTCCCGCAGCACGTACCCGATCCCGCGGACGGTGTAGAGCAGCCGCGGCTCGCCCCCGCCCTCGGTCTTGCGGCGCAGATAGCCCACGTACACCTCGAGCGAGTTCGCCGTGGTGGGGAAGTCGTAGCCCCACACCTCCTCGAGGATGAACGACCGATCGAGGACGCGGCGCGGCCGGCGGAGGAACAGCTCGAGCAGAGCGAACTCGGTACGGGTCAGCGACAGCGGCCGGTCGCCGCGGCGCACCTCGCGGGTCGCGGTGTCCATGCTCAGGTCGGCGTAGGCGAGCGTGCTGTCCTCGTCGTCCGGTCGGGTGGCGCGGCGCAACAGCGCCCGGAGCCTGGCCAGCAGCTCCTCCAGAGCGAACGGCTTGGTGAGGTAGTCGTCGGCCCCGGCGTCCAACCCGTCGACTCGGTCGCCGACGGCGTCTCGTGCGGTGAGCACCAGGATCGGCAGCTCGTTGCCCGCACCCCGCAGTGCGCGGGTGGCCTCGAGCCCGTCCAGTCGCGGCATCATCACGTCCATCACGATTGCGTCCGGGCGAACGACGGGGACTCGCGCCAACGCCTCGGCGCCGTCAGCGGCCGTCTCCACCTCGTACCCGTTGAACTGCAGCGACCGGCGTAGCGAGTCCCGCACCGCCCGGTCGTCGTCGACCACAAGGATCCGCACGTCGGGCATGTCGACCAAGCCTGCCAGCCCGGGCTGAGACGAGGCTGAGATCAGGCCTCGAGCAGGGCGCGCGCCGCAGCTCCCGCCCGGGCGCCGTACGACCCGCCGAACAGCGCGGCGTGCACGAGCAGCGGGTGCAGCTGGTGCAGCGGGACCCGCTGCTGCCAGCCGTCGGCGAGCGGGCTCACCTCGTCGTAGGCGGCGAAGACCCGCTCCAGCTGCGGCACCCCGAACAGCGCGAGCATCGCGAGGTCGGTCTCGCGGTGGCCCCCGTGTGCCGCCGGGTCCACGAGGTGGGCCCTGCTGTCACTGGCCCAGACGACGTTGCCCGACCACAGGTCGCCGTGAATCCGCGCCGGAGGCTCGGCCGGCCCGGCCAGCTCGGCAACGCTGCCGACCGCCTGCTCGATCTGCTCCTGGTCCTCGGCGCTCACCGCACCACGGTCACTGGCCAGCCGCAGGTACGGCACCAGCCGACGAGCGGCCCAGAACTCCGGCCAGTCGTCGGTGGGCGCCTGCGGCAACGGCGCGGTGCCGATCCAGGTCGTCCCGCCGTCGGGCAGGCCGAACGTCTTGGCGCCGGCCGCATGGGTCGCGGCCAGCTCCCGACCGAACCGCTCGGCCGCGTCGGCCGACGGGCGCCCCGGCTCGATCCAGCCGAGGACGAGGCAGTCGTCGGCCACCGCGTGCACCTCCGGGGTCGGCACCCCGCCGCCGTCGGTCGCCTCCGCCAGCCAGCGCAGACCGTCGGCCTCGGCGGCGAAGAACCCCGCCGGCGGGTGGGGGCGGCTCTTCACGAGCACGCTCGACCCGTCGGTGAGCCGGACCCGGGTCGCGGTGCAGATGTCACCGCCCGGCACCGGCACGGTGGCGACCACCGACCGGCCGAGCAGGCGCTCGACCCGGGCCGCGACGGTCCCCATCCGTGCCATGACCGAGACCCTAGGACCACCCGCCGCGGACGCGCTCGCCCAGCGCCTCCACCAGCTCGGCAGCGGTGCGCTCGACCATCTCCAGCACGTCGGCGAAGCCGTCGGCGTCGCCGTACCACGGGTCGGGCACGTCCACGTCCGGCCCGCCCTTCGGGTCCCAGGCCCGGAACATCGCCACCCGCTCCCGGTCCTCGTCGCAAAGTGCCAGCGCGCGGACGTCGGCCCGGTTGGACGCGTCCATCACGAGCAGCACGTCGTAGCGCTCGAACCACGACGGGTCGACCTGCTGGGCGCGGTGCCGGCTGGGGTCGTAGCCCGCGCCCCGCAGGGCGCTGGCCGCCCGCCGGTCCATCGGCTCGCCCACGTGCCAGTCCCCGGTGCCGGCGGACGTGACCCGTACGGCGTCGGCGAGACCCGCCTCGGTGAGCCGTCGCTCGAGCACCACTTGAGCGGTCGGCGAGCGGCAGATGTTGCCGAGGCACACCACCGCGAGCGAGTACGGCCGAGACGCATCCTGTGGCGGCGGCAGCTCCACCAACGTCAGTCCTCGTCGACGACGGCGCGAACGGCGAGGACGACCAGTGAGATGACCAGTGCGCCGAGCACGTACGTCCAGAAGCCGTCGACCCGGAACGCGAGATCGAACAGGTCCGCCAGCTCGGTGGTGAGCCAGAGCATCGCGGCGTTCACCAGCAGCAGGAACAGGCCGAGCGTGACGATGATGAATGGCAGCGACAACAGCTTGACCAGCGGCGCGATGACGGCGTTGATCACGCCGAGCACGATGCCGACGAGCACCAGCGTCAGCACGTCCTCGCCGGTGCTCGTTCCGGGCAGGCCGACGCGAATGCCGTCGAAGATCGCCACCGCGATCGCCAGGGCGACCGTGTTGGCGGCGATGGTGATGAGCGCCTTCTTCATCCGCGCATCGTTGCACGACGCGCATGGTCGCAGGCACTAGCCTGAGCCGTGTGATCCCGCTCCGGCTGGCCGGCGCGGCAGCCGGAGCAGCACTGGTTTCCCCAGTGGTCGTCGCTGCGCTGCTCGCGGCTCCAGGGTCTGCCTCGCCAACCGCTTCCCTCCCCTCCCCGGAGAAGCGTGGTGGGGTCGTCGTGCAGCACGCGTGGGTGCGGGTGGCCGGGGTGGACAGCGACTTCGACGGACACGACGACCGCGTACATGTGCAGGTCGTCCGCGTCGCGGACGGTCAGGCCGGCCCGGTGGTTGTCGAGGCGAGCCCCTACTGGGCCGGTGGCAACCCGGTGCGCAACCACGACGTCGACGTGCCGCTGTACGTGCCTTCGCACGAGCCAGTTACGGGTGCGCAGTGGGGGTCGCCGCGCGCGGACCAGTCGGCCCGCAGGCTGATCGGTCGGTCCGCGTACGAGCAGCTGCTGCGACACCGCGGCTACACCTGGGTCTACGCCGAGTCGCTGGGCACCGGCGAGTCGACCGGGTGCCCAACCAGCGGCGGCCGCAACGAGACCCTCGGCGCAGCGGCGGTGGTCGACTGGCTGGCCAGCCGGGCGAGCGCGCGCGACGCCGGCGGCGACCCGGTCCGGGCGTGGTGGTCGGACGGCCGGGTGGGGATGATCGGCGTGTCCTACAACGGGACACTGCCGAACGCAGTCGCCTCGACCGGCGTCCGCGGGCTCCGCACCATCGTCCCGGTCTCGGCGATCTCGAGCTGGTATGGCTACTACCGGGCCGGCGGGTCGATCGTGGCGCCGGGCGGGTTCCAGGGCGAGGACACGGATGTGCTCGCACGCTACGTCCTCACCCGCGACGACCACGAGGAGTGTCGCCGGGTGACGCAGCGGCTGGAGCGGCGTCAGGATCGCATCACCGGCGACTACAGCCCGTTCTGGGCGGGGCGCAACTACCGGCGGGACGCGGACCAGGTGCGCGCCTCCGTGCTGGTGCAGCACGGACTGCAGGACTGGAACGTCAAGACCTCGCAATTCTCTCGGTGGTACGCCGCGCTGCGGGCCGCGGACGTCCCGCACAAGCTCTGGCTGCACTCCCAGGGTCACGGCGACTGGCCGCTCTCCCAGCAGAACCGGCGGTGGCAGCGCACGCTGGTCCGCTGGTTCGACCGCTGGCTGTACGGGGTCCACAACGGGATCATGAAAGAGCCGAGGGCGACTGTGGCGCACGGTCGGGGCGCCAGCGAGCGGTACGTGCGCTACGACGACTGGCCGCACTTTCGGGCTCAGCCGGTCGCGCTGACCCCGACCGCGGGCGGTGGTCGGCTGGGTGGGCTCGAGGCGAGCGCAGCCGTCCGCGGCAGCTCCGTAACGGAGACGCTCGTCGACGACGCGCGGTTCACCGCGCAGGACCTGCTCGACACGGACCGGTCCCCGCACCGGCTTCTCTACCGGTCGCCGATCCTGACCGAGCAGGTGGTGTTGTCCGGGACGCCGACGGCGCAGCTGCGGCTGTCGTTCAGCGAGCGGGCCGGCAACGTCAGCGTCGGGCTCGCCGACATGCACGGGGGAATGGCCCGGCTGCTGACCGAGGGGTGGACCGACCCGCAGAACCGCCGGTCGGTCCGGGAGACGACACCGGTGCATCGAGGCCATCCGTACCGCCTCGACGTCGCGCTGCAGCCCATCGAGCACGTGCTCGACGCCGGGCACCGGCTGGGGTTGGTCGTCCTGTCCAGCGACCACGACTTCACCTTGCGACCGCCGCCGGGAACCCGGCTCACCCTCCACCTCGAAGGCTCGACCGTCCAAGTGCCGGTGGTCGGCGGACAGCAATGGTGGGCGGACGCGGTCACGTGAGCGGACCCAGGGTGCGCGAGTCGCTGTCGGCCATCCCGGCGTACACGCCCGGCCGACCAGCGAAGGCGCGCGCGGGCGGGCCGAGCTACAAGCTGAGCAGCAACGAGACCCCGTACGACCCGTTGCCGAGCGTGCGCTCGGTGATCGACGCCGAGGCGGGGATCGCCAACCGCTACCCGGACATGAGCTGTGCCGCGCTGTACACCGCGATCAGCGAGCGGTTCGACCTGCCGGTGACCGACCTCGCGGCCGGCACCGGCTCGGTGGCGGTGCTCTACCACCTGGTCCAGGCGATGTGCGAGCCCGGCGACGAGGTCGTGCACGCCTGGCGGTCGTTCGAGGCGTACCCCATCGCGATAGCCGCGTCCGGAGCGACCGCGGTGCCGGTGCCGCTTGCCGCAGGTGCCCGACATGACCTCGACGCGCTGGCCGATGCGGTCACCGACCGAACCCGGGTGGTGCTGGTGTGCACCCCGAACAACCCAACCGGCCCGGCCGTCCACGCCGACGAGCTAACCCGGTTGCTCGACCGCGTCCCGCCCGATGTCCTCGTCGTCATCGACGAGGCGTACGTCGAGTTCGTCCGCGACCCGGTGGTTGCCGACGGGATGCGCGAGTACCGCCAGCGCGACAACGTCGCGGTGCTGCGCACCTTCTCCAAGGCGTACGGGCTGGCCGGCCTGCGGGTCGGCTACGGCGTGGCGTCCGAGCCGGTCGCCGCGGCGATCCGCAAGGTGGCGCTGCCGTTCGGGGTGAGCGGGATCGCGCAGGCGGCCGCCGTGGCGTCGCTGCGCCCGGAGGCCGAGGCCGAGCTGCTGGAACGGGTGGACGCGCTGGTGGCCGAGCGCGGCCGGGTCGCCGAGGGTCTCGCCGCCGCAGGCTGGGACGTGCCCGAGACGCAGGCCAACTTCTGTTGGCTGGCGCTCGATGCCGACGGCGAGGCGGCGGCGTTCGCGGCCGCAGCTGATGAGGCCGGCGTCGCGGTCCGGCCGTTCGCCGGCGACGGGGTCAGGGTGACCGTTGCCGAGCCGGAGGCGAACGACGTGTTTCTGCGGGTCGCCGCCGGCTGGCGTGCCTCGGGCCGGGGGGGCTTTGCCTTGTAAACGGGGTAAACCGCCCCGTTACGGGGCGTATACCCCGCGCAATGGGGCGGTCTGCCGCGGCGCAAAGCCGGTGGCCGGTCCTGCTGGCTAGCCCCGTCCGTCGATAGCGGACCGAGGTGGGGTAGCCCCCGTAGGACGCCTAGCCGGCCGCGGTCGAATCCGCGAGCAAGCCGACCGCGAGAATGCCGGGCAGCCCGGCCGCGACCAGTTTGCGCATGTTGTCCACCTCCCACATGGCGAGGCGGCTCCCGCCGGATACCCTGCCGACACGGTAACCCGGGTGCGGCGATCCCGCGCGGGTGACGACAAGGAGCGCAGGTGACGGCGAAGACCCCAGCCGCACCGGCGGAGCCGACGACCGACCTGGTCCAGCTGCTCACGCCGGAGGGCGAGCGGCGCGAGCACCCCGACTACAGCACCGACCTCGACGACGAGGCGATCCGCGGGCTCTACCGCGACCTCGTTTTGTCCCGGCGGGTCGACACCGAAGCGACCGCGCTGCAGCGTCAGGGCGAGCTCGAGATCTGGGCGTCCCTGCTCGGGCAGGAAGCAGCGCAGGTCGGCTCCGGTCGCGCGCTGCGCAAGCAGGACTTCGTGTTCCCCACCTATCGCGAGCACGGCGTGGCGTGGTGTCGAGGCGTCGACCCGCTGCGCCTGCTCGGCCTGTTCCGCGGCGTCGACCAGGGTGGCTGGGACCCGCGCGAGCTCAACTTCGGCCTCTACACGATCGTCATCGGTGCGCAGACCCTGCACGCGACGGGATATGCGATGGGTCTGCAGCGCGACGGCTCGGTCGGCACCGGCGACCCGGACCGGGACAGTGCCGTGATCGCCTACTTCGGCGACGGCGCGAGCAGCCAGGGCGACGTCAACGAGGCGTTCATCTGGGCGAGCGTCTTCAACGCCCCGGTGGTGTTCTTCTGCCAGAACAACCAGTGGGCGATCTCGGAGCCGATCGAGCGACAGACCAGGATCCCGCTCTACCAGCGGGCGCTCGGCTTCGGCTTCCCCGGCGTACGCGTGGACGGCAACGACGTGCTGGCGTGCCACGCCGTCACCACGGAGGCGCTGCAGCGCGCTCGCGACGGCGGCGGTCCGACGTTCGTCGAGGCCTACACCTACCGGATGGGCGCGCACACGACGTCCGACGACCCGACCCGCTACCGGCTGACGGATGACCTGGAGCACTGGAAGCTCAAGGACCCGATCGCGCGGGTGCGCGCCTACCTCACCCGCGGCGGCGCCGCCGACGAGGAGTTCTTCGCCACGGTGGATGCAGAGGCCGAGCAGGTCGCCGAGCACCTGCGCGAGGGCTGCCTGGCCATGCCCGATCCGGACGTGCTCGACATCTTCGGGCTGGTGTACGGGGAGCAGACCGAGGAGCTGGCGACCCAGCGCGAACAGTTCGCGAGCTACCTCGCGTCGTTCGAGCCCAGCCGTGAGCACGGCCACGAGGGGGTGCCGGCATGACCCAGCTCACCCTGGCCAAGGCCCTCACCAACGGCATGCGCAGGGCGATGGAGGACGACCCCAAGGTGCTCGTCATGGGGGAGGACGTGGGCAAGCTCGGGGGAGTCTTCCGGGTCACCGACGGGCTGCAGAAGGACTTCGGCGAGGACCGCGTCATCGACACCCCGCTCGCCGAGTCGGGGATCGTCGGCACGGCGGTCGGCCTGGCCCTGCGCGGCTACCGCCCGGTGTGCGAGATCCAGTTCGACGGCTTCGTCTATCCGGCGTACGACCAGATCGTCAGCCAGGTCGCCAAGATGCGCTTCCGTAGCCTGGGCAAGCTGCCGATGCCGATCGTGATCCGGATCCCGTTCGGTGGCGGCATCGGCGCGGTCGAGCACCACAGCGAGAGCCCGGAGGCGCAGTTCGCGCACACCGCGGGGCTCAAGGTGGTCGCCTGCTCCAATCCCGCCGACGCGTACTGGATGATCCAGCAGTCGATCGCATCCGACGACCCGGTGATCTTCTTCGAGCCGAAGCGGCGCTACTGGGAGAAGGCCGAGGTCGACGAGCAGGCCACGCCACCCCCGCTGCACACCGCCCGGGTCCTGCGCGAGGGCACCGACGCGACCGTGCTGGCGTACGGGCCGATGGTCAAGACCTCGCTCGAGGCGGCGATCGCCGCCACCGAGGAAAACAAGAGCCTCGAGGTCATCGACCTCCGCAGCCTGTCGCCCCTCGACATGGGTCCGGTCCTCGAGTCGGTGCGCAAGACCGGCCGAGCCGTGGTCGTGCACGAGGCTGTGGTGTCGCTCGGTCTTGGGGCCGAGCTCGCGGCCAGGATCAGTGAGCAGGCGTTCTACGCGTTGGAGGCACCGGTGCTGCGAGTGGGCAGCTTCGACACGCCGTACCCGCCTTCGCGGATCGAGGAGGAGTACCTGCCCGACCTGGACCGGGTGCTGGACGCCGTCGACCGTGCGCTCGCCTTCTGAGCCGGATCGGAGTGACGATGAGCGACACCAAGCAGTTCAAGCTCCCCGATGTCGGAGAGGGACTGACCGAGGCCGAGATCGTCAGCTGGAAGGTCAAGCCCGGCGATACCGTCAAGGTCAACGACATCGTGGTCGAGATCGAGACCGCCAAGTCGCTGGTCGAGCTGCCGGTCCCGTTCGCGGGCACGGTCGCCGACCTGCTGGTCGGTGAGGGCGAGACGGTCGCGGTCGGCACGCCGATCATCGCGGTGTCCACCGGTGCGGCGCCGGCCAAGGAGAAGCAGCCGGCGAAGGGGGAGCAGCCGGCCGCCGACGGGCAGCCGGACGTTGCACCGCCGGTGGACAGCCCGCCCGAGGAGGGTGCGGTCGAGCCCGGCCTGATCGGCGGTCCCGCCCCCGGCGGCCGCACCTCCGTGCTGGTGGGGTATGGGCCGCGGACGACCGAGGCGAAGCGGCGGCCGCGCAAGGCGGTCCCCACCGAGGCGTCCCCGGCGACCGCCCAGCAGGGCGTGCAGACCGCGTTCTCCACCGACGCCGACCACCGGACGCCGGAGGTGTCGGTCGAGGAGGCCCAGCCAGCGATGCCGCCGTCGAACTCCGACCCGCCCGCAGACCGGGGCAGCGAGGTGCGCGTCCTGGCCAAGCCACCCGTACGGAAGCTGGCCAAGGACCTCGGCGTGGACCTGCGGGACGTGCAGGCCAGCGGCGACGGCGGCATCGTCACCCGCAGCGACGTCGAGGCGTACGCCGGCGGTGACCGCACGCCGGCCCGGGTCGAGCACGCGCGGGGCAACGAGACCCGGGTACCGGTCAAGGGCGTGCGCAAGATGACCGCGCAGGCGATGGTCGCCAGCGCGTTCACCGCGCCGCACGTGACCGAGTGGGTCACCCTCAACGCCACCCGGACCGTGCGCCTGGTCGAGCGGCTCAAGCAGCACCGCGACTTCCGCGACGTCAAGGTGTCCCCGCTGCTGATCGTCGCCATGGCGGTCTGCCTCGCCGCCCGCAACACCCCCGAGGTGAATGCGACGTGGGACGAGGAGGCGCAGGAGATCGTGCTCAAGCGCGACGTCAACCTCGGGATAGCGGCCGCGACCCCGCGCGGGCTCGTCGTGCCCAACGTCAAGGGGGCGGACCGGCTCAGCCTGGTGGAGCTGGCTCAGGCGCTTGGGGAGCTGACCGCGACCGCTCGGGCCGGCCGGACCCAACCGGCGGAGATGGCCGGCGGCACGATCACGATCACGAACGTCGGTGTCTTCGGCGTCGACTCGGGTACGCCGATCATCAACCCCGGGGAGTCCGCGATCCTCGCGATGGGGGCGATCTCGCGCCGGCCGTGGGTCGTCGGCAACCGGGTCCGCCCGCGCTGGGTCACCACGCTGGCGCTCAGCTTTGACCACCGCATCGTCGATGGCGCGCAGGGCAGCCGCTACCTGGCAGACGTCGCGGCGATTGTTGAGGACCCCGCCCAAGCGCTGCTGCACTAGCCGTACTGCAGGGAGACACCACCGCAGCCGTACGCGGTGGAGGTCAGCGGCGGGTGACGCGGAAGACCGTTATCGAGTGCGGCGGCAGGTTGGCCCTGAACCCGAACTTGCCGACGTTGCGCGTCCACACGTTCATGGCGACGTTCTGCGGGCCGCCCGGCACGTTCGACTCGCGGAAGCTCTCGCCAACGACCCGACGCACCACCGCCTTCCGCTTCGCCTTCATGCCCTTCAGCTCGACCTTGGCGCGCACCTTGTCGTACGGGAGCCGGTTGACGGCGTAGACCCACACCTTGCCGCCCGGCCCGCGAGCCGAGACGACAGAGAGCGCCTTGTAGGAGTCTCGGGGCCGCAGGTTCGGTGCTCGGGTCGGGTTGCGCAGCGTCGTGCTGGTGACCACCCGGTCCGCCTCGCTGAACATCGGCCGCATCGCCTGCCGCACCAGCGCCTCGACGCTGAACGTGGGGTGCTGAGGGGAGCCGAAGACTGCGCCCGGGCCGCGGCCGAGCAGGTCCCCACCGGTGCCGAGGTTGATGCCGAACCTCATCCAGGTCGACCACTGGCTGGCCATGTAGACCGCGTTGCTCACCGAGGCCGACCAGGTCGGGAAGTTGTCGTCGTTGCCGTGGATCGGCTGGAACTCGGTGAGCCAGACCGGTGACCGCTGCGGGCTCGCCTTGAGCATCTCGAGCACGTCGCCGGTCCGGTCGTTCAGGGCCATCATCATCCGGTCGTGGCCCTCGAGCGGCCCGTTCCACGGCCGGGCCGACGGCCGCCAGTTGTGCCCGTACTCCCGGGAGAAGTTGGTGATCGGGTGCGCGGTCTGGCAGTCGTACCTGCGCTTCCTGGTCGAGTTGGAGAACAGCGGCGTTCCCCACGAGGCGCAGACGTCGATCGACTTGTCCACCGCGTGCATCTCGCGGGCGTAGGCGAAGAAGCCGGAGTAGTCGTTGCGGTAGGTCGCCCGGACGATCGCGCCCGCCTGCGGGATCCTGCCGTTGCCGATCCACACGTCGTTGGGGTTCAGGCGCCCGTCCCCGAACGCGATCACGCCGCCAGGCTGTACCTCGTACACCTTGTCCTCGGGCTCCGCGGCCGCCAGGTCGGCGACCCGCGTCCACCGCACGCCGGCAACGCTCACGTGCTGGATCTCGGCTGGCGTGAACAGCACCTCGAACCGCTGGTTGACCTTTCCGCTGCTGGGGATCCCCTCCACCGGGTGCGCGCAGGCCTTGCCTAGCTCCTCCCGCTCGATGCTGCGCCTCCCGCCGCTGATGTACTGCTGGACCGCCTTCTTGGGCTCGGCCGAGAAGCCGAAGCGGCCGGGGGCGACGTGCGACTCGTTGCCGACCTCCCAGCGGCGCACACCGTACGGCGCCGGGTGCCCGTTAGCTGCCCGCTCGGCCGCCCACGCGGTGCCGCCGTTCGGGTTCCTCCCGCCGAGCGGGTCGTTCATGTACTCGACCCAGTCAGCGGCGCCGGCCGGCGTGGTCGTGACGAACGGCATCATCATCAGCGGCGCGGCGCCGGTGGCGTCGATGACTCGCATGTACTCGTCCGGGCCGTACGCGAGCTTGCGCCGGTATGCGGTGAACCCTTCGTTCTCGTAGTGGCCGTGCCCCTCGACCTGGCAGCCCCGCTCCGGGACTGGGCCGATGGCGTCCTTCCAGTGGTACATCGTCGCGGTGGTGCCTCCAGGGAACCGCAGCGTCGACACCCCGGCAGCGATCATGTCGCTGACCACCGTGGGGTTGGGCTTGTCCAGGAGCTCGTCCCAGAGCCCGAAGCCGTTGCGGGCGTAGCGGTGGTTGATGCCGAACAGGCTCGACCGCACCTGAGGCCCGCGGTCGTTCACCTTGACCTGTATCAGGGTGGGCTTGCGGCGGGCCTCCTCGCCGGCGTCCTCCTCAGCGGTCGCGGGCACGGCCGTGCCGACCGCCGCCGCCAGCAGCGCGCTGGACAGGGCAGCGGTCACGAGCCCGCGAACGAGCCGGGGGGTCGGTCGGTTCACTTCGTTGCTCTCCCGTGGTCCCGATGGACGGCAGCCGGGGCTGTCCCCCGGGCAGGCGGCAAGTGTCCGGGTTGAGGCGTTGCCTCGCACCCGCTACTACGAAATCGCAGTTCGCGATCACACAGCGTGACGGGAGCCGTTCCTCGGCGCCGGGTCACTCTCTAGTCCCACCAGTGACCGCCGACAGTCCGGGAGGTCCCTCGGAACTCCGCCACCACCTGGCCTGATGCCGTCACGGTGACGTCGTAGGTCCCGGTGCGACCCACCAGCGACTGCTCCACCGCCGAGGCCACCAGCTCCTCATCCCCACCGACCGGCGCGAGGAACGTGATCACGCAGGCGTAGGCCACCGACCGGACGTTGCGGCTGTTGCAGGCGAACGCGAACGCGCTGTCGGCAAGGGCGAAGACGAACCCGCCGTGGGCGATGCCGTGCCCGTTGAGCATCTCGGCGCGAAGCGGCATCGCCACCGTCGCCCTTCCAGCGCCCACGTCGACGATCCGCATGCCGAGCTGCTGGCTGGCGACGTCCTCGGCCCACATGGCATCGGCGCATGCCCGGGCCAGCGCATCGGGGTCCAGCGCATCGGGGTCCGGCGCACTGGGCTCCGGCGCACTGGCCTCCGTCGCACTGGGGTCCGGCGCACTGGGGTCGGAGGCGTTCACGCCAGCTCCTTGACCAGCATCTGGCACTCCTTGTCGCCTAGGCCCTCGCCCGGGACCACGGCCCGCCCGACCTCGACGTACCCGCGCGCGGCGTGGAAGGCCTGCGAGCCCGGGTTGGGCGGGCGAAGGTTCACCTCGCACACCAACCGGCCCTCGGCCCGGGCCCGCTGCTCCATCTGGTCATAGACGAACGCGCCGATGCCGCGCCGGCGTACGGCCGGGTCCACCACGATCCGGTCGAGGTAGAGGTAGCGCGCGAACCGCTCGGCGAACCAGCCGTAGAGCGGGCTCCCGTACGGAGCGCCGTGCGGCAGCACGACGACGAGGCCGAGCACCGTGTCGGAATCGTCGAGCACGACGTCGGCGTGCCGGGCCATGATCGCGAGCTCTCGCAGCCGCTCGGGGGTGAGCGAGTTGACCGCCGGGACAGCGTCGTTGTTCAGCGCCAGCACGGTCGTCAGCTCCGCGTCGTCGTCGACACGCAACGGCCGGAGCCGGTAGCGCGGGGGCACGCCCGCATCCTGGCACCTGTTCGGCCGCGCCTGCTCGCGGCACCGGTCTCAGTGGCACCGGTCTCAGTGGCACCGGTCTCAGTGGCAGCGGCCGTGACACCATTGCCGGCATGCCAGCCGCCCCCGAGGAGTTCGCCAACCGGCACCGCGAGAGCTTGGAGCAGGCGCTCGCGGCGATCCGCAAGCGGGACCACTGGTCTGCCTACCCCGAGTCGCCGAGCCCACGGGTCTACGGCGAGGAGGCGGCCGGGGCCGGCGAGGAGGCGTTCCGCAGCCAGCTGGACCGGCCCTGGCCCGGCCAGACCCCGGGGGCGTCCGGGACCGTGACGACCGAGCGGTCGCCGTTCGGCTTCGACCTTGGCGTCGCCTACCCGCACGTTCGAAAGGACGGTGTTGACGCCCTGCTAGCGGCGGCCGGGCGCGGGATGGCCGACTGGCGAGACGCCGGACCCGAGACGCGGGTGGCGGTGTGCCAGGAGATCCTCGCCCGTGTGCACGCTCGGGTGTTTGAGCTGGCGCACGCGGTGCAGCACACGAGCGGGCAGGCGTTCGTCATGGCCTTCCAGGCCGGCGGTGCGCACGCGCTCGACCGGGCGCTCGAGGCACTGGCGTACGGCTACGACGAGATGACGCGGCATCCTGCGAGCGCGCTGTGGGAGAAGCCGGGCAAGGGTGAGCCGACGCGGTTCGAGAAGACTTTCACGCCGGTGCCGCGCGGGGTGGCGCTGGTGATCGGCTGTCACACCTTCCCGACGTGGAACTCCTACCCCGGGCTGTTCGCGTCGCTGGTGTGCGGCAACCCGGTGGTGGTCAAGCCGCACCCAGGCGCGGTCCTGCCGCTCGCGATTACCGTCGAGGTGTGCCGGGAGGTGCTGGACAAGGCCGGCTTCGACGCCGACCTGGTGCTGCTCGCCGCCGAGGCCGAGGGCGACCGACTGGCCGCCGACCTTGCTCTTCGGCCGGAGGTGCGGCTGATCGACTTCACCGGGTCGAGCGAGTTCGGCACCTGGCTCGAGCAGAACGCGACCCAGGCGTCGGTGTTCACCGAGAAGACCGGCGTGAACACGGTCGTCATCGACTCCACCTCCGACTTCGCCGGAATGTGCGGCAACATCGCGTTCTCGCTGTCGCTGTACACGGGCCAGATGTGCACCGCCCCGCAGAACCTCTACGTCCCGCGCGACGGCATCGACACCGACGAGGGGCACAGGTCGTACGACGACGTGGCCGCGGGCATCGGTGCCGCTCTGGACCAGTTGCTCGGCGACGACAAGCGCGCCGTCGAGATCCTCGGCGCCGTCGTGGACGACCGGGTGCTGGCCCGGTTGGAGCAGGCGCCGGCGCGGGGGCGGGTGCTGGTCGGGTCGCGGACCGTGGACCATCCGGCCTGGCCGCACGCCCGGGTGCGGACCCCGCTGCTGCTCGGGCTGTCCACGTCCGACGGGGAGGTATTCGGCGAGGAGTGCTTCGGGCCGGTGTCGTACCTGATCGCCACCTCTTCGACCTCCGAGTCGGTGCAGACGTTCGTGCGGACCGTGCTGGCCGGTGGGGCGATGACCGCGTCGGTGTACTCGACCTCGGAGCCGACCCTGGCCGCGATGCGGTCGGCGGCGCTGGACGCCGGGGTCGCGCTGAGCGAGAACCTCACCGGTGCGGTGCTGGTCAACCAGTCCGCAGCGTTCAGCGACTTCCACGGCACGGGGGCAAATCCGGCCGCCACCGCTTCGTACACCGACGGCGCCTACGTTGCCAGCCGGTTCCGGATCGTCCAGTCCCGCCGCCCCGCCTGACCGCCTCCGCGACTTGTCAGCCGGATGACATAGCGGCGGGGCCTCTGACCTGCGCACATGCTTGTACACAGGCTGACAACTCCAGGGCTGTCGTTCACAGCGCAATCGTGATGGCCGACCGGTCGGGGCCAGAGGAGCCCAGGCTGCGTACATGCGCACCTCATCACTGCTCACTCGCCCGGATCTGGCCGCGCTCGTCGAGCGCCAATGCGGGGTACTCACCCGCGCTCAGCTGCGGGCACACGACGTCGGGGCTAGTGCCATTTGTCAGGCCGCCGATGCCGAACGGTGGTCGCTGGTTGGTGATCGCGTGGTGTTGCTCCAGACCGGTGAGCCCACCGAGTCGCAGGCACGGTGGATCGCCGTGCTGCATGCATCGGATTGGACCACCGGCACGGCCGCGCTGGCCGCGTGGACTGCCCTTCAGGCCGACGGCATGCACGGCTTCGAATCCAGGCTCACACACGTCGTGGTACGTCGCGGGGTACACGTTCCGGAGCTTCCCGGGCTCAAGGTGCACGAGTCTCGGCGGCTGGTGCCCGCTGACCTGCATCCAAGCCGGACGCCTCCGCGCACTCGTACGGAACGGTCGGCTGTCGATGCAGCCGTCTGGTCGCCAACGGTGAGAATCGCGTGTGCCCTGGTGGCGGCGGTGGTGCAGCAGCGGCTCTCGACGGCCGACCGGATCCGCGAGTGCCTCGAGGACGCGGGTCGGGTGCGTTTTCGCCAGTACCTGCTGTCGGTCCTGGCAGACATCCAAGGCGGAGCACACTCGCTCGCCGAACTGGACCTCGGCCGGATCTGTCACCGCGCAGGGTTGGTACCGCCAGTGCGACAGCGGGTCCGGCGCGATCGCCAGGGACGGCGCCGCTACCTCGACTGCGAGTGGGACCTTCCAGACGGACGCGTGGTGATCCTCGAAGTCGACGGAGCCCAGCACATGGAGATCGAGCACTGGTGGGCAGACATGCCCCGCCAGCGAGGGATCACCTCTTGGCAGCAGATGGTGCTGCGGTGCGCAGCAATCGAGCTGCGCGTCACGCCGCAGGCCGTCATCGACGACCTTCGGGCCATGGGCGTACCCCGCCGCTGACTTGTCAGCCTATGCACCGACATCTGCACAGGTCAGCGCGTTGTCGTTATGTCATTCGGCTGACAAGTCGGGGGTGGCGGGGTCAGGGCCAAATGATGCCGGTGGCCTGCTCGCTGGCCGTCCAGAGAGCGCTGGCCAGCCCCGGGTCGCTCGCCACGCTGGACATCCCCGCCAGCCGCGGCCGGCCGCGCGCCTCGCCGATCCCGCGCGGGCCGACGTACGACCCGCCCGGCAGGCCGGGCTGGGTCGTGGCCATCAGTAGCGGCCAGGCGCCGTGCTCCGCGGACTGCGCCACCAGCCGGTTGCTGACCGCCATGAACCACGAACGCAGCGTGGCCCCGGACAAGTTCGGTCCGCTCGACTGCAGATCGGTCGCGGCGTAGCCCGGATGCGCTCCCACGCTCACCAGCGCCAGGTCACTGGCCGACGCCCGGCGTTGGAGCTCGAGCATGAACAGCAGGTTGGCAAGCTTTGACTCGCCGTACGAGCGCCACTTCCGGTACGGACGCGGGTCGGCGCCGGGCACCAGGCTGCGCAGGTCGATGCCGCTCACCGTGCGATGCGCGAACGACGAGGTAAGGACCACCCTCGCGCCGTGCTGGGAGGCGAGCAGCGCGGGCAGCAGCAGGCCGGCGAGCGCGAAATGGCCCAGGTGGTTGGTCCCGATCTGCAGCTCGAAGCCGTCGGCGGTGCGACGGTGTGGCGTGGCCATGACACCGGCGTTCGCGACCAGCAGGTCGAGGTGTTCGTGGTGGTCGAGCAGTTCCTCGGCTGTCCGGCGGACGGCGCTCAGGTCGGCAAGGTCGAGCTGCTGGCTGCGCAGCTCGGCGTCGGGTACCTGCCGCCGCACCAGCTCCGCGCTGTCCGCGAGCCGCTTGACCGTACGTCCGGCCATGACCACTGAGGCGCCGGCCCGGGCGAGCTCTCGGGTCACGTGATGGCCGAGGCCGCTGCTTGCCCCGGTCACCAAGGCCCACCGGCCGGTCAGGTGCGGGATCTGCTCGGTCGACCAGGTCACCGCGCCACTCTCTCAGGACGTCAACCGGGAGCGAGGGCCCCGTCCCACCTCAGCGTGGCAGGCGTTCGTTGATGTCTTGGCTCATTCGAACGATCGAGAAGTAGAACTCGAGGGTCATCCTGATGAGCGCAAGGTAGAACAGGAACGGTATCCAGCCGAGGAGGAGGAACGCGATTCCAAAGCCGACGTTGTCGCCAGCAAATGCCGTGATCACAAAGAATAGGTACGCAATGACCAGCAGAATCGTCGCAAGCACGTAGACGAACTTCACGATCTTTGGTGTCACGAAGCTGTTGAAGGGAAAAGTCGAACAGCGCGCCGAAGAAGCCCTTGGCGTCTGTCTGGACGTCCGGCTGACCGCCGGGGTAGGCACCGTACGCAGGTGGCTGCTGGTGCCCGGTGCGGTCGGGAGACTGTCCAGCCGGCTGCTGTCCCGCCGGCTGCTGCCCCGTCGGGTGGCCGTACTGAGGAGGCTGCTCGCCGGGCGAGCCGTACGAGCCTGCGGAAGACGGCTGGTCCGGGGGTGGGTTCTGACCGCTCATGGGGCGCAGCCTACGGGGAGATGGGTCTGGATTCGGGCGCACCACTTGCCCGGATGTGCTTGTGACGCGGCCGCCGGTACGCGACCATCAGCCTGCCCGACCAGACGGCGACAGATCACGGGCGACCGCTCGGAGAGGACGACACATGGCCTTCGACACAAACACGGTGAAAACGACCGACTGGGGTGTGATGGGTTGTGCCGCCGGCTTGCTCATCTTCTCCCTGTTCCCGTCGTACGTGACGGTGAGCTTTGAAGGGGACGACCAGCTGGGCGGGTTCGGCGTCGACACGGGGATCAGCGCGTGGAACAGCTACGCGGTGCTCGGCGTCCTGCTGCTGTTGGCGGTCGGCGTGTTCGCGGCGGCCCGCGTGTTCGCCAACGTCACCCTGCCGTCGATCCCGGTGGGCTGGAATCTGGTTGCCGCCGGTGTTGCCGCACTCGGCACCCTGCTGTTGGTGCTGCGCGCATTCACCTATCCCGACGGCGGCTTCGCCCAGGTCGATGTCGGGCCGGGGTGGAGCGGCTGGCTGGTGATGCTGCTGGCGGTCGGCGAAACCGTGTTCGCGGTGCTGGCGTTCCGCGAGAGCGGCGAGACCGCGCCCTGGCAGCAGCGGCAGTCGCAGCCTCCGGCCTCGCAGCCCCCAGCCGGGCCGCCGCCCGCCTGACCTGCGTCGGGGTCTGCCTCGACCCTTGTCAGGCCCCACCGCGCCGTGTAACGGTGTGGCCGAACCGCCGGTCGCCCCGGCGATCCCGGGTGCGACGACAGGCGGTCTGAGGCGTAGGGGTGCGTGATGAACCGTAGGGTCCGCCAGTCAGTCGTTGCCACCACCGCGGGGGCACTTGCGGTCGCCGCTGCCGTGCTGGGGGTGAATGCAGCCGGCACAGCGCCGGTGGCCAAGCCGACCAGCGGGGAGGGCGCCCCAGGCGCCCTCGGCGCGCACCTCGAGGACCTGATGCGGACCTCGCCCGGCGGGACGAAGGTCGAAGAAGGCCCCGGGTCGGCGGCCGAGGCGGCCTTCCAGCAGCGGGCATACCCGGCCGGTACCATCTCGGTGCGCAAAACCGAGGCGGCCAAGCAGGCCTTCCGGGGCGTGCTCGCGTCCACCCGCAAGGCCGGCGACCGCCAGCTCGCTCCGGGCACCTGGGAGAACTACGGGCCGAGCCGGGCGCTCTACCCCTTCACCGAGCGGCGAAGCTCGGGCGACTCGGACACGAGCTCGGCCAACTATGTGCCCAACCGCTACATCGCCGGCGGGCGCACCACGGACGTGGCGATCGCCGACACCTGCAAGCCTGGTGACTGCCGGATGTACATCACGCCCGCCGGCGGCGGAGTGTGGCGCACCGACGACGCGATGGCCCGGCCGGTCGACTGGACCTACCTGGGCGGCCCGCTCGACATCAACGCAGCAGGCGCGGTGACCATCGACCCGACCGACCCCAGCGGCGACACCATCTGGGTCGGGACCGGCGAGGCCAACATCTGCGGCAGCGGCTGCGTCGCGGGCGTGGGCCTCTACAAGTCGACCAACGGCGGCAACACGTTCACCGGACCGATCGGGCGGCGCTGGCTCGACGGCAAGGGCATCGGCGAGATCGTCATCGACCCGCGCGACAACGGCGTCATGTACGCCGCGACGACGACAGCACTGCGCGGGATGTCGTCGGTCTGCTGCAGCGGTGTCACCCGTCCGGTGCCTGGCGCGGCGGAGTGGGGTCTGTACCAGTCGACGGACGACGGCCGATCCTGGAAGATGGTCCACAACGGCACCGTCCGTGAGCGCCAGTGCTCCGGGTCGATCGACCAGTTCAACAACCTGGAGCCGTGCTCGCCGCGTGGCGTCCGGCACTTCGAGCTCGACCCGCGCGACCCCAGCACCATGTACGCCGGGTCGTTCGCCCGCGGCATCTGGCGCTCCACGGACCGCGGCAAGAACTGGGAGCAGATCAAGGAGTCGCTGAACCCGGCGATCATCCAGACCCGTCCTGCCTTCGACGTGGTCGCGCTGCCAGGCGGCGACACCCGTATGTACGTCCACGAGGGCAACTTCGGCACCCCCTACTCGCGGCTGTTCCGCAGCGACGACGTTGCCACCGGTGCCCCGGTGTTCCAGGATATGACCAGCGCCAACGTCGCCGACGATGGGTACGCGACGTACAACCAGTGCGGTGGCCAGTGCTGGTACGACCTGTTCGTGACCAGCCCGGACGGCCACCCGGACACGGTCTACACCGGCGGCTCGTACGTTTACAACGAGGCCGGCGGTCTCTCGAACGGGCGAGGCGTGGTGCTGTCCACCGATGCCGGCGAGTCCGGCACGGACATGACCATGGACGGCACGGACCCTGAGCACCCCAACGGCCTGCACCCCGACCAGCACGCCCTCGTCGTGCACCCGGACGACCCGGAGCTGTTCTTCGAGGTCAACGACGGCGGGGTCATGCGGTCGAACGGCAAGTTCAGCGACCGGTCGAGCTGGTGCAACGACCGCGGACTCGCCGGAGCTGAGCGCAACCGCTGCCGGCAGCTGCTCTCGAGAATCCCGCAGAAGCTGATCGGGATGAACGAGGGCCTCAGCACCCTGCAGTTCCTGAGCCTGTCGGTCAGCCACTTCGACTCCGACCTGATCAACGGCGGCACCCAGGACAACGGCACCTGGCAGACCAACGGCAACACCGAGACGTGGCGCAACATCATGATCGGTGACGGCGGCCAGTCCGGGTTCGACGTCGAGGTGCCGGAGTTCCGCTTCCACAACTTCTTCGACGTCAGCCCAGAGGTGAACTTCGCCAACGGTGACATCGACGAGTGGATCTGGACCGCAGACCCGCTCTTCGGACAGCCGGGCAACCAGTTCTATGCGCCGGTAATCAGCGACCCGGTCGTCAGCGGCACGATGTTCGCCGGCACCGGCATCTCGGTGTTCCGCACAAAGACGTTCGGGCTCGGCGAACGGTCCATGGCCGAGGCCCAGGAGATCTGCAACACCTGGGACGGCACGTTCGCCGAGCAGTGCGGTGACTGGGAGCAGACCGGCCTGGTGCCGCTGACCAGCGAGGCCTACGGCGACCGGTTCGGTGGTGCCGTCTCGGCCGTCGAGCGCAACGCCGGCGACAGGTCGACGGCCTGGGCGGCGACCACCACCGGACGGCTGTTCATCTCGACCAACGTCGACGCGGACGACCCGCGCCGGGTCACCTGGCGCCGGCTCGACACCGAGGCGAGGATCGACCCCAACCGGTTCGTCAGCAGCATCTACGTCCACCCCGACGTGCGTGGAACCGCTTTCGTGTCGTACAGCGGGTACAGCGCCAGCACGCCGACCACACCCGGGCACGTGTTCAAGGTGCAGTGGGACGGCTCGCGGGCGAGGTGGACGGACATGTCGGCCAACCTCGACGACCTGCCCGTGACCGACCTCGTCCGCGACGACGTGACCCGTGACCTGTACGCCTCGAGCGACTTCGGTGTCGTACGGCGGGCGGCCGGCACCCGGACGTGGCTGCTGGCGGCGCCGGGGATGCCGCGAGTCGAGGTGGCCGGGCTGACCATCCTGCCGGAGGAGCGGATCCTGTACGCCGCTTCGCACGGTCGCAGTGCGTGGCGACTGGACCTGTGACCATCTGGTCGAGTGCTGGGTAGGCAGGGCGGCAAGTCCAGCGGCTGGCGTTCCTTCGGGGCGCTGGCCGCTGGGCTGTTGTTTGCCCTGCCGCTGCTGCTACTCGTGTCCGGGTCGCTTCGGCCCGCCGGCTCGCCTCCTCCGCCGACCCCCGAGCTGCTGCCCGACCCCGCCTCGACCGACAGCTACAAGGCGGCGGTCGACCTTGGGGGCCTGACGCAGGCCACGGCGGTCTCGCTGCTGGTAGCGGTCATCGCGGTCCCGGTCAGTGTGCTGGTTGCGTCGTGGGCCGGCTTCGCGATGACCCGCGTCTCCCGCCGAGTGTCGGCGCTGCTGGTCGGCGCCTCGCTGGTGGCGCTGATGGTCCCGATCACCGCGCTGCTGGTGCCGAGGTTCGCGCTTTACCGCGTGCTCGGCCTCACCGACACGTTGGTGCCGCTCGTGCTGCCGGCCCTGGTCGCCACCTCACCGTTTTACGTCCTGGTCTACTACGTGGCCTTCCGAGCCGTCCCTCGTGACTTGTACGACGCCAGCCTGCTCGCCGACGCGTCGCCGCTGCGGATGTGGTGGCGGGTCGCGATGCCGCTGGTGCGTCCGGTCACGGTCGCAGTAGCGGCGCTGGTGTTCGTATTGACCTGGTCCAACTTCCTCGAGCCGCTGGTCTACGTCTACGACCGGGACCTGTTCACCGTGCCGCTGGCGCTGCGGTCGCTCTCGACCTTGGACCCGACCGACTACTCGGTCTTCCTCGCCGGGGCGGTGCTCGCGAGCATCCCCGCGCTCGTCTTGTTCGGCGTGGCCCAACGGCGGTTCCTGCACGAGTACCGCGGCCCCGGGTGGCTGGGGAGGTGAGGGACATGCGGACTCGTCCGCGCAGGCTCACCGTGCTGCTGGTCGGGGCCGTCCTGACCGTGACACCCGCGGCGTGCAGCAACAGCACCGACGAGAACGTCGTGTCCGTGCTGCTGTTCGGCGACCCGGAGGAGCTGGTCGCGTACCGCGCGCTGATCGAGGAGTTTGAGGCCCAGTCGTCGGCCGAGGTCGAGCTGATCGAGGCCAGCGACCGTGACGACCTGATCGCCCGACTGTCCACCTCGATCGCCGGCGGCTCACCACCGGACGTCTTCCTGCTCAACTACCGCTACTACGGCCAGTTCGCGGCGAGCGACTCGATCCTGCCGCTGGACGAGCGGATCGCGTCGTCGGACCGGCTCGCCGCCGACGAGTTCTACCCGGTGGCGATGGACGCCTTCCGCTGGCAGGGCGAGCAGCTGTGCCTGCCGCAGAACGTCTCGAGCCTGGCCGTCTACTACAACAAGGACCTGTTCGAGCGCTACGGCGTCCCCGAACCACCGAACCGATGGACGTGGAACGACCTGCTCTCCACAGCGGTCACCCTCACCCGGGACGCCGCCGGCAACAAGGTCGTCGGCACCGAGTCCGAGGGCACCCAGGCCGTCGACGTCTACGGGCTCGGCGTCGAGGCGTCCATCATCCGGGTGGCGCCGTTCGTCTGGTCCAACGGCGGGGAGGTCGTGGACGACCGGGAGGCTCCGACCCGGTTTACCTTCGAAACCCCGGAGGCGCGCGAGGCGCTTCGCAACTTCCTCGAGCTGCGGCTCGCGTACGGAGTGATACCCACCGACGCCGAGATCGAGGCCGAGGACGACGAGACCCGGTTTGCCAACGGCGGGCTGGCGATGCTGCTGTCGTCGCGCCGGGCCACGACGACCTTCCGCTCGATCGAGGACTTCGAGTGGGACGTGGCGCCGCTGCCGGTCTACGGCGAGCAGGTGGGGATCCTGCACAGCGACGCGTTCTGCGTCACCGCCGAGTCGCCCCGACAGGACGAGGCGTGGGGCTTCGTGGAGTTCGCGCTGAGCGAGGAGGGCCAGCGGGCATTGGTCGCGACCGGCCGTACCGTCCCCTCCAACATCGAGGTGTCGAGGTCGCAGGAGTTCCTCGACCCGGGGCTGCCGCCGAGCCGCTCGGACGTCTTCCTTGACGCGGTCGAGAACGTGCGGCCGACGCCGACCATCTCCACCTGGCCCGAGATCGAGGACGTGACCACTGCGATTCTGGAGGACGCGATGTATCGCGGGATCCCAGTGGACGAGGTGGTCCGCAGGCTGGACGACGAGACCCGGGAGCTGTTCGCTCGCGCCGCGGTGCCGTCAGAGGGGCCGTGAGCCTGCCCGGCAGCGGCCTCGCCCTCGAGGGGGTGCGCGCCGCGTACGGCGACCGCGAGGTGCTGCGCGGGATCGACCTGTCGGTGCCGCCGGGCGAGCTGCTCGTGGTGCTCGGACCGTCCGGTGCGGGCAAGTCGACCCTGCTGCGCGTCGTCGCCGGGCTCGAGCCGGCGACCGCCGGAACGGTACGCCTCGCCGGCCGAGACATCACCCAGCTGCGGCCGGGGCGGCGCAACGTGTCCATGGTGTTCCAGAGCTATGCCCTCTTCCCGCACCTGACCGTGCGGGCCAACATCGCCTTCGGGCTCGAGGTCCGTGACGTGGGGAAGGCGGAGGCCAGCACGCTCGCCGAGGATGCGGCGCGGGCGGCCGGGTGCGAGCAGCTGCTCGACCGTCGACCGGGCCAACTCTCCGGTGGTGAGCGTCAGCGGGTCGCGCTGGCCCGGGCGCTGGCCCGGCGGCCGGACGCGTACCTGTTCGACGAGCCGCTGTCCAACCTGGACGCCGAGCTGCGGGTGCACACCCGCGCCGAGCTCCGGGCGCTGCACGAGCGCGTCGGCGGCACGACGCTGCACGTCACCCACGACCAGACCGAGGCGATGGTGCTCGGCGACCGGATTGCGGTGCTCCGGGACGGGGTCGTCGAGCAGGTTGGTACGCCGGAAGGGATCTGGTCGAACCCGGCGACCCTTTTCGTCGCCCGCTTCGTCGGAACCCCAGCGATGAACATCCTCCCGGCGACCAGCGCCCCCGCCCCGGCCGATCTGCCGGAGCGAGCGGCCGACGAGCTTCAGATCGGCGTGCGGCCGGACGCGCTGGTCCTCGGCTCCCAAGGGGTTCCCGCGACGGTCGGTCGGGTGGAGGTCGTCGGGGCGGACGCCCACGTCCACCTCTCTCTTGCCGACGGGGGGCAGGTGGTCGCTCGGGTGCCGGTGGCCGCCCGGCCCAGACCGGGAGATCGGGTCCGGGTGACGGTCTCGCCGTCCGACGTCCACGTCTTCGACAAGCACACCGGCGCTCGGGTCCAGCGGTGAGGACCGACCGGCGGGACCTCAGTCAGACGGCGCTGATGCTCACGCCGTTCGTGGTCGGCCTGGTGGCGCTGGTGCTCGTACCGGCGGCTGTGTCGGTGGCGCTGTCGCTGACCGATTACGACCTGATTGGCTCGGTCGACTTCGTAGGTCTGGCCAACTTCGCCGAGCTGGCCGACGACGACATCTTCGGCACCGCGCTGATGAACACGCTGGTGTTCGCGGCGATCGCGACGCCGCTGCGGATCCTCGCTGCACTCGGCCTGGCGCTGCTCCTGCACCGTCGTGCAATCGGGGTCGGCGCGGCCCGTACCGCCGTCGTGCTGCCCACCGCGGTGCCCGAGATCGCGTACGGGCTGCTCTGGCTGTGGCTGTTCAACCCCATCTACGGCCCGGTCAACCAGCTGCTCACCGCCGGCGGCCAGGGCGGGTTGACCGTGTTGGGACGGACGCCGCCTGCGTGGCTGACCGACGCCAACTCCGCTCGGGCCGCGATCATCGTGATGAGCGTGTTCACTATCGGCGAGCTGTTCTTCGTGCTGCTCACCGCGCGGCAGGCGCTGCCGCAGGAGGCCTACGAGCTCGCCGCCGTCGAGGACGCGACCGGATGGGACGTGTTCCGCCGGGTGACCATGCCGCTGCTCATGCCGGTGCTCGCACTACTCTTGCTGCGCGACACCATCCTCAGCCTGCAGCTCAACTTTGTGCCAGCCCTCGTCGTCACCGACGGCGGGCCACCTCCGTACGCAACGACGTATCTGCCCCTGTTCGTCTACCGCACCGGCTTCGAGTACCTGCGCTACGGATACGCGGCGGCAGCGACGGTCGTCATGCTGGCCCTGACGGTCGCGATCGTGCTGGTGCAGTGGCGGATCATCCGCCGCTACCGCCGGGTCTGGGCAGTGTGATCGATGCCGCGACTTGTCAGCCGGATGAGTTGTCAGCCGGATGAGTTGTCAGCCGGATGGTCAGGCCGCACAACCCCTGACCTGCAACGACGTCAAGCCGAGGCTGACAAGTCCGCGGGCGCGTCAGCGTGCGGGCTTGTTGACGTGCTGTACGGCCCATGAGTTGCCGTCCGGGTCGGCGAAGAAGATGAAGGACCCGTAGTCGCTGCCCTCCGGATCGGGGCCGGGGACCATCGCGCCGTCCTCGAAGTGCTGGATGCCGCCGTTGTCCACCCCCGCCTGCTCGAGGTACGCGTTGGCCGCCTCAATGTCGTCGACGACCAAGTGCAGCCCCTTGGTGCTTCCGGGTTCGCCGGCGCGCCCACGTTGACCCCGAACGTGATCGAGCACGCTGATCCGGGTGGGGTGAACTGGACTACGCGGAACGCGTCGCCCGCGCTGTGGTCGACATCGAGCCGGAACCCGAGCCGCGTGTAGAACTCCTTTGCCCGGTCGACGTCGGTCACCGAGAGGACGACGACCTCGAGCTTCCAGTCCACGGTCCCCTCCTTCGGGTGCCAAGCGGGCCACGCGCCTCCACCGTGCGGGGATGGGTGTGTGCTCGCACGGCTGCTGCTCGCGGGTTCGTCACCATCGCCGGCATCGGTGCGGTCGCCGTCCCGGCGATGTCCGACGAAGGCGCCACCGGACCCCCAGGCGCTGTACTACCTGGCGTACGGCGACGGAACCCTGCACCGGGTCGTGTTAAAAACCAGACCCGGTAGGAGACGGTCAGCTACTGCGGCGGCGGGCGGTCGTCGTAGCGGTGCTGCTCAACGACGGTGTGGCGCCGGCTGCGCTGGGCGGTCTGGAACGCGCCTAGCAGGATCGACAGGATGCCCCCGAGGATGAGGATCCAGCCCAGCACGTACTCCTCGACGCCGGCGATGTCGAAGTCGAGCGCGAACGCGAAGATCGCGCCGACGACGATGAGGACAACTCCCAGTCCGATGGCCATGCCCCCAGTGTGACTCACCCGAGGTTCGACGGCAGTCCTCGACACGCCAGACAAAGT
>Ga0183260_10000208_pt1 | contig 46446 bp, 42 predicted proteins | sample AntDrymUQ4972206_2_FD_129768 | JGI IMG/M metagenome (GOLD analysis project Ga0183260, IMG submission 129768) | Polar desert sand microbial communities from Dry Valleys, Antarctica - metaG UQ497 (22.06) (version 2) (version 2) | ecosystem: Environmental > Terrestrial > Soil > Desert | place... | reverse complement strand
CTCAGCGCCACTCTCGCTGTCGGACGCCCTCGCTGTGCCATCGCCGCCTCCCATCGTCGCTTGTGACGACAGGATTCGCGAGCGATCACCGATATCCTACGAACTAACGACTCAGGACACTAGTCGGTAGCGGCGGGGCGTGACGCCGAAACGGGCGTTGAAGAGCCGGTAGAAGTGGCTGAGATTGCCGATTCCGCACTCCACGGCGATGCGGGCGATCGAAGGTCGGTCATTCTCAGCTCCCGAGCATCTCTGCCGCCTGTTCGCGGCGTCGGTTGGTCGATCGCCCATGGAGACGGTGCGCTTGATGCGGCTGGAGCGAGCGCTGGTTCTGCTCGCGCGCTCGAACCTCAGCGTCCAGGAGGTCGGGAGACTGTCCGGCTTCTCCAGTCCGAACCACTTCGCCCGCAGCTTTCGATCCGTCTACGGGAACCCTCCCCTCACCGTGCGCCGCGACCTCCTCGCCGGTCAGATCCCGCCGGCGAGCCCGCTCGCTCTACCGTTGAGTTTCGAACCAGCCCACAGGTGAGTTCGGAGATGACGCGGTGTCCACGGACGACGATCCACGCCGCGCCCAGCGCGCGCCGTTCGCCAGCACGCGCTTGATCTCGGGTTGATGGTAGACGGGAAACGTCTCGTGGCCCGGGCTGAAGTAGAAGACGCGCCCCTTGCCGCGGGTCCAGCAGCAGCCGCTCCGGAACACCTCGCCGCCCGCGAACGAGCTGATGAACACGAGCTCGTCCGGCGGAGGGATGTCGAAGTACTCGCCGTACATCTCATGCTCGGGAATGACGATCGCTGGCGGCAGCCCCTCGGCGATCGGATGCGACGGTGCGACCGTCCAGATGACCTCGCGCTCGGCGTCGTTGCGCCAGCGGAGGCTGCAGCGCGTCCCCATCAGGCGAAGAAAGGGCTTCGAGAGGTGGCTCGAGTGCAGGACGACGAGACCCATGCCGTCCAGCACCTGCTGCGCGACTCGGCCCGCGACGGCGTCGCTCACGTCTTCGTGCGCACGGTGGCCCCACCATGCGAGGACGTCCGTCTCTTCCAGCTCCGCGCTCGAGAGCCCGTGCTCGGGAGCAGCGAGGGTGGCGGTACGGACGAGGGCTGAGCTACCGAGCTCAGCTCGAAGGCCATCGGCGATCGCCTCGTGGATCCCGTCCGGGTAGATGCGCTTGGCCTCGGGTTTCTCTTGCTCGAGCCCTTCACCCCAGACGGTCAATTTGAGGGTCACGAAACGCTTGACGCGTCGCGGCTCTCGACCGGCGTCAGCAGCTCCTGGAACCGGCGACGCACGGTCGGAACATGCTCGAGCGGCATGTGCTCTGTGATCAGGTCGAGATCCGGCCGGCGGGCGCGCAGAAACTCGAGATAGTGCCGCTGGGAGAACGCGCCAGTGCCGAACTCCGGCGTTCCTGCCTGAGCGCCGTCCGGGGAGACGTCCTTGAGGTGGGCGAGCACGAACCGAGGCTCGAACTGATCGAGTAGCTCGCTCGTCGCGCGCTCCTGGACAGGCATGAGGCCCCTCGATAGATAGTTGTAGGGGTCGCATACGACCTGCAGATGCTGCGTCGGGAAGCGACCGAGCAAGCCGGTCAGCTGGCCCTGTGTCTTTAGAACGTTGCCGACATACGTCTCGACGGCGAGGATCACACCCTGTTCCTCCGCGACGGGCAGAAGCGTCTCGAGGGCGTCGTAGAGAAGCTTCCACACCTCCGCGCTCGAGTTCTTGGGCGTGTCGGTCCAGTCCCCGTGAGGGCTCATCGTCCCCGTCTCCGTGGCCACCACATGGGAGCCGAATGCCGGAGCGATCTCAAGGCATCGGCGAACGTGCTCGACATTCGCGCGCCGCACCGCCGGGTCGGGCGCGACCAGATTGCGGTAGCCGCCGAGCGCGGGGACGCCGATGCCTCGCTCTTCCAGACGTGCTCGTCCGGCTTTGGCCCGACTGACATCCCCTAGACAGCCGTCGAGGAGCGGCCCCATGAGCAGCACCGACTCGAGCCCGAGTCGATCGAACTCCGCCGTCAGCCGCTCCCACTCACCTTCGCCGAATTCGGTCGAGAACGCGCCGAAGCGCGGCCAGTGAGGCGCCCCATCGAGCCCGAGGAACGCCGAGCGCGTGAAGCTCAGATCACGCGATACGAGCGGCGGGGGCGCAGGCGGTGTCTCGAGAGTGAGCCAGCCGTCGTATCCGATCTCGGAGAGAGCGAGCGCGCTCTCGGCGAAGTCGACTCGACCGGTGCCCGGCCGGCAGTCACCCGTCCGAAAGCGCGTGTCCTTGACGTGGACGCGCGTGATGAGCTCGCCCAGCGCGCGAATCTCGGTCGGTCCGTCGAGACCCTTGTGCGCGAGCGGGTTCGCGAGGTCGAAGTAGCAGCCGAAGGCGTCGGAGTCGACGCGGGATGCGAGCGATGCAATGCGTTCGGCGGCCAGCGATCCTTCGAAGCACAGGTTCACTCCCTGCTCGGCAGCCTCCGGGCAGAGCGCCTGGAACGCAGCCACGGCGCGATCGTCGTCGGCGTCGCTCACAAGCTCCGCCCGCATGAAGAACGGGACGAGGATGACCTCCGCTCCGAGCTCTCGCGCCCATGCAATCGCGTGTCGGACATCGGCATGCGCGCGGCTCGACGCCTCGGAGCTCGCATCGGCGATCCCACCCACCTCGTTGTGCTCGCCCAGCACGAGCGCGGGAATCGCGAGCCCTGCAGTCTGCTTAGCGCGGCGCAGCCGTTCGAGTCGTCCGCCCGATGAGGAGCCAGCGAGGTCGTCCCTGCTCACGACGACCTCGACCCCCGCGAAGCCGGCACGCTTTGCGCGGGCGAACACTTCGTCGTCGTCGCGACCCCCGATCACCACGTCCATCACCGCCGCCCTCACGAGCCGGCTCTGGAACGCGCCTGCTCCCGCTCGAGCGCGACGGGGCGACCGTCGTCCTCTGCCGACCGGCAGGCGGCGAGGGTCAGCTCGAGCGAGAGCAGGTTGTGGCGAGCCGAGTTGTACGGCTCACGCTTCTCCGCGATCGCCGACACGAGCTCGGCCATCGTTCCCGCAAACCCGTTGGTGTGCCAGGAGCCGTCAAGCTGCAAGCGCGTGGTCCTGCCGTCGCGCTCGAGCTCGAGCAACTCCTCTCCGGGAGTGGGCCCCGAGCCGAGAACGGCTCCGCTGATCGTCCCCTCGGAGCCGTGGATCCAGAACATCTTGCGCGGTCTCGACGTTTCCGCGCAGCCGACGCCCCGGATCAGTGCGCTCGAACCGTCCTCGTAGTCGATCGTCGCCCAAGCGCCCCACGGCGCGTTGCTCTCGGGCGGCTGGTTCGGCGTTCGATACTCGCGTGCCCGGACCGCAGTGACCGTCTTTCCTTCGAGCCAGCAGCGGGTGATGTCGAACCAGTGGACCGAGTAGTCGTAGAGCACGAGATGCTCGATCTCGTCGAAGACCGTGCCCATCGTGAAGCTGTAGTTGTGATGGTAGAGATGGGTGACGGCGACGACGTCGCCGATGGCACCCTGCTCGATGAGCAGCATCGCCGCTCGCCACGCGGGCGCCCAGCGGCCGTTCTGGTTTACCGCGATCAAGAGTCCTAGGCGCTCCCCTTCCTCGACCAGCTCACGAGCCGTGTGCAGATCCTGGGCGAAGGGCTTCTGCGCGAGCACATGCTTGCCCGCTGCCAACGCCTGCCGGACGAGCGCCGGTCGAACGTCGGGGTGCGTCGCGACGTCCACGACTTCGATCTCCGAGTGGCTTAGGAGCTCTTCGAGGTCTCCGAAGATCCTCTCGACGCCAAACTGCTCACACACCCCATCTGTCGCCTCCGCCCGCACGTCGTAGACGCCAACCACGCGCTGCCCGTACCGCCTGTAGCCGGGGAGATGGGCGGTCCTGACGACTTCGCCGCACCCGACGACGCCGATGCCCGGCCGATAGCCGTCCGGGAACGAAGGGCGGTAGTCGAGCTCAGTCTCGAGTCTGCTGTGAACCGGAGCTCCTCATGACGCCGACCATCATTTGTCATTCATCTATAGCAAAGCTTCAACCGCTTCGTGCGCCTCGGGCTCTCAGCGTGCGCTGCCGGATGATTGAGTGCGAGCTCGTCCCCGAAAGGCGCCGGGTGGAACTCCGCAAAGTCTCCGAAAAGCCTTCGAAAAGTGGTGAACGTCGGCGAAGCCGCAGCTGCCCGCGATCTCCTTGAAGGCCAGATCCGTGCGTATGAGGAGATCCTGGGCGTGCTGGACGCGGAGATGAAGGAGATATCGGTGCGGCGGCATTCCGAAGCGTTGGCGGAAGACGCTGGCGAATCGCTGCTGAGAAAGCCGCGCTCGCGCGGCCATCTCGGCCACGGTGATCGGCTCGGCGATGTGCGCGGACAAGTAGTCCGTGACCCATTCCAGGGAGTGCGAATGCCTGCCCGTCGGCGCGTCGTCGCCGTGGAGCTCCTGGAGGAGACTCAGGTGATCCGTTGCCAAGTGTTGCGCCTCGAGGTCTCCGAGGAACGTTCGCTGCTGCCAGATACCGATCATCTTGAGCATGGCGTCGCGCAGAACGGTCGGTTGCGACGGTTGGAGCTTCACCGGGAGATCGACCCCGAGAACCTCACGAAAACGAGGTTGCGCGAGCTGCCGATGCTCTGAGAGGTCGGTGTCGCCTGGTCGCGTCACGAATGTCTCATGGCGGGAAGGGCTGTAGAAGATGTCGAGGTGGGCGAACGGCGTGACCGTGTTCGTCACGCCCTCCAGGGTGTGCAGAGCAAGAGGCGGCACGACGCCGAAGTCGCCCTGCACGAGATCGTGGCGGTGTCCGTCCACGTGGATGACCAGGTGTCCCTCATGCACGTACACGAGCAGGTAGTCGAGCAGGCGCCGCTCCGGCGAGCGCCACGGCTTGCGAACGGCGTAGTCCGCCACACGAATGTACGGAAGGACCGGATTGGCCACAAGCCTCGGTGTTCGATCCGACTGTCGCGTCGTCGCAAAATCGCTGATCTCGAGCGTCACTCGCGGAGGAGGCTAGATGTTGCCTAGCCGCCTGGCCAACAAAATGCGCGTGAGCGCGAGCGTTCTTGACCCAAATTCGATAGTCGGTGACATCGCCCGCCCGCCGGGTCTGTGGTGTCCTTCTCAGATGTGAGCACCGGCAGCGCGGATAGAGCCGTTCCCCCGCTCGCAGGCCTCTGCACCTATGCCGAGGCCTGCCGCGCCGGCATTCCCGTGGACGAGAACGTGGCGTTGCTTCGACGCTACAACTATGTGGAGCGACACCTCGTCGAGATAGCCGCGGCACACCTGCCGCGAACTCCCGAGTGGGAGGTGAAGTGCGCGCTCAGCCTGCACCTGTGGCTGGACGCGGAGCATGGGTCGGCGCTACGCAAGCGCGTGGCCGAGATGCGAGAGCCCGCGCCCAGCCTCGACGACGTCCCCGACGAGGCGCTGCACGCTCTGCTCGAGGAGGCGATTCGCGCAGACACGACCATCGAGTTGCTGACGGGCGTCTACCGCGTGGTCAGGCCGGAGCTTGCGCGCTGCCTTCAGCTCCACCTCGAGACGACGAATCCCTTGATCGACCATCCGACCTGCCGGATTCTGAGGCTCGCTTGGCAGGAGGAGCTCGACCTGATCGCGTGGGGAGATGCTGCCCTCGCCGCGCTCACCGCCGAGGAACCCGCGGCCCTCGCGGCGCAGGAGTGGGAGGCGCACCTCCGCGAGCTCCTCCGGCGGGCCGGAGGAATCGCAGGCGATCTACCGGTCTCGAACGCCTCGCCTCCCCCGAGTCGGTGGGATGGCGGTCTATATGAGATGGATGCGGTCCCGCGGCGAGATGCTCGGTTCGTCGACGTCTTCAACACGACGGCAGAGCTCACCAACTACTTCAGAGACGACTCGCGCCCGGGCGACGAACGGGTCTACGCGCTCATCTACAACCGGCTCGTAGAGATGGGAGTGCCCGAATGGATTGCCCCGATCATCTTCAAGACGCGGGGCAAGCCATGGAGCTACTACGTCGACCTCGGCCGCCAGCTCTGGGACGAGGCGCGCCACGCGATGATGGGAGAGGTAGGGCTGCATTACTCGGCATCCCGTTCCACCGCTACCCCGTCAACATCGAGTCGTCGTTCACCCTCAACACGCAGTTCACTCCCCTCGACGCGCACGCGCTCTTGTGGTGGATCGAGCAAGGGCTGATGCCGCGGAAGATCGGCAAGCCGCTCGAATGCCAGATCGCTCGCGACCACGGCGACGTCCTCTTCACCACCTTCCAGGACTACGACTGGGCGGACGAGGTCCTGCATGCGCGAATCGGCCGCGACTGGCTGATTCCCGAGTTCGGCAGCAGAGCGGCATTGGCCGCAGCGGCGCAGGAAGCCTGGCCGAGGTGGAAGCAAGCCCGCGCCGACGCGGCGTCACGTTCCAAGCAGGAGCCCTGGTGGCCGGAGTTCCTGGCCCAAGCGCGCGGCTCCGTGACCCAAAAACGAAGCGACGTGAGCTCGACTCCTGCCTCTCACTGACGCTGGACGAGCTGCGTCGTGCGTACGTATCTTGTTGCGAGCTCCGGGTCTGCCGCCTGCATTCGCCGCGGCGGCAGTCCCTTGACGAGCGCCTCGAGATCGTCGACGACTCGCTCGCCGATCTCCCAGAGAGCCTCCTGCACGAGCCCTGCTCGATGCGGCGACAGCACTACTCCCGGCGCTGTCCGGATCGGATGCGCCGGGTCGAGCGGCTCTGACGGGAAGACGTCGATCGCCGCGCGAAAGCGGCCGGCGAGGATGAGCTCGGTCAGCGCCTCGAAGTCGACCACATGAGCCCGGCTCACGAGGACGAGCACCGCATCGGGCTGCACGAGCTCGAGCAGATCGCGTGAGAGAAGCGCCCGGTTCTCGCTTGTCGGCGTCGCGAGCACGAAGATGACGCGCGAGGTCTCGAGCAATCGCTCTAGGCTCGCCGGCTCGACCCGCTCGTCTTTCAGGTAGGCGTCGGTCAGCCACGGGTCGTAGGCGCAAAGCTCGCAGCCGAACGGCTCGATCAGCGCACGCAAGCGCCGGCCGATGTTCCCGAAGCCGACGAAGCCGACACGCTTACCGGAGAGAGGAAAGGTTCCCAGTGTGCCCGCGCTGCTCAGCCAGCTCTCCTGCCCCGCCCGCACCGCTCGATCCTCGGCGACGAGGTCGCGGCTGGACGCGAGCGCGAGCGCAAGCGCCATCTCCGCGACGGCCTCGGCGAAAGCCGGCGCCGCTGAGAGCACCCGAATTCCGCGCTCGAAGCAGCGAGCGTAGTCGAGCTCGGGCGGCCATCCTCCCGAGACAGTCAGGATCGCCCGCAGGTTCGGGGCATCGTCCAAGACGGCGCCGTACCTCCAGCCCGCTGAAATGACGGCGAATGCCTCGGGCAGCGAAGCCATGAACTTTTCGAGCGGCATGGGGTCGTCGCGCCCCCACACGACCTCGACGAGATCCCTCAGCCGCCTCGCCTCGGCGGCCGAGAAGATGTCGTCCATCGAACGGAAGGACGGGTCGACGATGACCCTGGGAAGATCAGACACGTCGTTCGCTCCTCCGGATTCCCTCTCTGCTCTCGACCAGATTTGCTATCGGACTACAACAAATCAGAGGAGCTACCCGAAGTCAATCCGCTCCAGAGCGGCCAGCGGTCACTACGAGATTACGACGGCCGTCTCTGTGGCGAGTTGCTCCGCGCCCGTGTGGATCGCCGTCCCCGTGTCGCGGTCCATCCAGCGGATACGCGCAGGCTCGAGTCGCAGCCACACGTCGCTGTCGGCCAACGGAAAGAGGTTCGCGCTTATGGAAACCTTCAACATGTCCGCGCCGCAGCGCACCGTCAGAAGGTTGTGCGAGCCGAGGGGCTCGAGCACGATCACCTTCGCACGAACCAGTCCCTCTGCAGTCGCGGTTTCTACTCCGATCGCCTCCGCGCGGATGCCGAGCAGGAGATTGTGCCCCGCGAGCGCAGCCACATCACCCGGGAACTCGAACGAGCCCCCGCTGACCTCGATGATCGAGGCGGCGCCTGAGCCCGATACCTTCGCTTCGAGGAAGTTCATCGGCGGCGTGCCGATGAAGCCACCGACGAACGTGTCCGCCGGATTGTCGTAGACCTCGAGCGGATTGCCGAGCTGGACGATGCGGCCCTTGTTCATGACCGCGATCCGGTCGCCCATGCTGAGGGCTTCGATCTGGTCGTGGGTGACGTAGATCGTCGTCGCGTCCAGGCTCTGGAGCAGCGTCTTCAGCTCCGCTCGCATCTCCAGGCGGAGCAGAGCGTCGAGGTTGGAGAGCGGCTCGTCCATCAGCAGCACCTCCGCCTTCGTCGCCATGGCGCGGGCGACTGCCACCCGCTGCCTCTGTCCCCCGGACAGCTGCGACGAGTAACGGTCGAGGAGCTCTTCGATGTGCAAGAGCTCGGCGGCTGAGCGCACGCGCTCCTCGATGACGGGCTTCTTCTCCTTCTGCATACGCAGCCCGAAGGCGATGTTGTCGTACACCTTCATGTGCGGAAAGACCGCGTAGCTCTGGAACACCATTGCTATGCGTCGCCGCCTTGGTGGAAGATCCGTGGCATCTCGATCGCCGATGTAGACGCGCCCGTCGTCGACCCGCTCGAGTCCCGCCAAGCAGCGCAGCAGCGTCGTCTTTCCACACCCCGACGGACCGAGCAGCACCATGAACTCCCCGTCCTTCACCTCGAGGTCGACGCCGTCCACCGCGGCAAAGCTGCCGAAGGTCTTGTGCACACCCTCGAAACGGATGTCAGCCATTCTCTTGCGCCCCTCTCGAGCCAGCCCGGTTCAATCCGGGGCGATGGACATATGTCATCGAGCGACCCGCCCCCACGTCGTGAGCAGGTACTTGCGGATGAAGAAGATGACGACCAATGCGGGCGCCAGCAGGAAGAAGCCACCCGCGAGGCGGTGTGGGAGCGGAGAGGCATCCAACGCGGCCAGCAGTTGCGCCGGCAACGTGCGGTTTCTGAAGGTCAAGATTGCGGCGGCGAACACTTCGTTCCAGGACGTGACGAAGATGAAGATCGCCGACGCGGCGACGCCCGGTAAGGCGAGCGGGAGGGCGACCCGGCGGAACGCCGAGAATCGGTTGCAACCCAGCGTCATCGCAGCTTCCTCCAACTCGTACGAGATTCCGGCGAAGACGCTCGCCGTCACCAGCACGGTGAGAGGGAGCGTGAACGCGATGTGTGCCATCGCGACGCCGTAGACGGTGTCGTCGATCCCCACGCGGAGGTACGTGACCGCGAGCGGAACCGCGATGATGATGAGTGGGAACGCGCGGGTGCTCACGAGCGCCAGCTGAAAGGGATCGGCCCCGCGGAACGAGAATCGGGCGAGCGCGTAGCCTGCGGGCGTTCCGATAGCCAGGCAGACCACGATGGTGATCGCGGCGACGATAGCGCTCCGTCGAAGCGAGTCGACGATGCCGTCGGAATGGAGGAAGAGGCTCATCGTGTCGGTCGAGACGTCTCGCGGGACGAGCTGGCGTGGATACTCGTAGATGGCGTCGAAGGTCGAGAAGGCCGAGATGGTGATCAGGTAGATCGGCGCGAGAATGAAGGCCGAAACCGCCAGCGCCGCGACGTAGGCGAGCGCGCGGCCGATCCGGATTTGTTGGAGAGCCATCAGCGAAGCCTTCGTTCCCGGGGCGTGCGCAATACGACCAGCACGACCGCTGCGGCGGCGAGGGAGAGGCCGAGGATGACGACGGAGTACGCCGCCGCCACATGCTCGTTCTGGTTCGTCGCCTGCCACTTGTAGGCCTCGGCCGCGAGCACCGTGGCTCCCGACCCGGTCAGGGCAATCACGACGGCGAACACCTCGAAGGCGAAGATCAGGCGAAGGAGGATCGCAACCTGGATCGAAGGCTTGAGCATGGGCATGATCACGTGCCGCACGCGCTGGAGGAATCCGGCGCCGAATACCTCGGCGGCCTCGACGTAGTCCCTTGGGATGGCCTGCAGCCCGGCGAAGAGAATGACCATCATGAACGTCGTTGAGCGCCAGATCTCCGCCGTCGCCACGGCCATGACTTGCTGCGTCCTCGAGGTCGGGTCGAGGAAGATGTGAGGCTGGTCGATGACCCCGACGCCTTCGAGAATGGTGTTGAGGTAGCCGCGCTCGGTGAAGATCGCCGACCACGCGATGCCTGCCGCGAGGTCCGAGATCGCGAGCGGGAGCAGGAAGATGTAGAGGAAGATGCCTGCGCCTCGGAGCTTCGCGTTCAACAGGAGCGCCATGCCGAACGCCAGGACGAACTGGATCGGCACGATCACGAGAATCAGGAGGAAGGTGAAGCTCATCGCCTCGCCGAACGCGGCGTCGTCGACCATCGTCCGAAAGGCGCTGAAGCTCCAGCCTCCGGTCTCGTCTCTCAGAGCGAGCCCGAAGCTCTGGATCATCGGCCACACGAAGAAGAGACCGAGGTAGACGACGGTGGGGAGGATCAGCCAGTAGGGCAAAACCTCCCACCGTCGCTTTCGGCGCGTGACCGGCGCGGTCTCTTCGGCTATCGACGTCACGCGACCTGGAATCGATGCTTTGTCGCTGCTACTTCACTCGGCAGGGATTTTTTCCACTCGGCGGGTCGGGCGCCCAGCACGGCGCTCCGGTCTTCTCGAAGATCGCTTGCAACAGGTCGCCCTGCTCCTTGAGAACGGTCTGGATGTTCTCGTTGTTGCGGACGATCCGCCTGAACGTGTCCTGGTAGACCTTGTTGAAGTTTGCGCCCTCGGCAGCGAGCCCGATCGGGAGCAGAGCCTGGACGGCGTCCTTCGCCTTCTGCTGCTTCCGCACAGCGGCCGCTTCGGCGAGCAGCCCTGGCGAAAGTCTTTTCGACAGCTGGCCACGAACGACCGGAAAGAATCCGAGAAGCGAGAGCACCTGTGCCTGGGAGCTCAGCGTGGTCAAATGCTTGATCAGCGCGTTCGCGCCCGACGGGTTCGGAGCGTTCTTGGGGACACCGAGCCCGACGATGACCGGCATGTATGCCCGCGCCTTCGGGCCCTTCGGAACCGGGAAAGCGACCAGGTCGTCCGGGCGCTGATCGAGCGCCGTCTTCAAGCGCGCGACATGGTCCCAGGCGAGCAGCACCTCCCCGCTCAAAAGCGGCTCCTGCATGAACGCGTACGTGACCGATTGCGGATGGGTGAATTGCCAAAGCTGACGCATGTACGTCCAAGCCTGCACGGCCTCCTTCGAGCGGAACCCCGTGACGAATCCGCCAGTAAACGAAGGGATGAGGAAGCCCTGGGTGAAACGGTGGAGCAGACCGGTGTCGCTGCCGGGCAGCCCGAACCTGCTCTGTCCCGTGCCCTTGCGGATGGCCTTGGCCCACGCGAACACCTGCCCGTATGTGAGCGCATCGATGTTGGCTCCCTTGGGCATGTACTTGAGCACGTCCTTGTTAGCCACCATCACGTACGTCGCCTGCGAGTGGGGGACGTAGAACTGGGTTTTGGTGCCCAGCTTTCCGATCTTGACCAGGGGCGCGGGCAAGGTCGTGATCTGCTTGGTTACGGTGTCCAGACCACGCAGGAGACCCTCGTTCTGGAACGTGACGAAGTCGCCGTGCAGACCGATGAGAAGGTCGATGTTGCCCTTCCCGGCCTTCGCCTCCGCCCGGACACGGTCGACGAAGACATTCGTGCCGAGCGGTGCGAATACGGCGTCGACGTCACCCTTAAAGCCTTTGAGAATGGTCTTGCGGATCGCCTCTTGCTCGGCGATCGTGCCGAACTGGCCGAAGAAGGCCGTGACCTTTCCGGCATTCTGGGCGGGGCCGGCGGTTGCGCGGCTCGCTCCGGCCAGACCGCCCAGCGCAAGCACGGCCCCGACGCCGCCGGCCTTTACGAGCGCGGAACGCCTATCGAATGACTCGTCCCAGGGGGACAAGTTGTGGTCGTGGTCGTTGCCGGTGCTCATGCGATCCTCCTGTGCCGGTAGGGAGCGTGCCACACCGATTCGACCAGCTGCACACTCATGACCTGAGCTCTCCAACCCACCTTCGGCGGAGACTTCTCCCCCATGCTCCTCCGATCCGGAAGCCAACATTGCTTCACCACTTCGCGATCCTTATTTGCCATGCGGATGTAACAAAAAATACAGTCGAAGTCAATGCTCGGCCCTCGGGCGTCACAGCGCTTTTGACTCCAGCCCGTCTTCGTGCAGCACGTCGAGGACAAGCGCCGCGGTCCATGCGAACTGCTCTCCGCCCTGACCCCGGCCGGTCTCGGGGCTGTAGTGCTCCCAGAAGCCGGCGCTCCGCGCCAGCTCGACGATCGCGCGGCGAACCTCCGCCGCGAGGGTCGGGTACCCATAGCGATCGAGACCGCGCTGCAGGACCCAGTTGAGGATCGGCCAGACGGGGCCCCGCCAGTACCGTGCCGGCTGGAAACCCGGATCGCTCGGAGCCAGGCTCGTTACGGCCCACCACCCGGCATCGCCGACGGCGACCCGCGACTCCGCCAGCAGCTCGACCATCCGTTTACCTCGCTCGCGAGTCGGTACCCCCGCGTAGAGCGGCGCGAGGCCGGCGGCCGTTCGAGCTTCAACACGCTCTCCGGCTTTGACGTCGTAGTCGGTGTACACGGCGTGCTCGTCGTCCCAGAGCGTCTCTTCGAGAGCAGCCGCGGTGCTCTCCGCCCAAGTCTCGAACGGCTCCGGGTCGGCGCCGACGATGCGCGCGATCTCGGCCAGGTCCCGGTTCGACTGGACGAGGAGCGAGTTGAAGAGAACCGGCTGGAGCGCGAACGGCGTCACGCGTTTGATTCGTGAGGAGTCGTAGGCGAGCTCGCCAAACACGCTCACCAGGTAGACGTAGCGGTCGTACTCCCCGTCGGAAGGACGCTCGGTCGCCTCGGCAACGTCGACGTCCACCCGCTCGTACTCCGGCAACAGGGTGGGATCGAACGACATCCGTTTGAGCGCGACGTCCCAGAGCGGAGAGTTGTCCATGCCCGACTCCCACGGATGCCAGATCTCGACGAGACCGCCCTCGGTCCGTGCGCGCTCCCGGTACAGGTACCCGTGCCAGGCGCCGAGCTTCGGCAGGAGCTCCTCGAGGAAGACGGCTGCCCGTGCTCGGTCGTTCGCCAGGCGATACACCTGCAAGGCCGCCGTCGCGTGGATCGGGGGTTGGACGATGCCCGAGGTCCTCGGCGACGTCGGCGCGTCGGGTGAGCGTTCCGTCTGCCAGAACTCGGGGCCGGGGAAGTACCGAGCCCCGTCCGTGAACACGATGTGCGGAAGGAGACCGTCGCGCCACTGTCCGGAGAAGAGCGAGCGAAGCTCGGTCTCCGCCCGCTCCTGATTCCAGGACGCATAGCCCATCGCGATGCAGGCCGCGTCCCAGCTCCATTGATGCGGATAGAGACGACGGTTGGGAGACGTCGCGTGACCCAGCCAGTTCGCCTCCAGCACCGCTTTCGCCTCGCCGATCAGCTCCGCGTCGTCAGCCGGCTCGGCTGTCTGTTCAATCTCGAGCAAGCGGTCGGTCACACTCGTCCCTTCGTATCGACCCGTATTGCAATCGTCAGATAACAAAATGCTCGCCTCGAAGTCAATACGCCGAGGGCAACCGCCTGTACGGCGAACCGACGCCGCGTTCAGTGAGTTCAAGGCGGACGTGCAGAGGGCGAAGCATCCGGTCGGGATACGACCGCGAATACGATGGGTTCGCGCGCACGCTCGAGGAGCATGTTGTCGCGGCGGAAACCCCGATGCGGACGAGTAGAGTGCGGATTCTCTCGAACCCGATCGAGGACGCGATGGCGATCGATCCGCAGCAGCCGATTCCGCTCTATTTCCAGCTGAAGACCCTTCTTCTGGAGGAAATCCTGAGCGGGCATTACGGCGGCCCCGACCACCGGCTTCCGACCGAGCACGAGCTCTGCGACCGTTACAAGCTCAGCCGGACGCCGGTCAGCCGTGCGCTCTCCGAGCTCGCGGACGAGGGCGTGATCCTCCGGCACCGTCGTCGCGGATCGTTCGTCAACCCGCACTGGCTCAGTCGCAAGCCTGACCATCCCGAGGTCCGCGTCATCGTGCCGACCGAGGGCCCGTGGGCGCGGATGGTCCGGGATGCCGCCGGCGCACGAGACCAGATCAGCATCGTCAAGGTCCCGCGTCAGTCTCTCCACCAGACCCTCACGCATGCGGTCGCCGAAGGGCAGGCGCCCGATCTGGCGGTCATCGACTCGGTCTGGGCTCCAGAGTTCGCGGCTGCTGGCTTCATCCACGCCCTGGAGGAGTTGAACGAAGTCTGGGTCCGGCAGGAGCACGAGGTCGACTTCCTGGAGCCGCTCGTGCGGGCGAACCGGTACGAGGGGAAGACCTTCGGCGTCTCGCCCTTTGCCGACGCGAGCGGACTCTGGTACAGCAGGCGCAAGCTCGAGTCGCTCGGCCTCGCGCCCCCCGCGACCTGGGCCGAGCTTCGGATCGCGGGTCACGCGCTTGCCGCGGACGGCGTTCGCACTCCCATGGTCATGCCGGGCGGAGGCATGGCTGGAGAGACAACGACGTACTGCCTGATCGCCGTCCTGGCTTCGAACGGAGCTCACGTGCTCAAGCCCGAGGGAGTGGGTCTCAGCTCCCGCGAAACGGCGCAGGCGCTTCGCTTCCTCCGCAGGCTGGTCGAAGAGCGCATCGTCCCCTCAGAGGTGGTCGGGTACGACTGGACTCAGCCGGTTCGACTCCTCGTCGAGGGACGTGCAGCCCTCAGCCTCGGTGGCATCTACGAGGCTCAGACGCTTGCCGAAGCGCTGGGAGTCCATCACCACGATGTCTGGGATCATTTTTGCTTCACGCGTGTGCCCGCCGGCCCCAAGGGAACGCCGGCAAGCGTGGCCGGGGGGATGATGTTCACCATCTTCCGCCAGGCGGCGCAACCCAGGTTGGCGATGCAGCTTCTCCAGCGCGCCGTCGAGCCGGACGCGCTCGCCCGGGTCGCACGCTCCACTGGGCGGATACCTTCCCGACGCTCGGCGATCGAGCTCGTTGCCTCGGATCTTCCCTTCCTCTCGGAGATCGCCGAGATCATCGAGCTGGCCGTGGCAAGGCCCTGGATGCCCTCGTACCCGCGGGTTTCCGTGCAGCTGCAGACGATGCTCGAGGCGGTTCTCACCGGTCGGCTCAGTCCAGCCGCGTCCGCACAGCGGACCGCGGAGATGATCGGGGCGATCACCGGTCTTCCACTCGTACACGAGCTTGAAGGCGCGGCCGCCGCTGCCGCAGCTTGACCACGTGGAACCTCGCCAACTCCTGATCGCCGGAGCCCGCGCGCTCCTTACGGCCAACGACATGGGGCCGTTCGTCCGGCCGGGGAAAGAGCTTTACCCGCACCAGTGGAACTGGGACTCGGCCTTCGTCGCCCTCGGGCTGGCACACGTCGATCCCGAACGCGGGCGAGCGGAAGTGCGATCGCTCCTCAGTGGGCAGTGGAGCGACGGGATGGTCCCGCACATCGTGTTCCATTTCCCTGCGCCCGACTATTCCCCGGGATCGGAGTTGTGGGACTCTCGAGCGTGCGAGCAGGCGCCCGCTGTCCCCACGAGCGGCCTCACGCAGCCGCCGGTCCTCGCCACCGCAGTCCGTGTGCTGCATGAGGCGTCGCCCGAGCTGTCGTTCCTGGAGGAGGTCGTTCCTCGGCTCGAGCTGTGGCACGAGTGGCTGCACCGTGAGCGGGCCGTCGACTCGGGTCTCGTCGCCATCGTCCATCCCTGGGAGGCGGCGGACAACTCGCCGCGGTTCGATCGGGCGCTGGCGCGGCTGGAGGTCGAAGGCGAGCTCGAGATCAGGCGGACCGACAGCCACGAGATCGACGCCGCAGAGCGGCCGACCGACCACGACTATGTGCGCTACCTGTACCTCGTCCGCCGGCTTCGAACGCAGGGCTACCGACCCACCCTCGAGAACTGGCCGTTCGTCTTTGTCGATCTCACCTTGAACTCGATCCTGGCGGCGGCCGAGGACGACCTCGCCTGGCTCTGGGGTGAGCTCGGCGGGGACGGTGCGCGGGCGAGCGTTGCCGCCGGACGCCTCCGCGAGGCGCTCGCTGACCGCTGGGACGAATCCAGCGCGGTCTATGTCGAGGACGACGATGACTCGATGACGGGTGACGAGACGATCGACGCGATGTTCCCGCTCTATGCCGGCGTTCCGCAGCCGGAGCAGGCGCGTCGTCTCTTCGACGAGGCCCTCTGGTCGCCGACCCGGTTCGGTCCCTCGCCCGAGGCGCCGTGGCCGGTAACCTCAGCGTCGAAGTCGAGCCCCGCGTACGACCCGCGACGCTATTGGCGCGGCCCGGTCTGGGTAAACATCAACTGGTTCTTCATCCAGGGCCTCGAACGATACGGGCTCCAGGCCGAGGCAGACGAGCTACGGCGGATGACGCTCGAGCTCGTCAGCCGGTCCGGGTTCGTCGAGTACTACGATCCGAGGACCGGCGAGGCCCTCGGCGTGAGTGACTTCTCCTGGAGCGCGGCGCTGACGCTCGACCTCCTGCTGCGTAGGTGAGCAACGCTCGTCTACGGCTCGCGTTTGTGGGGGAAACCATGTTTCTCCCACAAGCCCCCTTCTTCTCGAAAGCGTGGGGAAGGTCCCGGTTGCCCACGCCCCACCCCGCTCAGGGACCAAAGATCGGCCCATGAGCTACGACCCGAATCCTCGCTACCCACTCACGGGAGGCGAGGTCGAGCGCGGTTTCGGCGCGTTGGCCGGCTCGCTCGCCGAGACGCGCCCTCGAACGCTCGCGATCGACGGGCCCGCAGCGCTCCCATGGAGTGGCTTCCTCACCCGCCTCGGCGAAGCGCTCGCCGGACGGGACCTCACCGCCGAGCTCGTCGATGCTCGCCACGCTCTATCTCCCTGGAAGGAGATCCAGCAACGCACGGACGCGAGCTTGCTCCCAGGCGACCGTGTATTCGGCCGCATCTTCGAAGGATCGCTGGCCGACCTCTTCGACGAGCTATCAGACGCAACGGGAACTGGCGCAAACATTGTCGTCATCTTCGGCCCGGGCAGCGCCCTCTTCGAGCACGACCTGCTCTGGTACGCCGATCTTCCGAAACGAGACAGCCTTGCGGCCGTCCGACAAGGCGAGGCCGGCAATCTCGGGCAGCCGGTCGGCGAGGCCGGATCCGAGCAGCGTCTCCTCTTCGTCGACTGGCCCGTGCTCGAGCGGCACAAGCAGGAGCTCCTTTCCCGACTCGACCTCTACATCGATCTGGGCGAGCCCGAGACGCCTCGCTCGCTCGACGGGGAGACGCTTCGACGCTCCCTGCACAAGCTCGCCGGGAGGCCCTTCCGCATCCGTCCGACCTTCTTCCCGGGGCCGTGGGGTGGTCAGTGGCTCCGCGATGTCCTCGGGATCTCGACCGCTGCCCCGAACCTCGCCTGGTCGTACGAGCTGATCACCCCCGAGAGCGGGATCCTCTTCGGCCGAGACGATCCTGTCGAGGTCGGATTCGAGCTCCTCATGGCGGCGGAAGGCGAGCGTGTTCTCGGAGCCGAGCTTGCTGCCCGCTTCGGGGTCTCGTTCCCGATCCGGTTCGACTATCTGGACACGTTCGGGGGAGGCCATCTCTCGATTCAGTGCCACCCCACCGAGCAGTACATGCGCGAGAAGTTTGGACTTCCGTACACGCAGCACGAGACGTACTACGTCGTGGATACCAAGCCAGGGGCCGAGGTCTTCCTCGGGCTGCGGGAGGACGCCGACCTCGAAGCCTTTCGAGTCGAGGCGACGCGCGCGGAGAATTCGGGACTCGAGCTGGACCCGAAGCGCTATCTCCAGACGCATCCGGCCGTTCGACATCGCCTGTACCTGATCCCTGCAGGCACCGCGCACGCGAGCGGCGCTGACAATCTCGTGCTCGAGATCAGCGCCACCCCGTACCTGTACACGTTGCGCTTCTACGACTGGCTGCGCCGGGACTTGGAAGGCGAGCTGCGGCCGGTGCATCTCGCCCATGCATTCTCGAACCTCGACTCGTCGCGCTCGGGCGACTCCGTTCGCCGTGATCTCATTCCGGAACCGAAGCCGATACGCCAGGGAGCGGACTGGGTCGAGCTCGAGCTCGGCAGGCTTCCCGATCTCTTCTTCGCCGTCCACCGGCTCGACTTCGAAGAGGCGATCGAGGACGACACGGCAGGGCGGTTTCACGTTCTCAACCTCGTCGCCGGTGAGCGGATCGAGATCGAGTCCGGCGCAGGCGAGGTGCACGGGCTCGCCTACGCGGAGACGATCGTTGTCCCGGCGTCGGTTGGTCCGTATCGGCTTCGGCGTGTCCGCGGAGGCGCCTGTAAGGTCGTCAAGGCTTTCGTCCCGTGACGAGCGGCACTGTCGTGGGCGCCCTCGACATCGGTGGCACGCACGTCTCCGGCGGCCGGGTGAACGTCGCCGCCGGTTCGCTCGAAGCTCGAAGCCGGGCATCCGAGCCGCTGCCGGTCGCGGCCGGTCGCGCAGAGCTGCTCGCGGCCATCTCGCGGGTGACGCGTTCAATCGCAGAGCCGGGTCTGACGGGTCTCGGCGTTTCCGTCCCCGGCCCCTTCGACTACGCGAGCGGCGTATCCGAGATCACTCACAAGCTCGCGGGCCTCCATCGCGTGGACATGCGTTCGGAGCTGCACGCCGTGTCCGCTCTGGACCCGGCGGCCATTCGTTTCCTGAACGACGCCGAGGCCTTCCTGCTCGGCGAATGGTGGGCCGGCGCCGCGCGCGGACACGTTCGCGCCGTCGGAATCACCCTCGGAACCGGGCTCGGATCCGCGTTCAGCGACGATGGCGAGATCGTGCGCTCAGGAGTCGGCGTGCCTTCGCGGGGTGAGCTGTACAGGGTCCAGTTTCGCGGCGCGGCAGTCGAGCAGACGATCTCGCGGGCTGCTCTTCTCGTCGGCTACAACACGCGGGCGAACGAAGGCATCGACGTCGAGCAGATCGCTGATCGCGCAAAGCTCAGTGACCCGGCAGCGCGCCGTCTTTTCGCCGACTTGGGGACAGCTCTCGGTGAGTTTCTGACCCCCTGGCTTCGATCCTTCGAGCCGAGCTGCCTCGTCGTCGGCGGCTCGATCGCGCGCTCCTGGGACCTCTTCGAAGCCACTCTGCGAGCCGAGCTCGAGCCGATTTCGGGACTGCAATCCGTGACGGTCGCCGCGCAGTTGGAAGATGCACCGCTCCTCGGCGCAGCGTACTACGCGGCGGAGCAGTGATGGCAGAACGTGAGCTCGACCCACAGGTCGAGGCGTACCGTCGCGAGCGGCATGCCGCCGGGGCCACCCGGTGCATGAGCTCTCCGTCGCCGAGACACGTGCGGCGGAGCTCGCCGAGCCCGAACCAGGGGCTTCGCAGGAGCCCGTCGCCCGCGTTCTCGAGCAGCTGGTGCCTGGCTCTGGCGCTGACATCCCGGTGCGCCTCTATTTGCCCGACGACATACGGCCGGCGCCGGTGCTCGTCTTCTTCTTCGGTGGCGGCTGGGTGCTCGGCTCGCTCGCCGCCGTCGACCCGGTCTGCCGACGAGTTGCGAACGCAACGCCTTGCGCGGTCGTCTCGGTGGCGTATCGCCGAGCCCCTGAGAATCCGTTCCCCGCTGCTCTCGAGGACTGCTACGCGGCAACGCGTTGGGTCGCAGAGCGCGGCGCCGAGTTCGGCTTGGATCCAGAACGCCTCGCAGTCGGCGGCGCCAGCTCCGGTGGCAATCTCGCGGCCGCGGTCGCGCTTCTCACGCGCGAGCGTGAAGGCCCAGCGCTGGCGCTCCAGCTGCTCGTCTATCCGCCGCTCGATCATCGCGCCGATACCCCGTCGATGCGCGAGACGCTCGATCCGGTCTTCTTCGGGCGCGAGGACCTCGCGTGGTGCTGGTTCAACTACCTCGCCGAGCCCGGAGACGGTGACAACCCGCTGGCCTCGCCTCTCCGCGCACAAGAGCTTCACGGACTTCCTCCGGCGCTCGTGATCACCGCCGAGCTCGATCCGCTTCGCGACCAGGGCGAGCTCTACGCCGCGCGACTCACTGAGGCGGGCGTGTCAACGGAGCTAGTGCGCTTCGACGGCGCAGTGCACGGCTTCTTCTCGAAAGCGGACCGATTCGACGCAGGCGCCGAAGCGCAGGCGCTCGCGGCAGCTGCGCTTCGGCGCGTGTTCGGACAACTCCCCTACGGATAGGGATCGTCGCCGGTGCTGGTCGTCGTCGTGGTGCTTGTGGTCGTCGCCGGCGGCGGGACGGTCGACCCCGCCCGGATCTGACCGCGAATCTCTCCTGCCATATTCCTCTCCGTGTGCACGTTCACGTAGGCGCCCCCGGTCAGCAGCGCCTGCACGGTTCCAGCCCGTGCCTTCACCGAGCCATGCGCGCCACTTCGGCAGGGACCGCAGAGGGCGACCGAAACCGGCCCCGGCCGGCCTCGCTTACCCAGATGCACGTGGGCGGCAGTTGCCTTGCCGCTCAGCTCGCGAAACGTCAAGCGCCAGGTGAGCGTTCTTGTAGTGCCTCTGCGCTCGAGCGTCGCCACGAAGCTTCCGCGGGCGTCCGCGGGCGTACCCTTCGGCTTGGGAACCTCTTGTCGAGCATCGAGCCCGGCCGTCAGCCGAACGGCCTCGGCGGCCGCGCTCGCCTCGCCGCCGGCAGTGCCGATCCCCGCCCACAGACCAGCCGCGAACACCGGTGCTGCCGCTGCGCACCACATGAGCCTTCGCACTTCGAGCATCGTGATCGACCTCCAGTGTGGTTGGTTTCTCCAACTCTTCGCGAGAATCCGCTCGACCGGATCTACTAGAAACCTGTCTAGCATGATCGCGTGCCCGTGATCGCCTGGATCCTCGTTGCTGGATTCCTAGGAGCGCTCGCTTCGGCGGCGCTCCTGTGGCGGGCGCTTCGCCGCTCGCGGGCGCAGTCCGCGCGCACGGATGAGCTGGTCGCCGAGGGGCGCAAAGCGGTGCGGGCGGCGGCCGAGGAGGAGGCGACCACCCAGGCCGGGTTGCTCCGGGTCGCGGTCGCCCGCGCGCATGCTGACTCCCTCTCCACCTACGTGGCCGAGGAGCGCCGCCTCTCCGATCAACGCCGCGGAGAGCTCGGTGTACGCGAACGAGAGCTCTCCGAGCGGCTGGCCGAGATGGTTGCCGTCGTCGAAAGGCGTGTCGAAGAACGACTGCGTGCCTGGGAGGCCGATCTCGAACGTGCACAGCGTGCGCTCGAAGGGGAGGTCTCGAAGCTCGAGCAGCAACAACGCCAGCAGATCGCCGTCGTCGAGACACGGATCGAGGCGGAAGCCGGTGAGCTCGGAACCATGATCGAGCAGCAGCGCGCGTCGGCGGTCCGTCTTCGGGAAGAGCTCGAGCGGACGACGAAAGATGCTCTCGCCCAAGCACTCGAGGATCTGCAGCTGCAAGCGGACGATCGCCGTCGGACGATCGACGACGTCACCGAGCGCTTTCGCCAGCACGAGCATGCCGTGGGCGAGCAGATCGACCGCGCGGAGGGCGAGGCACGCACGCGGATCGAGGGCGCGTTCGCGGAGCTCGAGAAACGGCAGGTGGCGGAGCTCGAGCGGGCGACGGCCCGCGAGGTCGACCGGCTCTCGGAAGCGGGCGCGCTGGAGTTCGAGAACCGCATGCGCGCTATTCGGGAGGAAGCAGCGAGCCGGCTTCGCGAAGAGCTCGACCGCACGGCCGAGACATTCCTGCGGCGGGCGGACGGCCTGATCGCCGACCAGCTACAGCAGGCTGCGACAGCGGCAGCCCAACGACTCGACGACCGGATCGTCGAGCTCGCACGGCGCTACGAGGCGGTGCGCTCGTCGGCCGACGCGTAAAGCTTCGGTTCAGCGCCGCCCGGAGACCAACTAACTCGCGGAGGGAACGTCTCTATGACACCGAATCCCACGTCCATGGCCGAGACGACCGAAGCCCCACTCTGGAACGAGAACGAGCCTGCGAAGGTCGAGAGCTGGCGCCTGCACATCCTGCTCGAGGCCGGGTATCCGGTTCATCTCGCCGAGCGGATCGCCGTGAGCGAGGTCGATCTCCACGACGCCGCCGAGCTCGTGACGCGCGGCTGCGACGCCACCACAGCGGCTGAGATCCTGCTGTAGGAGCCGGGCATGTCGGCCCGGGCGAGGCATGCCTCGCCTCTACGTCAGCTCGTTACCCTGCGGCCATGGCGAAGATTGAGCCGGTGCTCTACGGGGACCGCAAGGTCTACACCGTCTCCGCGTTCAACCGCGGCGTCGCGCGCTTCCTCGGCGGCCTGCCCACGGTCTGGGTGGAGGGTGAGATCCAGGAGCTCCGCCGTAACGCCGCCTGGGCGAACGTCTTCCTGACACTGAAGGACCCGAAGACCGGGGCGACGCTGAAGGTCACCATCGCACGGACCGCGTATGACCGTCTGCAGCTCGGGCTTGCAGAAGGCGAGACCGTGCACGCCTCGGGACGGGCGGAGCTGTACGAGCTGAAGGGCGAGCTCGGCCTGCGGGCCCTCACGCTCGAGCGGGTTGGCGTCGGTGGCCACCTCGTCGCGCTCGAGCGCCTCAAACGTGAGCTGGCGGCGGAAGGGTTGTTCGCGCTCGAGCGCAAACGCCCGCTCCCGCGTGTGCCGCGCGCTGTGGGCATCCTCACGGGAGCAGACGCAGCAGCGCGCGGGGACTTGGTGACGACGATGGGCAGGCGTTTCCCCGCGACGAAGGCGGTCGTCTACGAGACCCGTATCCAGGGGCGAGGCGCACCCGAGGCGATCGTCTCCGGCCTGCGGACGCTGGCAGCGCATCCGGAGGTCGACGTCGTCGTGCTCACGCGCGGCGGTGGCAGCTTCGAAGACCTGCTCCCGTTCAGCGCGGAGCTCGTCGTTCGCGCGGTGGCCGCGTGCACAGTGCCCGTCGTCTCGGCGGTCGGACACGAGCAGGACTCGCCATTGTGCGATCTGGCGGCGGACGCGCGCGCGGCAACCCCCACTGCCGCAGCGGCGCTTGTCGTTCCCGACGAGCAGGAGCTCCGGGTCAGTCTCGAGGCAGGCAGGCAGCGCCTCGCCGTCTCGATTCGCACGCTCCTCGAGCGCGACCGAGCAAGTCTCGAGCGACAGGGAGAACGCCTGCGCGCGGCGCCCCGCCTGCTCTTCGAGCGGCGGCGCGCGGCGCTCGATCATTCCGGCGCGCGTCTGCAGGCGCTCGCTCCGCTCGCGACCCTCGCCCGCGGCTACGCGATCGTCCGCGCCGGCGGAGAGGCAGTGCGCACGGCCGAAGCGGTGAGTTCAGGCGACCGGCTCGAGATCGAGCTCGCGACAGGCGCGCTCGGCGCCCGGGTCGAGGAGGTCCGGTCGTGAACGAGAAGCGTACGTTCGAAGAGCTCGAGAAGGAGCTCCAAGACGTCGTGCAACGCCTGGAGCGCGGCGACGTGGCGGTAGACGACGCGATCGCGCTCTTCCGACGCGGCGAGGAGCTCTACCGGGCGTGCGTCGAGCGGCTCCGGGCGGCCGATCTCAGGATCGAGGAGCTCAAGCCTCCAGCGTGACAGAAGCCCCTGCTTCGTGTATGAATCGCCCCATGGCGAAGCCCACACCTGATCTGCTCCGCAAGGTTCCGCTCTTCGCCGGGCTCGACGACAAGGAGCTCACGAGCCTGGCCGACGAGTTCAACGAACGCAGGTTCTCGGCCGGAGACCGTGTCGCTCTAGAGGGAGAGGGCGGCCTCATGTTCTTCGTCGTCGACAGCGGCGAGGCGACCGTCGAGGTCCACGGGAAGGAGGTCGGCAAGCTCGGCCCCGGCTCCGCGTTCGGCGAGATCGCTCTGATCGACCGCCGGCCACGCACAGCCACCGTCACTGCGCAGTCCGAGCTACGGGCGTACGGTCTGCCCGTGTTCGTATTCCGCCCCTTCGTGGAAGCGCGGCCGCAGGTCGCGTGGAAGCTGCTCGAAGCGATGGCGGACAGGCTCGCGCGGGCCGAAAGCCGCTAGCGGCCGGCAACCAGCGAGCGACCGAGCTCGACGAGATCCTGTTCCGCGCGGTCCGGATCGCCGGACAGGGCGACCGTCTCGGCACCCGCGACCCCAGTCAGCACGCGACCCCCGAACACGACACACCGGACTGCCGCGGCCGCACAGCGCGAGGCGATCTCCCCCGGGGCCTTGCCCTCGGCGGTCGTCAGGTCGACCTGCCCCTCTCCGGTGACGACGAGGTCACATTCAGCTCGCAGCTGGTCGAATCCGAGCAGGTCGAGCACGGTCGCCGCTCCCGGAGCGAGCTCGGCGCCGAGAGCCGCGAGCGCGGCACCAAGGCCGCCGGCCGCCCCCGCGCCGGGCAGCTCTGCATAGGGACGGAGCTCATCCATGGCTTCCAGCCGGCGTGTTAGAGCAACGACGTCGTCGGTCGAAGCGCCCTTCTGCGGCCCGAAGAGCCGCGCCGCGCTGCCGAGCCTCGTCCGCACGTCGCAGAGCACGATCGTCGGGACGGGCAGCGCCGTGACGACCTCGCGGAGCCCCGCGCCACCATCAACGGTCGCGACGCCTCCGAGCGCGAGCACGAGCGCATCGGGTAAACGCTCGAGCGCGGCGAGCACGAGCTCGCCGAAGCCGCGGCTCGACGCGCGAAGTGGATCCCGCTCGTCGGGTGCAAGTTGCGGCAGACCAATCGCGGCTGCCGCCTCGACGACCGCGCGTCCATCTTCCAGAAGTAGCCAAGTCGCCTCGACCGGCCTGCCCAGAGGATCGGAGACGCGCGCTTGCTGCCAGTCGCCTCCGAGCGCAGTCTCGAGCACCTCGGCGGTTCCTTCGCCTCCATCTGCCACAGGGAGCATGACCGCTTCGGCGCCCGTCTCCTCGACCCCGCGCGCGAGCGCGAAAGCCGCGACCCGCGCCGAGAGAACTCCTTTGAGGCTAGCGGGACACAGAAGCACTTTCACGGGTCGCCTCATGCTCGAGATCGTCCGCAAGCTCCTCCACTTCCTCCACCACGTTCTCCGACGACTCTCCCTCTTCGTCCTGCATCCGCCGGAACACCGCGACCGAGATGCCTTCCCGAGCGAGAGCCAGGAGTCCGAGCGCCACGCCGCAGGCGATCTCGATCGCCTGGAGCGCGAGACCGAACGCGAACCCCGTCGCGTAGGCGACGCCGTAGTTACGGAGCGGCAAGGCCACGGCCGCCTGGACAAGCCCGAAGTTGCCCGGCCAGAGCGGGATGATCGTCGCGACGTTCATCAGCACGAGGACAAGGCCTGCGGCAGGCAACGGGGCGTCGATGCCGAAGGCCTGCATGGTCACCCACACCGCCATCAGCTGGAGCAGCCAGCCGAGGCATTGGAGGAGAATCGCCCCGGCGAGGGGCACGGGAGCTTTCAAGACGGAGAGCCCCTGACGCGCCATCCCCACGAGGTGACGAACCGTCCCGACGGCCTGGAGATCGTGCGCCACCGAGCGCTGGTGCTGCCTTGCGCTCATCCAGGCGACCGTAAAGAGCGTGAAGCCCACGGCGACGACGATCAGTAGCGCGGTGACCGCCCAGTGCGGCACCTCGGCTGTCAGGAGCACCCAGACCACGAGCAGCGTCGCCGGAACGAGATCGAAGAGCCGGTGCGCAAACACCGTCCCTACGAGGGTCGCCGTCGTTCCGGGCGGGGCATTCGGGAGGTGGCGACGCAGGGTGGCGACGCGTGCCAGCTCACCGAGTCTCCCCGGGACGATCGCGTTGGCGAGAAGGCCGACACCGAAAGACGAGAAGACCTGGATCAGTCGCGGATGGTGCTGCGGCGGGAGAGCCTGCGAGATGGTCAGCGACCACGAGAGCGCCCTGAACAACGTCGAGACGACGTTGAGCAGAAACGCGAGCACGATCCAGCTCCAGATGACGAAGCGAAACGCGTTACCGACGTCATCCCAGTCGGGGCCGCGCCACCAGAGCAGTGAGAAGGCGAGGACGACGGCCAGGAGGAGGACGGCTGCCTGAACCCAAACGTTCCGCCAGGCTCGCAGCGTCGGCGTCATGCGGCCCGTGCTTCATCGCGGCCGATTCCCGTAACCCGACTGTAGATCTCCTCGAGCCGGCGGGCGAGCACCGGCCACGAGTAGTTGGCCACGGCAAGCTCGCGCGCTGCTTCCCCCATCGCCCGGCGACGAGGCTCGTCCGCTACGAGGTCGCAGACCGCGTCGGCGAGCGCGCCGGGATCGCCTGGCTGGATCGCCAACGAAGTCGTGGGGTCGAGAACCTCTCGATACCCTGGGATGTCCGAGGCGACGCACGGGAGCGCGCATGCGAACGCGCGGGTGAGAACCATTCCGAAGCTCTCCTGGCCGAGGGACGGCGCCACGAGCGCCTTCGCTCCGAGGAGCGTCTTGGTGAGCTCGTCCTGGCTCAGGAAGCCGACAACGTCGAGCCCCTCGTCGGATACGCCAAGCCGCGTAAGGAGAAGCCTGACCGCCAGCGGGTCGGCCCCGGCGATCGTCAGGCGAAGGCCACTCCGGCGATGGATCTCGGGCCACGCCCGAAGCAGCACCTGCAGCCCCTTGCGTGGCTCCTGGCGTCCGGCGAACACGACGCGACGCTCGCGCTCTCCCGCGGGGGCGGACTCGGGAACGAGAACACCGTTCGGAAGCACGTCGTACTCGCCCGGAAGCCAGCGATTCTGCGATACGCGCGCTCGCTCGGAGACGGCGATCCGGTAGTCGATCCGATCCATCAGGAATCCCCACACCGGGGCGCCGAACCGCAACCAACCGAGCTCCCCTGAGGCATGGAAGGTAGCGACCAGCGGTGTCCTGGCCATGACGAGAACAGCCGTGCAGATCGCCGGCGTCATCGGCTCGTGCAGGTGGAGGACGTCGAACCGCTCCTCCGTGAGGGTGCGATGGAGGCGGCGGTAGGTGCGGGGCGAGAGCACGATGTTGGGAAGAGAGCCGTTCGCCGGCACGATCACCGAGCGACCGACGGGAATCACGTTCGCCGGAGGGTCTCCGTGCCGCCCTACTCGCGGGTGGAGCACGCGCGTGAACTGACCGGGTGGGTCGTTGCCCATGATCAACCGGACCTCGTGGCCCAGCTCCTCGAGCGCGGCGGCCTGGAGCTCCGCATGCTCGACAACCGCCCCCCAGAACGACCACGAGAACGGGACGACGATCCCGATCTTCACGAGCAGCAGACTACAGCCAGCTAGATTTGCGTCATGCGCTTGGACGGCGTCCACCACGTCACCTGCATCACGGCCGACGCGCCCCGCAACGTCGACTTCTACACGCGCGTTCTCGGCCTCCGGATGGTCAAGAAGACCGTGAACCAGGACGATCCCACCGTCTACCACCTCTTCTATGCCGATGAAGAGGGACGGCCAGGGAGCGACATCACGTTCTTCGAGTACCCCGGCGCGCGTCGCGGGCGCGCAGGCGCGGGGATGGTGCACTCCGTCCGCTGGCGGGTGGCCTCCAGCGAGGCGCTGGACTTCTGGGAACAGCGGCTGGCGGGCGAGGCCGACGGCGTTTCACGCGAAAGCGGCGCGGTCTCATTCGAGGACCCGGAGGGCTTGCAGCACGAGCTAGCGGTGGTCGACACATCCGACGCTCCGCTCGTCGCCGAGCATCCGGAGGTTCCCGCAGGGCTGGCGCTGCAGGGCTTCGACGGCGTTCGCGCCTTCGCCGCAGACCCGAAGGCGAGCCGGCCCCTGCTCGAGGACGCGCTGAGCTTCAAGTCGCGGGGCGAGGGCGTCTGGGAGGCTCGCGGCGCAAGTCGTGGCGGGCTCTACTGGTACGACGCCCCACCTGCCGAGCCAGGCATCGGCGGCGCGGGAACCGTGCATCACGTCGCCTGGGCCTCGACGATGGAAGATCACGAAACCTGGCGCGAGCGCGCCCTCTCCGCCGGCGCCAGCCCCTCGCCGGTGATCGACCGCTTCTGGTTCCGCTCGATCTACTTCCGCGAGCCGAGCGGCATCCTCTTCGAGATCGCCACGCTCGGCCCCGGCTTCGCCGTCGACGAGGATCCCGAGCATCTCGGCGAGAGCCTCGTCCTCCCACCCGCGTTCGAGCACATGCGCGACCAGATCGAGCCGGTTCTGACGCCGCTCCCGGATCCGAGAGCCGCAACTCCCAGCTAAGCGTGCCGACAGGTTCCTGTGCGCAAGAGCGTGCATGACTTCTCGTAGCTACTCAGACGCGGAGGCCGCCGCCCTCTACAACGTGCTCAATCCTTGGAGCCCAAGTGATGACTTCTATCTCCGCCTCGTGATGGCTGCCCGGTCAGTACTCGACATCGGATGTGGGACCGGGATCATGCTGCACCGAGCACGATCTGCCGGCCACACCGGCCGCCTAGTCGGCATCGATCCGGACCAGGCAGCACTCGACATTGCCCGGCGCCGTAGCGATGTCGAGTGGCTCGAGAGCACGGCAGCCTCGATGACCTGGGATGGCGACTTTGATTTGGCGGTGATGATGAGCCACGCCTTCCAATGCTTCGTCACCGATGACGACGTTCACTCCTCGCTTGCCGCGATTCACCGCGCTCTGATCGACGGTGGGCAGTTTGTCTTCGAAACCCGTAACCCTGCGGCGCGAGAGTGGGAAGGGTGGAGTCCCGCTAATCCGATCGACGTCGTCGACCCCGCCGGACTGGCGGTGCGGGTCACCTACCAGGTGCTGTCCGTCGAAGCCGACGTGGTCACTTTCACCGAGACGACCAGCGACCCGGCAGGCACCGTGCTCCGCGTGGACCGGGCAAGTCTTCGGTTCCTTGCCCCCGATGTGCTGATGCGCATCCTCACCGATGCCGGGTTCGTCATCGGTGCACAGCAAGGCGGTTGGTTCGGCGAGGAGTTAGCACCGACAAGCACCGAGATCGTCATCTCCGCCCGAAAGGTCTAACGCTCCAGAGGCTGCGTCGAGTCGAGAGCTGGCACGCGCACGGCCTTGGCTGCACGGCCTCGCGCGTGAGCCGGTTGACGCTCGCGCGCGCTGCATAGAGACTCCGCCCCCACGATGGACGGCGAAGGGCTCGCGGAGCTGCACACCCACCTCGGAGGCTCGGTCGCCTCCGACATCCTCTGGAGCCTCGCGCACGAGCAGGGCATCGCGCTCCCGGTCAAGGACTTCTGGGAGTTCGACGCGCTCGTCACCGTCTCCGACACCCGCGGCGTCAAGGACCTCGACGAGCTCGACAAGATCTACCACTGGACGGAGCTGATCCAGTCCTCGCCGCTCGCCGTCGAGCGCTCCGTGCACGGGGCGATCGGGGGCGCGTACCGCTCGCAGCGAATCACGACGCTCGAGCTCCGCTTCAATCCGATGAAGCGAAACCGGGGCGGCGAGCGGGATCTCGACCACATCATCCTCGCGGCAATTCGCGGCCTCGACCTCGCAAGCCTCGAGTACCCGCAGGTGCGCGCGGGACTGATCCTGATGATGGATCGCACCTTCGAGCCGCGCCTGAACGAGATCATCGTGGAGAAGGCGATCCGCTGGGCCGAGCGAGGCGTGGTCGGGGTGGACATCGCCGGCCCACGCCCGGGCGGCGGCCGCTACGACTACACGCAGATCAGCCCCATGGTCGAAGCCGCGCGCGAGGCCGGCCTCGGCGTGACGATCCACGTGGGCGAGGAGGGCGGCGACTTTGGCCTCGAGGAGACCGCGGAGGTGGTCGAGCACCTGCGGCCGGAACGCATTGGGCACGGGATCCTCGCCGCAGGCGATCCCGAGCTCATGCGCGCGCTCCGCGATCTCGGCACCGTCCTCGAGATCTGCCCCACCTCGAACCTGTTGACGAAGGCTTTGCCGGACGAGGATGCGGTGCGAGAGACAATCCGGCGCTTCGTCGAGCACGGCGTCGCCTTCACGATCGCCACCGACGGCCCGGAGATGATGCGGACACACCTGCGTGACGAGCTCGAGCTCCTGCGCCGCATCGGCGCGCTCGATGAGGACGAGCTCCGCGAGGCGAACGCGCGCGGCCACGCGGCGGCGTTCAGGCGCAAGGCTGCTGTTCCCGCGTAGGGGCAAGGCATGCCTCGCTCGCCCTACGTCAGTGGGTTCAAAGACACCGCCGCCGCCATCTCGCGCAGAAGCTCCCGCACCTCACCCGGGCCCACGATGTGGATGTGCTCGCGCGGTCCGTGATTGACACGCGCGCTCGGTAGGAGGCCGCCCACGTGGCCGGCGACCGAGCCTGAGGGCAGCGCGTCCAGGAGATCGTGATCCGTCTTGTCGTCGCCGATGCCGATGACGAAGTGCGAGGCCTCCTTTCCGTCCGGGAACACGTCCCGCACGTACACGCCCTTGTCGACGCCCCGCGCGCGCACCTCGATCACGCGGTGACCTTGCAGGATCTCAGCCTGGGCGCCGCCGAGATGCTGTCCGAGGTCGTTCAGGAGCTCGTGCGCTCGCCACGACCCGTACTCGGGCTCCGCCTCCCGATAGTGCCAGGCGACGCTGACCGCCTTCCGCTCGACGTGAGCGCCGGGAACGTCGGCCGCGACCCGCCGGAGAAGACGCTCGATCGGCCGCATCCAACTCAGATCGAGCTCCACTAGCGTGCGCCACTCACCGCCGGGCGCGCGCGCGAGGTACCCGTGCTCGGCCGAGAGATGGATCGGGAGCTGGCCGAACCACTTCTCGAGGCTCGAGCGCCGGCGCCCGCTGACGATGTGGACGTCGGTCTCCGGGAGTGCTGCGAGGGCGCGCAGCAAGGAGCGAATCTCCCGGGTCGGGACCGCGAGATCGGGGTGCGGCTCGAGCTCGCGTAGGGTTCCGTCGTAGTCGAGCATCACGGTTCGTGTCCGCGCCTTCGCGAACCGTCGCAGGATCCGCTCGTGAACCTCGCCCTCGACCGCAGGCGCCTTCCGCCGACGGTCGCGTTTGGAGTGTCGGCCAAGCCGGGTCAGAAAGCCGTCCGCCCACTTGCGGCAGTCGAGCGCCTCGACGCGCTTGGCCATGGTCTCGAGCCGGCGGCGACGCTCGGGGAGATCAAGGTCGAGCGCGGTCGCCAGCGCCTCGACGACGCCGTCCACGTTCCACGGGTTGACGAGCATCGCTCCCGGCAGCACTTGGGCGGCACCGGCGAGCTCGGAGAGGAGTAGCGATCCGCGCCAGCGGCCCGGAAGTCCCGGCTCCGACTGGCAGAGCACGAACTCGTGCGCGACGAGGTTCATCCCGTCTCGGAGCGGTGTCACCATCATCACGTCGGCGCGCCGGTAGAGCGCAACGAGCCCGGGCTTCGAGATGTCGCGGTGCAGGTACTCGACCGGGGTGACTCCCGGCTGCCCGTAGCGGCCGTTGATCCGCGCGATCAGGAGCTCGATCTCGTCCCGCTGCTGGCGAAACTCCGAGCTCTCCAGGCGAGAGGGCACGAGCACCTGCAGCATCGTCGTCGTCTGGGCGACCGAAGGATCCTGCTCGAGCAGCCGTTCGAAGGCGAGGAGCTTGCGCGGGATCCCCTTCGAGTAGTCGAGCCGCTCGACCCCGAGCACGAGCTTCCGTCCCGCGTACTGCTCCTCGAGCTGCGCGAAGAGCTGCGCGGTCTCGGGATCCGCGAGGGTCTCACGGAACCCCGCGACGTCGATCCCGATCGGATCGACGCCGATCCCCACCGGTCGCCCGTCGACCTCGATCGAGTCCGGGCTCGAGTCGATCCCGATGATGCGCAGGCACGAAGAGCGGAAATGGCGCGCGTAGTCGGCCACCTGGAAGCTCACATAGTCGGCGCCCAAGAGGCCGCGCAGCACGTCCTCCCGCGCGGGGAGAAGGCGATAGATCTCCGAGGACGGAAACGGCGTGTGCAGGAAGAAGCCGACCGAGAGACCGGGCGCGCGGCGCCGCAGCATCGCGGGCACGAGCATCAGGTGGAAGTCGTGCACCCAGACCCTCGAGTCGGGCCCGGAATGCTCGAGAATCGCGTCGGCGAAGCGCTCGTTTACGCGCACGTAGTGCTGCCACGCCTCGGGCGTGATGCGGAGTCGGTCGCTGAAGTAGTGGAACAGGGGCCAGAGGGTGTCGTTGCAGACACGGCCGTAGAAGTCCTCCTCCTCGTCCGCGGAGAGGAAGATCGGGACGAGATTCTCCTTCGCGAGCTGCTTTCCGGCCTTGGGCTGCAGAGATTCGGGCACGACGGTTCCCGGCCAGCCGATCCATACAGCGTCGCCGCGCACCGCCCGGAGCGCCGCGGCCAAGCCGCCCGCGGACGGCTGCACTTCGAAGCCGTCACGGGCAACCGTGAAGCGGACGGGCAGGCGGTTGCTCGCGATGACGAGAGCGTGGTGTCCGGTGTGCTTGGCCAGAGCGTCTCCCTCGGTGTTCGAAAAGGGGTCGAGAGGTACAACCTACGTGTCGACGAATAGCTTGAGAGCTTCTGACATGGCACAAGGCCTCGGCATCATCGGAAACTGCTCGTACAACGCGCTGCTCCGCGACGGATCCGTGGAGTGGCTGTGCTGGCCGCGCCCTGACTCGAGCTTCGTCTTCGGCCCCCTCCTCGACCGCGAGCGCGGCGGCGCCTTCGTCGTGGAAGGCGTCGACGCGACCGACGTCAGGCAGGAGTACGTCGAGAACACGAACGTCCTTCGCACCGTGTTTCGCGGGCCGGGCGGCGAGTTCGCGCTCTACGACTTCGCGCCCCGCTTCCAGCTCTACCAGCGTTTCTTCAAGCCCTCCATGCTCATCCGGATCCTGCGCCCCCTCTCGGGGGAGCCGCGCGCCCGCGTGCGCTGCCGGCCGACGTACGACTACGGGCTCTCGGAGACGGCCTCGTGGCGGGCGTCGAACCACATCGAGTACACGGGCTTTCCGACGCCCGTGCGGCTCACCACCAACGTGCCGCTCACGTACGTCGAGGACGAGCGCCCGTTCCTGCTCGAGGAGGACCGGCATCTCGTTCTCACCTGGGGCGAGCCGCTCGAGGCGGGCCTCGAGGAGACCGCCGAGCGGTTCCTCGAACGCACGCTCGACTACTGGCGCCGCTGGGTCAAGGGCACCCGTGTCCCCCGCGACTACCAGCGTGAGGTTGTCCGCTCCGCGCTGGCGCTCAAGCTGCACCAGTACGAGGACACGGGCGCGCTGCTCGCCGCGACGACGACGAGCATCCCCGAGCACCCGGGATCGGGACGCACGTGGGACTACCGCTTCTGTTGGCTCCGCGACGCGTACTTCACGCTGAACGCCTTCGAGCGGCTCGGCCACTCGGAAGAGATGGAGCACTTCCTCGAGTACCTGCGCAACATCGCCGAGGAGCGCGAAGGAGTCCTCCAGCCCGCGTATCGGATCAACGGAGCGGCGGACGCGGAGGAGCGGATCCTCGAGCACCTGTCCGGCTACAACGGAGACGGGCCCGTGCGAATCGGCAACCAGGCCTTCGAGCACGTGCAGAACGATGTCTACGGCGAGATGGTGCTCGCGGTCAGCCGCCTCTTCCTCGACACCCGTTTCGTCGGCGAGATCCCCCAGCTGACGGGGGTGCAGATTGTGGGCTCGCTTCTCGACCAGATCGAGTCTCGGCTGGAGGAGCCGGACGCGGGCCTGTGGGAGTTTCGCGAGCGGAGCCGCTTGCACAGCTTCTCGGTGTTGATGCACTGGGCGGGCTCGCGCCGCGCGGTCGAGGTCGCCGAGGCGCTCGGCGCAACCGAGCTGGCCGAGCGAGCGCGATCGGTGGAGAGCGCGGCTGCGGAGCTGCTCGCGAGTCGCTGCTGGAACGACGAGGTCGGAGCGCTGACCCAGGTGGCGGGCGAGTCGCAGCTCGACGCCGCGCTCCTGCTGGCCGTTCATCTCGGTTACCTGCCGCCCGACGACCCGCGCGCGACGTCACACGTGGACGCGATTCGAGCCGCGCTCTCGGTGGACGGCGGCCTGCTCCGCCGTTACTCCTCTCCCGACGACTTCGGCATGCCGGCCGCGGCGTTCACGGTGTGCACGTTCTGGCTCGTCGAGGCGCTCGCGATCCTGGGCCGGACGGACGAGGCGCGAGAGCTCTTCGACCACCTCCTCTCTCTCCACAACGGCCTCGGGCTCTACTCCGAGGACGTCCTTCCAGACACGCTCGAGCAGAGCGGCAACTTCCCGCAGACCTACAGTCACGTCGGGTTGATCAACGCCGCGTTCCGGCTGTCGCGCCGCTGGGACTGAGCTCCCTACGAGGCAGCGGCAGCCAGCCTCGGCGAGCGCGGGATGAACGGCTCGAACAGCGGCACGTCGAGCTCCGCCAGCAACACTGCCGCCTGCTCCTCGGAGCAGTCGAGCACGCGACGTGAGCCTGCGCCTTGCCCGAGATGGAGCACGATGGTGCAGAGCCCTGACCGGGCCTGAAAGGGCGAGCGCTGGATCGCGTAGGACACGATCGCCCGGGGATCGAGCGAGGTCCAGCGGCGCGAGAGGGAGCCTTCGCGCACAGCGAGCCTCCGTCCATCGAAATGGTGCCCAAGTTGCCGGTAGCGGTCGAGCCCGACGAGTACACCAACGAGTCCGAGAGCGAACAGAATCGCCGCGGGCAACCACAACTGGAGACCGATGGCCACCACGCCGAACATGGCCGGCAAGACAACGGCTCGCGTCAGCCGTCTCGGCAGAGCCGCTTTCGGATGGCGATCGAGCGGTGCGTCAGGCATGGCCAGGGGATCGAGCGCGCGCGCCAGCACGCGCGCGTTTTCGCTTGCGATCACGGGAGCCAATGCCGTCCGGCCCGGCCGCCCGCCGGCGACGCCGGCGGCGACGACCCGCATCCCTACGAGGCCGAACGCACGGCGAAGGGGTGAGTCGAGCAGATCGAACCCGCGGACGCGTGAACGGTCGATCGCGACGATGCGCCGTGTCAACAGACCTCGCTGGGCGACGAGGCGATCGCCGTCATCCGTGAGCTCGAAGCTCCAGTCGGTGAGCAGCGACCCTGCCGCGGCGAGGGCGAGTGCGAGGAAGACTCCACCGACGACGAGCAGACTCAGGCCGAGCACTTCGGTGGGCACCCGATCCGCGGCTTCGCTCAGCAGTCGGTCTCCGAGCGCACTCGGCAAGTCGTCGGCGAAGTTTGCGATCACGCCGATCACCGCCAGAGGAGCGAGGATGTAGCGGCCGCTGGTGAGACCTCCCGCGACGAGCAGGCGGGGCGTCGCCCGGTAGAGGACGAGAGCAGTACGCGGATCGTCCGTCGCGATCTCCTTCGCTCCCGCCGAGAGCAAGGCTGCGCGCAGACGCTCGCCCTCCTGCGCGGAAACCGCGGCCAGCGTCAGCTCCGCCGCGGAGCTCCCGCCGGCCGCAGCCTCGACCTCCACCTGGACGAGGCCGAGCACGCGATGGAGCCACGTCGCCTGCAGATCCACCCCACGGATGCGATCGAGCGGGACGACTCGCGTCGTGTGCCGAAGAACGCCGCGCTCGATCACCAAGCGGCCGGCTTCGATCCGGTACGTGAAGCGGCGCCACTCGAGGACGAGAACAGCCAGACCCACAGCGACGATCGCACCGAGCACGGGCAACGCGAAGCCGCCGCGCCAGGTGAACGCGATGACGAGGATGGGGAGGATGCTCGCCCCGAGCCGCTTCCGAGCGAAGACGAGGACTGCCAACGGATGAAGTCGACCGGACGGCTCGGAAGAGCGCTCGCTCACGTTCCCTCGTTGATCCCTGCCTGGTGCGCCAACTCCTGTACTAAAGCGTCGGCCACAAGCGGGTCGAGACCCGGGATGTCCGTCCCGCCCTTGGCCGAGGCCGTCGTGACGGCGACCGAGACGAGCCTGAGCGCCCGCTCCAGCGGACCGCGCTTCGTGTCGACCGTCTGGATGCGTGCGTGAGGGACGACCTGCCAGCGGCGCCAGAACGAGCCGCGGGCGACGTAGAGCCCGAGGTCGGTGATCTCGTAGCCGAAGCGCCGGTAGAGAAGCCTCGGCTGCAGCACCGCAAGACCGACGAGGAGGAGGGTCACGCCGCCGCCGACCAGAGCGACGACCAGCGCAGCGAGTCGGTTCTCCGCCAACGCCATCGGAACGGCGATGCCCGCTGTCAAAACCGCGGCCCCCACTGCGACCAGGCCCCATTCGAGCGCCCACAGCCGCCGCACGCGGGGGTCGAGCTGCGAAGCGGGCTCCCTCAAGATCACGCCGCAACTCTGCCCGAGCGCGCGCATGGAGCGTGGGATTAGCGCCGCCGCTCGACACGAGCAGCCGTTGGAATCGCCAAGTCGGAGTAGTGCTTCGCCGCACCTCGTTCTCACAAGGGTGACCTTCCGCACGTTCTCCTGCAGATGACCGCGCCCGTCAGGCACATCTGGGGTGCGCTCCTCGTCGTCTATGTCCTCTGGGGCTCGACGTACTTCGGGATCAAGATCGCCGTGGAGACGCTGCCGCCGCTTCTCGCCGGCGGGAGCCGCTTTCTCGTCGCAGGAGGGCTCCTGGCCGTCGTTCTCGCGCTGCGCGGTACGAGCCTCCGCATCAGCCGCCGAGAGCTCGGCGGCGCCGCGATCGTCGGCGGCCTTCTCCTCACGCTTGGCGTCGGTCTCGTCCATGTGGCGGAGACGCGAATCGATTCGAGCGTCGCCGCGATCATCGTCGGGACCGTGCCGCTCCAGATCATCGTCATGCGGACGATCGGGCGAGAGAATCCAGCCCGCGCCACTCAGCTGAGCGCGCTCACGGGACTCGTCGGGCTCGGCCTCGTCGTGGCGCCCGGCCTCGGCACGGGCTCGACCGCGCTCGGCCTGGCGGTCATGCTCGTGGCATCGATGAGCTGGTCGATCGGGTCGTTCGTCTCCCAGCGTCTCGAGCTTCCGCGAGATCCCTTCGTCACCGCGGTGTACGAGATGCTCGCCGGCGGCCTTTTCCTCACGTTGGGTGCGCTCGCGCTCGGCGAGGGCGGCCAGCTCGACGGAGCCGCGTTCGCCCGCGACTCCGTCCTCGCCTGGATCTACCTCGTGATCTTCGGCTCGCTGGTCGGCTTCACCGCGTACGCATGGCTGCTGAAAGTCGCGCCCATCTCGCTCGTCGTCACCCACCAGTACGTGAACCCGCTCGTCGCGATCGCACTCGGGATGCTCTTCCTCGACGAGCGGCCAAGCGCGTGGGCGCTGGCCGGCGCGCTCGTCGTGCTGGGAGCCGTGTACCTGGCGATCCGCGTCGAGTTTCCTAGGGAGACTCGACCCGCGAACGGCGCGCCGAGAGAAACTCCAGCAGGTCGGACCGCGTGAGGATCCCGGACGGCCGCCCCCCGCTTACCACCACGACTGCTCCGCTCACGCCAGAAAGCCCCTCGTACACCTGGTCGACCGAGGAGTCAGCGTCCACTGCGGGCAACGGCGGCTGCATGGCCACGGCGACGTCCTCGTTCAGCGCGTCGGCGTTCCTGAAGACCCGCTCGAGGAGCTCGCGCTCCTGGAGCGAACCGACGACGTCGGCGAGCGAGTCGACCGGCTCCTCGCGGACGACCGGTAGCTGAGAGATGCCGTAGCGGCGCATCGCCTCGATGGCGGCGCCGACCTTCTCGTGGGAGCCAATGGTCACGAACTCCGGAACCTCGCGGCCGACCCGCCTGAAGCGGAGGACCTCTTCGACGGACGGCAGCGGGCTCGTTCGCTCCAAGAGCCCGTACTGAATCATCCAGTTGTCGTCGAAGAACTTGGACAGGTATGAACGGCCGCTGTCCGGAAAGAGCATCAGCACGCGCGCTTCCCGACCGAGCTTCTTCGCCACCTGCAACCCGGCCCAGGCCGTCGAGCCGGTGGATCCTCCGACCAGCAGTCCCTCCTCACGCGCGAGCCGCCGGGCTGTGACGAACGAGTCACGGTCGGAGACACGCACCCACTCATCCACGACAGCTGAGTCGAGGGTGGCCGGCCAGCGCTCCTTCCCGATGCCCTCGACGAGGTACGGCCCCTGCGGATGCTGCTCGTCCGCCGTGAACACGGAGCCCTCGGGATCCACTCCGACGATGAGCACCTCCGGGCGACGCTCCTTGAAATAGCGCCCGACCCCGGTGATCGTGCCGCCCGTTCCGACCGAGATCACGATCGCGTCGATCTGCCCCTCGTCGGTTTGCTCCCAGATCTCCGGGCCGGTCGTCTCGTAGTGCGCCTCGGGATTGGACGGATTCGAGTACTGGTCGGGCTTGAAACCGCCGGGGATCTCCTCCGCGAGCCGGTCCGAGACCGAGTAGTAGCTCTCCGGCGAGTCCGGCTCGACCGCGGTGGGGGTGATCACGACCTCGGCCCCGTATGCGCGCAGCATCGAGATCTTCTCCTGGCTCATCTTGTCGGGCATGACGAAGATGCAGCGGTAGCCGCGAAGCGCCGCGGCGATGGCAAGGCCGACGCCGGTGTTGCCCGATGTGGGCTCGACGATCGTCCCTCCGGGCCGCAGACGCCCGTCGTGCTCCGCCGCTTCGATCATCGCCATCCCGATGCGATCCTTCACGGACCCTCCGGGGTTCAGGAACTCGAGCTTGGCGAGGAGCTCACCGGGGACGTCACGCCCCAGGCGATCGAGCCGGACGATCGGAGTTTGGCCGACGAGCTCGAGGACGTTCGGATACTCACGACGGGTCATCGGGCGGGAAGCGTACTTCGCGGGCGAGGCAAGCCTCCCCCTACAGCTGCCAGAACTCGCCGCTCAAACCGAGGCTGTCGAGGATCGCCTGCGACTCCTGCGGTGCGCGCGGCCGCCAGCCTGCATCGAGCCGCGACCCCCACCACAGCCGTGAGAGCTCGCTCATCTTGGTCGCGGTCAACGTCGCACCCGCTTCGAACCGGTTCGTCGCGAGCCAGCGGGCGAGGTGCTCCTCCGACCGGAGGAAGACCATCGTGCTTCAGGTGAAACCAATGTCATCCCACCAGCGACGGGCGGGCACGAGGATGTGCACGAGCAGGTCGGCGCCCTCGACGAGCTCGCTGTTCTCCACCCCTAGCCGGACCGGCTCGCCGCAACACGCGCATTCGGAGTCGACCTCGCCATCCGTATGGAGCGCCGCGGGAATGCCGAGGGCATCCCAGGCGCACGTACCGGTCCACTCCCGTCCACCCGCCCTCACCCGATGAGGGGTCGGCGTGAAACAGAACGGGTTCGCCATCCAGACCTCGACCGAATCGGGGTGGAGGACCAGTGCATGGGCGTCGTGCAGGCGCCGGTAGCTCTCCTCCATCTCGAGCATGTCGAGCTCGAAAGCGGCGGCGGTCTCGGCGACGGTCGGCGGACGGCCGTTGGCGACGATCGAGAAGTACACGTGCCTCCGCACGTCGAGGTCGACAGCTTCCACGGAGCCATTATCGTTGGGCTAATGCCGGAAATGCCGCCGGTGCGTGAACACCATCGCGGCTCCCGCTTCTGAGACCGCCTCGATGACCTCAGCGTCCCGCTTCGACCCGCCCGGCTGGATGATCGCCGCGATCCCGGCCTCGACGGCGATCTGCGGCCCGTCCGGGAACGGGAAGAACGCGTCCGAGGCAAGGACGGCGCCGTCGAGCTCGTGCCCGAGCTCGCGTGCTTTGTCGACTGCGATGCGGACGGCGTCGACACGGCTCATCTGACCGGCCCCGATTCCTACCGTCTGCCCCTCCAGCCCTAGGACGATCGCATTCGAGCTGACGTGCTTCACGACCGTCCAGGCGAAGAGTAGGTCGCGCCACTGGTCCTCCGAGACCCGGCTGCACACGACCTCCATGCGCGCCTGATCGACAGGGTGCCAGTCGCGCTCCTGCACGAGCAGCCCTCCGAGCACGCGCTTGTAGTCCCGTTCCGTCCCTCCCGGCGTACGGCGCTCGGTGTCGTTAAGGATCCGCATGGACGCCTTTCCCGCGAGCGCCTCCATCGCCTGCTCGTCGTATCCGGGCGCGAAGAGCACCTCGACGAACTGCCCGCTGAGCGCCTCTCCGAGCGAAGCCGTCACCGCGCGGTTGAACACGACGACACCGCCGTAGGCCGAAACCGGATCGGCGGCGAGCGCCTTACCGTAGGCAGCCTCGATCGTCTTGGCGACTCCGACTCCGCACGGGTTCGCATGCTTCACGATCACGCAGGCGGGCTCCTCGAGCTCGCGTGCGAGCAGGCGCGCCGCGGAGAGGTCGTTCAGGTTGTTGAAGGAGAGCGGACGCCCGGCGAGCTGCTGGACTCGAGAGAGAAGATGTCTGCGCGGGCCGCGCTCGGCGTAGTACCCCGCTTGCTGGTGCGGGTTTTCGCCGTACGCCAGCTCGGCGACCTTGTCGAACACGGGAACGAATGTCTCGGGAAGCTCGTCATCAGGCTGGAACCAGCGAGCGATCGCAGCCTCGTACGCAGCGGTCGCCGCGAAGGCGACGCCCGCGAGGCGCCTGCGCGTCTCGAGCGACGTCTGGCCCCTGCGTTCGCGCAGCTCGGCGAGCACGTCTCCGTAGTCGCCGGGCCTGCAGACGGGCGTGACCGAGGCGAAGTTCTTGGCGGCAGCCCGCAACATCGACGGCCCACCCACGTCGATCATCTCGACCACATCGTCGTCGGCCATGCCGACGCGATCGGCGACGAGCTCGAAGGGGTAGAGATTGACGCAGACGAGCTCGAAGGGCTCGATTCCCTGCTCGGCGAGTTGGGCCGAGTCGTCGGCGCGGCCGCGCCGCGCGAGGATCCCGGCGTGAACACGTGGGTGAAGCGTCTTCACGCGGCCACCGAGCATCTCCGGAAAGCCCGTGAGCTCCTCGACGCGGATGACGCCGAGACCGGCATCTCGAAGCGTCGTCGCCGTGCCTCCACTCGCCACCAGCTCGAACCCGAGATCGGCGAGACCGCGCGTAAACGGCACGAGGCCGTTCTTGTCGTAGACGGAGATCAGCGCGCGCACAGCTGCCTTACGACTTCCGGGAGAAGGCGATGCTCGACGGCGTGGATGCGTTCGCGCAAACTCGCGACGGTGTCGCCGGCCAGGACAGGCACCGGCTCGCTTGCTATCACCGTGCCCGTGTCGACGCCGTCGTCCACGTAGTGCACAGTCGCAGCCGCCTCGGAGGCGCCGGCGGCAAGGAGGTCCTCGAGCGGATGCGAGCCGGGGAAATCCGGAAGCGGCGCCGGATGCACGTTCACGACGCGCTCGGGAAAGCGCTCGAGGAACGACGGCGTCAGGAGGTGCGTGTACCCCGCGCACACGACGAGCTGGGCGCCCCTGGCTTGGAGCCAGTCGGCCATGGCCGAGTCGCGGGCTTCTCGGTCCGGGTAGTCCTCGAGCTCGAAGACGGCCGCCGGCACGCCCGAGGAATCAGCTCGAGCCAGCGCTTTCGCCCGCGCTGAGTTGGACGCGACGGCAACCACTGGAAGCCGAGCGTCGAGCAGTGCCTGCAGGTTCGTCCCTTCACCGCTGACGAGAACCGCGATCACGTGCCGACGATCGTCCCGATGACGAGCGCGTCGCGGGGGTCGGAGACGACGGCGAGGTACCCGATTCCGAGATTGAAGACCCCTCGCAGCTCGTCCTCGTCCACGTGACGGGCGAGCCACTCGAACACGGGCGGACGCTCCCACGACGACCAGTCGAGCTCCGCGACCAGACCCTCGGGCAGGATGCGCGCGAGATTGCCGAGAATCCCGCCACCCGTGACATGCGCTAGTCCTCGAACGTCGGCACGTTCTCGTAGCTGCCGCACGTCGTCGAGGTACAGGCGGGTGGGCGCGAGTAGGTCGTCTCCGCCGTAGTCCTCCAGCTCGAGAATCCGGCGCACGAGCGTGAAGCCGTTCGCATGCACGCCGGCCGACGGAAGCCCGACGACGGCGTCGCCCGCCTCGATCCGCGAGCCGTCGATCACCCGCGTGCGCTCGACGATCCCGACGCACGTTCCGGCAAAGTCGAGTTCGCCATCCCGGTAGATGCCGGGGAGCTCGGCCGTCTCGCCGCCGACGAGCGCCACCCCTGCTGCGCGGCAGACTTCGGCCGCGCCCTCGACGAGCTCGGCCACCTGCTCGAGGTCGATCCGGTTGGCGGCCACGTAGTCGAGGAAGAAGAGCGGCTCCGCGCCGCAGGTCAGCACGTCGTTGATGCAATGGGCCGCAAGGTCGGCGCCGCAGGCGCGAAGAGCGCCGCGGGCGCGCGCCAGCACGAGCTTCGTCCCGACGGAGTCCGTGGAAGCGGCCAGCAGTCGATCCTCGTCGAGCGGATGGAGGCCCGCGAAGGCGCCGAACCCGGTCGCTCCCGTGGACTCGACGGCCGCGCGAAGTCGCTCGACGACGGCGCCGGCCTTCTCGATCGAAACGCCAGTAGCCGCGTAGGTCTGGCGCTCGCTCGCCACGATTCGAGTCTACGGTCCGTACAGTCTCGTCGTGGACGAGCCGTCCCTGCTCACGAGCTGGACGCTCGACCCTCTTCAGCTCGCGCCGATCGCGCTGATCTCGATCGCCTACGGCGTGCGCGCGCGGACGCTTGCCCGCCGCGGGCAGCCGGCGCCCGGTTGGCGCATCGGGCTCTTCGCGCTAGGCATCGCGCTTCTCGTCGTCGCGATCGCATCCCCGCTTGCGGCCATCGCGGAGGAGGAGCTCTTCTCGTTCCACATGGCCCAGCACCTCCTGCTCGGCGACCTGGCGCCGCTTTGTCTCCTCGCAGGTCTGACCGGGTCACTGCTTCGTCCCGTTCTCGCGCTTCCGGGCGTGATGCGGCTGCGCGTGCTCGCGAACCCGCTCGTCGCGTTACCGATCTGGGTGGCGAACCTCGCGCTCTGGCACGTTCCCGCGTTCTACGAGGCAGCGGTCGAGTCGAGCGGAATCCACGCCATCGAGCACATCGCCTTCTTCTCGGCCGGGGTCATCCTCTGGCTCCCGGTGCTCGAGACCCTCCCCGCCCCCGAGTGGTTCGGCACCGGCGCCAAGCTCGGCTACATCGTCGGCGTGCGGCTCGTCGGCACGCTGCTCGGGAACGTGTTCATCTGGGGCGAGCCGTTCTACGGGATCTACGAGGCCGGCGGCGATTACCTCGGCGTCTCGCCGCAGGCCGACCAGAGCCTCGCGGGCTCGATGATGATGCTCGAGGGCTCGCTGGTCACGATCGTCGCGATCGCGTGGCTCTTTCTGCGTATGGCCCAGGAAGGCCAGATTCGCCAAGAGCTGCTCGAACGGGGCCACGACCCACGCATCGTGCGTCGCGCAGTCCGCTACCGCCGCTGGCAGGAGTTGACCTAGACCGGAGCTTCTTCGAAGCGGAGCTTCTCGACTCTCTGCGGGACGCGCGTCGGGTAGTCGCGCGTGAAGCAGGCGCGGCAGACGGCGTCCTCCGGAAGAGTCGTCGCCGCCTGCATGCCCTCGACCGAGAGGTAGTGGAGCGAGGTCGCGCCGACCAGCGTGCGCATCTCCTCGACCGAGCGGTGGGCGGCGGCGAGCTCGTCCTCGTCGGCCATGTCGATCCCGTAGAAGCACGGAGAGACGACCGGCGGCGACGAGATCCGCACGTGGATCTCCGCGGCGCCGGCATCGAGCAGCATCGCGACCAGCTGGCGCATCGTCGAGCCGCGCACGATCGAGTCGTCGACGACCACGATCCGCTGTCCCTCGACCTCGCTCAGCGGGTTGAACTTCATCCGGATGCCCTGCTCCCGCATCGCCTGGTCGGGCTGGATGAACGTGCGCGCGACGTAACGGTTCTTGATCAGACCCTCGTTGAAAGGAATCCCGGAGGCGTTAGAGAACCCGATGGCGGCGGGCGTGCCGGAGTCGGGAATGCCGATGACGAGGTCGGCCTCGGCGGGAGCCTCGGCGGCGAGCCGCTCTCCCATGCGGACGCGCGCGCCGTGCACCTCGACGCCGCCCACCCGCGAATCGGGGCGGGCGAAGTACACGTGCTCGAAGATGCAGAGAGCGTTTCGTCCGGCCGGGAGTGCCTGCGCTGCGTGCACGCCGGCTCCGTCGACCCACACGATCTCGCCGGGACGCACGTCTCGCACCACCTCGGCGCCGATCAGGTCGAGCGCGCAGGTCTCGGAGGCGACGACCCAGTCCTCTCCGATCTGCCCGAGCGTGAGCGGGCGAAATCCGAAGGGGTCGCGGAAGGCAACGAGCGTGTCGTCGACCAGAGCCGTGACCGAGTAGGCACCTTCGAGCCGGCTCATGGTGTTCGCGACCGCCTCGGACAGCGGCGCGGGGTCGCGGGTGATGAGCGCCGCGATCACCTCCGAGTCGGAGCCCGAGCCGAGCTTGACGCCGTCCTCCATCAGCTCCGCGCGCAACTCCTCGACGTTGACGAGGTTGCCGTTGTGTCCGAGGGCGATGGTGCGCGCGCGCCCGTGATGAACGAGCGGCTGCGCGTTCGCCCACCTGTTCGCGCCAGTGGTCGAGTAGCGCGTGTGCCCGATCGCGACCTCACCTGGCAGCGCCTGCAGCTGCTGCTCGTTGAAGACCTGCGCGACGAGGCCCATGTCGCGGACGACGGTGAGCCGGCCGTTGTCGGAGACGGCGATTCCCGCCGACTCCTGGCCACGGTGCTGGAGCGCGAACAGGCCGAAGTACGCGAGACGCGCCACGTCTCTGTCCTCCGAGCGGATGCCGAAGACGCCGCACATCAGAGATCCCCCTCGAAGGCGCTACGCAGGAGTGCGAGCTCCACTCCGAGGAGGGTACCGCCCCCGGCCACGCCGATGCCGCTCACGGGCACGTCGAGCCTGGCGCCGAGGCCACGCACGTCGTCCCTCACCTCCGGCGAGCACGCGAGCACCGCCCGCCCACCCACCTCGCCGAAGAGCGCGAGTGGATCGTCGTCGAGTGTGAGCTCGGCGCCCAATCCGGAGAAGATCGCCGCTTCGACGAGACAGACCGCGAGCCCGCCCTCGGCCGAGTCGTGGACGAGCGAGCAGAGCGGCGCCGCCTGCCAGAGGAAGGAGATGAGCCGTGTCTCGGCGTCGAGGTCGAGCGGCCCGGGAGCACCACTGACCTCACCGAAGAGCGCCTGGTACTCCGAGCCTGCGAGCGAAAGCGGCGAGGCCCCGGCGAGGAGCACCGAGTCGCCGTCACGCCACCCTTTCGGAACGAGGCGCACGTCCGGCACGAGACCGACCGCGCCGACGACCGGCGTCGGGTGGATCGTGCGCCCGTTCGTCTCGTTGTAGAGCGAGACATTGCCCGAGACGATCGGGAGCCCGAGCGCATCGCAAGCCGCGGCCATGCCGTTGATCGCCTCCGCGAGCTCCCACCCGATCTCGGGCTTCTCCGGATTTCCGAAGTTGAGGCAATCGGTGAGGCCGAGCGGCTCGCCGCCGGCACACGCGACGTTACGCGCGGCCTCGAGGATCGCGAGCGCGCCGCCGACGAAGGGGTCGAGCCGGGCGATCCGGCCCTGGCCGTCGAGCGAGAGCGCGAGGCCGCGGAGCGACGGGCGCAAACGCATCACTGCCGCATCGAGCCCGGGCCGGCGCACGGTACGCGAGCCGACGAGCTGGTCGTAGCGGCGAAACACGAACTCGCGGCTGCGGATACCGGGCGAGGCGAGCAGGGTGGGAAGGGCTTCCGCTACTCCAGGCGGCGCCGCAATCGCGTGCTCGGGTGTCGCAGGGCGGCGCTCGAAGACGATGTCGTAGCGCGGGCAGTCTTCGGTCAGGAAGCGTGCGGGAATCTCTCCCACCAGCTCGTCCTGCCAGAAGGCGCGGAGCTCGCCGCTCGTCGTCACCTCGCCGATCAGGGCGTGGCCGAGCTCCCAGCGGTCGAGCACCTCTCGGACGGCGTCGACCATCTGCGGCCGAACGATCGCGACCATGCGTTCCTGGCTCTCGGAGATCATCACCTCCCACGGCTCCATGCCCTCCTCCCGCTGCGGAACGCGGTCGAGATGGACGTCGATGCCGTAGTCGGCGGCCATCTCCGAGAGCGCCGAGGCGATCCCCGCCGCGCCGCAGTCCTGCAGCGACTCGACGAGGCCGGCCTGCACGAGCTCGACGGAGGCCTCGATCAGCTTCTTTCCGGTGAAAGGGTCGCCGATCTGGACCGAGGGCCGCTTCTCGGACGAGCTCTCGTCGAGCTGCTGACTCGCGAGCACCGAGGCGCCTCCGATCCCGTCTCGGCCGGTCGTCGCTCCGTAGAGGACGATCTGCAGTCCGCTTCCGGTGGCCTTCGCGCGCATGACGCGCTCGACCGGGAGCAGCCCGACGCACATCGCGTTGACCAGGCAGTTGTCACGGTATGCCTCGTCGAAGACCGCTTCCCCGCCGACGGTCGGCACGCCGACGCTGTTGCCGTACGCGCCGATCCCGCCCACTGCCCGCGAGAACGCGTGTCCGGGCTCCGCAAACCGTAAGCCGTCCAGCAACGCCACCGGGCGCGCGCCCATGGCGATGATGTCCCGAAGAATCCCTCCGACCCCCGTCGCCGCGCCCTGGAAGGGCTCGACCGCGGAGGGATGGTTGTGGCTCTCGACCTTGAAAACGACCGCGAGCCCGTCGCCGAGGTCGAGGACTCCCGCGTTCTCGCCCGGCCCCTGCAACACGCGCTCCCCCGCGCTCGGCAAACGCTTCAGGAGCAGCGCCGAGTGCTTGTAGCCGCAATGCTCGGACCAGAGCAGCGAGAAGACCGCCAGCTCGAAATCGTT
>Ga0183260_10000207_pt1 | contig 46605 bp, 48 predicted proteins | sample AntDrymUQ4972206_2_FD_129768 | JGI IMG/M metagenome (GOLD analysis project Ga0183260, IMG submission 129768) | Polar desert sand microbial communities from Dry Valleys, Antarctica - metaG UQ497 (22.06) (version 2) (version 2) | ecosystem: Environmental > Terrestrial > Soil > Desert | place... | reverse complement strand
GACAGTGGGGTGCCGTCGGGCAGGGTGGCGTAGCCGAGCCCGTGGGTGAGGGTGCGCCAGGGGATGGTGACGAACACCTGGGACGCCCCGGCCCTGTCCGCCGCCGGGCGCTGGGCCGCTCTGTCCGGCCAGGGCGCGGCGGGCCAACTCTTCCAGGGCGTCGGCGCGGCGTTGCCCGGCGGTGCGCGGGTCCGGTCCGTCGGCGGTGCGCGGCAGCGGCGCCGCCAGCGGGTCCAACGCGGCTCGGACGATCGCCGCCGCTTTGTCGGTCAGCCGGCCCCGCACATGCATGGTGCCCTGCCCGTCCGGGGTGAAGAACAGCTCCCGCCGCCGGCTCGCCTGCTGCTCTAGGCGGTCCGGGGCTTCGGCGTCGCGGGCCTCCCCGATCTCTGGGGCGATCACGGTCAGGATGTGTTGCCCGAGCCGGGCGAGTTGCTGGGCGTCGAACCGGCCGGCGTAGCCGACCAACTCCGCCTCGGCCCGCTGCCGGATCTCACCCGGGATGTCGTCGGGCAGGTCGCCGACCGTGGCGGTGATCGCCGCCGCCTGCGCCAGTGACAGGTCCCCGGCGGCGAACGCGTCACCGGTGACGGCCAGACCACCGCGCACCGCGGTGCCCACCCCGACCAGCGTCCGCGCCTCCCGCGGGGTCACATTGAGTTCGTGCCGCGCCCACGCCGTCATCGAGCAGGCACCGGAGCGCAGAGCCAGACCCCTGGCGTCGACTTCGCCAAGCACGCGAGTCAGCAACTCCGTCGTTCGCGACACCAGCCGACCGCAGGCCACGGCGGCCTCGGTCAGCTGTCGATCCGTGCCTTGCCACAACTCCGCGGCCGGCCCAGCGTCCAGTGTCGCCGACAGGACCGCCAGCACCCGGCCCAGACCGTCCGGCAAGCCGACCGGTGGCTCGTGCAGCGCCGTACTCATACCGTGAAGCTAGACCGAGGGTCCGACAACTTCGGGGCGAAGTCGTTGCTGTGCAACAATTTCCGCGGTCACCGCCGAAGTTCCGCCACCCGTTCCAACCCTCCTAGCTTGTGCGGATTGCGGATGGCGTAGATCCGGGTGATCCGGCCGTCCTCGACCACCAGACTCACCGCGGTGGCTGAGCCACCGATGTCGAACCGGACACCCGGCATCCCGTTGAGCCACGCTGTGGTCGCTATGAGGTTCGGGACCCTCGCCGCGCCGCGCGCCAGGAACGCCACCACCTTTTCGACTCCGGTGATCGGCCTGCGCGCTGCCGCCACCAAGCCGCCGCCGTCGGAGAACAACACCACGTCCGGGGCGAGTACCTCCACCAGTCCCTGCACGTCGCCGGTGCAGATGGCGGCCATGAACTTCTCGACGGCTGCCTGCTGCTGGGCTCGGTCCACCTGCATCCGCGGCCGCCGCGCCGCCACGTGCTCGCGGGCACGGTGCGCGATCTGCCGAACCGCGGCGGGGGTCTTGTCCATCACCTCGGCGATCTCCTCGTACGGCGTCTCGAACACCTCGCGCAGCACGAACACTGCCCGCTCGGCCGGACCGAGGGTCTCCAGCACGGTGAGCATCGCGATCGAGACGTTCTCGGCGAGTTCGGCGTCCTCGGCCGCATCGGGACTGGTGAGCAGCGGCTCGGGTAGCCATTCCCCGACGTACTCCTCCCGGCGGCGGGACACCGATCGGAGCCGGTTCAACGCCTGCCGCGTCACAATCCGGACCAGATAGGCGCGCGGGTCACGAACCCCGGGCTGGTCGACGTCGGCCCACCTCAGCCAGGTCTCCTGGACGACATCCTCAGCGTCGGCGACGGAGCCGAGCATCTCGTACGCGACGGTGAAGAGCAGGCTGCGGTGGGTGACAAACGGGTCGTCGGTCATGTCGTCGAGCGCATGGCGAGTGGCTCAAGGCCGCAGGCGGCCGAGAACTGCTGCGACTCGACGCCGAACGCGGTGTTGGAGCGGGTCATGAAGTTCGCCAGCGCGGCGAACATGGTCAGCTCTACCAGCGCGGCAGGGCCGAGCGCCTCCAGCAGCCTCGCCGACAGTTCGTCGGTGACTGTCGGCGGGGTCTGCGTCATCGCTTCGGCGTACTCCATAACGTCCCGCTCCAGCGGGGTGAAGACATCCGATTCGCGCCATCGGGGTACCTCACGCGCCTTGGTCAGGTCGAGTCCTTCGTTGTGGGCTTGGAAGTAGCCGAGGTCCAGGCAAAAGCTGCAGCCGACCAGGCTGGCCACCGCCATGTGGGCGAACGACTTCAGGTTCTCGTCACACTGGTCCCACTTCTGCAGCCTACGAGCGAGGCTGAAGCTGAAGTTCAGCACCTTTCGGTTGTGCCACACGACCTCGACCGGCTCGGGCACGTCGCCGAACATCTTGCGGGCCATCCGCTTGACCATCGCGCCGTAGATGCCCGTCAGCTCTGCCTTCGGGATCCTGATACTGCTACCCATGACTCCTCCTCCGGTTACCGGTTTCGGCATGGAGACACCGGCCGCCACCCGGATGTGACACCCGAGCCGGGAGAACTGTCTGTCGGCTGAGTCCGGTCATCGAGCCGAGGCATCCAACCAGCGGCGGCGCGCCCGAGCCGGCTGAGCGTCATGCACGCAGGACTCGCCGGCTGCTCTACTGTTCCGCCATGAGCAACACCGCTGCGGGCACCGCTCCCGCCAGCACGGTGCAGTCGGTGGACCGCGCGGTCAGCGTCCTGGAGATTCTGGCCTCGGCCGGCGAGGTCGGCGTGACCGAGATCGCCGCCGAACTCGGCGTCCACAAGTCGACGGCGTTCCGGCTCGTGGCCGCCCTGGAGAATCGCGGACTGGTGGAGCAGAACTCCGAGCGCGGCAAGTACCGCCTGGGCGTCGGCATCCTGCGGCTGGCTGGCGCCACCGCGGCCCGGCTGGACATCGTGCAGGAGAGCCGGGCCGTCACCCGGGAACTGGCCGCCAGTACGGGAGAGACGGTCAACGTCTGCGTGATGTCCGACGGCGCTTCGCTGTACGTCGACCAGATCGCCGGTTCGTCGGCGTTGCAACCGCAGTACTGGGTGGGCCAGCGGCTGCCGCTGCACGCCACGTCCAACGGCAAGATCCTGCTCAGCTCACTGCCCGACATCGAGGTGCTCGCGGTCGCGGGCAAGCTGCAGCGCTACACGCCGGCGACGATCACCTCCGGGCGCAAGCTCCTGGCCGCGGTCGCCGAGGTGCGCGACCGGGGGTACGCCGTGGCGGTGGACGAACTCGAGATCGGCCTGACCGCCGTCGCCGCGCCGATCCGGAACCTCACCGGCGACGTGCGCGCGTCGCTCAGTGTCTCTGGGCCGACGTTCAGGCTCACCGCCGATCGGGTGCAGGCGGTCGTGGCCGCCGTGCGGGCCGCCGCGGACAGGGTGTCGCGGCGGCTCGGCTGGCAAGGCCCCTGACGCCGAGTCACGATCCTGCTGCGATCGGCGCGCAACAATCGCGAAACGCTTGACTCGGCCAACACGCGGGTGGACTGTGTTGCGCATCACGTCGCGTGTTCTGCTGCGCGCAACAGTTGTCGCGGGGGCTGCCCAGGCAGCTCATCCAGGTGAGAGGCGAAGTCCGATGACCACCACCGATCGACCACACGAGTCCCGAGACACCCAGGGCAAGGCTCCTGCCCCGCCGGAGGAGCGTGGCGGCGATCATGCTGCTGCTCGGCGGCGCGACGGCGCTGTCCGGCCTGCAGACGCTGACGATCATCGCCGCCTTCCCGTTCGCGCTCGTGATGATCGCGCTGTGCGTCTCCTTGGCCCTTGACCTCAAGAGCGACCCGATGATGCAGGGCCCACGGGACAGCATCGCCCATCGGGCCCGCGAGGCCGTCGTCGACACCGAGCGCGCCCGTGAGCGGGGGCGCGGCGAAGCCCGCCGCTGACGCCCAGGGTACTGAACGGAGGTCCCGTGCCTGACCTGTTCGTCGACGGGGGATGGGTTCCGGCACGGGCCGGAGGGCGCCGGGAGATCCGATGCCCGGCCGACGGCGCGCCGGTCGCGACCGTGGACGAGGGCACCGCGGCTGACACCGTCGGTGCGGTCGCCGCGGCGCGGGCCGCCTTCGACGAGGGCACCTGGCCGGGTACTCCGGCGGCTGATCGGGGCCGGCTGCTGTACCGCGTCGCCGACCGGCTGGCCGCGGACAGGGCGGGGATCGCCCGCGCCGAGTCCCTGGACACCGGCAAGCGCCTGGTCGAGAGCGAGTACGACGTCGACGACGTGGTCGCGGTCTTCCGGCACTTCGCCGGCGTGGCCGGCCAGGACGTGGGGAGGGTCGTCGACCCGGGCCGTCCCGACGTGGTCAGCCGGATCGTGCAGGAACCGGTAGGCGTCTGCGGCCTGATCACCCCATGGAACTACCCGCTGCTGCAGGTGTCCTGGAAGGTGGCGCCGGCGCTCGCGGCGGGCTGCACCTTCGTGCTCAAGCCCAGCGAACTCACACCCTCCACCGCGATCCTGCTGATGCGCATACTCGACGACGTCGGCCTGCCGCCCGGCGTCGGCAACCTCGTCCTCGGTGCCGGCCCGGACGCGGCCGGCCCACTGGCCGAGCACCCCGACGTCGATCTGGTGTCGTTCACCGGTGGGCTGGCCACCGGCCGGAAAGTGATGGCCGCGGCGGCCGGGACGGTCAAGAAGGTGGCCCTCGAACTCGGCGGTAAGAACCCGAACATCGTCTTCGCCGACGCCGACCTCGAGGTCGCCCTGGACTTCGCGCTGACCGCGGTATTCCTGCACTCGGGGCAGGTCTGCTCGGCCGGGGCCCGGCTCGTCGTCGACGAGACGATCCACGACGAGTTCGTCGACGAATTGGTGGCCCGGGCCGGAAAGATCCGTCTCGGCGGACCTTTCGACCCCGACGCCGAGACCGGCCCGCTGATCTCCGCGGCGCACCGGGACAAGGTCGAGCGGTACGTCGAGGCCGGAGTCGCCGCGGGCGCCGTCCTGCGCTGCGGCGGTGCCCGCCCCGACGACCCGGCGCTGGCCGGCGGCCACTACTACCCACCCACGATCCTGGATGGCTGCCGCAGCGAGATGGCCGTCGTACAGGAGGAATCCTTCGGCCCGGTGCTGACCGTCGAGACGTTCGACGGCGAGGACGATGCGGTACGGCTCGCCAACGACAGCCGGTACGGGCTGGCCGGTGCGGTCTGGACGGGCAACGCGGGCCGAGCCGAGCGGGTCGCGGCCCGGCTGCGGATGGGCACGGTGTGGATCAACGACTACCACCCCTACGTGCCGCAGGCGGAGTGGGGCGGCTACAAGCAGTCCGGCATCGGCCGCGAGCTGGGCCGGGCCGGGCTGGCCGAGTACCAGGAGACCAAGCACGTCTGGCACAACGTGCGACCGACCGTCCAACATTGGTTCGGGTCGTGACGGCGTACGACGTCGTGATCGTGGGCGGCGGGTCCGCCGGCTGCGTCCTCGCCCACCGGCTCAGTGAAGATCCCGCCACGAGTGTCCTCGTGCTGGAGGCCGGCCGCCGCGACTGGGCCTGGGACCCGTTCATCCACATGCCGGCGGCGCTGCCGTTCCCGATCGGCAGCCGGCTCTACGACTGGCGCTACGCCTCGGAGCCGGAGCCGCACCTGAACGGCCGCCGGATCGCCCACGCCCGGGGCAAGCTGCTCGGCGGCAGCAGCAGCATCAACGGGATGATCTTCCAGCGGGGCAACCCGATGGACTACCAGCGCTGGGCCGCGGACGCGGGGATGGCCGACTGGGACTACGCGCACTGCCTGCCCTACTTCCGCCGCATGGAGACGTGCCTGGCCGGCACGGACCAGTGGCGCGGCGGCGACGGGCCGCTGGTCCTCGAACGCGGACCGGCCGCGAACCCGCTCTTCGGCGCCTTCTTCGATGCTTGCGTCGAGGCCGGCTACCCGCGCACCCCGGACGTCAACGGCTACCGGCAGGAGGGCTTCGGGCCCTTCGACCGCAACATCCACCGCGGTCGCCGGCTCAGTGCCGCCCGGGCATACCTGCACCCGGTGCTCCGCCGCCCGAACCTCACGGTCGAGACGCTCGCGCTGACCACCCGGGTCCGGTTCGAAGGAACCCGGGCGGTCGGGGTGGACTACCTCAGGGCCGGGCGGGTACGCCGCCACGTGGACGCCGGTGAGGTCATCCTTTGCGGCGGCGCGATCAACACGCCGCAGCTCCTGCAGCTGTCAGGCATCGGCGATCCGGAACACCTTGCGCCCCTGGGGATCCCCGTCGTACAGGCCGTGCCCGGAGTCGGGCAGAACCTGCAGGACCACCTCGAGGTCTACGTGCAGTACGCCGCCACCCAACCGGTGTCCATCGCGCCCGGGCTGCGGTGGCGGCACCGGCCGCGGATCGCCGCGGAGTGGCTCTTCCTGCGCCGCGGGCTCGGCGCGACCAACCACTTCGAGGGCGGCGGCTTCGCCCGCAGCAACGACGACGTCGACTACCCCAACCTGATGTTGCACTTCCTGCCCATCGCGATCCGCTACGACGGCACGGCGCCGACCAAGGGTCACGGCTACCAGGTGCACGTGGGCCCGATGTACTCCGACGCGCGGGGCAGCGTGCAGATCCGCTCCACCGACCCTCGCGAGCACCCGGAGCTGCGCTTCGACTACCTGTCCACCGAGCAGGACCGCCGGGAGTGGGTCGAGGCGATCCGGGTCGCTCGGGACATCCTCAACCAGCCGGCGATGGCGCCGTACAACGGCGGGGAGCTGTCCCCCGGACCCACCGTCCAGACCGACGCCGAGGTCCTGGCCTGGGTGGCCGCCGACGCGGAAACCGCGCTGCACCCGTCGTGTACGGCGCGGATGGGCACCGACGACATGAGCGTGCTCGACCCAGTCACGATGCGGGTGCACGGAGTGGACGGCCTTCGGGTCGTGGACGCTTCGGCGATGCCCTACGTCACCAACGGCAACATCTACGCCCCAGTGATGATGCTCGCCGAGAAGGCCGCGGACCTGATCCTCGAACTTGCGCCGTTGCCGCCCTCGGCCGCACCGTGGTACTCCCACCGGGACCGCAGCCCACTCGATCCGCCGCCGGCCACGGTCGGCACCGCGACTGGAGGTCACCGATGACCCTGACGCCGGAACGGATGGACGAGGTCTCGGCCCGGATTGCCCGGCTGGACGAGGCGCGCCGTACGCCGCTGTTGCACGTCGAGTCGCTCTGGAAGGTCTTCGGCCCCAAGGCCGATCGCATCATCGGCACGCCGGACGCGGAGCTGTCGCGTCGCGAGCTCATGGCCAGGACCGGCTGCGTCGTCGCGGTCAAGGACGTCTCATTCGACGTGGCGCCGGGGGAGGTCTTCGTCGTCATGGGCCTCTCCGGCTCCGGGAAGTCGACGCTGGTCCGCTGCCTGACCCGGCTGATCGAGCCGACCGCGGGCACCGTGGTCGTCGCGGGCCAGGACATCACCAGCGCGTCAGACGCCCAGCTGCGCGACCTGCGGCGCAAGCACGTGGCCATGGTGTTCCAGCACTTCGGCCTGCTCCCGCACCGCCGGGTGATCGACAACGTGGCCTACGGCCTGGAGATCCGCGGCGACCCCAAGGCCGCCCGACGCCAGCGGGCACAGGAGATGGTCGACCTGGTCGGGCTGGCCGGCAACGAGAACTCCTATCCCGACCAGCTCTCCGGCGGCATGCAGCAACGGGTCGGGCTGGCCCGGGCGCTGGCCGTCGACCCCTCCGTGCTGCTGTTCGACGAACCGTTCTCCGCGCTGGACCCGCTGATCCGCCGGGACATGCAGAACGAGGTCATCCGGCTGCACCACGAGGTCGGCAAGACGATGGTGTTCATCACCCACGACCTGGCCGAAGCGCTCAAGCTGGGGGACCGCATCCTGATCATGCGCGACGGCGAGATGGTCCAGGTCGGCCGCCCGGACGAGGTGGTCGGCGCTCCGGCCGACGACTACGTGCGCGACTTCGTCAGCGACGTCCCCCGCTCGCATGTGCTCACCCTGCGTTGGGTGATGCGGGAACCGCAGCCCGAGGACTCGCTGGACGGTCCGGTGATGGGTCCGGACGTGGTCGTCAAGGCCGCCGCGCACAAGGTGCTCGCCGCCGCGCACCCGGTCCGGGTGGTGCTGGGCGACCAGTTGCTCGGCGTGGTCGACCGGGAAGACGTCCTGCGCGTGATCGTGGCCGAGGAGTCGGTGTGAGCCCCGCCGTTGCGACTTTGCCCCTCTGGTGTTGGTTGAAACCGGACATTTCTGGCGCGTTCGCGACCACCCGGGGGGCAAAGTCGGAGGGGGGCGTGCGGTGACTGCGGTCGCGGACCGGCCGCCAGCACCCGAGGCGCCGCTGACGACGACCCCGGTGGCGAAGGAACCGGTACGCCGTACCGGATTGCTGCTCGCCGCGATCGCGGGCGCGTGGGTGGTGGGCTGGGCGCTGTTCCAGGGCGTCGCCACCCTGCCGCTGGGCCGGGCCGCGCTCACCGGATTCCAGCGCAGTCTCAACGACCTGCGCGACGCCTTCGATGCGGCCCGCAACAGTAACTTCGTCCTCGACGTGGTCTTCGGTGGCATCCGGGACGGGCTGGACGCCTTCGTCTCCGCGGCCAGAGGGCTGCTCAGCCAGCCCGCGTTCCCGCGGCCCGTCCCGGAGATCGGGTGGCTCGGCGTCCTGGCGATCTTCGCCTGGCTCACCTACGCCCTGGCCGGCCTGCGCTCGACGGTCCTCGTCGTCCTCTCGACCCTGAGCTTCGCCCTGCTGGGCTACTGGAGCGACAGCATCGACCTACTCATCGTCACGTTCACTGCCGTGTTCTTCTGCCTGCTGATCGGCATCCCGCTGGGCATCGCGATGGCCCGGAGCAAGGCAGTCACGACCGTCGTCACTCCGGTCCTCGACGTGATGCAGACCATGCCGTCGTTCTCCTACCTGCTGCCGCTGGTCCTGCTGTTCAGCATCGGCGCCTCCGCGGCGGTCGTGGCCACGCTGATCTACGCGCTGCCACCGGTCGTGCGTATCACTGCGCACGGGCTGCGCTCGGTGTCGCCGGCGACCATCGAGGCGACCCGGTCGATGGGCTCGACCAGGGGGCAGCTGCTCCGCACCGTCCAGCTGCCGATGGCCAGGCGCACGATCATCGTCGGGATCAACCAGACGATCATGGCCGCGCTGTCGATGGCCACCATCGCCGCGCTGGTAGACGGCCCCGGTCTGGGCCAGCCGGTGGTCGAGGCGCTGCAGAGCCTGAACATCGGCAACGCCTTTGTCGCCGGGCTGGCCATCGTGATCATGGCGATCATGCTGGACCGCACGACCACCGCGGCCAGCGAGCGGGCCGAGAAGGAGCGCCGGGCCGGCCGGGAGGCGCCGCACCGACGGCTGGTCCTCGTCGTGACCGGGGTCCTCGCGCTCGCCGCGGTCTACCTGTCCCGTACCTACCTGTGGGCGGCCGACCCCGAGCGGCTGCCCGATCTCGGCGGGCCACTGGCCGACGCCACGTCGAGCGCCACCGACTGGATCACTGACACGTTCTTCGGGGCCACGAACGGCATCCGTGACGCGGCGACGTACGGCCTGCTCAACCCGCTGCAGTCGCTGCTGGCGGATTCGCCGTGGTGGCTCGTGGTCGCGGTCCTGCTGGCCATTGCGTACGTCCTCGGCGGCTGGCGGCCGGCGCTGATCAGCGCGGTGTGCCTGGGCGTCATCCTGGGGGTGGGACTGTGGCAGGACTCGATGGTCACCCTGACCATGACCCTGGTCGCGACCGCGCTGGTGATGATCCTGGCCGTGCTGTTCGGGGTGTGGATGGGCCGCAGCCGCCGGGCGGACACCGCCCTGCGGCCGCTCCTGGACGCCGGGCAGACTATCCCACCGTTCGTCTACCTCGTGCCGGCGCTGGCGCTGTTCGGGCCGACCCGCTTCACCGCCATCGTCGCGGCGATCCTGTACGCCGGTCCGGCCGCGATCAAGCTGGTCGCCGATGGCATCCGGGGCGTCTCACCGACGACCGTCGAGGCCGCCACCGCGGCCGGCTCCAGCACCTTGCAGGTCATCACGAAGGTGCAGCTGCCGATGGCGCGCGCTGCGCTGGTGCTCGCGGCCAACCAGGGCCTGCTCTACGTCCTGTCGATGGTGGTCATCGGCGGCCTGGTCGGCGGCGGGGCGCTCGGCTACACCGTCGTCAGCGGGTTCGCCCAGGCGCAGCTCTACGGCAAGGGGCTCGCCGCCGGCATCGCCATCGTCGCGCTCGGCATCATGCTCGACCGGATCACGCAGCACGCCGCCGCCCGCCAGGGGCGACGGTGACGAGAGGAGCCCACATGAGGACAGAGAAGTCACGGGTGCTGCGACTGTCGGCGCTCATCGCCGCCGGAAGCCTGGTCCTGACGGCCTGCGGGGGAGGGGACATCGAGGAGACCGCCGCGCCCGAGGGGGCCGATGAGTGCGGCGACTTCGACATCGCGATCAACCCGTGGGTCGGCTACGAGGCCTCGGCCCACGTGGTCGGCCACGTCGCGGCCACCCAGCTCGGCTGCAACGTGGAGTACAAGTCGCTCAAGGAGGAGGTGGCCTGGCAGGGCTTCGGCAGTGGCGAGGTCGACGTCGTGATCGAGAACTGGGGCCACGACGACCTCAAGCAGACCTACATCGAGGAGCAGGGCACCGCGCAGGACGCCGGGCCGAACGGCAACATGGGGATCATCGGCTGGTACGTCCCGCCGTGGATGGCCGAGGAGTACCCGGACATCACCGACTGGGAGAACCTGAACTCCTACGCCGACCTGTTCGTCACCTCCGAGTCCGGCGGCAAGGGGCAGCTGCTGGACGGCGACCCGTCCTTCGTCACGAACGACGAAGCGCTCGTGGCGAACCTGGACCTGAACTACACGGTGGTGTACGCCGGCAGCGAGCCCGCGCTGATCCAGGCCTTCCGCTCGGCGGAGGAGAACCGCACGCCACTGCTCGGCTACTTCTACGACCCCCAGTGGTTCCTGTCCGAGGTGCCGCTGGTCAAGGTGAACCTGCCGCCGTACACCGACGGCTGCGACGCGGACCCCGAGGCGGTCGCGTGCGACTACCCCGTCTACACGCTGGACAAGATCGTGGCCACCGACTTCGCGGAGTCCGGCAGCCCGGCCTACGACCTCGTCGCGGCGTTCAACTGGACGAACGAGGACCAGAACGTCGTGGCCAAGATGATCGCCGAGGACGGGATGGATGCTGAGGACGCCGCCGCGCAGTGGGTCGAGGACAACCAGGAGATGGTCGACAGCTGGCTGGGCTGACGTTGCGTATGCTGCTATGTAGTTGCGGCTAGAGGAACAAGGGGTTGGACATGGCCGGTCCGCGGGTGGTCGTCATCGGGGCGGGTGTGGTGGGTGCGTCGGTCGCGGACGAGATGTCCGCCCTCGGCTGGACCGACGTGACGGTGCTGGACCAGGGACCGCTGTTCGCGACCGGCGGGTCCAGTTCGCACGCCCCGGGTCTCGTCTTCCAGGCGAACCCGAGCAAGACCATGACCGAGCTCGCCCGCTACACCGTCGAGAAACTGTGCCGTCTGGAGTACCAGGGGCGGCCGGGCTTCCTCCAGGTCGGGGGCCTGGAGGTTGCCACCACACCCGAGCGACTGGCCGACCTGCACCGCCGGCAGGGCTGGCTGTCCGCGTGGGGCGTTGCCGGCCGGGTGGTCTCCCCGCAGGAGTGCGCCAAGCTGCATCCCCTGCTGGACCCGGAGCGCATCCTGGGGGGCCTGCATACCCCGACCGACGGGTTGGCCAACCCGGTGACCGCGGTGTCCGCCCAGGCGGCAACCGCGCAGGCTCGCGGCGTGCGCTTCCTCGGGGACTGCGAGGTCCTCGACGTCCGCAGCGACGGCGGCCGGGTGCGCGCCGTCGTGACCGACCGGGGCGAGTTCGCGGCCGACGTCGTCGTCTGCTGCGCCGGGATCTGGGGCCCGCGGGTCGCCGCCATGGCAGGGATGCCGCTGCCGCTCACGCCGCTGGCCCACCAGTACGCGTGGACGACACCGGTCGCCGAGCTGGAGCGGATCGACACCGGCGTACCGCGCCCGATCCTGCGCCACCAGGACGCCGACCTGTACTACCGCGAGCGGGGCGACCAGGTCGGCATCGGTTACTACGGCCACCGTCCGATGCCCGTGGATCCGGCCGCGATCGCCCGCCACGCTGACGCCAAGGTGATGCCGAGCATCCAGGACTTCACCGCCGCCGACTTCGAGCCGGCCTGGACGGAGTCGGTGCGGCTGCTGCCCGCTCTGCGGGAGGCTGCGGTCGCCGAGGGCATCAACGGCCTGTTCTCGTTCACCACCGACGGCATGCCGCTGATCGGTGAGTCCTCCGAGGTTCGTGGCTTCTGGGTCGCCGAGGCGGTCTGGGTCACGCACTCCGCGGGCGTGGGCCGGGCGGTCGCCGAGTGGATCGTGACCGGCACTCCGTCGACGGACCTGCACGACAGCGACGTCAACCGGTTCGAGCGCCACCAGCTCGCCCCGGACTACGTGCTGGCTCGCGGCAGCCAGAACTTCGTCGAGGTGTACGACGTACTGCATCCCTTGCAGCCCATGGAGGAGCCGCGACCGTTGCGGGTCAGCCCGTTCCACCGCCGGCAGGTCGCGCTCGGCGCGGTGTTCCTGGAGGCGAGCGGCTGGGAACGGCCGCAGTGGTACGCCGCCAACGAGCCGCTGCTGGCCGGCCGGGAGATCACCACCCCGAACGGGTGGGCGGCTCGCTACTGGTCGCCCGTCGTCGGGGCCGAGGCGCAGGCGACCCGGGAGCGCGTCGCACTCTACGACATGACGGCGCTCAAGCGGATCGAGGTGAGCGGCCCCGGCGCGACGGCGTACCTGCAGTGGCTCACGACCGGCAACGTCGACAAATCGGTCGGTTCGGTCACGTACTGCCTGCTGCTCGACGAGCGGGGGCGGATCCGCAGCGACGTCACGGTCAGTCGGCTCGGGGCAGAGCGCTACCAGGTCGGCGGCAACGGCATGCTCGATGTCGACTGGCTGCATCGGCACCGGCCCGACGACAGCGCGGTCCAGGTCCGCGACGTCACGGCCGGGACGTGCTGTCTGGGGGTCTGGGGACCGAAGGCCCGCGACGTCGTGCAGTCGTTGTCCCGCAACGACTTCTCCGCCGACGGCTTTCGGTACTTCCGGTCCCAGGAGGCGTACGTCGGCATGGTGCCGGTGACCGCCTTGCGACTGTCGTACGTCGGCGAGCTCGGCTACGAGCTGTACACGAGCGCCGACCAGGGCGAGCGGTTGTGGGACACGCTGTGGGCGGCGGGGCAGGAGCACGGGATCCTGGCCGGCGGGCGGGGGGCCTTCGTCAGCCTGCGACTGGAGAAGGGCTACCGCTCCTTCGGTGCCGACATGACGTGGGACCACTACCCGACCGAGGCGGGGTTGGACTTCGCCGTTCGGATGGACAAGGACTTCCTGGGCCGAGCGGCATTGGCCGACGCGCCGGTGCGAAACCGCTTGTGCTGCTTGACCATCGCGGACCCGGCCAAGGTCGCGCTCGGCAAGGAGCCGGTGTACGACGCCGACCGCTGCGTGGGGTACGTGACTAGCGCGGCGTACGGCTACACCGTCGGGACTGGAATCGCGTACGCCTGGCTGCCTCCTGAGCTGAGCGACCCCGGTACGACGCTGCACATCGGCTACTTCGACGACCGGATTCCCGCCGTCGTGGCGGCCGAGCCGCTGTTCGACCCGGGCATGGTGAGGTTGCGTTCGTGAGCGGGTGGCAGGTCACGCCGCGGTTGCCCGACCACCCCAACTTTTTGTGGGCCGAGGCCGAGCCGAAGCCGGCGTACGACGTCGTCGTCGTGGGCGCCGGGGGACACGGACTGGCCACGGCCTACTACCTGGCCAAGGAGCACGGCATCACCAACGTCGCCGTGGTCGAGCGGGGCTGGTTGGGCGGCGGCAACATGGCCCGCAACACCACGATCATCAGGTCGAACTACCTGTGGGACGAGAGCGCCGGCATCTACGAGCACGCCCTGAAACTGTGGGAGGGTCTCGAAGCCGAACTCGACTGCAGCATCGCCTTCAGTCAGCGCGGCGTGCTCAACCTGGCCCACAGCCTCGGCGACGTCCGCGAGGGCCGCCGCCGGGTGAACGCCAACCAGCTCAACGGGATCGACGCGCAGTGGCTCGGTCCCGAGGACGTGCAGAAGCTCGCGCCCATCATCGACATCTCGACCGACGTGCGCTACCCCGTGCTCGGAGCGACGTACCAGCCGCGGGCCGGCATCGCCAAGCACGACTGGGTGGCCTGGGGCTACGCACGGGCGGCGCACGCACTGGGCGTCGACCTGATCCAGGGCTGCGAGGTCACCGGGCTGCGGCGCGAGGGCGAGCGGGTGGTCGGCGTGGACACCGCGCGCGGCCCGATCCGGGCCGGCCGGGTGGCGCTCGCCGCCGCCGGGCACAGCAGCGTGCTGCTGTCCACCCTCGGCATCCGGCTGCCGTTGCAGAGCTATCCGTTGCAGGCCTTGGTTTCCGAGCTGCTCGACCAGGTCCTCGACACCGTCGTCATGTCTAACGCGGTGCACGTCTACGTGTCGCAGGCGCACAAGGGCGAGCTGGTGATGGGGGCGGGAATCGACAGCTACGTCGGCTACGGCCAGCGCGGCTCGTTCCCGGTCATCGAGCACCAGATGGCCGCGGCGGTCGAGCTGTTCCCGATCTTCGCCCGGGCGCACGTGCTGCGGACCTGGGGCGGGATCGTGGACGTGTCGCCGGACGCCTCGCCTATCGTCGGGCTGACGCCGTACGCCGGGCTGTACGTGAACTGCGGCTGGGGGACCGGCGGCTTCAAGGCGACCCCGGGGGTCGGTTCGGTGTTCGCGGACACCATCGCGCACGACCGCCCGCACCCGCTGGCCGCGCCGTTCACCATGGAACGCTTCGCCACCGGGGCGCTGATCGACGAGCACGGCGCCGCCGCGGTGGCGCACTGATGCTGATTCCATGTCCGTGGTGCGGTGAGCGCGAGGAGACCGAGTTCCACTACGGCGGCCAGGCGCACGTCGCGTACCCGGATGACCCGTCGGCCGTGGACGACGCGGGTTGGGCGGCGTATCTGTTCGTCAGGGACAACTCCAAGGGCTGGTTCGCCGAACGCTGGCTGCACCGCGCGGGTTGCCAGCGCTGGTTCAACGCCGTCCGACACACGGTGACGTACGAGATCGCGGCGGCGTACCCGCCGGGCGCGACGCGGCCGGTGATCGGGTGAACATCGAGGTCGACGGGGAGGATCTGAACGCCGAGGCCGGCGACTCGCTGGCTGCGGCCCTGCTCCGATCCGGGCGCCGCGTGTGGTCGCAGGGCATCTACACCGGGCGGCCGCGCGGGCTGATCTCGGCCGGTGCCGAGGAGTCCAACGTCTTCGTCCAGGTGCTGTCGGGCCCGGGGGAGCCGATGGTGCGGGCCACCGAGATCGAGGCGCACGACGGGCTGCGGGTACGCACCCTGGCCGGGAAGGGCGCCCTGCCGGCCGAGGCCGACACCGCGCGCTACGACAAGGCCTTCGCGCACGCCGACGTCCTGGTCGTCGGCGGGGGGCCGGCCGGGTTGATGGCGACGCTGGCCGCCGGCCGCAGCGGCGCCCGGGTCCTGCTGATCGATGACCAGCCTCGCCTCGGCGGCTGGTTGCACGCGGCGCGGGTCAGGATCGACGGCCGGCTCGGCACCGGCTGGGCGGACGGGGTGGCCGCCGAACTGGCTTCGCTCCCGGAGGTCCGTGTCCTCACCAGGACCACGGTGGCCGGCTACTACGACCACAATTCCCTCGTCGCGGTCGAGCGGCGAACCGACCACCTGGGTGACGCGGTACCGGTTTCCGTTGCGCGCCAGCGGTTGTGGCACATCCGGGCCCGCCAGGTCGTGCTGGCCACCGGGGCGCACGAGCGGTCGATCGGCTTTCCCGACAACGACCGGCCCGGGATAATGCTGGCCACCTCCGGCGCGGCGTACTGCTGGCGCTATGGCGTCCGACCCGGCCTCCGGGCCGTCGTCTTCGGCGCCCACGACGGTGCCCTCGCGGCCGCAACCGACCTCGCCGAGGCCGGGGTCGAGGTGGTGCGGACCGTCGACGTCCGGGGCGGTACCTGGGTCACCGGAACCCGTGCGGACGCCCATGGCGTCCTCGCCGCCGTCGGGCTGAGCGACGGCAGCATCGTGGAGGCCGACCTGTTGGCCGTGTCCGGCGGCTGGAACCCGGCCGTGCAGCTGTTCAGCCAGTCCGGGGGGCAGATCGTCTGGTCCGACGCCGTGGCCGGCTTCGTGCCGGGCCGGCCGGCGCAGGCCACCCACGTGGCCGGGGCGGTCACCGGCACGGTCGACCTGGCCACTGCGCTGGCCGACGGGGCTCGCGCGGGGGCGGCGGCTGCGAGCGGCGCCGGGTTCCCCACCGAACCGCCGGACCCGCCGACTGTCGAAAGTGGCCTGCCCTGGGGAGCACCGCCAGCGGCGTACTTCCTGGTGCCCGGAGGCGACCCGGCCAGCGTGTTCCTCGACCTGCAGCGGGACGCGACGTTGCACGACCTCCAGCGCGCGATGGGCGCCGGCCTGACCTCGGCGGAGCACGTCAAACGCTTCACCACCATCGGAACGGCGGCCGACCAGGGCCGAGGCTCGGGAGTGCTGACGGTAGGCGTGCTGGCCCAGCTCTCCGGCCGCCCGATCGACGAGATCGGGACGACCACGTACCGGCCGCCGTACACGCCGATCTCCTTCGCCCTGCTCGCCGGCCGGGACCGCGGGCGGCTGGCGGATCCGGAGCGGCTCACCGCGCTGCACGACTGGCACGTCGAGCACGGCGCTGTCTTCGAGGATGTCGGGCAGTGGAAGCGGCCGTGGTACTTCCCGGTCGGCGACGAGGACCTGGACGCCGCCGTACGCCGGGAGTGCGCGGCCGCCCGCACCGGCGTCGCGGTGATGGACGCCTCGACGTTGGGCAAGATCGAGCTGCAAGGCGACGACGTCGGCGTCCTGCTGGATCGGCTCTACACCAACGTTTTCTCCACGCTCGCCGTCGGCAAGGTGCGCTACGGCGTGATGTGCGGACCGGACGGGATGGCCTTCGACGACGGGACCACCGCCCGACTGGCCGACGACCGGTGGCTGATGAGCACCACGACGGGCAACGCGGCGCGGGTTCTGGAGTGGCTGGAGGAATGGCTGCAGACCGAATGGCCCTTGCTCGACGTGCGCTGCACGTCGGTGACCGATCAGTGGTCGACGCTGGCCCTGGTCGGCCCGCGCTCGCGCGACGTTCTGGCGGCGCTCGCCCCTGGCCTCGACGTCAGTGTCGAGGGGTTCGGGTTCATGACGCTGCGCGAGGCGGTCGTGGCCGGTGGGCCCGCCCGGGTCATGCGGGTGTCGTTCTCCGGCGAGCTGGCCTACGAGATCAACGTCGCGACGTGGCATGCGCTGAACGTGTGGACCGAGGTGTTGGCGGCCGGAGCGGCGTACGGGATAGCGCCGTACGGGACCGAGACCATGCACGTCCTGCGGGCCGAGAAGGGCTACCCGATCGTCGGGCAGGACACCGACGGCACGACCACTCCGCAGGACCTCGGCATGGCGTGGATCGTCTCGAAAAAGAAGCCCGACTTCGTCGGGAAGCGGTCCTACGCCCGGCCGCACACCGTCGATCCGGGCCGGCGGCAGCTGGTCGGGCTGGTCCCGGTCGACGGCCGGACCCGTGTCGCCGAAGGCGCGCAGCTGGTGTCACCCGGGGCCCGGCTCACCGACACCCCGGTGCCCATGCATGGGCACGTCACGTCGTCGTACGACTCGGTGGCCCTGGGTACGCCGTTCGCGCTGGCCCTGCTCTCCGCCGGATCGCAACGGCACGGTGAGGTGTTGGACGCGGTGGACGACGGGGTGCCCACCGCGGTACGGGTGGTCCCGCCGGCGGCGTACGACCCGGACGGGGCGCGCCGTGATGGTTGAGCTGTGCGACGTGGCCAAGCGCACCCTGGTCGAGCTGCGGTTGTCGACCGCGGAGGACGGTGATCTGGGGGACACCGGACCGGTCCAGGCGGCGCTCGATTTGACCCTGCCGGGCCCCGGTCGAACGTCGCAGGTGGGCGGCCGGCTCGCGGTGTGGCTCGGGCCGGGCTGGTGGCTGCTCGACGATCGGCCCGACGAGTCGGGCGGGCTGGAGGCCGGGCTGGTGCACCCGCTGCGAGCGACGGGTCCGCGGACGTCGGCCGTCGACGTGTCCGCCGGCTTCGTGGTCCTCGAACTGACCGGGCCGTCCGCGGCGGAGGTACTGGCCCATGGCTGCTCGATCGACCTGCACCGGCGATCCTTCGGACCAGGCTCGTCAGCCCGGACGATGCTGGCCAAGGCGCAGGTGGTCCTCGCCCGGCCCGACGACGGCCCGACGTACCGCATCTGGGTCCGAACGTCCTTCTCCCGCTACCTCGTCGAGTGGTTGCTCGACGCCGCAGTCGAGTACCGGTGAGCGGGTTAGGCTGACGCCCTCTTCTGGAGGCGCGATGATCCCGACGCTGATCCTGCTCGGTGTCGTCCTCGGGCGCTGGTGGCGGTGGACGCTGCCGACGGCTGCTGTGGGTTGGCCGCTCGTCCTCGTGGCCTCCGGCGTGACCACCTCGCCGGGGGAGTTGTTCGCGGGCGCGGCCCTCGCCGTGGCCAATACCGGCCTCGGCGCGCTGGTCTACCTGGCCGTCCGTTCCGCCGTCGGCGGGGCGATGCGGCGGGTGCGGGCATGAAGCCGGCCATCGCCGCGGCCGCCGGGCTCGCGGCCGGCGTCGCCGTCACCCGGCGGGCGCACCGCGATCCGATCTCGCCGTGGTGGGACGTCCGGGTCGGGTCGACCCGGTTGCGCCGCTCCAACCTTCCCGTCGGCGGCACGCTCGCGCTGCTGGTGGCCACCGTGCTGCGCAAGGCGGGTCGACTGCGAGCGGGGGCGATCGTCGCCGGCCTCGGCGTCGGCGCCGGCCTGGGTGCGGTGGGGACCGGCCTGGTCGACCCCTTGCCGCGCCTGCGCTGACTGCGAGGCCAGCCGGAGCCGCTTCGCGGGGCGTCGTTCCGCTAGATGTCTGCCGGGGGCCGGGAGCCGACATCGATGATCAGAAGTGGGCAGTTGGTGCACATCCAAGCGCCCGAACTCTGCACCAACTGCCCACCTACGAGCCGTAGGGGAAGCAAGTGGGCAGTTCCGACTGCCAGCCGCACCGCCGCACGAGGGGTATCAAGCCAACAGGCGCTGCAGACGGGGCGGCTAGCGCTGACTCAAGTCCGTCCTGGAGAGAGGCGGGTCCGACGAGGGACTCAGGCGTTCTGGCTGAGGCAGTACGAACCGTCCTCGGGGCGGAGGAAAACGTCCCCCACGTCGCCGGCGAAGGCGGCTTCCGCGCGGAACACGCCGGGGCCCACCTCCTCGAGGATCTCCAAGGAGAACGTGCCCGGTTCGGGGGCGTCGGAGCTGAAGTCCTCCAGCGTCACCTCGGCCCGATCCGGGCTGCACAGCAAGCCGTAGGCGACCTCCAGGGTGCCCACGTTGACCGCGAGTTCGAAGGTGGCGCCGACCGCCTCGGCGGCGACCAGCTGCTCTGGGTCGGAGGACTCCGTTGGCTGCCCCCCGGTCGAGGTCTGCGTCGACTCAGTGGTCTCGGTGCTCTCGGTGCTGGTCTCGGTGGGTTCGGTGGACCCGGTCGGTTCGGTCGACTCGGTGGTCGCCGGCGCCGAACCGGAGCCGCCCAGCGCGCCGGTCCCGGGCTCGAGCACGCTGTCACAACCGACGAGGAAGGCAGCGGTGAGGCCGAGTGCGGCCAGCAGGCGTGGTGACATGGCCGGCCGAGTCTGCCATGGGTAGGCAGCGCTCAACCGACCTCGATCACTACCTTGCCGCGGGAGTGCCCGGTCTCCACGGCCGCCACCGCCTCGCCGGCTCGATTCAAGGCGACGAGGTCGGTGACGTGCGGATCGAGCTTGCCCTCGATCACGAGTTCGGCGAGCCGGCCCAGGGTGGCGCTGCTGCGATCGCGTTCGACGCCGGTGCCACCGAGTTCCGCGCTGACCCGGGGATCGGCGGTGGTGAGGAGGCGCGATCGGTCCGACACCAGGTCGGCGACCTCGCGGGCGGCGTCCAGACCGATCAGATCCAGAATCGCATCGACACCGTCCGGCATGATTTCCCGGATCCGGTCGGCCACTCCGTCGCCGTAGGTCACCAGCGTGGCGCCCAGGGACTCGGCCAGCTCGCGCTTGGCCTCGCTGCCGGTGCCGATCACGAACACGCCGGCGTCGCGGGCGAGCTGCGCGGCGATCACGCCGACCCCGCCGCCGATGCCGAGAATGAGCAGGGTCTGGCCTTCGGTGAGTCCGAGTTGGTCGACCGCGTCGAACGCCGTACCGGCCGCGACGGGCAGTACGGCGGCGTCGGTGAACGACAGCTGCGGTGGCTTGATCGCCGCCTGCGCGGCCGTGACCAAGGTGTACTCGGCGTACCCGCCCGAACCGGGCGCGACGCTACCGAACACCTCGTCGTGCACGGCGAAGCCGTCGACGTCCTGACCGACCTCCTCGACCACGCCGGCCACCTCGGAGCCCATCGGGATCGGCAGGGTCAGGGGCATCACCTCGGCGAGATGGCCCTGACGGACCTTCCAGTCCACGGGATTCACCCCCGCCGCCCGCACGCGCACCAGGAGTTCGCCGGCGCCCGGAGCGGGCATGGGCAGGTCGAACAGCTGCTGCGTCTCTGCTCCGCCGTACTCGCTGAAGCCGAAGGCCTGGGGCATCCGGTGAACGCTCGCCCGCTCAGACGCCGCGGGGCGGCGGAGTCGGAGCCGGGCCCGAGCCGGGGTCCGGCGAGCGACCCGTGTCGTCGTCCTCCGGCTCGCCCTCCAGCACGTACTCCTCGCGGACCACCGGCACGGTGATGGTCTGCTCCTCGTGGACGACGTGACGGCGCAGCCGCAGCCCCGGCGTTCCGCTCTCCCTGACGTCGGAATCCCCGGTCTGCGGAGTCATGGCGGGCAGCGGCGGCGGGGGATCGGAAGACCCCGAATCGCCAGGCGAGGGATCGAGCGCACCGCGACCGGAGCCGGCGCCCAGGGCCTCCGGGCGGGCCGAGCGGTCCGGGCCGTCGGTGTCGGTGCCATCGGCGTCGTCGGTGTCGTCGGTGTCGCTGCCGTGCCCGGCGGGCTCGGCGATGCCGTAGTAGCGGTAGAGCTCCTGGGACTGCTCGAGGCCGAGGTGCTCGTCTTCCAGGTCCACCTGCGGGGCGTGCTTCACCGCGTCCTGGGTGACCGTGACGATCAGCCGGTCGCCGTCGAGGCTGGCGCCCTGCAGTGGGACGAAGTTCTCCTTGGTCCCGAACAGCCCGGTCCGCACGCTGGCCCAGGCCGGTTCCCCGGTGTTGTCGTCCAAGTAGAGCCGTCCGACCGAACCGATCTTGTCGCCGGACTGGTCGTACGCCGTCGCGGCCAGAATGGTGTCCGCACTGTCCCTGCCGAGCATGGGTTCTCCCTGAGGTCGACTTCCCTGCCATCCTTGCGCAGGTGCGCTCCTCGGGCGACCCGAGGGCGCAGACCGGTTCGCTCAGACCCGACCGTTCAGACCGGATCGTCAGACCGGTTCGGCGGCACCCGGGTAATGCCCCCGCCACCACACCACCCAGCGATCCCGGGCAGCGGTCCACTCCGCATCGGTCAGGCCGTACGCCGTCACGATCGCCATCGCCCCGCCGGGCGATCCCGGTCGGACCGGCTTGGTCCCGGCGATCACCAGCCCGGGTCCCAGCGGGTCCAGCGTCAGGCCGTGCTGGTGCTCCGAGCGGAACCAGAACGTTCCGTCAGCCGGCAACCCGGGACCGCGGAGCAGCGCCGTCGGGTCGGGGAGGTCAGCTCCGCTGGCGTCCAGGAACAGGGTTCGCCGGTCCTGTCCCGGGTGCCGCTCCAGACCGAACTTGAGCTGCTGCAGGAACGTTGTCCAGCCCTCGTTGATGTCCTCGTACCACTCGTCCCACGGCGGATCGCTGCCCAGCGGCGCTCGGGTCAGGACCACCCGGGTGGTTGCGCCCTCGACGGCGAGGGTGAACCGGTCGCCACCGTCGAGGAGGAGTTCGTACGGCGCGGGCTCGCTCGCGGCCGGCCCGTAGATCTCGGTGATCTCCGCGTCCAGCCCGTCGAAGTCCCAGCCGTGCCACCGCCGGATCGCTGCATGATCGCGCAGCGAGTGCCACACCGCATCGATCGGAGCGGCCACGGTCACCTCGATGGTGACCGGCGAGTCGGGCTGGGTCATGTCGGGTCCTCCACAGTTCTCGGTGCTGGGTGTCCGCCGACGACCACCCGGTAGCGGCGCCCACCGGCGGGCGCGGCGTACTGCCCCGCGAGCTCGGCGACCGACGCGGTCAGCGCGTCGGTGAAGCGGTGGACGTCAGCCGGCTGGGCGAAGGCGACGTCCGCCTCGATCGTGAAGGTGAGCAGCCGCGTGCCCTGTTCGACCGAGGCGGCCTGCATCCGGCTGACGTCGCGCACCGTGCGTCCGGCCACGGCGACCAGGTGCTCCGCGGCGAACTGGTCGCGGGCGGCCACGGTCGCCGGTGCCGCCCCCACCACGTCGGGATCGACGACGTACGCCGTGGCGCTGGCCCGCAGTACCCGCTCCGTGCAGCCGCGGCGCCGACGTTCCTCGACCAGCTCGAGCAGCCCGACCTGTTCCAGCACGCGGACGTGATAGTTGACCTTCTGCCGGGGCAGGCCCAGGGCGAAGGCCAGCTCGGTTGCCGACGCTGGTTCGGCCAACCTGGCTAGCAGCTGCCGACGCAAGGGTGACAGGGCCGCCCGCACCGACGCCGGGTCGTCCAGCAGTTGCAAGGCGGGCACGCCGGTCAGAATGCCATTAGACAAACAAGTTCGTCAAATAAGCTGAGCTGGTCGAGTGGGCAGGCAGGGGCCGGCTCAGCGCAGCCAGCGGCGCAGGGCCGGACGGGAGGCCTTGTCCCATGCCGCGCGGAAGTCGGTCACGGCGTCGTGCCACCGCCGCTCCTCCAGCACCTGGGCCCGCCCGAGGGCGAACCCATCCGGGACGACCCCGGCCATCGAGGCCAACTCGGCGCTGCCGACGCTGCTGTCCTGCGCGTCGCCCAAAACCGTCTGCAGGCGCGTCATCCGCTTGGCGAAGCGCTTGGCCGGCTTGCCGAAGTGCGGCTGCACAGCCTCGGCGGCGTAGCGGGTCCGCTTGGCATCCTTGCGGGCCTCGTGCAGCCTCGTCGCCTGCTCGTCGTCCGTCAGGCCCACGGCGATGGCGTCGTCCACCGACCGGCGCAACCGCTTCCACGACCGCGCGACCAGCGGCCGCAGCGCTGCGCCGGCTTTGCGACCGGCCTTGCCGCCCAGCGGCGGGTCCGCGACCAGGGCGTCGAGAGCGTCGAGCAGCCGGAAGTAGCGCGACCCGTCCAGCTCGGTGAGCAGAGACCGGCGGGCCTCACGACGGCGGGCCACGATCGTGCGCTCGACCTGGTTGCGCAGCCGCCGATCCGCCACTCCATCCTCGGCGAGCAGGCCGGCCAGCCGCTCGCGGAGCACTTCGAGGTCACGGGCAGGACCCAGCACCGTGCCCAGCCATTTCAGCTCGGCCCGGATCGGCTCGGTGGTGTCGCGGTCGAACAGCGGACGGTACGTCGTCAGTGCACTGCGCAGCCGCCGCCCGGCGACCCGCATCTGGTGGACGGCGTCGTGTTCGTCCGCCCGGACCTTGGGGTCCGCGGCCACGATGCTGTCCACCTGCTCCGCGAGGTAGCGCACGACGACCGCCCCCGCGGTGGAGCCGGTCGGCGGTGCCGGCCGCTGGGGCAACCGCTCGTCCAGCGCCCGGCCCAGCTTCGAGCGGCTGCGGGCCCGCCGGGCACCGGCGGCGAACAGGGCGGTACCCACCGCCGCGAGCAGCCCGCGCTCGCCGGCGACGAGCTCCACCTCGATCTCGCGCCAGCGGCGCTCGGGCTCGTCGGCCGTACTTGCCGCCACCCGGTCGTCACAGACCTCGGCCAGCGTCTGTCCGTCCGCGTCCAGCAGGCGGTGGACGACACGCGCGGTCCGGATGGTGGCCACCGTCCGGAGCGGCGCATCGCGGACGTGCGCCCGGATCCGACGCAGCAGCGCGGCCGGGGGGCGCCGCCCGGCCCCGAGCGGCGCGCGCAGTTCCAAGCGCTCGTCGTTGTCGACCGGCAGTTTCAGGTGCCAGCCGGCGTCGGTGCCTCCGGTACGCCGGCGCAGCGTGATTCCGGCCGCGGCCAGCCGCAGGTCGGCGGTGTCGACGTACGCCGAATCCAGCGCCAGGTCGACAGGCGGACCGAGACTGCCCACCCCCTGGACGCCGCTGAGCGTCGGTACGGCGAACGCGTCGTCGACCTCGAAGGTGCGCTCCACCTCGGATTGGGTCTGCAGCATCGGACCTTTCTACCTGGGTCAGTAGATTCACCGCCCGTGTCCCCGACCGAGATTGTCCTGCTCTTCCTGGCCGGGCTCGCCGCGGGGACGATCAACACCATCGTGGGGTCGGGATCGCTCGTGACGTTTCCGACCCTGCTGGCCTTCGGCTACCCGCCGTTGCTGGCCAACGTCACCAACAACATCGGCGTGCTGCCGGCCTCGTTCAGCGCGGTGGCGATCTCGCGCGACGAGCTGACCGGGCAGGGCCGCCGCCTGGCGCGGCTCGCGATCGGCTCCGTGCTCGGCTCGGTGGGCGGGGCCTTCCTGCTGCTGGAGCTGCCGGGCAGCGTCTTCGACGCCGTCGTACCGATCCTGATCCTGCTCGCCTGCGTACTCGTCGGCTTGCAACCGCTGATCACCAAGCGATTGCGCGCGCGGGGGCGGCCGATCGGGCACGCGGGCGTTCTCCTGTGGGCCACCGTCCTGCTGACCGGCGCCTACGGCGGCTACTTCGGCGCCGCCCAGGGTGTGATCCTGATCGCGATCCTCGGTGTCTTCCTCGACGACACGCTGCCCCGCCTCAACGCGGCGAAGAACGTGCTGTCCGGGTTCGCCAACCTCGCCGCGGCCCTGATCTTCGTCGTGGTGACGGACATTGCCTGGTGGGCGGCGCTGACGATCGCCGTGGGATCGGCGATCGGTGGTCAGTTCGGGCCACGCATCGGGCGGCGGCTGCCGCCGGTGATCTACCGCAGCGTGATTGTCGTCGTCGGCCTGATCGTCTCGATCCTGCTGCTCGTCGACTGACCCGTCAGCGGCCGGCGGCGGGAACGGATACGGTGCCGCGTGCTCGCCATGACAGCGCAAGCGGGAGCGTGACGTGGAGTTCCTGCCCATTTTCGCGGTGATCGTCATCGCGCTCGTCTTCGACTACACCAACGGCTTTCACGACGCGGCGAACGCGATCGCCACGTCGGTGTCCACCCGCGCCCTCACACCGCGGGCCGCCCTGATCATGGCGGCGCTGTTCAACCTCGTCGGTGCCTTCCTGGGCACGAAGGTCGCCTCGACGGTCGGCTCGGGCATCATCGAGGCACCCGAGGGCGACAGGGGGCTACTCGTCGTCTTCGCCGCCCTGGTCGGGGCGATCGTCTGGAACCTCACCACCTGGTACTTCGGCATGCCCTCGTCCTCCTCGCACGCGCTGATCGGCGGCCTGGTCGGCGCGGCGATCGCGGCGTCGGAAACCGTCAAGTGGGAGGGCGTGCTGGACAAGGTCATCATCCCCATGATCATCTCGCCGATCGTCGGGTTCATGCTCGCCGGGCTGGTGATGTACGGCCTGCTGGCCGCGTTCCGCAACGCCAACCAGCACAAGGCCATGCGCGGTTTCCGCCGGGCCCAGATCGTGTCGGCCGCGGCCATGGCCCTCGGCCACGGGCTGCAGGACGCCCAGAAGACGATGGGCGTGATCGTGCTCGCGCTGGTCATCGGGGGGTACCAGACCGGCTTCGACGTCCCGTGGTGGGTCATCCTGCTCGCCGCCGGTGCGCTCAGCGCGGGGACGTACGCCGGCGGCTGGCGAATCATGCGCACCCTGGGCCGGCGGATCGTTGACCTGGATCCGCCGCGCGGCTTCGCCGCCGAGGCGACCGCCGCCAGCGTGCTCTACACCACGGCGTTCGTCTTCGCCGCACCGATCTCCACCACGCAGACCATCACCTCGTCGATCCTCGGCGCCGGGGCCACGAAGCGGCGCAGCGCGGTGCGCTGGGGAGTGGCCGGCAACATCCTCATCGCCTGGGTGCTCACGATTCCGATGGCCGGCGCGGCCGCGGCGGCGAGTTACTTCCTGCTCTCCGCGATCCTCTACTGAGTGCGGGATCCTGCTACTGAGGCCGGGTCGTGGCCGAGCCGGCCGGATGCGGCGCGACGAGTCCGAGGGCCAGTCGCCGGGCGCAGAACTCGGCCAGGACGTCGTACGCCGGCTGCCCCAGCAGGGCGACCAGCTCCGGGCGGTAGTTCTGGTACATCGGCTCGGACCCGACGTGGGCCTCCGGCGCACCGGTGCACCACCAGTGCAGGTCGTGCCCCCCCGAGCCCCAGCCGCGGCGGTCGAACTCGCCGATCGTGCTGACCAGCACCCGGGTCTCGTCGGGCTGGTCGACCCAGTCCTGCTCGCGGCGTACCGGGAGCTGCCAGCAGACATCGGGTTTGGTCTCCAGCGGGTGCCGGCCGGTCCGCAGCGCGAGGGCGTGCAGGGCGCAGCCCTCTCCGCCGGCGAACCCGGGCCGGTTGAGGAAGACGCAGGCGCCGTCGACCGTACGGGTCCGCTCCCGGTCGTGGTCCTCGCCGACAACGTCCCGCTCGGTCCAGTTCCGGCTGCCCTCGGCGTGGTACTGCCAGTACGCCGGCGTCAGCTCGCGCATCGCCCGGCGGACCCGCTTCTTGTCGGCGGTGTCGGTGAAGAAGGCACCGTGCGAGCAGCAACCGTCGTCGGGCCGGTCTCGCAGGATGCCGTGGCAGCCCGCGCCGAAGATGCACGTCCAGCGCGAGCACAGCCAGGTCAGGTCGGCCCGGACGCGGTGCTCGACGTCGGCCGGGTCGCTGAACTCGACCCACTCCCGGGGAAAGTCCAGGGGGACTTCCGGCCCCGGGCGCGGCCGTCTTGGCATGCCGGCCAGGGTATGCGTGTGGTCTAGCGTGGATTCATGCGCCTCGGTGTGCTCGACGTGGGGTCGAATACCGTGCACCTGCTGGTCGTCGACGCCCAGCGCGGCGGTCACCCGATGCCCACCCACTCCGAGAAGACGGTGCTCCGGCTGGCCGAGCACATCAACGCCAAGGGCGCGCTGTCCGACGGCGGCGCCCAGGCACTCGTCACTGCCGTCCAGGCCGCCCGCGACTCCGCGCGCGCGCTGCGCTGCGACGACCTGCTCGCGTTCGCGACCTCCGCGGTACGTGACGCCGGCAACTCCACCGCGGTGCTGGACCGGGTGCGCCGCAAGACCGGCGTCGACCTGCAGGTGCTCGGGGGCCGTGACGAGGCCCGGCTGACCTTCCTCGCCGTACGCCGGTGGTTCGGCTGGAGCGCTGGGCGGCTGATCGTCATGGACATCGGCGGCGGGTCGCTGGAACTGGCCAGCGGGATCGACGAGGTCCCCGATGTCGCGGAGTCACTGCCGCTCGGCGCCGGCCGACTCACCCGCGAGCACTTCGTCGACGACCCGCCGGGCCGGGGGGCCGTCGAACGGCTGCGCACCCTGGTTGGCGGACAGCTGGCCGACCAGGCGCCGAAGCTGCTGGCCGCGGGGAAGCCGGACCGCGCCGTGGCGACGTCGAAGACGTTGCGCACGCTGGCCCGGCTGACCGGCGCGGCACCGTCCAAGGACGGCCACCGGGTAGCCCGCCATCTGCACCTGACCGGGCTGCGGCAGCTCATCGCCTTTGTCTCCCGAATGGCCGCCTCCGACCTGGCCGAGCTGGAAGGGGTCAGCTCGGCACGGTCGCACCAGCTGCTCGCCGGGGCGGTCGTGGCCGAGGCGACGATGGAGGCGCTGGCCGTGCCCAGCGTCGAGGTCTGCCCGTGGGCGCTGCGTGAGGGTGTCATCCTGCGCCGGCTGGACTGGCTCGACGGGGCCTGACAGGTGTCGGAGGCCGCGCCCGGCAGTTCCGGAACCAGCGCGTCCGGTCCGGCGCGCTCGCTGGCGGACCTGCTGGCCGAAGCCGGGATCCAGGCCGCGGGTCGAGGTGGCCGGCGGCGGCGTGCCGAGGCCGATCCATCCCCGGCCGAGGAGACCACTGCCCCCCCGCCACCGGTGCCGCGACCCGCTCGGCGGCACGGGACAGACTCCGAGGACGAGCCGTCGGAGCCCGAGCCGTCGGAGCCCGAGCCGTCGGAGCCCGAGCCGCTGGCGCCCGAGCCGTCGGAGCCCGAGCCGGTTCCCGACGGGGCACCTCCCGCCAGCCCGGCGGTGGCGGCCCGGGCGGTGCTCGGCTGGTTGCTGTTCGCCGTCGAGCTGGTGGTCGCCGCGATACTGGGTGTGCTGATCTGGTACGCCTTCAGCCTGCTCTGGGAGCTGTACCCCTACGTGGCCGCACTGTCGGCCCCCTTCGTCCTCACCGGCCTGGTCATCGGCGGCCGGGTGGTCCGGCGGCGCTCCGGTCGCCGGCTCGGGTTGTCCGCGCTGATCACGCTCCTGCTCGTCGGCAGCCTGCTCGTCGTGCTGCCGGCCGCCGCGGTCCTCAGCGGGCGTTGAGGTTGACCGCCGCGACCGGGTACGACGGCGCCGTCGTCCCTGCCGAGCTGCGCTGATGGCGCGCACCGGCCGACGTCCCGGGAACGTCGACACCCGCGCGCAGATCCTCGCGGTGGCGCGGGCGCACTTCGCCGAGCTCGGGTACGACGGGGTCTCGCTGCGCGGCATCGCGCGGACGGCCGGCGTCGATCCCGCGCTGCTGCACCACTACTTCGCCGGCAAGTCGGCGCTGTTCGCCGAGGTGATGCAGTTGCCGGTCGATCCGGCGGTGGCCCTGCCGATGGCGTTGCGTGGGCCGCTCGAGGGCCTCGGGGAACGGCTTGTCCGATTCTTCCTCGGATTGTGGGAGTCACCCGACACCCGGCCGCAGATGCTGACCTGGTTCCGCTCGTCGTTGGCGACCGAGGAGGGCGCCCAGCGGCTGCGCGAGTTCGTCACGCGTGAGGTGCTGAGCCGGGTCATCGCGGCGGTCCCGGCCGAGCAGCGTTCGCCGCGCCGGACGGCGTTGGTCGGTGCCCATCTCGCGGGGTTGGGCGTCGGGCGCTACCTCATCCGGCTCGGTCCGCTCGCCGAGGCGACGGTGGACCAGCTCGTGGCCGACGTCGGCCCGGTCCTCCAGCACTACCTGATCGCCCCCTTGCCCGACGAGGACGGCCTGGCGTAGTATTTCATCGCCTAGTGAAATAAGTCCTGAGGAGTGGTCTGGATGCCTGCGGCCATCGACATCGACGGGCTCACCGTCCACCGCGGGGGAAACCTGGTCCTGGACGCCGTGTCCTGCCAGGTGGCCGCCGGCAGCGTCACCGGCCTGCTCGGCCCGAGCGGGTCGGGTAAGAGCACGCTGATCCGCAGCGTCGTCGGCGTGCAGCGGATCATTAGCGGGACCGTCACCGTGCTCGGCCAGCCGGCGGGGAGCAAGCCGCTGCGCTCGCGCGTCGGCTACGTCACGCAGGCACCGAGCGTGTACGCCGACCTGAGCGTCCGGGAGAACCTGCGTTACTTCGCCGCGGTCGTCGGCGCCGCGGCAGGCGAAGTGGACAGGGTGATCTCCGCCGTCGGACTCACCGACAAGACGGGTGCCCTGGTGGCGCGGCTGTCCGGTGGTCAGCGCACGAGGGTCTCGCTCGCGGCCGCTCTGCTCGGGACGCCGCAGGTGCTCGTGCTGGACGAGCCCACGGTCGGACTGGACCCGGTGCTGCGCCGTGACCTGTGGGAGATGTTCCACGGCCTGGCTAACGCGGGCACCACACTGCTGGTGTCCAGCCACGTCATGGACGAAGCCGACCGGTGCACGGCCCTGTTGTTGCTCCGCGAGGGGCGGGTGCTGGCCGCGGATTCCCCGGCAGCGATCCGGCGGCGGACCGGCACCGACGACCTGGAGTCGGCCTTTCTGGCCCTCATCGACGCGGAGCAGGTGGGTTCCCGATGAACACCCGAATCACCCTGGCCACGGCCGGGCGCGTGCTGACCCAGCTGCGCCACGACCACCGGACCATCGCGCTCCTGCTCGTCGTTCCGTGCGTCCTGCTCGCGTTGCTGTCCTGGATCTTCGACGACCAGCCGGCCGTCTTCGATCGGATCGGGCCGCTGCTGCTCGCGATCTTCCCCCTCGTCGTGATGTTCATCGTGACCTCGGTGGCGATGCTGCGCGAGCGCACCTCGGGGACACTGGAGCGGCTGCTGGCGATGCCGTTGAACAAGCTGGACCTGCTCCTCGGATACGCCCTGGCCTTCGGCGTGCTGGCCGTGCTCCAGTCGGGCATCGCCAGTGCGGTGAGCCTGTGGCTGCTCGACCTGGACATCGCCGGCAGCACCGGCTGGCTGCTCGTGACCGCGCTGCTGGCGGCGCTGCTCGGGACCGCCCTCGGCCTGTTGGCGAGTGCGTTCGCGCAGACGGAGTTCCAGGCCGTGCAGTTCATGCCCGCTTTCGTGCTCCCGCAGCTGCTGTTGTGCGGGCTGTTCGTTCCGCGCGATGCGATGCAGAGCGTCCTGGCGGCGATCTCTGACGTGCTGCCGTTGTCCTACGCCGTGGATGCGATGGCGGAGGTGGCTGGGAACCCAGGCCTCACCGGAGCAGCCGGCCGCGACTTCGCCGTGCTCGCCGCCTTCATCGTCGGCGCGCTCGCCCTGGGTGCGGCGACGTTGCGCCGGCGTACGGCCTGAAGCGGTTCAGCCGCGTGCTTCGAGCACGATGTTGAACGGCGTCTCCGACACTCGGCGGACGCTGCTGAATCCGGCGCCGCTGATCACCTCACGCAGCCGGGCCTCACCGGCCTGCGCGCCCAGAGCCGTGCCCACGTCCTGGGACAGCGAGTTCGGGGTGCACAACATCGTCGAGAAGCTGTAGTAGGCCGCGCCGACCGGGTTGAGGTTGTCGGCGACCTGATCTCCGGCGTTCGGCTCCACGACCATGAGCGTGCCCCCGGGTTGGAGGGCGGCCAGGGCGTGCCGGCAGGCGCCGGCCGGATCTCCCATGTCGTGCAGGGCGTCGAAGAAGCACACCAGGTCGTAGCGCCCGCCGAAGTCCTGCGCCGTACCGGTCTCGAAGCTCACCCGATCCCCCAGCCCCTGGTCGGCGGCGGACTTGCGGGCGGCGTCCAGGGATCCGGCGTGCGGGTCGACGCCCACGACCGTGGAGTTGGGTACGCCGCGGCCAGCAACAACGTCGACGCCCCCTGCCCGCATCCGACGTCGGCGATCCGCGCGCCGTGGCGCAGCTTGGCCTCGACCCCGTCCAACGCCGGGATCCACGTCTGGGTGAGGAAGGACCGGTAGCTCGGGCCGAAGAAGCGTTCGCAACCCTCGAAGAGCTCGTGGTGGTGCTCACTCCAGCCCACGCCGGCGCCGGTGCGGAACGCCTCGGTCAGCCGTTCGGTGGAGTGCATCGTCGCCAGCGCCAGCTGGAAGCCGCCGATGACGCACGCCGGGCTGCCCTCGTCGGTAAGGGGGATCGCATGCTCCGCCGGCAGCGAGAACCGGTCGTCGCCCTCGTAGACGAGGTACCCGGTGGCCGCCTGCGCGGAAAGCCACTCGCGTAGGTACCGCTCGTGGCAGCCGGTGCGCCGCGCCAGTTCACTCGAGGTCAGCGCGCCCTGGCCCGCCATCGCCCGGTACAGCCCCAGCTTGTCCCCGATGACGATCAGCGAGCCGTTGACCATGGTCCCCAGATCGGTCACCGCCTTGCCCACGAAGCTCATGAGCCTGGTCTCGTCCATAGCGTCGCTCCTCGTCTCGTTCGGTCGGCCGACCGAATTGTTGAGGGCTAGATTGCCGCGTCGCTAGCCGCTTGTCAAGGCTTGACGCAGGGCAAGAGCTGCGCCAGGCTGACTCGGTCGGTCGACCGAAGCAAGAAGGACGTGGGGGAGCACATGGAGCGCAGCACGAGCGAGTCCATCCTCGACGCCGCCCGCAGCCGCCTGCTGTCCGACGGCCTGGCGAACCTGTCCACCCGCAAGGTGGCGGTCGAAGCGGGGGTGCCGCTGAGCCAGCTGCACTATCACTTCGGTTCCAAGAACGGCCTGATCCTTGCCCTGCTCGAGACCGAGAACCAGCGGCGGCTGGAGCGGCAGCGGACGATGTACGCCGAGGAGGCGCCCCTGTGGCAGCGCTACGAGCGGGCCTGCGACTACCTCGAGGAGGATCTGGAATCCGGCTACGTCCGCGTGCTGCAGGAGATGATCGCGGCGGGCTGGGCCGAGCCCGCGGTAGGTGCTGCGGTTCGCGCGCTGCTCTCCGGCTGGTACGAGCTGCTTACCCGTGTCCTGCAGGAGGCCGTGGCCGCGCACGGCCCGCTGGGCCCGTTCACCGCCGAGGAACTGGCGACCCTGATCGGGAACTCTTTCATCGGGTCCGAGGCCCTGCTGCTGCTCGGTTTCGACCGCCAGACCATGCCGATCCGGTCGGCCCTGCGCCGCGTTGGTCAGCTGTTGCGGGCCTGGGAGGGCGCACCCGCGGAGGCGAAGGGGAAGTCTCGATGAGGGCGTGCGAGCCGCTCCGGGACGGCATCGTCGACCGTGACGGTGTCCTGTTGCACTGGGAGATCTACCGGGAGGGCCCAGGGGAGGGGTCGCCGACGATCGTCCTGCTGCCGACCTGGTCGATCATCCATTCGGCGTTCTGGAAGGCCCAGATCCCCTACCTCGCCCGGCACTACCGGGTGGTGACCTGGGACGGTCGCGGCAACGGCCGGTCCAACCGGCCCGAGGGATCAGCCGCGTACACCCACACGCAGTTTGCCGCCGACGGTCTGGCGGTCATGGACGCCACCGGCACCGACCGGGCGATCCTGGTGGCCCTGTCCCGTGGCGCGCTGTGGGGAGCGCAGCTGGCCGCCGACCAGCCCGACAGGGTGCTGGGCCTGGTGTCGTTGAGCCCGGCGGTCCCGCTGGCGCCGGGCCTGCCCGAGCGTCAGATCTACGGCTTCGACGAGAAGTACGAAGCCACCGAAGGCTGGGCAAAGTTCAACGCCGCCTACTGGCAGCGCGACTACGAGGACTTCGTGAGGTTCTTCGCCGGCCGGATGTTCACCGAACCGCACTCCACCAAGCAGATCGAGGACTGTATGGGCTGGGCGTTGGAGACCGATCCGACGACGCTCACTCACACAACCCACGCCATGCAGGACGTTGGCCAGGAGAGCTTCGCCTCGATCTGCCAGCGCGCGCGGTGCCCGGTCCTGGTCATCCACGGAGATGAGGACGCCATCCAAGCGCGTGCCTGTGGCCCGCGGCTGGCCGAGGTGACCGGCGGCTCGTTGGTCACCATCGGGGGGGCCGGGCACGCGCCGCAGGCCCGCGATCCCGTGTTCGTCAACACCCTGATCCGCCAGTTCGTGGACTCCGTCGTACCGCCTCCACCGCGGCATCGGACTTGGACCCGGGCGCGGCGCCGGCCGCAGCGGGCCTTGTACGTCTCCTCGCCGATCGGGCTGGGGCACGCGCAGCGGGACGTCGCGATCGCCGACGAGCTGCGCAAGCTGCACCCCGACCTGCAGATCGACTGGCTGGCCCAGCACCCGGTGACCAAGGTCCTCGAGGCACACGGCGAGCGGATCCACCCGGCGTCGGCGTACCTGGCCAGCGAGTCGGAGGCGGTGGAGAGCGAGGCCGCCGAACACGACCTGCATGCCTTCCAGGCCATCCGCCGAATGGACGACACGCTGGTCAACAACTTCATGGTCTTCGCCGACCTGGTCTGCGACGAGCCCTACGACCTGTGGATCGGTGACGAGGCCTGGGACATCGACTACTTCCTGCACGAGAACCCGGAGCTGAAGAACACCGCCTTCGTATGGATGACCGACTTCGTCGGCTGGCTGCCGATGCCCTCCGGAGGCGCTGCCGAGGCGGCTCTTACCGCCGACTACAACGCGGAGATGATCGAGCAGCGCGCGCGGTTCCGCCGGATCCGGGACCGCTCGATCTTCGTGGGCGACCCCGAGGACATCGTGCCGGACCGGTTCGGCCCGGACCTGCCCGCGATCCAGTCGTGGACGGAGCAGAACTTCGACTTCGCCGGGTATGTCACGGGGTTCGACCCGGCCGCGTACGCCGACCGCGCGGCACTGCGCGCCGAACTCGGCTACCGCCCAGACGAGCGGGTCTGCCTGGTCACGGTCGGCGGTTCCGGCGTGGGTACGGCGTTGCTGCACAAGGTGATCGCCGCCCATCCGCTGGCCGCGGAGAAGGTCGACGGGCTGCGGACGGTGGTCGTCGCCGGGCCACGGATCGACGTCGGCTCCATGCCGATCCATCCCGGCTTGGAGGTGCACGGGTATGTGCCGGAGCTGTACCGGCACCTGGCGGCCTGCGATCTGGCCGTGGTCCAGGGTGGGCTGACCACGTGCATGGAGCTGACCGCCAACCGGCGGCCGTTCCTGTACTTCCCGCTGGCCAACCACTTCGAGCAGAACTTCCATGTCCGCCATCGGCTCGATCGGCACCGGGCCGGCGTCCTGATGGACTACCCCGAGTCCGACCCGGAGTCCATCGCCGGGTCGATGGCGGCCGCGATCGGCCAGGATGTCGACTACCGGCCGGTCGGGGCCACCGGCGCACAGCGCGCCGCGACGCTCATTGCCGAGGTCCTGTGAGCTGAGCCGCTCGGGTGCTACGGCGGTGGCGCCGTAGCCTGGGCCGGTGCTGAGCTCAGTCATCCTCGCCGCGGCCCGCAACGGCACAGTGAAGAAGGCCGTCGCAGGTGCCCCGATCAGCCGCAACGTCGTGCGCCGGTTCGTCGCCGGCGAGAGCGTGGACGAGGCGTTGGCCGTGACCCGGTCGCTGCTCGACCAGCGGCTACAGGTCAGCCTGGACCATCTTGGCGAGGACACCGTCGAGGCCGCGCAGGCTCGCTCGACCGGTACGGCGTACACCGTGGTGCTCGACCGGCTGGCCGCCGAGGGACTGACGCCCGGCGCGGAGGTCAGTCTCAAGCTGTCGGCCGTGGGCCAGAAGATCGACGAGCAGCTGGCCCTGGGTGTCGCCCAGGAGATCTCGGCGGTCGCGGCCAAGGCGGGGACGACGGTCACCCTGGACATGGAGGACCACACCACCACCGACTCGACGCTGTCGATCCTGCGCGAGCTGCGCGGGGACTTCCCGGCCACCGGAGCGGTGCTGCAGTCCTACCTGCGGCGGACCGAGGGCGATTGCCGCGATCTGGCCTACGCCGGCTCGCGGGTCCGGCTCTGCAAGGGCGCGTACGCCGAACCGGAGTCCGTGGCCTACCAGGACGACGTCGAGGTCGACAAGGCCTACGTCCGCTGCCTCAACGTGCTCATGGCCGGCGAGGGCTACCCGATGTTCGCTACCCACGACCCCCGGCTGGTCGAGATCGCCGGGGAGCGGTCGGCCTGGTACGGCCGGGCCAAGGACACCTGGGAGTACCAGATGCTCTACGGCATCCGCCCGGAGGAGCAACGCCGGCTCGCCGCCGCCGAGCACGTGGTCCGGGTGTACGTGCCGTACGGCGTGGAGTGGTTCGGCTACCTCATGCGCCGGCTGGCCGAGCGCCCGGCGAACGTGACCTTCTTCCTGCGGGCGCTGGCGAGCCGAACGTGACCGGGGGGGATCGGCCGGCGGTCGGGACGCTCGCCGTTTTCGGCGGCGGCAAGCTCGGCGAGGCGCTGATCTCCGGGCTGCTGCGGGGCCGAGCCGCTGCCGAGACGCTGGTCGTCTGCGAGCGGCACGACGAGCGGGCGGCGTACCTCGCCTCGACGTACGGAATCCAGGCCCTCGACGTCGTCGCGGCTGCGGCCGCCGCCGACGTCCTGCTCATCGCGGTCAAGCCGCAGGACATCGCCAGCTTGCTCGACGACCTTGGCCCGGTCATACGCCCCGGGCAGCTCGTCGTCAGCGTGGCCGCCGGCATCCCGACGGCCCGGATCGAGCGCAGCCTGCCCACCGGTACGCCGGTTGTGCGGGTGATGCCGAACACCCCGGCACTTGTCGACCAGGCGATGAGCGCGATCAGCGCCGGCGCCCATGCCGACGCCGGGCACCTCGGGATCGCCGAGACACTGCTCCGCGCGGTCGGCAAGGTGGTGACCGTCCCCGAGGCCCACCAGGACGCGGTCACGGCCCTGTCCGGCAGCGGGCCAGCGTACTTCTTCTTCCTGGTCGAGGCGATGATCGACGCCGGGATCTTGCTCGGCCTCCCGCGGGCGATCGCCGCCGAGCTCATCGTGCAGACCGCGCTCGGGGCGGCCACCATGCTGCGCGACACCGGCGAGCACCCGGTCCAGCTGCGCGAGGCGGTCACCTCGCCGGGAGGTACCACGATCTCGGCCATCCGCGAGCTGGAGCGCCACGGCGTACGGCACGCCCTCATCGCGGCCATCGAGGCGGCTCGAGACCGGTCGGCCGAACTCGGTCGCGAACAAGCGTGACGTTGACCAATTGGAAGAACGCACAAAGTTCTGCTCGCTGAGTCACTCTCGTACCGCTAGGCTGCGCCAAGCACGTGCGTGTCTGTTAGCCGCCGGCGGGGAAGCCAGGCGGCACGACGCGTGCCGAAGGTGCGGTGAGAGATGGCTGCCTCAAGTGTGTCGCGCGGCAGCGCGGAGGGTGGGAACGCCCGTCCGGAGTCCTCGCTGTCCGGGGTCTCCTTCCTGACCGTGGCCGAGGTCGCGGCGTTGATGCGCGTGTCGAAGATGACCGTCTACCGGCTGGTGCATTCAGGCGAGCTGTCGGCGGTGCGGGTCGGCCGATCCTTCCGGGTTCCGGAGAAGGCGGTCCACGACTACTTGCACGACGCCTACACCGACACCGCCTGAGTGGTCTGTCGCCTACGCTGGGCCCGGACGACGCCGTACGGCGCAGGCTGCGGACCTCCGCAGCGATCTCGGACGTGGGAGTGACATGGGTTCGGTCATCAAGAAGCGCCGCAAGCGGATGGCGAAGAAGAAGCACCGCAAACTGCTGAAGAAGACGCGCGTCCAGCGCCGTAACAAGAAGTAGGCCAGCTGCCGCGGCGGAGGCGAGGCCCGCCCTCGCGACGGGCCGGAGATGCCGCTCGGACAGGCCTCACCCCCGCCGCTCCCCGTCCGTCGCCGCCGGTCGTTCGGGCAGCTCGCTGTGCAAGGGTGGGGTGTGGGCAAGGTCGTGCTCGTGACCGGGGTCAGCCGTTACCTGAGCGCCCAGCTGGCCCGCACCTTGAGCGGACTGTCGTCGATCGAACGGGTCATCGGCATCGACGCGTTCCCCCCGAGCCGGTCGATCCGAGCCGAACTGGGCCGAACCGAGTTCGTCCGCGCCGACATCCGCAACCCGCTGATCGGCAAGGTCATCACCAGCGCCGGGGTCGACACCGTCGTCCACATGAACATCCGGGCGGCACCGCTGGACGCCGGCGGCCGGTCGTCGATGAAGGAAATGAACGTCATCGGCACGATGCAGCTGCTCGCGGCGTGCCAGAAGGCGGACTCCGTACGCCGGCTGGTGGTGAAGTCCACCACCGCGGTCTACGGCAGTACGCCGCGCGACCCGGCGGTGTTCACCGAGGCGATGGAACCGCGGGCTCAGCCGTCGGCCGGCTACGCCAAGGACGCCATGGAGGTGGAGGGCTACGTCCGGGGCTTCGCCCGCCGCCGCCCGGACGTCGACCTGACCGTGCTGCGGTTCACGAACTTCATCGGGCCGCGGGTGGAGTCCGTACTCACCGAGTACTTCACGCTGCCGGTGGTGCCGACGGTGCTCGGCTACGACCCGCGACTGCAACTGCTCCATGAGGACGACGCCCTGGCCGTGCTGACCCGGGCCACCCTGCACGAGCTGCCCGGCGTCTTCAACGTCGGAGCCGACGGTGTACTGCTGTTGTCCCAGGCGGTCCGCCGGAGCGGCCGGCTGGGCCTGCCGGTCCCGGCCGCCGCAGCCGGCGTCGTCGACCAGGTCTTCCGCCGCAGCCGGCGGCTCGACTACACCCCGGAGCAGCGCCGCTTCCTGTTGCACGGCCGGGTGGTGGACACGACCAGGCTCAAGGCGGAGTTCGGTTACGAACCGCGCTACACCACAGTCGAGGCCTTCGACGACTTCGTCCGCGGGCGCGGGTTGACACCGACCGTCGACCCGCGCCGGGTCGAGGCGGTCGAGGAGCGGGTCGGCGCACTGCTGCGCCGGGTCGGGAGGCTGGCCGGTGGCTGAGGCGACGGTGATCCCGCTGCACGGCCCGCGCGAGGAGCCACCGGTGCGTGAGCCGGAGCCCGAGCGGCCGGAGTCCGACTTCGAGCGGCGGCTGGCCGGGGGGCTGGCCTTTCTCCGCCGCCGGTTGACCGGCGACTACCCGGTCGACGAGTTCGGCTTCGATCCCGAACTGCTCGACAACGTCCTGATGGCGCCGCTGCGCCCGCTGTACGAACGTTGGTTCCGTGTCGAGGCGATCGGCCTGGACAACGTGCCGAGCACGGGCGGCGCGCTGGTCGTGGCCAACCACAGTGGGACCGTCCCCCTGGATGCGCTGATGACCGCGGTCGCGCTGCGGGAACACCACCCGGCCCGGCGGGCGCTGCGGATGCTCGCGGCCGATCTGGTGTTCACCATGCCCGTGGTCGGATCGGTGGCCCGCAAGGCGGGGCACACCCTCGCCTGTACGCCGGACGCGGAGCGGCTGCTCACCGCGGGAGAGATCGCCGGCGTCTGGCCCGAGGGCTTCAAGGGGATCGGCAAGCCGTTCCGCGAGCGGTACAAGCTGCAGCGCTTCGGCCGGGGCGGGTTCGTCTCCGCCGCCCTGCGGACCGGCGTCCCGATCATCCCGGTGTCGATCGTCGGAGCCGAGGAGACCTACCCGATGATCGGCAACCTGCCGACGTTGGCCCGGGTGCTCGGCCTGCCGTACGTGCCGGTGACGCCGACGTTCCCGCTGCTCGGCCCGCTCGGGCTGATCCCGCTGCCCAGCAAGTGGCTGATCGACTTCGGCGAGCCGATCGAGACCGCGCAGTACGGCCCGGCCGCCGCCGAGGACCCGATGCTCGTGTTCAACCTCACCGACCAGGTGCGCGAGACGATCCAGCAGACCCTCTACTCGTTACTCGCCCAGCGCCGCTCGGTCTGGACCTGACCGGCTCCGCCCAGCACGGCGGCCAGGTCACGGCACGCGTCCGCCAGGGCGGTGGGCTCCTCCACCTCGAACGGCACGCCCAGGACGGCCGTGGTCGCGGCGAACCAGAGCGGGCTGGACACCTGCGTCACGTACCGGCACGAGCTGTGATCCAGCGGCACGAGTTCGCCGTCCATGTCCGGGAGCAGGTCGGCGAGCCGCTGCGCCGAGGTCGCGAAGACCAGCGACACGCGCGTGCCGGGGCGCGCGAAATCGCTGTGCAGGTAAGCCTGCACCGAGGCTGCGGGAAGGTCGCGGCGGGCATACGTGCCGGGCACTCGTTCCGTGTCGCGGACGCGGTCGAGCCGGAAGGTGCGCCAATCGTCGCGGTCGACGTCCACGGCGAGCAGGTACCACTGCCCCCGCCGTACCACGAGCCGGACAGGGTCGACCACGCGGAACGACTCGGACCCGCTCCGGCGGCGGTAGGCGAAACTGACCCGCCCCTGCTCTGCCGCCGCGTCGGCTAGCAGCCCGAAGGTGCGCAGATCGACGGCCGGCGTGACTCCCGGCACGACCTCGGTGACGGCGGCGGCGGCGGCGGCGCGAACTGCCAGTCTCGGCGGCAGTAGCCGCTCGAGCTTGGCGTGGGCCCGGCCCGCGGCGTCGTCCGCACCGAGCCGCTCGCCGGCCAGCCGCAGCCCGGCGACTACCGCGAGCACCTCGTCGTCGTCGAACAACAGCGGCGGCACCGCCGAGGAGGCCAGGAGCCGGACGGCGCCGCCGGGCCCGGGCCGCGTCCGGACCTGGTAGCCCAGACCCCGCAAGCGGCCCAGGTCGCGACGCATGGTGCGGCCGCTGACGGCGAGCCTGACCGCCAGGTCGGTCACCGTCCACGGCCGGCCGGTCTGCAGCAACGAGAGCAGGGACAGCGTTCTGGCGGTCGGGTCGGTGTGCTCACTCCCCACGCAGGCATCATGGTCGTAGATGCGGTCAAGATGTGGCCGCATCTGCTCCTAACGTTGTCGGCATGCGTATCGCCGTCACCACCCCGACCGGCAACGTGGGGCGCCATGTCGTGGCCATGCTGGTCAGGGCCGGCGTCCGCCCGCTCGTGCTGGCCCGCGACCCGTCCCGGCTCGACCCGCAGCTGCGCGACCTGGTCGAGGCCACCGCGGTCGACCAACGCGACGCCGCGTCCGTGGTCGCGGCCACGGCCGGTGTCGACGCGCTCTACTGGGTCGACCCGACGACCGACGGACCCGACCCGCTCGCGGACTACGCGCTGGCCACAGAAGCGGTGACCCGAGCCGTCACCGAGAACCGCATCTCCCGCACGGTATTCCAGAGCAGCGTCGGCGCCGAGCTGCGGCACGGCGCCGGTGAGATCGACGGGCTGGCCGCCACCGAGCTCGCGCTCGACGCGACGGTCGGCCCGCAGGGGTCGGTACTCCACCTGCGATGCGGGTTCTTCTTCGCCAACCTGGTGCTGCAGCTGAGCGCCGTACGGACCGGAGTGGTGCCCGTCGTGCTGCCTCTGGATCTGCCGAGGGTGGCGCCACGCGACATCGCCGAGGTGGCGGTGACCCGCCTGCTGTCACCGGGCTGGTCCGGCCGGCACGTGCAGGCCGTGCACGGGCCGCAGGACCTCACCTGGTCCCAAGCGACGGCGATCGTGGCCGAGGCCGTCGGCCGGCCGCTGCGGGCCGAGCGGGTCGAGGACGACGCGATGCGGGCGATGCTGCGCAACGCCGGCCTGGGCGACCACGTCGTCGAGGCGCTTCTCGGCATGTCGACCGGACTGCGCGACGGCTTCGTCCCCCAGCAGCCACGCAGCCTGCTCACGACCACGCCGACGACGCTGGCGGCCTGGGCTCACGCCGAGCTGCGGCCGTTGCTGTCTCCGGCCTGAACCGACTCCTTGGCCGTCATCCCAGCACCCTCCTCGCAGCGGCAGTGCTGCGCATCCTCGGGTCAGGGGCGGCTGAGCAGGCGCCGGCGTACGGCGAGGCCACCGACGACCCCACCGGCGAGCGCCCCGGCCCCCAGCGTGGTCGGTACGCCGATCCGCGCCGCCTTGCGGCCGGTCCGGAAATCGCGGACTAGCCAGCCCTGCTCGCGCGCCATCGTCTTGAGGTCGGTGTCCGGGTTGATGGCCACCGGGTTGCCGACCAGGGACAGCATCGGCAGGTCGTTGATCGAGTCCGAGTACGCCGAGCAGCGCGGCAGGGCCAGCCCCTCACGGGCGGCCAGGGCCTTGACTGCCTCGGCCTTGGCTTGGCCGTGCATCATCTCCCCGACCAGCCGGCCGGTGTAGCGGCCGTCGACGACCTCACTGACCGTTCCCAGCGCACCGGTCAGGCCCAGCCGCCGGGCCATCAGATCGGCGAGTTCGACCGGCGTCGCGGTGACCAGCCACACCCGCTGGCCGGCGTCGAGGTGCTGGCGGGCCAGGGCCAGCGTCCCGGCCCAGATCCGTTGTGCCATCTCGTCGTCGTAGATCTCCTCGCCGAGGGTGACGATCTCCTCGACGGAGATGCCGCGGGCGAAGCCCAGCGCGTTCTCCCGCGCGATGCGTACGTCCTCGGGGTGCTCCACGCCGCGGACCCGGAACTTGACCTGCTGCCACGCGAAGGTGGCCAGATCGCGCTTGGTGAAGAAGCGGCGCGCCGCCAAGCCCCGGGCGAAGTGGAACATCGAGGCGCCCATCATCATCGTGTTGTCCACGTCGAAGAAGGCCGCGGCGATCGGGTCGGGCGGTACCGAGAGGGACGCTTCCAGCTCGGAGACAGCGCTGCCGGTCGTGGCCGCGGCGGCGGCCGCCGAGCCGGCCACCCGGGCGCTGCGCCGTTGCTCGGCCGGGGTGGGCTGCCAAGGCATCCGCACGGCTGGAAACCCCTCCCGCCCGGGCCCGCCGGCTGCGGCTGCCCGTGTCGAGGGTAGTGCGACAGCCGGTCAGGACGTCGGCGTGCTACCCGTGGTCTCCGGGGTTCCTGACGGAGGGTCGCTGGGCGTGACGCCCGCGCAATCGAGGCAGGGGACCGGCCCCAGGTCGTCGGAAGGCCCGTCGGCATCCAGGCACTGGCAGGGCAGCGACTCGCCCAGGGAACGGGCCCGGTCGCCCACCCGCTCGAGCAGAGCCAAGGAGGCCTCGGCCCGCGCCTGCTCGATGGTGGACATCTCCTGCACGATGTCGCCGAGCAGGCTCTGCTGCCCTTCGGCCCAGACCGGGATGATGCCGAGCGTGGCCTCGTCCTCGCTGGCGACCGCCGAGCCGGTGACCAGCGCGATTCCCGCCGCGGTCTGCTCGTCCATGGCGGCCAGCGTGTCGACGATCTCGGAGTCCGTGGCGGCGGCGAGCGGTACGCCGGGGGAGCCGGCGGCCGCGAGGCCTGCGGCCGGTTCCTGCAGCAGTTCGGTGACCTCGGCCAGCCGCCGTTCGGCCTGGTGCAACAGGACGAACCCGCGCTCGCTCTGGTCGAAGGTCAGCCCTACCTGGGCGCGTTCCGAGCCCCGTTTGACTGCGTACAGCGCTTCACCGGGCAGCGCGCCGCGGGAGGCGATCACGAGTAGCCCCAGGGTGGCCACGAGCACCGCGAGGACCGCCACCGCCGCGGCCAGCCGCTGGTTCCACCCCGCCACCACCAGCCGGCGGTGCTGAGCGGGACCCCGTGATCGGACCGACGCCTCGGGAGCGTGGCGCCCGGCGACGGGGTCTTCGCCGGCGGCCCGCTCGGCGGCGAGTGCTACCAGCCGGGACCGGGTCGCCGCCGTGAAGTCCGGGTCCGGCGGTGCGTCCAGCCGCAGGGCGGACAGCGCGTCGGCCAACGCCAACAGCTCGCGGTCGTCCGGGTCGAGGGGTCGCTCGGCCCGCTGCCCGTCAAGGGCAGCGGCCAGCCGGGTCGCCGAGCGACCCGCGAACCACCTCACAGGAAGCCACCTCGAACCGGGCCTCCGGTGAGCGCCCTCGACGTGATCAACGACGCTCGGGCCGCTTCGGGTACGCCGCCAAGCCGCCGGACCGGGGGACGCGCACTGATCCGTCTCATGCCGTTTCCTGCCGGAGAATGCCGGCCAGCCGGCGCAGGGCGCGGTGCTGCAGGGCCTTGACCGCGCCGTCGTTCCTGCCCATCACCTCGGCGGTCTCGGACACGCTGAGATCGTGCAGGAACCGCAGCACGAGACATTCCCGCTGGTCGGCACCCAGGTCGTGCAGATGGCGGAGCAGCCGCTGGCCGTCCAGCCGACCGACCACCTCGTGCTCCGGGCCCTCGACCACCTGCCGCTCGTCCATCACGTGCCGGTCGCTCTGGAGGTCGGTCACGACCTCCAGCCGGTGCCGACTGGACTTGACGTTGTCCAGCACGATGTTGCGGGCGATCGTCATCAGCCAGGCGCCGGGGTCCCGCCCCCGGAAGCTCAGCGAGTCCAGCCGGCGCAGGGCCCGGAGGAACGTCTCGCTGGTGAAGTCCTCGGCCAGCCCCCGATCCCCGACCCGGAAGTGCAGGTAGCGGTAGACCGGGTCGACGTACCTGTCGTAGAACTCGCCGAAGGCCGCGCTGTCACCCTGCTGGGCGCGCGCCACGAGAGCCCAGACCTCGGGTACGCCGCCCCCGTCCTGCGCCGCGGAGGCGTCGGCTCGCGGCGCCTCCGCTCCTCGCACCCGACCTCCCGATGCCTTTGCGCCGAACCCGTCGACATTCACCGTGACACAAATGCCTCGTGTTGTCGTTTCATCAGCGAACCGTCCATGCCTAGTGTTCGCTCTCGGAGCACCCGCGGACTGGAAGGGGTGGGCGTGTCCGACGACGCGACCGGGCCGAACTACGCAGGACTCGTCGCGCGCGCTGCTCATCGGCACGGCGACCGGCTCGCGCTGGTCGGCGGCGACCGGCGGTTGACGTGGGCCGAGGTCGAGGCCGAGGTGGCCGGTCGGGCGGCGGGGCTCGCGGCTCTGGGGTTGCGGCCGGGCGCGCGGTTGGCGCTGCTGCTGCCCAACACGCTGGACTTCCCGGTGCACCTGTTCGCCGCCCTGCGGGCCGGTCTCGTCGTGGTCCCGCTGAACACCGGCTACACCGCGCCCGAGGTACACCACCAGCTCACCGACTCCGGAGCCTCGGCGGTGGTGACCGACGAGGAAGGGGCCGGGCTGCTGGCCGAGATCCGGGCTGACCTCCGCGAATTGCGGCACGTGCTCAGGCCGGATGCGATCGGCGTACCGGGCGGGCCGCCCGTGGTGACCGCGCCGACCGGTGGCGAGGACCTCGCCGTCGTCGTCTACACCAGCGGGACCAGCGGCCGACCCCGCGGGGCCATGCTGTCCCACCGCGCGCTGCTGGCCAACCTGGAACAGCTCGGCGCGATCGACCCCGTCCCGGTCACCGAGCGGGATGTCGTCTTGCAGGTCCTGCCGCTGTTTCACATCTACGGACTCAACGTCGGCCTGGGCATGCAGACGTGGGCCGGTGCGACCGGGGTGCTGGTGGAGCGGTTCGACCCGCAGGCCTGTCTCCTGCTGATGGCCGAGGAGCGGGTCACGACCGTGGTCGGGGCACCGCCGATGTACGTCGTGTGGGCCCGTGGTGACCGGGCCGCCCTGCGGGCCGGCTGGGCGCACGTGCGGGTGGCGCTGTCCGGGGCGGCGCCCCTGCCGGCCGGCGTATTGGCGACCCTGCGCGAGGCCACCGGTGTCGAGGTGCACGAGGGGTACGGGCTGACCGAGACTGCCCCCGTGCTCACCTCGACCCTGGTCGGCGGGCAGCCCAAACCCGGCTCCATCGGCCGCCCGGTGCCCCGGGTCGAACTCGAGTTGCGTGACGACGACGGCGAGCCGGTGCGCGCCGACGAGGACGGCGGGACCGGGCAGATCACGGTGCGCGGGCCGAACCTGTTCAGCGGGTACTGGCCGGACGGCGCCGACGGGCCGGATGCCGACGGCTGGCTCGAGACCGGGGACATCGGTTTCCTGGACGACGACGGCGACCTGCACCTGGTGGACCGGATGAAGGACCTGATCCTGGTCAGCGGGTTCAACGTCTACCCGCAGGAGGTGGAGGCGGTCCTGCTCGGCCACCCGGGTGTACGGGAGGTCGCCGTCGTCGCGGGACCGGACGACCTGACCGGCGAGACGGTCCGGGCCATCGTCGTACCGACCCCCGGTGCCGAGCCGACCGAGGCCGAGCTGCGGGCGCACTGCCGTGCCGAGCTGGCCCGTTTCAAGGTGCCCACCGGGGTCAGCTTCGTCCCGGAACTGCCGCATTCGGTCACCGGCAAGGTGAGCCGGTCCCGCCTGCGCGAGCTCGGCTTGGCATGAAGACCGTCACCCTGCTGACCCGCGTGGGCTGTCACCTGTGCGAGCAGGCGCGACCGGTGCTCGTCGACGTCTGCGCGGAGACCGGCGCCCGGCTGCTCGAGGTCGACGTGGACACCGATCCGGACCTCCGGGCGGAGTACGGCGACCGGCTGCCGGTCTTCCTGGTCGACGGCCGGGAGCACGGTTACCTGCGCGTGGAGCCGGCCCGCCTGCGGGCGGCCCTCACCGGCTAGCCGCGACTTTGTTCCTTGCTTCACAAGCGACTACCGTGGAGCCGATATCACACGGCCGCCCGGTGGGACAGACCTGGCTCGGCGTGCCGTCGCTCTCCCCACCACAGCGATCAGGAGCACCGTGTCCGAAGGTCGAGCCATTCCCGAGGCGACGGTCGCCCGGCTGGCGGTCTACCTGCGGGTCCTGGGCGGGCTGGCCGGCACCGGCCTCGGGACCATCTCCTCGGAGGCGCTGGCCAGCGCCGCCGGGGTCAACTCGGCCAAGCTGCGGAAGGATCTTTCCTACCTCGGCTCGTTCGGCACGCGCGGGGTGGGGTACGAGGTGGAGGTGCTGCAAGAGCGGATCAGCACCGCGCTCGGTGTGTCCGAACACCGCGCCGTCGTCCTGGTCGGAGTGGGCAACCTCGGTCTCGCGCTGGCCGGTTACGGCGGGTTCCGGAATCGCGGCTTCGACATCGCCGGGCTGTTCGACTCCGACGCCCGCCGGATCGGTCAGCGGATCGCCGAGATCCTGGTCCGGCCGATGTCGGACCTCCCGGCGGTCGTACGCCGAGAATCGGTGTCGATCGGGGTCATCGCCACCCCCGCCGAGGCCGCCCAGGCCGTCTGCGACCAGCTCGTCGCCGCCGGCGTCACGAGCATCCTGAACTTCGCGCCCGCCGTCCTGGTCGTGCCGGAGAACGTCGACGTGCGCAAGGTCGACCTCGCCGTGGAGCTGCAGATCCTGTCCTTCCACGAGCAGCGCAAGTCCGCCGGCCTCAAGGTCGTGCTGTGACATCGGTCGGCAGAGCCTCATGAGCCTGCTCATCGTCGGGATGTCGCACCGCAGTGCGCCGGTGGCCCTGCTCGAGCACGCCAGCGT
>Ga0183260_10000206_pt1 | contig 46654 bp, 42 predicted proteins | sample AntDrymUQ4972206_2_FD_129768 | JGI IMG/M metagenome (GOLD analysis project Ga0183260, IMG submission 129768) | Polar desert sand microbial communities from Dry Valleys, Antarctica - metaG UQ497 (22.06) (version 2) (version 2) | ecosystem: Environmental > Terrestrial > Soil > Desert | place... | reverse complement strand
ACCGCAGAGGCGATGGCCCTCAACAGCCTCGGCGGCGACGACGTGATAGGCGTCGGCGAGGTCGGCGCCTTCCGGGTCGCCGCCGACGGCGGGTCGGGCAACGACTCGCTCAACGGCTCAAGCGGCGCCGAGACCTTCCTCGGCAGCTCCGGCAACGACGCGATCAATCCGGGCCCGGGGATCGACGTCGTCTCGGGCGACGAGGGCGACGACGTCATCGTCGCCCGCGACCAGACCGTCGACTTCACCCGCTGCGGCTCGGGAACCGACCAGGCGACCGCCGATCCGGTCGCCCTCGACGCCGTTCTCGAGGACTGCGAGACGGTCGACCGCCCACCGGTGACCGAGCCCTCCGCGCCACCGCCGACCGACCTCTCGGCGCCACCGGCGACCGGCGTTTCGCCGCCCGGGCCGGTGAAGATCTCTGCCACCGCCGTGAAGATCTCCGCCGCCACCGTGAAGATCAAGAAGCGCAAGGGGAGGATCGTCTTCGCCTGCCCGGCGACCTCGGCGATCTCCTGCCGGGTCAGCCTGAACCTGCTCGCCGGGAGCCGGATCGGCCAGATCAACGTCGTGGTCGTGCTCGCCAGGACCTCGTTCGAGCTCCAGCGCGGAGAGACGAGGGGGGTGCTGATCAAGGTGCCCAAGGGAGCCGACGGACTCGCCGACGCCAAGGGCAAGCTGTCGGGCCTCGCTGTCGCGACGACGACGGGGGGCCCTCCTCGACCAGCGCTTCGACCACGCAGAAGCTCACGCTCGACTTCGGCAAGCCGAAGAGGAAGACCAAGAAGTGACCGATCAGGGGTTGCGATGGCGCAGGCGCCCGGCGAGCAGGTCAAGGATCTGGCCGGCTTCCGGGATGCGCATGAGGAGCACGGATCCGATGTAGACCAGGCCGCCGGCAGCCAGGGCCAGGCCGACCGAGACGCACTGGGCGACCAGTCCGCGGCCGAGCAGGTCGTCGAGCAGCCACCATGTCGCGTAGGCCGTCCCGGCCAGCAGGCCTGCGGCGAGGATCATCTGGCCGGCCGCGATCGCCGTGCGCCGGCCGTCGATCCCGCCGAGCTCTGAGCGCAGGCGCCAGGCCTGCGCGGCGGCCATCGCGGCGTTGCCGACGACGGTGCCGATCACCAGCCCGGCTATGCCCAACGGCGCGTAGAGGGCGACGCTCACGGCGGTGTTGACGACGATGCTGGCGATGGCGATGGTCGTCGCCGTCCACGGGCGCTGGAGCGAGAAGAAGGTGCGGGTTAGCAGGAGGTTGGCCCCGTTGAAGGGCAGCGCGAAGGAAAACCACAGAAGCGCCTCCGCGACGGCATCGGTCGACTCGGGGCCGAACTCGCCGTGCTCGTAGACGAGCCGGACGATCGGGGTCGCGAGCGCCGCGCTGATCGCGGCAGCCGGGATGAGGAGGAGCAGGATCTGGCGGACGCCGTTGGCCATCGTTCCCCGCAGCAGGGGGTAGTCGCTGCGGACCGCGGCGCGGGTCAGCGCCGGGAAGAGGACCGTCGCCAGCGCGATCGAGAACATCCCCTGGGGAAGCTGGTAGAGGCGGAAGGCCGCGTCGATCGCCCGCGGCGCCTGCTCGGAGACGAGCGAGCCAAGCGTCGAGTTGATGACGAGGTCGACGTTGATGACGCCAAGGCCCACGGTCACCGGGAGCATCAGCATCACGACCTGCTTGACGCGCGGGTCGCGCCAGTCGACGGCGAAGCGAAGCTCGAACCCGTGGCGGCGCAGCACCGGGAAGGCCATGAGGAACTGGACGACCGTGCCGGCCAGGACCCCTATCGCGTAGGCGTAGAGCTCCTGCGGCCCTTCGAACAGCGGGCGCAGGACGACGAGCAGGACCACGATCACGACGTTCCAGGCCAGCGGGGCGAGGGCGGGGATCGTGAAGTGGTCGTAGGCGTTGAGGATCGCGACGCACAGGCCGTTGAGTCCGAGGAGCACGACGACCGGGAAGAGCAGGCGCGAGAGGCCGGAGGTGAGGGAGTCGAGCGCGGGGCTGAACGCGTCGCCGGTGAACAGCGGCATCACCAGCGGAGCGAGGACCACGAAGACGACGGTGACCGAGCCCAGCACCGCGAAGATCAGGAAGAAGAACGTCGAGGCGAGGCGGAAGGCCTCGGCGCGCCGTCGCTGCTCGAGCAGCTCGGTGAACACCGGCACGAAGGCGGCGGTGATCGCCTGGTCGGCCACGAGCATACGCAGCAGGTTCGGGACCTGGAAGGCGATCGTGAAGGCCGAGAAGGCGCCGCTCGTCGCGAAGTAGCTGGAGGCGAGGATCTCACGGCCCAGGCCGGCGATTCGCGACAGGCCGGTCGCTAAGGAGAAGATCGCGGTGTTGACCGCGATCCGGCGCCTACGGCCGCTATAGTCGGGGCCGCGCCGCGGCTCCTTCCGCGGCGAATCGCTGTCTATGGCCAACATCCACTCCCAAGAAAAGCGGATCCTCCGGGCGGAACGCGAGCGGCTCGAGAACCGGCGCTACACGTCGAAGGTCAAAACCTACTTCCGCAGGCTCGAGGGCGCTGTCGCCGAGGGCGACGACGCCAGGGCCGAAACCGACCATCGAGAGCTGGTCTCGACGATCGACAAGGCCGTCAAGCGAGGGGCGCTGCACGCCAACAACGGCGCGCGCAAGAAGTCCCGCGCCGCCCGCCTGCGCAAGTCCGCCCCGAGCTCGTAGGCTCAGGCCGGCTGAGCCACCTCGACGATCGCCCGCAGCGCGGCGGTGTCCTCCGAGGCGGCCGCGGCGCCCCCACGAGAGGCGAGCTCGAGATCGGCCATCGCTTCAAGCGCGCGGCGCAGGCGGTCACGGTCGAGCTTTCCGACCTCGTCGAGGAAGCGCGCTGCAACCCGCGGGCCCCCCGGGATGGAGCGCTTGACCTCGGCCAGCGGCTCGCCGGCCTCCAAGCGGGTCAGGACGTCGTGGGCCTCGCGCAGACGACGGGTCATCCAGTAGAGGAGGCTGGGGACCCGCTCGCCGCGCTCGCGCAGCTCGAGGTAGAGCCGGGTCGCAGCGGCGGCGTCGCCGGCGAGCAGCGCGTCGGCGAGGCTCCACACCTTGCGCTCCGCCGACGCTGCGGCGAGCTCGTCGACGTCCTCGGCCGTGAGCCGGGCGTCCGGCCCGAGCTCGATCGCCAGCTTCTCGAGCTCGCGAGCCAGGCGCTGCTGGCGCTCGCCGACCTGGCCGACGAGCGCCTTGGCCGCGCCCGCGTCGAGCTCGATGCCTTGTCGCCGCGCCTCGGCCGTGACCCACTTGGGAAGCTCCCAGGGCTTGACGGTCTGCTCGGCGAAGACGTCCCCGCCGGCTCCCTTGACCGCCTCTCCGAGCTGCTTGGGCGCCTTCGTCCGGCCTTCCTCGCGAGCGAAGAAGACGACCGTCGTCTCGGGAGGCGGATCGCGCAGCACGGCGAGAACCGGGGCGACGTCGGCCTCCTTCCAGCGCTCGACGCCCTCTACGATTACGAACCGTCGCCCCATCGCGAAGGTCATGGCCTGGAGGGCCGCAGCGACCGCTTCGGGCGTCGCCTCCTCCCCCTCGAGCAGCTCGATCCCGGTGGCGCCGCTGGCGGATTCGGCGACCGCCCGCAGGCGCGCGCGACGCTCGGCGAGGCGCCCATGATCGTCCCCGTGGACGAGGTAGGCGGGTTTGAACTGCTGGGCCACGGCTTGCGAGTCTAGGCTCCGTTGCGGCGCGCGGTGGTGACCGCGAGGCTTGCGCCGACGGCGTCGATGCGAACGGTGCCGTTGCGGTCGGTCCGGTAAACGTGCGGCACCGCGCGCAGGGCGCCGAGGGCCTGCGGGGTCGGGTGGCCGTAGGTGTTCGTGCCGACCGGGATCACGGCGACCTGGGGGCGCAACCTGGCCAGGATGCCCGGCAGCCCCGGATCCTCGCTGCCGTGGTGGGCGACCTTGAGCACCTCCACCGGTGCAAGGTCGAGCGCGGCGGTCACGTTGGACTCGGCGTCGGCCGGGAGCAGGGCGTCGATCGGCCCATCGTGCGCGAGCACCACCACGGCCCGGTCGTTCGGGTCGGCGGAGGGCGGGAACGGGTCGGAGCGGCGCGGCCACAGGACGTCGAGCCGGAGCGGGCCCGCGCGGATTGCCTGGCCGGCGCTCGGAACGATCCTCTGGACGCCGCGCCGCGCGGCCACGGCGAGGAACGCTCGACGATCGGGGCTGGGCCGCCCCTCTCCCCCGTCGACCAGGGTGCCGACGGGCATGGCAGCGAGCACCGCCGCCGCGCCGCCGGCGTGGTCGGCCTGGTCGTGGGTGACGACGAGCGCGTCGAGACGCTGGATCCCCGCTTCCTTGAGCCGCTCCAGGACGGGCCCGCCAGGAGGTCCCGTGTCGACCAGGATCGCTCGCGAGCCGTGCTGGAGCAGCGTGGCGTCACCCTGGCCGATGGCGAGGAAGGAGACGCGAAACCCAGCCGGTGGCGCAACCGCGTCGCCGCGCGGCCACAGGACGAGCGCGGCGAGGAGGACGAGCACGGCGGCGAGCACCATCCGGCCGCCGGCCCGGCGCGCCAAGCGCCGCGCCGCCCGGCGAGCCCTGGCCGACGCAAGGCCCGCGCACACCGCGGCGAGAGCGGCATACGCGAGCGCCAGCGCCCATGCGCCGGGCAAGCGCACGGGCAGCTCGGCGTGCGACATCGCGCTCGTGGCGTGCGCAACCCACGCCAGATAGCCCAGCAGGTAGGACGCGAGGGCGTCGAGCAATGCCGCGGGAGCAGTCGCCACCTGACCCACCGCCGCGGAGAGCATTCCCAGCCACATGATCGGAGCGACAGCGGGCGCCGCGAGAAGGTTCGCCGGCAACGAGACGAGGGAAAGCCGATTGAAGTGCAGCGCGATGAGCGGTGCCGTGCCGAGCGTCGCGGCGATGGTCAATGCGGCGGCCTCGGCGATCGGTCGCGGCAATCCCAGGGACCGCCGCCTCGCCCCGGCCGCCACTCCCGCCTCGCCGCTTCCCTCCAACCCGGCCGCTCCGGCCCCCTCCACCGCGCCCCCGCTTCCCTCCAACCCGGCCGCTCCGGCCCCCTCCACCGCGCCCCCGCTTCCCTGCAACCCGGCCGCTCCGGCCCCCTCCACCGCGCCCCCTTCCCTCGTCGCCGGTCCCAGCGCATCGCGGAGTGGGCTCGCGAGCGCGAGGATCGCAAGGACGGCCGCGAAGCTCAGTTGCCAGCCGGGGTCCTCGACCGCCCGGGGGTTGACGGCGAGCGTGGCCAAGGCGGCCAGGAGCACCGCGTACCAGCGGGAGGCGGGCCGGCCGGCGAGGCCGGCGACGAGACCGGCCGCTCCCATCACCCCCGCGCGCTGGATGCTCGGCCCCGCACCGGCGAGCGGCACGTAGGCGGCGACTAGCACGATGACCCCCAGCAGCCGCGCGCGGAGGGTAAGACCGAGGCTGCGCAGGATCGGCAGCGCGAGCGCCGCCAGGAGCACGATGTTCTGGCCGCTCGCGGCCAGGAGGTGCGCGAGGCCGCTGCGACGAAACTCGTCGCGGACCGGCTCGGAGAGGTGCTCGTCCTGGCCGAGCACCATCCCGCGCAGGAGCGCCGCCTCCCGCGGGCCAAGGCCCGCCGACAACGCGCGCTCGGCTCGCGCGCGCACGCGGTCGAGCGCACCGAGGATTCCGCCGCGCCGCCGGCCCGTCGGCCAAGCTCTCGACGCGCGGAGCACCGCGTGGGCGCCGCGGCGTCGCTGGTAGGAGTCCCACGGACCAAGCGCCTCGAGCCGCCCCGAGATCCGCATCACGCCCCCGGTCTCCACGACCGGCCACCGGACCCCGCCCCCGGCCCTGATCAGGATCCGCTCGCCGGTCCCGATCCCGCCGGCGATCTCGACGAGCGCCTTGCGCCCGCGCCTACGGGCGGGCCGCCCCGCACCCGTGCCGCCGCCCTCCGCCCAGCTCGCGCCGCCTTCGCCCGTCCAGCTCGCCGCACCCCCGCTCCCTCCACTCGTGCCCTTCGCGGCATCCTCGCCACCTCCAGCCGTCCCGCTGGCCGTGCCCAGACCCGCCCCGGTCTTCCTCGGCTGCTCGAGGAGGACGGCGTCGAGGGCCACCGGCCGCCCGATCAGCGGGCGCAGGTGCGTGCGGTCGAGCCCATCCAGGCGCGCGTCGGCGAGCATCGCGCCCGCGAGCGTCGTGGCCGCCGCCAGCAGGGCAAGGGGCGGCCGGCCCGCCACCGCGGCGAGCGCCGCCGCGGCGAGCAGGGCGCCAGGTGGCCATCGCGGGCCGAGCACGAGCCCTGCGACGGCGCCTGCGACGATCAGGTGGCGAGGATGGTCGCGGAGCACCGCGAGGAGCCGGCCGAGGATCTCGGACCGCCTCATACGCGCACGAGGTCGCGGAGCGCGGCCAGTCGCTGGGGACCGATTCCGGGGACCTGATCGAGCTCGTTCACCGTCCGGAAGCCGCCCTTGGATTGGCGGTAGGCGAGGATCTTCCGTGCGGTCGACGGCCCGACTCCGTCGAGCTGGTCGAGCTGAGCGGCCGTGGCGGTGTTCAGGTTGAGCGGCTGCCCGGGCGTGGGCCCGCCCTCGCCGGCCGCTGCGCTTCCCGCGCCGCCGCCCTCCGCCCCGCTCGCGTCGCCTTGGCCTCCCGCAGCGCTGCGCTCGGGCACGATGTACTGGCGGCCGTCCTCTACCTTTGCCGCCAGGTTGACGCCGGTCAGTTCGGCGCGAGCAGTGGGACCTCCGGCTCGCTGCACCGCGTCGTCGACGCGCGCGGTGCCCTCGAGGCGGTACACACCCGGCCGCCGAACCGCCCCGGCCACGTCAACCATGACCGGGTTCCGGCCGGCAGGAGCGACCCGGACTCCGGCCGGCGCGCCGCCGGCCGGCCGGGAAGCCGGCGGCGTTCCCTGCTCGCGGAGGTAGCGCGCGCCGAGCAGCGCGACGGCGATCGCCGCGGCGACATAGACGACGAGCTGCGGACGCCCGATCTCTCCCACAGTGCCGACGGTAGGCATGACGGAGCGCGGAAAGACACGCGGTCAGTGAAGAGTGTGCGACAGGTCGCGCGAGCGACGGCTACGCCGCCATGGGGCCGGGCGCGCCTTTGGCGGGCGAGGCCTATCTCCTACACCGGGAGCGCACCCGAGGGCGAGGGCATCAGCGGACGACCAGGTTCACCAGCCGCCCGGGCACGACAACCTCCTTGACGACCTCAAGGCCGACGACGTGGGACTGCACGTTCGGCGCGGAACGGCACAGCGCGACCAGCTCCTCCCTACTCGCCTCGGTCGGCGCCTGGACGCGATCGCGCACCTTGCCGTTGACCTGGCAGACGAGCTCGTAGGTCTCACTCTCCAGCAGCGCCTCGTCGGCCTCGGGCCACGGCTGCTGCCACACCCGCTCGCCGGTCAGCAGCTCGTAGACCTCGGAGCCCAGGTGCGGGGCGAAGGGGAAGATCAGCGACGCCGCCGTGGCGAGCGCGAAGCGCAGCGCTCCCGCCTGCGCGGACTCGCGGAGCTTCGAGCACTCGTTGGTGAGCTCCATGACGGCGGCTATCGCCGTGTTGAACGCGAAGCGCCCGCCCCCGAGGTCGCGCGTGACCTTCTCGATGGCCCAGTTGGCCTTTCGCAGGAGCTGGAGGTCGGCGCCGGTCGGGTTCTCGGGTGAGGGGTCCGCAGCGGTCGAGGCCGCCGTCTGGTCGGCCAGCCGCCACAGGCGCCCCAGGAAGCGGTGGACCCCCCCGACCCCGCTGTCTGACCAGTCGGCGTCCTGGTCGGGCGGGCCGATGAACAGGACGTAGCACCGGGCGGTGTCGGCGCCGTGGCTTTCGACGATGGTCGCCGGCGAGACGACGTTGTCCTTCGACTTGGACATCTTCGCCCCGTCGCGGGTGATCATTCCCTGGGTGAAGAGCTTGGCGAACGGCTCTTGGACGTCGAGCAGGTCCATGTCGGCGAGCGCCTTGACGAAGAAGCGCGCGTACATCAGGTGCAGGATCGCGTGCTCGACCCCCCCGATGTACTGATCGACGGGCATCCACCGCGCCAGAACGGCCCGGTCCCACGGCGCGCGGTCGTTGTCGGGGTCGCAGTAGCGCAGGAAGTACCAGGAGGAGTCGACGAAGGTGTCCATCGTGTCGGTCTCGCGCCGGGCATCTCCGCCGCACGACGGGCAGCGCACGCGGACCCATTCCTCCGCCGCGGCCAGCGGCGAGCTGCCCTGGGGCGCGTAGTCGTCGACGTCGGGCAGCTCGACGGGCAGGTCGTCTTCCGGGACGGGCACCATCCCGCAGCCGGCGTCGCAGTAGACGATCGGGATCGGGGTGCCCCAGTAGCGCTGGCGCGATACGAGCCAGTCGCGCAGGCGGTAGTTCACCGACCCGTGGCCCTTTCCCTGGCGGTCGAGCCAGTCGGTGATCGCCTGCCTGGCCTCGGGCGAGGGCATCCCGGTGAACTCGCCCGAGTCGACCAGCCGCTCAGCGCCCGAGTGGCCGGCGAACGCCTCGTCCTCGGGCGGCGCTTCGCCTGACGCCGGCTCGACCACGCGGCGGATCGGCAGGCCGAAGGCGCGCGCGAAGTCGAAGTCGCGCTGGTCGTGGGCGGGCACGGCCATGATCGCGCCGGTGCCGTACTCCATGAGCACGTAGTCGGCCACGAGCATCGGGATCGCCTCGCCGCTGACCGGGTTTGTAACGGTGCGCCCCAGCGGCATCCCGGTCTTGGCCTTGTCCTGGTCGCCGCGCTCCTCGGCGGACTCCTGGACCGCCTTGTTGACGTACTCGTGCACCGCCTGCTCGTGCTCGGTGCCGGCCGCCAGCCGGAAGACGTCGGGGTGCTCGGGGGCCATGACGAAGAACGTCGCGCCGAAAAGGGTGTCGGGTCGGGTCGTGAAGACGGGGTAGTCGATTCCGAGCTCCTCGCAGCGGAAGACGACCTCGGCGCCCTCGCTGCGCCCGATCCAATTGCGCTGCATCGTGTTGACGTGCTCGGGCCACTCGATTGCATCCAAGTCGTCGAGCAGCCGGTCGGCATAGTCCGTGATGCGAAAGAACCACTGCTCGAGCTGGCGCACCTCGACGGGCGTGTCGCACCGCTCGCAGCGGCCGTCAACCACCTGTTCGTTGGCCAGGACCGTCTGATCCTTCGGGCACCACTGGACCGCCGCCTCCTTCCGGTAGGCCAGGCCCCGCTCGTAGAGCTTGAGGAAGATCCACTGCGTCCAGCGGTAGTAGCGCGGCTCGTGGGTTCCCAACTCGCGCGTCCAGTCGATGGAGATCCCCCACTCGCGGAACTGGCGCTGGAACTGGCGGATGGACTCCTCGGTGGCGGCGCGCGGATGCTGGCCCGTCTTGATCGCGTTGTTCTCGGCGGGAAGGCCGAAGGCGTCGTAGCCCATGGGGTGCAGCACCCGATGGCCGGTCCTGCGCTGGAAGTGGGCGACCGCGTCGCCCACGGAATAGGTCTTGAGGTGGCCGATGTGCGGCTCCCCACTCGGGTACGGGAGCATCTCGAGCACGTAGGCCTTGGGCCGGGAGTCGTCGTCCTCGTTGGAGACTTCCCAGGTGCGCTCGCGCGCCCACGCCGCCTGCCACTTGGGCTCGATCTCGCGGTGGTCGTAACGGCGCTCGGCCATGGGGCGCTGAGGGTAGCGGCGCGATGGCCTCGACCGGCAACGCGGGAACCGGGGTAGATTCCGAGGCGTGAGCCACGCCGGGAGCCGCTGGCCTCAGGGTCTTGTGCTCGGGATTTGCGCCGGGGCGGTCGCCATCGCGTCGTTCGCCGCGGTGGTGATGGTCGGCCTGGGAAAGTGCGACGGCGACGGCGGCCTCCCCTACTCGGCCGCGGACTCGCCCGCGGGCCGGTTCTGCGAGGGCCCGCTGGTATGGCCGTGGACCGCCGCGCTGCTGGTGGCGCCCATGGTCGTGCTGCTGGCCATCGGCACGATCGGGGTCGTCCGCCGACGCTGGCTGTGGGTGGGGATCGCGCCGGCAGTGGGGGTCGGGACGCTCCTCCTGCTCTTCGTACCGGTGTTCGCGCTGGATCAGAGCTGCTCGGCGGCAGACCAGCGCGCCTACGACGCGGGGGTCGAGGGGGACCGGGGCGCCGAGCAACCGGTGGACTGCAGCAAGTACTGATCGGCGAGCCCGACGGCGAGCGGTTCCGGTCGTTCGCGCGAGAAGCCCCTGGGCCGGTTCTTGCGGCTTCCGCCGGGGGTGCTGCCGTAGGATCCGGCGATGGCCAAGCACGACTCGTCCGCCCGCGCGGCCGCACACGTCGCGGCGATCGTCGAGGCCGCCGAGGAGGCGGCCGCGGGGCTGCGCGCCGACGCCGAGGAGGCAGCGGCCGAGATGCGCGAGAGCGCGGAGAAGGACGCGCGGGAGATCCGCCAGAGCGCCGCCAGCGAGGCCCGCGAGGTCACCCGGGAGGCCCGCGAGGCCGCCCGCGACGCGCTCGAGGAGGGCACCCAGCTCTACGAAGACCTCCGTGAGCTCAGCGCATCGCTGCGAACCAACGCTGAGCGCCTCTACGAAGACCTCCGTGAGCTCAGCGCATCGCTGCGAACCAACGCTGAGCGCCTCCTGCGCGACGTCTCCGACGCCCATGCCCGGCTCACCGAGCGCCTGGAGAGCCTCCCGGGCGACACGCCCACCGGCCCCACATCCCCCTCAGGCCGCTCACCTGGCCCAGCCCCCGACATCGACGTCGACGTGCCGGAGTTCACGGCGGGCCGGTAGTGGCCGCCCCCTCTGCCGGGAGAAGCCGGACATAGGGCCTGCCGCGGCGCCGAACGAAGACCTCCTCTCCGCCGGCGGCACGCTCCATGTAGTAGCCGAAAAGGTTGCGGAACGCGTTGGCGCCGACCTCGTGACGGGTCGGTACCGACGGAGTGGAGCTGAGGGGACTCGAACCCCTGGCCTCCTGCATGCCGAGCAGGCGCTCTTCCAACTGAGCTACAGCCCCAGCGAACTCGAACTGGGACGCAAGGTTAATACATGCCCTCTGCGCGTTGCGCGGCGCCGTCCGTCGAAGGTGAATGCACGACCGGCCGGCGACGAGCGAGATCGGGAGCAAGTAGCACTGGTTGAGCGCATCGCAGTAGGCAGCGATCAGGTCGATTTCGTGCGCAGCGTAGGTGCTCTTCACGTAGCCGTTCGGTGTGCAGTAGGAGCCGCTGATGCGGACGACGACGACCGACCCAGTCGTGTCGAGGGTCGCCCACTTGCACTGCACCCGTAGAAGCTGCGAGCCGATTTCGAACACGAGGTCGTACCGGCCGTGCTCGGTGAGCGGCTTGAGGACCGGCACCCCGAGCTTTACGGCCGCTGCCGCAATTTGTGTCTCCGCGGTCGCTCCCTTGGCGTTCGAGTTCATGCGAACAGATGTTCGCATGTGACCCGGACGGAAAAGTCTTCGGCTACCCCACCGCCCGCGCGGGGACTTCCCCCCACAGCCGCTCGAGCGCGTAGAACGACCGGGTTTCCGGCGTGAATACGTGGACGATGACGTCTAGGTAGTCCATGAGTATCCAGCGGGCCTCGGCGACGCCCTCGACGCGGCGGGGGAGCACGCCGTGCTCCTTCTTCATGCCCAGGTGGATCCCGTCGTGGATCCCCTTGACCTGGCGGTCGGTGTTGCCCGAGCAGACCACGAAGAAGTCCGTGTACTCGAGGACGCCCCGCAGGTCGAGCTCGACGATGTCGATCGCCTTCTTCTCCGCGGCGTAGCCGGCGATCTTCCCCGCGAGCGCGCTGGCCTCCATCATGCCGCCCCCACGGCGGAGCGATAGAGACCCTGCGCATCGATGGCGTCGGCGACCGCGTCTCCTACGAGATAGCGCACCGGCCGCCCGTCAGCGACCCGCCGCCGGATCATGGAGCTCGAGACGTCGACGCGGGGCATGTCGAAGAAGCAGAGGCGATCGGCTCCGCGCACGTCGCCCAGCGCGTCGCGGATGTCGGCCCGCCCGACGCTCTCGCGCTCGGCGACCGCGAACGTGGCCAGCGCGAGAACCCGCTCCGGCTCGTGCCAGGTCGGCAGGCTCCTGGCCATGTCGCCGCCGGCGATGAAGGTCAGGTCGCTCTCCGGGTGCTGGGCATGGAGCGCCGCCAGGGTATCGACCGTGTACGACGGCCCGCCCCGCTCGACATCGAGCCCGGAGACCGCGAAGCGCTCATCGCCCGCCACCGCGGCGCGGCACAGCGCCAACCGGCGCTGAGCTCCCGGGTCGTCGCGCAGCTCCTTGTGGGGCGGGACGGCCACGGGCACCAGCAGCACGCAGTCGAGCTCGAGCTGGGCATGGGCCTCCTGCGCGCACACCATGTGCCCGAGGTGCGGGGGGTTGAAGGTTCCCCCCAGGACTCCCAACCGGGCACTACGGCCTGACGTGACCAGATCCCTCGACGACGTACTTGTAGGTGCACAGCTCGCGGATGCCGATCGGGCCGCGCGCGTGGAGCCGCTGGGTCGAGTTGCCCATCTCGGCGCCCATCCCGAACTCGCCGCCGTCGGTGAAGCGCGTCGAGGCGTTGACGTAGACGCACGCCGCGTCGACACCGCGCTCGAAGGCGCGCGCCGAGCTCGTGTCACGCGTCAAGATGGCCTCGGAGTGACCCGAGCCATAGCGGTTGACGTGCTCGATCGCCTCCTCTACGGAGTCCACGACCTTTACGGCGAGGATCAGTGCAAGGAACTCGGTCGCCCAGTCCTCCTCGGTCGCCGCCGCCAAGGAGTCCGCCAGCCCGCCGGCCAGCGAGCGTGCCCGCTCGTCGACTCGCAACTCGACCCCGGCCTCACGCAGCGCCGAGAGAGCCCCGGGCAGGAAGGTCGCCGCGGCGTCGGCGTGCACCAGCAGCGTCTCGATGGCGTTGCACGTGCCAGGTCGCTGGAGCTTTGCGTTGAGGGTGATCGCCAAGGCGTCGTCGAGGTCGGCGCTCGCGTCGACGAACACGTGGCAGTTGCCCGAGGCGGCGTAGATCACCGGCACGGTGGCGACCTTCGTGAGCGCCGCCTTCAGGCCCTCGCCGCCGCGCGGGATGATGAGGTCGACGAGGCCGTCCGCGGTCGCCAGCTCTGAGAGCTCGTCGCGCGAGCCTCCTGCGACGATGCCCAGCGCGCCCTCCGGCGCGCCGGCGCTCGTCGCCGCGTCGCTCGCGATCGCGCCGAGCACGGTGTTCGAGTGCATCGCCGAGGACGAGCCGCGCAGCACGATCGCGTTGCCCGACTTCAGCGCGAGGGCGGCGCAGTCGATCGTCACGTTGGGCCGGGCCTCGTAGACGATCGCCACGACGCCGATCGGCACGCGGACCTTTCGCACGTCGAGCCCGTTGGGAAGCCGCCAGCCGTCGATGACCTCGCCGACGGGGTCGGGCAGCGCCGCGATCGATCGCACTCCGTCGGCCATCGCAGCGATCCGCCCCTCGTCGAGGCGCAGGCGGTCGAGCAGGCCAGCATCCAGGCCCGCCTCGCGGCCGGCCTCCACGTCGCGCGCGTTGGCCTCGAGGACCTCGTCCGTGCGCTCGAGCAGCGCGTCGGCGATCGCCTCGAGCGCCGAGTCGCGCACGCCGGACTCGAGCTGGGCGAGGAAACGGGAGGCTCGGCGGGCGGCCACGCACACGTCGGTGACGGATCTTGCGACAGTAGCCATGGCTGACAAGGGTACCGGCGAGCTCGTCGTGGACCGCGTCCCGCCGAACGTACAGCGGCCCTGGCTGAGGCTGCGCCCCCCGTACCGCAACCGCAACCGCAGCCGCGCTGGCCGCGCGGCGTTCTGCGTCGCCTCGACCGCGCCCACCGCGGTTAAGGCGACGCAGAAGCCGGAGGACCCCCGGGGTGGGCCGCGTCGGCCCTCAGGCCAGCACGAAGTAGTCGCGGTGCACGGCCTCCTCGGTCGCGCGCGGGAGCAGCTCGCGCACCTCTGCCGACTTGAGGCCCTTGACGCGCTGGAGCTCGGGGGCCGAGTAATTGACGATCCCCTTCCCGACCGGGTGATCGCGCGCGGCGATCTCGACCGCATCGCCCGCGTCGAAGTCGCCCGAGACCTCGACGACGCCGACTGGGAGGAGGCTCGTGCCCCCTTCGCGCAGCGCACGGGCCGCTCCGTCGTCGACCAAGACGGTCCCGTGCGACGGCTTGGCGTACTTGAGCCACAGCTTGAAGCTCGAATAGCGGGCCTCGCGGGGCGGGAAGCGCGTGCCGGCCGGCGCGCCGGAGACCGCCGCCGGAAGCGCCGACTCCTCCAGGCCGCTGCAGATCACCGTCTCGATCCCCGCTGCGGTCGCCATCTCGGCGGCGACGACCTTCGAGCGCATGCCCCCCAGGCCCAGCGGTGACGAAGAATGCCCGATCTGGAGAGCGGAGAGCGCCTCGAAGTCGGTGACCTCGGGGACGAGCCTGGCGCCGGGGTCGCGACGCGGATCGGCGGTGTGCAGGCCGGCCGTATCGGTGAGCAGCACGAGCAGGTCGGCCTCGATGAGGATCGCGACCTGTGCGGCCAGGAAGTCGTTGTCGCCGAAGGAGATCTCGTCGGTCGTGGTGGTGTCGTTCTCGTTGATGACTGGGACCACGTGCCACTCCAGCAGCTTTCGCAGCGTCCGGCGGGCGTTGAGGTAGTGGGTGCGTGCGCTGAGGTCGAAGAAGGTCAGCAGCACCTGGGCGCTGGCCAGTTCGCGCTCGCGCAGGAGCTCGTCGTAGACGCGGTAGAGCTTTCCCTGACCGACTGCGCTGGCCGCCTGGAGCTCTTCGATAGCGCGCGGGCGCATCGCCATCGCCAGCAGCGCCATTCCGCGCGCGATGGCCCCGGAGGTCACGATCACGACGTCGTCGCCGCGCCCATGGAGCCGGCGTGCCTCGTCGCACGCGCGCGCTATGACCTCCGTCCGAGGCTCGCCCCCGTCACCGGTGACGATGCTCGACCCAAGCTTGATGACGATCCGCGCCATGGCGCCGTGAGGGTAGGCGCTGGGCGCGCCCTCCGGGGCGGCGGCGCGGGAACGCGAGCCCGGAGGGCCCGGCGCGAGGGGAGGAGCAGACCGCTCTCAGGGCGCGTCGGGCCGCACCTTCACACCGACGCGTGGGCCAGGCTCGGGACCCTGTCCACCGCCAGCGACCTGCGCAGGTAGAAGAACCACGTGATGCCGGCGAGCACGACGTAGGAGGCGAGGAAGGCCCACAGGGCGGGAGTCGACCAGTCGGCGTTGGCCTGGGCGACGGCCAGCTTCTCGACCGGGGTGTCGGCCGCCTTGACCGCGGCGGTGACCGAAAGGCTCGCCTGCCGGAAGACCAGCTGGATCAGGAATCCGCCGAACGCGCCGATCGCGCCCGCAATGCCGATGACCGCAGCCGCCTGGCGCTTGAACTTGAGCGCCGTCTGCTTGAGGTCTAGCCCCTCCTCCACGGCCTCCTTGCGGCCCAGGGCGCCGAAGATGCTGGGGATCATGCGGTAGGTGGATCCGTTGCCCATGCCTGCCAGCAGGAAGATCGCCATGTAGGAGCCGAAGAACACCGCAAAGCTGGGCTGCGTGACCCCGGCGATCGCCGTCGCGGTGAACACGCCCACCCCGAGGATCACCCACAGGGCCCCCCGGGCCCCGCCGCGCCGGTCCGACAGCCACCCGCCGAACGGACGCGCGACGGATCCGATCAGCGCGCCGATGAACCCGAGGCCGGCCAGGTAGGTGGCGATGAACGCATGCTGGGCGAGGAACTCCGGGAAGGTGTTCTTGATCACCAGCGGCAGCGCGAACGCATACCCGATGAACGAGCCGAACGTGCCGATGTAGAGCAGCGACATGACCCAGGTCTGGCTGTGGCGCAGCGAGGCGGCATAGGACCGCGGGTCCGACTTGGCCTGGGTGAGGCTGTCCATGTACAGCCACGCGCCGAGCGCTGCGACCACGATCAACGGCAGCCACATCAGGCCGGCGTAGGACAGGTGCACCTCGTGCACGGGTGCCTTCACCGCCGCGGCCGGCACGCCGATGATGAGCACCAGCGGCACCAGGAGCTGCGCGACCGCCACGCCCAGGTTGCCGCCGGCCGCGTTGAGGCCGAGCGCGAAGCCCTTCTTGCCCTCGGGATAGAAGAACGAGATGTTGGCCATGGAGGAGGAGAAGTTGCCGCCGCCAAAGCCGGCTGTGCCGGCGCACGCCAGCAGCACCCAGAACTGGACGTCGTGGGGCTGGCCCAGCAGCCAGCCACTGGGCACCACGATCGCCAGCACGAGCGCCGGGATCAGCAGCAGCGACGCGCTGATGGCGGTCCACGTGCGCCCGCCGAACTTCGGCACGGCGAACGTGTAGGGGACTCTCAGCGTGGCGCCGATCAGGTTCGGGACGGCGGTCAGCCAGAACAGCTCGGGCAGCGAGAGCTCGTAGCCGACGTTCGAGAGGTTGATCACGACGATCGTCCACAGCACCCAGATGCTGAAGCCGAGGTGCTCGGCGAAGATCGAGAAGGCGAGGTTCTTGCGCGCTATCCGCTTGCCAGTGCCCTCCCAGAACTGCTCGTCGTCGGGCTCCCACCGCTCGATCCAGCGCGACATGCAAGATCCTCCTCGTCGGGTTCGCGAGACTGGACCGCGGGGCGTTCGCACCAGCCTGAAAGCGGCGTTCGAAGCGTTCGGCGGTCCCGGAGCCCGACCCTACGGACCCGGAGGCAGGCCCTCTTTGGGCAGCCGGTAGGAGGTTTGCGGGCCCCGCCTGTACCGCCGGTCGAGGGGGGCCGCGGCCGAGCCGCCCCCTCGACCGCCGGTCGAACTCCGGGCAGGACTTGTCCGACATCCGGTCCTAGAGGACGCGGCCTCCCCGCCCTAGCTTGAGAAGCCACTCCCTGTCCCGGCTTCCCGGAGGTCTACGCGAATGACAGACGTTCCCCGCGCGGGTCCCTCGCCTCGCGCTCGTGCTCGCGCCGAGGGGCCGCTTGATGCGCGCTGGCCCGCGACCGCGCTCGTGCTGACGCCGAGGGCGTGATGAGCGCGGGCGCGGCCAGACCCGCTGGCGCCAAGCCGATCCTGGTGATCGGCGGCGGCATCGCCGGCCAGGCGGTCTGCGAGGCGCTGCGCAGGCGCGAGCCCGAGGTGCCGCTCGTCATGGTCTGCGGCGAGCCGCGACTGCCCTATGACCGCGTGACGCTCTCGACGCTGCTCGCGTCCGAAGGCGACCCCGCCTCGCTCCAGCTGCGCCCGGCGGAGTGGTACGAGGACAACGGGGTCGAAGTGCGCCTGGGCGAGGACGTCGAGTCGATCGACCCGCAGGCCGGTGCGTGCCGCCTGGGCAGCGGCGAAGCGCTCGAGTTCGATCGCGCGGCGCTGTGCACCGGCAGCGACCCGCTCATGCCGCCGATCCCCGGGATCGAGCTGGAGGGCGTCTATCCGTTCCGCGGGCCGGAGGACTGCCTGGCGATCGGTCGCGCCGCGGAGGGAGCGAGCCGGGCCGCGGTGATCGGCGGCGGCCTGCTCGGCCTGGAGGCCGCCTACGGGATCGCCTCTCGGGGCTGCCCGGTGACCGTCGTCCACCTGATGGACCGGCTGATGGAGCGCCAGCTCGACGAGGGGGCGGCCGCGCTGCTCGGCCCCGCGATGGAGGCGCTCGGCGCCGAGGTCCTGCTCGAGCGCCAGACCGAGCGCATCCTCGGCTCGGGACGAGCGCAGGGCCTGCGCTTCGCCGACGGCGGCGAGCTGGAGTGCGACTTCGTGGTCGTCTCGATCGGGATCCGCGCCCGCACGGACCTGGCCCGCTCGGCGGGCATCGCGTGCGAGCGCGGCGTCGTGGTCGACGGCCGCATGCGGACCTCCGCCCCCAACGTGGTGGCCGTGGGCGAGTGCGCCCAGCACGACGGGATCGTCTACGGGATCGTCGCCCCCCTCCACGAGCAGGCGGAGGTGGCAGCCGACACCCTGCTCGGCCGTGAGGGGACGGCTCCCTACGGCGGGTCTGTCATGAGCGCGAAGCTCAAGGTGATGGGGGTCGACCTCGTCTCGATCGGCGACGCGCACGGCGGTGCCGCGGCGATCGTGGCCGACGACGACGCCTCCGTCTACCGCAAGATCGTCGTCAAGGACGGGCGGCCGACGGGAGCGATCCTGATGGGCGACGTTCGCGGGCACGAGCTGCTGCTGGAGTCCGTCCGCGCCGGCGAGGAGGTGACCGATCCGCTCGAGCTCCTCGCGGCGGCCAGTAGGGCGACGGGCGCCGACCTCCCCGACGCAGCTCAGGTGTGCAACTGCAACGGCGTCTGCAAGGGCGCGATCGTCGAGGCGATCGAGGAGGGCGGGCTGGGCTCCACGGCCGAGGTGGTGGCCACTACGCGCGCCGGCTCGGGCTGCGGGAGTTGCAAGCCGCTGGTCACCGAGATCCTCCACTTCGTGCGCGGGGGCGATGTCGAGGAGGCGTCCTTCCTCTGCCCGTGCCTCAAGCAGACCCGTGAGGAGCTGGCGGCGAGGATCCGCGAGCACGGCTTCGAGTCGGTCTCCGAGGTCGCCGCGCAGTGCGGCACCGGGCGCAGGTGCGGGGCCTGCAAGCCCGGGCTCGCCTACCTGGTCTCCGAGGTCAACGGCAACCGCCACCGCGAGGAGCGCCACGCCCGGTTCATCAACGACCGGGTGCACGCGAACATCCAGCGCGACGGAAGCTTCTCGGTGGTGCCGCGGATTCGTGGTGGCGTCACGAGCCCGGCCGAGCTGCGGCGGATCGCCGACGTGGCCGAGAAGTACGAGGTGCCGATGGTCAAGCTGACCGGGGGCCAGCGGATCGACCTGCTGGGGGTGGCCAAGGAAGACCTTCCGGCGATCTGGGAGGAGCTCGACATGCCCTCCGGGCACGCCTACGCGAAGGCGGTCCGCACCGTCAAGACGTGCGTCGGAACGGACTTCTGCCGGTTCGGGCTGGGCGACTCGATCGCCACGGGGATCGAGCTCGAGCGCGAGATGGAGGGCCTCTACACGCCGCACAAGGTCAAGTCGTCGGTCTCCGGGTGTCCGCGCAACTGCGCCGAGTCCTACGTCAAGGACATCGGCGTCGTGGCCGTGGAGGGCGGCTGGGAGGTCTACGTCGGCGGGGCATCCGGCTCGCGCGTGCGCAAGGGCGACCTTCTCGCGACCGCGGAGACGGCCGAGAAGGCGATTGAGGTGGCGCTCACCTTCCTCCAGCACTATCGCGAGAACGCCGAGTACCTCGAGCGCACCTACGACTTCTGCGAGCGCGTCGGGATGGAGGCGATCGAGCGCGCGGTCCTCGACGAGGAGTCCGGCGAGCCGGGCCGCCTGCGCGAGCGCTTCCGGATCGCCAAGGCCGCCGTCGACACCGACCCCTGGCTCGAGCGCCGCGACCCCGTCCACCCGAGGCAGTTCACCGAGCTCGAGCCCGACGCCGAGGCGGCGCTGGTCGGCCCGCCGGCCGAGGGAGCCCTGGTCGGCCCGCCGGCCGAGGCGGCGCTGGTCGGCTCGTTGGCCGAGGGCGCTCCGGTCGGCCCGCACGCCGAGGCAGCGCTGGTCGGCCCGCCGGCCGCGGGTGCTCCGTGACCGCATCGAGAGCCGCCCCTGCCATCGCGCTGCACCGCCTCGGTCGCGCCACCGACGTGCCCAGGTTCGAGGGGCGCACCGCGACCGTCGCGGGAGTGGCGCTCGCCGTCTTCTCCACCGAGCACGGGTTCGTCGCGGTCGGCGCCGCCTGCCCTCATCAGGGCGGCCCCCTCTCCGACGGGATCGTCTCCGAGCGCTGCGTGACCTGTCCGCTGCACAACTGGCGGATCGACCTCCACACGGGCGAGGTCGTGGCCGGCGGGGAAGGGCGGGTACCGGCCTATGAAGTGGTCGAGCGCGACGGGGATCTATATGTCCCCGTCTCGGGCGTCGACGGCACGCCGCTCGAGCGAGAGCCCGCCGAGGCCGCGGCGTGATCTCCCCGGCGAAAAACGGCGTGCGCCCCTCGCGGGGCCGGCCGCCGCGAGCGCGCTACGAGGGCTTCCAGGCCTACATCAAGCGGGTGGGGACCGGCCCCAAGGGCAGCCGCGACCTCAGCTTCGAGGAGGCCCGGGCCGCGCTCGGCGCGATCCTCGACGGCCGCGCGGACCCCGCCCAAACCGGAGCCTTCCTTGTCGCCTCGCGCATAAAGGGAGAGGCGCCGGAGGAGATCGCGGGGTTCGCCGCCGCCTTGCGCGAGCGCTCGCGCATCCAGTACCCCGATCCCGGGATGCCGGTCGTGGCCTGCGCGGGCGGCTACGACGGCGTCGTCGATGGACCGCAGCTCTCGCTGGCGGTGGCCGCGATCGCCGCGGCGTCGGGCGCGGCGATCGCTCTCCACGGTGCGCCACCCCTGGGTCCCAAGCACGGCACGACCGTGACCCAGGTGCTGGAGGCGCTCGGGCTGGGGCCCGCGCTCGAGCCCGAGGCGTCCGCGCTCGTGCTCGAGCGAACCGGGATCGGGGTCTTCTGGACCCCGCTCCTCTGCCCGCCGTGGGAGGCGCTGCGACCTTTGCGCGACGCGATCGGCGTGCGGACGCCACTCAACGCGGCCGAGAAGCTGCTCGCCCCGGTCGCCTGCGACGCGTTCGTGGCCGGCGTCACCCACCTCCCCTACGCGCTGCGGCTGCTCGAGGCGCTGCGCCGGCTTGACGCGGGACGCGCCCTCGTGGTGCGCGGCCTCGAGGGCTCGGACGTCGCCAAGCCGGGGCGACCGAGGGTCTACGAGCTCGCGCACGGTGAGATCTCCGAGACTGATGTCGGCGGCGGCGAGTCCCTGCCGGCGGCCGACGCGGCGACGGCAGGCGCTGAGGGCTCGGCACGGCTGACCCGCGAGCTGGTCTCCGGCCTCGCCCCACGGGACGTGACCGGCTGCGCTGTCCTGAGCGCCGGGCTTCGCCTCTATGCCGCCGGTGTCGCGGCGAGCCCGTCGGCGGGGTCTGCCACCGCCCGGGCGGCGCTCGAGTCGGGCGCCGCCGCCGACTCGCTCGCGGCTTTCATCGAGGCCACGCGCGAAGTGGTGGGCGCGCCCGCGGTGGCTGCATGAGCGCCGATCGCGGAGCAGCCGAGCACGGTCGCACGGCGCGTCCCGCCACCCCGTGAGCGCTGATCGCGCAGCGCCCGAGGAGCTCCGCACCGCGTGTCCCGCGACCTCGTGAGCGCTGATCACGCAGAGCTCGCGGAGGTTCGCACGACATGTCCCTACTGCGGCGTCGGCTGCGGCCTGATCGCCCGGACGCGTGGGGGTCGCCTCGAGGAGGTCGCAGGGGACCCGATCCATCCCGTCAACCGCGGCCGGGTCTGCTCCAAGCCGCTGGGTCTTCCGGAGGCATCACGCTCGCGCGACCGCGCGACCGTCCCCCTGCGCCGAGCGAGCCGCAACGAGCGCTGGCGGGAATCGAGCTTCGACGAGACGATTCCGTGGCTCGCCGAGCGCCTGCTCGAGCTGCGTGAGCGCCACGGGCCCGACGCGCTGGCCTTCTACATCTCGGGTCAGCTCCTGACCGAGGACTACTACGTGGCCAGCAAGCTCGCGAAGGGCTTTCTGGGCACCGCCAACCTCGACTCCAACTCGCGGCTGTGCATGTCCTCCGCCGTGTCGGGCTACCGGGGAACCTTCGGCTCAGACGGCCCGCCGCCCTCCTACGCGGACATCGCACGGGCCGACTGCTTCCTCCTGCTGGGCACCAACACCGCGGCCTGCCATCCAATCGTGTGGTCACGGATACGCGACCGCCAGTCCGAGGGCGCGGCGGTGATCGTGGTCGACCCGCGGCGGACCGACACGGCGGCCGCCGCCGACCTGCACCTGGCGGTCAGACCGGGCACCGATCTCGCCCTTCTGAACGCGATGCTGTGGGTGATCGAGCGCGAGGGCCTGGTCGACCGCGACTACGTCGGGCGCCACACCGAGGGCTACGAGGAGGCGCTGGCAGTGGCGGCGGAGTGGTCGCCCGAGCGTGCCGCCGAGACCTGCGGGGTCCCCGCGGCCGACATCGCCGACGCCGCCCTGCGCTTCGGTCGGGCGCGCGGCGCGATGGCGCTCTGGTCGATGGGAGCGAATCAGTCCACGGTGGGCACGCTCAAGAACCAGGCGCTTTCGAACCTCTGCCTGGCCACCGGCAACATCGGCCGGGCGGGCGCGGGACCGCTGTCGCTCACCGGACAGCCCAACGCCATGGGCGGGCGGGAAGTGGGCGGCCTCGCCGGGCTGCTTCCCGGCTACCGCTCGGCCGCGTCGGCGGCCGACCGGCAAGAGATGGCTCGACTGTGGCGACTGCCGCCGGAGGCGGCCGGGATCTCGGCTGAGCCGGGGCTCCCGGCGACCGATCTCTTCGACGCGCTCGAAGACGGACGCGTACGTGCGGTCTGGATCTGTGCGACGAACCCGGTGGTGAGCATGCCCGACGCTCAGCGCGCGCGGCGCGCGCTGAGCCGGGCCGACCTGGTCATCTGCCAGGACGCCTATCACCCGACCGAGACCAGCGCGCTCGCCCACGTCTTCCTCCCGGCCGCCCAGTGGCCCGAGAAGGAGGGCACGATGACCAACTCCGAGCGGCGGGTGACGCTCGTGCGCAAGGCGATCGAGCCTCCCGGCGAGGCGCTGCCCGACTGGGAGATCTTCGCTCGGCTGGGACGCGCCCTGGGCTTCTCCGAGCACTTCTCGTATGCGGACGCCGCCGAGGTCTACGACGAGTTCAAGGCGTGTACCGCGGGGCGCGTCTGCGACCAGACCGGCATCGACCACGAACGGCTGCGACGCGAGGGAAGCCTCCAGTGGCCCTGCCCAGCCACCGACCCCGCCCTCGGCGAGCATCCCGGCACCGAGCGCCTCTACGCCGACCACCGCTACCCCACCCCGACCGGGCGCGCACGCATCGTGCCCACGCCCCACTCCGAGCCGGCCGAGCGCACGACGCGGCGCTTCCCGCTCACGCTGACCACGGGACGGGTCGCTAACCAGTGGCACACGATGACCCGCACCGCCAAGTCGCGCAAGCTGCTCGAGGCAGAGCCCGAGCCCTTCGTCGAGCTGCACCCCGCCGATGCGCAGCGCGCGGGCGTCGGAGAGGGTGAGCTTGCCCGGGTGGTCTCGCGCCGGGGCGCCGCGGTGCTGCGTGCGCGCCTCGTCGCCTCACTGCCCCCTGGCACCGTCTTCGCACCCTTCCACTGGGGTGCCCTCCACGCGCCGGCCGGGGCGGGCGCGCTCAACACCGCCACGATCCGCGCCACCGACCCGACGTCGCGCCAGCCCGAGCTCAAGGCGTGCGCCGTGCGCGTCGAGCCGGCAGTCGCAGGCGCCGCATCCCCTGAGCCTGGGGTCGGCCGCGTCGAGCGCTCGACTCGGGGCGCGGCGCCCGCTGAGCCGCCGGGAGGCGCCGGACGTGTTGAGCGCTCGGCGCTCGGCACCAGCCGCTCCCCCCGGCGGTCGGGCTCGCGGCGCCGCCTCGTGGTCGTCGGCACCGGAATGGCCGCCCTGGCGACGGTCGAGGCCGCCTTCGAGCACCGGCCGCCCGCGAGCTGGCGCGTGACGATGGTCGGGCGCGAGCCCGAGGCGCCCTACAACCGCATCCTGCTCTCCCGCGTGCTGGCCCGCGGCGGCGAGGACGTGCTCGCGATGCGCCCCGCGAGCTGGTACGCCGACCGCGGCGTCGAGCTGCGCACGGGGACCGACGTCGTCGAGCTCGACCCCGAGGCGCAAGCCGTCGTCACGAGCGCGGGGGACCGCCTCTCCTACGACGGGCTCGTGCTGGCGACCGGCTCGCAGCCGCTCGTGCCGCCGATCGACGGGGTCGAGCGCCAGGGCGTCCACCTCTTCCGCACGCTCGCCGACACCCGCGCGATCGCGGCGCACGCGAAGCGCGCCCGCCGGGCGATCGTGATCGGCGGAGGACTGCTCGGGCTGGAGGCCGCGCGCGGCCTGGTCGAGCTCGGTCTCGAGGTGACCGTGGTGCACCTCGTCGATCGCCTGATGGAGACCCAGCTCGACGGCCCCGCCGCGGGCCTGCTCGAGCGCCAGATCCGCGCGCTCGGGGTGCAGGTCCTGCGCGGGCGCGCCACCAGTGCGGTGTTGGGAAACGGCCGCGCGGAGGGCGTGCGCTTCGCCTCCGGCGAGGAGCTCTCGGGCGACATGATCGTGGTCTCGGTCGGCATCAGGCCCGAGGTCGAGCTCGCCCGCGCCACTGGCCTCGAGGTGGGCCGGGGGATCCTCGTCGACGACGAGCTCAGGACGAGCGCCGGTCACGTCTGGGCCGTGGGAGAATGCGCCGAGCACCGGGAGAAGGTCTACGGCGTCTGGGGACCGCTGCTCGAGCAGGCCCGGGCGGCTGGCGCGTCGATCGCCGGGCAGCCGGCCGCCTTCCTCGGGTCCGTGCCGGCCACGACGCTCAAGGTGATGGGCGTCGACCTGTTCACCGCCGGCCGGCACTCCGCAGCCGACGACGGCGACGAGGAGGTGCTCGCCATGGACACACGCCGCGGTATCTACCGCAAGCTCGTGCTCAGCGATGGGCGACTGGTCGGCGCGACGCTCCTCGGCGACCTCGCCGCGAGCGGGCAGGTCGCCGAGCTGCTGCGAAGCGGCGAGCTGGTCCCCGAGGAGCTGCTCGCGCCCTCCAACGGAGCGAGCAGCGACACCGCCGCCCCCGACGACGGCGCGCTGGTCTGCACCTGCAACGGGGTCAGCCGAGGGACGATCATGACCATCGCCCGAGACCGCGGCCTCGAGCGCGTCGATCAGGTGGCGCGAGCGACCCGCGCCTGCTCGGGCTGTGGTAGCTGCGCGCCCGCCGTCGAGGCGCTGCTCGGCGAGCTGAAGGAGGGCAGGGAAGTGGAGTTGCGCAACGCGCGGCCTGCCGTCGGCGAGCCGGCCTGAGCGCGCGTCGCTAGCCCGGATCGGCGAGAATGGTGGCTTCGCTGAAGGATTTGGTGCCCCATCGGGTACCGAACCCTTCAGGCGTCGCGTTTTCGGGCTCTTCTAAGTCCCCGGATCGAGCTCGAACGTGGTGCCGGCGATCTCCACGTCGTCGCCCGGCTCGAAGCCCTTGGCCTCCAGCGCGGCGATGACTCCCAACGTGCGCAGCCTCTGCTCGATGTAGGCAAGCGCCTCCTCGTCTCCGAGGTGGTGACGGGCGAACAGGCGCTCGATCCCCACCCCCGAGACGCGGAAGCTGCCGTCCGGCTTGCGCCCGACCTCCCAGCCGCGCCCGGCCGCCGGGCGGAACGTGCGGTGCTCGGGAAGCGCGGCGACCTCCGGCTCGGCGGTCGGAGGCGGTTCGTCGGGGATCCGGCGAAAGACCGTGGCCACGAGCGCGTCCAGTCCGGCGCCGGTGGCCGAGGAGGTCACGATCACGGCTGGCGCTAGCTGGGAACCGCTGAGCCGATCTTCCCACTCCCGCGCAGCCCGCTGGGCGTCTTCCTCCGGCATCAAATCCGCCTTCGAGAGCGCGACGACTCGGGGCAGCACACCCAGCCGGGGATCGTGGTCTGCAATCTCGCGCTCGACGATGGCGAAGTTCTCGGCGGGTTCTGAGCCGTCGAGCGGCGCGAGGTCGAGGACGTGGACGAGCAGGCGCGTTCGCTCGACATGCGCCAGGAACTCGTGACCGAGGCCCGCTCCCTCGCTTGCGCCCTCGATCAGGCCGGGGATATCGGCCAGGACGAGTTGTCGGTCGTCGCGCTCGACCACCCCGAGCACCGGCTCGAGCGTCGTGAACGGGTAGTCGGCGACCTTGGGCTGCGCGCGGGTTACCCGCGCGAGCAGCGAGGATTTGCCGGCGTTGGGCAGCCCGATGAGCCCCACGTCGGCGAGGAGCTTGAGCCGCAGCTCGATCCAGCCCTCCTGCCCGGGCAGGCCCCGCTCCGCCAGCCGGGGCGCCTGTCGCGTGGGCCCGGCGAAGCGCTTGTTGCCGCGACCCCCCGAGCCACCATGTGCGACGACGGCCCGCTGGCCGTCCGCGACGAGGTCGTAGCGCCCGCCCTCGAGGCCCTCGACGACCGTCCCCGGCGGAACGCGCACCTTGAGAGTCTCGCCGTCAGCCCCGTGGCGTAGCGAGCCTTCGCCGTTTCGCCCTCGCGGCGCATTCCAGTGCGCCTTGCGCCGGAAGGACTGAAGGTCTCTCAGCGACGGATCGCACACGAGCACGAGGTCGCCGCCGTCGCCGCCGTCGCCGCCGTCGGGCCCGCCGCGTGGCACGTGAGCCTCGCGACGGAAGCTCGAGCAGCCGTCGCCGCCCCGGCCAGCTTGGACGAATACCCGTGCACGGTCATGAAGCATCGCTCTCACGATACGGTCCATGCTCGTAAGGCCATAAGGCCGGAGATCGCGGGAGTTGTCATCGCCGGGCGACGCGGCCCCGCGCCGAAGGAGTCTCCGATTCTGACACCCGTTTCGTAGGCGAAGACGACGGCCTGGACGCGGCTGCTGAGGCGCGATGCGTGTGGGCCTTCCTGCTACGTTCATGTACATGATGTCCACGGTCGGTGTCGCGGAGCTGCGACAGAATCTGAGCCGCTACCTGCGTCGCGTCGAGCGCGGCGAACGCCTCCTGGTCACCGATCGCAATCGTCCCGTCGCCGAGCTTGGGCCGCCGTCGGCCTCCGGCTCTGGGCTCGATCGCCTGATCGCGCAGGGGAGGGTCTCGCGTCCGACACGGCGCGGTCTGCCCGAGCCGCTCGAGCTCGAAGGCGACGCGCACGCTTTGAGCCGCGCCCTGGACGAGATCCGCGGCGAGCGCTGAGTGGCGCTGTTCTACGCCGACGCCTCGGCTCTCGTGAAGCTCGTTCGCGACGAGCCGGAGAGCGCCGCGCTGCGTGCCTTCCTAGCCGACGCCGATGTCGCGTCGTGCGAGCTCGTGCTCGCGGAGGTCCCGCGTGCGATCAGACGAGCGGTGGCTACCGACCCCCGGCTTCCGCTCGACCTGCTCACCGAACGTGCCAGCGAGCTCCTCGAGGTGGTGGCCTTGCCGCCGCTCGATCATTCGTGATCAGGGCCGCCGAGGCGAGAATGGGGCCTCGCTGAAGGATTTGGTGCCCCATTGGGTACCGAATCCTTCAGTCGTCGCGTTTTCGGGCTCGAGGACAGCCCAAGTCTCGGGACCCAGGCCGCGCCCTTGTCTCGCCTCTCGACGGTTTGCTCGCGCTGATGTCATACATGATAATCTCATCGTATGACAATGCTTAGCTTCCGCGTCGCCGACCACGAAGCGGCCGAAGCAAAACGCTGGGCCGTAGCCATCGGCGTCCACCGCTCCGAACTGCTGCGTGAGGCGCTGCACCGCCATCTGGTCAGTCTGCGCGGCGAGCACGACGCAGCCAAGTGGCAACAGTCGCCCCCCACCGAGGCGGAGCTCTCGCTCGGCGCTGTCGCCGACTGGGGGCCAAACGAGGACTGGGCCGATTGGGACGATGCAGCGCGGTGAGATCTGGTTTGCCGCCACGCCGAGCGGCGACCGGCCGGTACTGGTGCTCACGCGCGACCCGGTCGCCGACCGCATCGGATCCGTGGTGGTCGCCGCGCTCACTCGCACCAGACGCGATCTGGTCTCCGAGCTCGGCCTCACCGCGGCGCACGACGACGTCCCCACCGACTGCGTCGTGAACTTCGACAACCTGCACACCGTCCCGCGCGCGGCATTTCGCCGCCGCGTCGCCACGCTCTCTACGAGCCGAATGGCGCAGGCCTGCCGCGCTCTACGAGACGCCGTCGGCTGCTGAGCACCCACTCAGTCGTATCGCATGCCGGGCGGCGCCGGCCTGGACGTTGCAGCCCGGCGCCGCCAACTGCGCCCAGCGCGCCCACGGTGCTGCCAGCTCGGCCTCGAGCTCGGCCAAGCCGCGCGCCGACGCGCGCCGAAGCGCCCCCGCACGGGCCAAGGCGAGCCGCGGCTCGTCGTGCGCATCGGCGCCGAGGAGGCACAGCGTCGCCGCCACGCGATGGCCGGGAGCGAGCGCGACGTGGGCGTCCTGGCGCGACGTGGCGGGATCGAGGCACAGTGGGTCGTGGAGCACGACGCCATCGTCGTCGGTGACCCGCAGCGTGCTGACGAGGCGCCCGCCGGGCTCTCCGGCGCGGCCGAGGACGACGGTCTCGCGCAGCGCGGCGACCGCGCCGGCGGCCAACGTCACCGTCGTCGAGCGCTCGACGTCGGCGCCCGTGGCCACGATCAGCGGCGGGTCTTCGAGCACGAGTCGGCCGCCGGGCCCGACGTCGATCTCGAGGTCGAGACGGGTGCGTGCGGTCCCCGGCAGCGCGAGCGTCGCGGCGATCGGGCGCACAACGAGCGTGGCGTCCGCGCCGACCACGATCCGCACACGATCGTGGTCGCCGGAGAGCGGCCCGGCCTGGGTCGGCAGCACGCAGGCCTGAACGGCGCCGCGGCCCGCGTCGAGAACGCGTGGAGCCAGCCGCTCTCCGCGCCTTAGACGCTCGACGACGTGACCGCGCGGCGTGCGCTGGACGCACAAGAGCGCTCCGCCGCCTGCGGTCGCTTGCTCGAGCGCTCCGCCGCCTGCGGTCGCTTGCTCGAGCGCTCCGCTGCCTGCGGTCGCTTTCTCTGTTGACGTGGTCGCTGCCACCGCGCGCGCACTCAATGGGAGTGGTGGTGGTCCTCGGCGATGCCGGCGACGCTCGAATGCACATGCCCGAGCGCGGTGAATCCCTCCAGTCGCCCGAGCGCCCAGCGAGCAACGGTCGCCCCGCCTCCCGGCCGCGCCAACGAGACGGCCTCCACCGGCAACTCCCCGCGACGCGCCTGCGCTTCGCGCACCATCAGCTCCACATCCGAGCCCACGAGCGGCGCGAGGTCGGTCTTGTTGATCACGAGCAGGTCCGACCGGGCGATTCCCGGTCCGCCCTTTCGCGGAATGTCGTCCCCGCCCGCCACGTCGATCACGAAGATCTGGGCATCGGCGAGCGCTGGGCTGAAGATCGCGGTCAGGTTGTCACCGCCGCTCTCGACGAACACGAGATCGAGCGGGCCGGTCGCCAGCTCGAGGTCTGCGACCGCCTCGAGGTTCGTCGAGATGTCGTCGCGGATGGCGGTATGCGGGCAGCAGCCTGTCTGCACCGCCGCGATCCGCTCCGCGTCGAGAACGCCGGCCGAGCGCAGGAGCTCAGCGTCCTCGGTGGTGTAGATGTCGTTGGTCACGACGCCGATACGGACCGTCGCAGCCAGCTCGCGGCAGAGCGCTGCGATCAGCCTGCTCTTGCCGGAGCCGACGGGACCGCCGACGCCGATTCGCAGTGCACGGTCAGCTGACAAAGAGTCGCTCCCTTCGGTCGTGGTGGACAGCGGCCGCCAGCTCGAGGCCGATGGCCGCCGGCGCGGGCTGGGAGGCGAGCGGGCGCTCGTCGCCAGCTACGAGGCGTGCCGCGTCCTCGATCCACGACGCCAGCTCCGCCACCCAGCGGCTCGCGTGGGCCGGGTCGAGCGGGAGCAGCTTCAGGGCGGCCGATGTGACCGTCGCGGCGTCGTCGTACAGGGCGAGCGCCGCCAACAGTTCGTCGTCGACGCCGATGGCCGCGGCCACGACCCCGAGGGCGACCGGGCGGGGGGTGGCGGCGGATGCCGCGCTGTAGCTGCCGAGCAACGAGGCCGCCGGCCACACCCCCGCCGCCGACCGCAGCAGCGCCGCCCCGAGCCTGCGCGCGCTGTCGCGCAGCACCGGGCTCGGGCAACGGGCGCAGAACTCGTAATCGATGGACAGCGCCCCCGCCGCGCCGTCGGCCCTTGCCGCTCGCTGCGCCGCAACCGCGATCCGCGCCTCGGGCTCGGCCACGAGGCGCAGCCGCGCACCGACGAAGTCGCTGACGCCCTCGACGCCCAAGCCGTCCGCGACCGCCTGCTCGAGGCCGAGTGAGTGCGCGTAGGTGCCGGCGGGGAAGCGCCCGTCGGCGAGCAGCATGCTCAGGACGCTCACCATCAGAACAGCTCGTAGCGCTGCGCCAGCGGGAGCTCTTCGGCGGGCGCGGGCGATATCTCCTCGCCGTCGATCCAGACCCGGAACGTGTCGGGCTCGACGCGTATCTGCGGCCGCGCCGCGTTGTGGGGCATGTCTGCCTTGCTGCACCCCCGCGTGTTGGCGACCGCGACGAGCGAGGACTCGAGCCCCAGTTCGTCCAACCCGCCCTCCGCGAGCGCCAGCTCAGAAACGAACGCCATCGAGGAGCGCGCAGCGAGCCGCCCCGTCCCCGCGAACATCGGCGCCGAGAGCACTGGCTGCGGCGTCGGGATCGACGCGTTCGCGTCGCCCATCGGCGCCCAGGCGATCGCGCCGCCCTTCAGCACCAGCCGCGGCCGGATCGCGAAGAACGCCGGATCCCAGAGCACCAGGTCGGCGAGCTTGCCTGCCTCGACCGAGCCCACGTGGTCAGCGATCCCGTGCGCGACCGCCGGGCAGATCGTGTACTTCGCGACATACCGGCGCAGCCGGTCGTTGTCGGCGCGGCCGCCGACGCCGGCGCCGAACCGCCGCTTCATCGCATGCGCGGTCTGCCACGTCCGCACGATCGTCTCGCCCACGCGCCCCATTGCCTGCGCGTCGGAGCCGATCATCGAGATGGCGCCGAGGTCGTGCAGCACGTCCTCGGCCGCGATCGTCGTCGCGCGGATGCGGCTCTCGGCGAACGCCAGGTCCTCCGGGATCCGCGGGTTGAGATGGTGGCAGACCATGAGCATGTCGAGGTGCTCGTCGACGGTGTTGACCGTGTGCGGCCGGGTCGGGTTGGTCGAGGACGGCAGGACGTGCTCGAAGGAGGCCACCTCGATGATGTCCGGCGCGTGGCCGCCCCCGGCGCCCTCCGTGTGGTAGGCGTGGATCGTCCGCCCGCCGATCGCGTCGATCGTCGACTGCACGTAGCCGGCTTCGTTGAGCGTGTCGGTGTGGATCGTGACCTGGACGCCGGTCTCGTCGGCGACGCGCAGGCAGGCGTCGATCGCCGCGGGCGTCGAGCCCCAGTCCTCGTGAAGCTTCATGCCCGCCGCGCCGGCGCGGATCTGCTCGAGCAGCCCGTCGCGCGAGACGCTGTTGCCCTTGCCGAGCAGCAGCACGTTGACGGGCATGGCATCCAGCGCGAGCAGCATGTCTCCCAGCGCCCGCGGCGAGGGCGTGCACGTCGTCGCGCGCGTGCCCTCGCTCGGTCCCGTCCCGCCGCCGATGAGCGTCGTCATCCCGGACGCGACGGCCTGCCCGACGATCTGCGGGCAGATGAAGTGCACGTGGCAGTCGATGCCGCCCGCGGTGAGGATCCGGCCCTCGCCGGCGATCACGTCGGTGGTCGGGCCGATCCGCAGCGCCGGATCGACGCCGTCGGAGATGTCGGGGTTGCCGGCCTTTCCGAGCGCCACGATCCGCCTCCCGCGAATCCCCACGTCGCAACGCACGATTCCGGCGTGGTCGAGCACGACGACGTTGGTGATGACCAGGTCGGGAGCGCCGGCGGCCGACGTCGTCGTCCCCTGCGCCATCGACTCGCGGATCGTCTTGCCGCCGCCAAAGACCGCCTCGTCGCCGCCGAAGCAGCGGTCCTCCTCGACCTCGAGCCAGAGGTCGGTGTCGGCCAGGCGCATGCGGTCGCCGGCCGTCGGACCGTACAGCGATGCGTACTCCAAGCGGCCGATCCGGCTCACGCCCGCCCCGCCCCGTCAGTTGTTTGAGCCCGGATCCTCAGGCCGGGCACCGCGCCGGCGCCGGCCAGCGCAACGAGCGCGACGTCGCGCGAGGCGCCCGGCTCGAAGCGCACCGACGTCCCTGCCGGGATGTCGAGCCGAAAGCCGGTCGCGGTCGCCCGATCGAGCTCGAGCGCGTCGTTGACGTCGGCGAAGTGAAAGTGCGAGCCGACCTGGATCGGCCGGTCGCCGCAGTTGACGACACGCACGACGACCGTCGCCCGCCCGGCGTTGAGCTCGAGCTCGCCGTCGCCGCAGTCAAGCTCGCCCGGAATCACGGGGTCGAGTGGTGCAGCGTCATGAGCTCGCCGTCACCGCAAAGTCAAGCTCGCCCGGAATCACGGGATCGGGTCGTGGAGCGTCACGAGCTTGCGCCCGTCGGGGAACGTCGCCTCGACCTGGACCTCGGAGACCATCTCGGACACGCCCTCCATGACCTCGCCGCGCGTCAGAACTCCCCGGCCCTCGTCCATGAGCTCGGCGACGCGCCGCCCGTCCCGCGCGCCCTCGATGACCCAGCACGACAGCAGCGCGACCGCCTCGGGCTGGTTGAGCAGGACGCCCCGCGCGCGCCGCTCGCGGGCGACGATCCCGGCCACCGCGAGCAGCAGCTTGTCCTGGTCGGAGGGCGACAGGCGCATCGGGTCAGACGGACATCAGGTCATGCATGCGCTCGCGCTCGAAGGACTCGATTGCGCCGCCGGCGACGATCCGCCCGACGTCCATCACCGCGTAGGAGTCGGCGAGGCGGATCGCGAAGTCGACGTACTGCTCGACGAGCAGGATCGACATTCCCGCGCTGTTCTTCAGCTCGGCGATCGCATCCTCGATCTCGAGAATGATCGACGGCTGGATGCCCTCCGTCGGCTCGTCTAGCAGCAGCAGCCGCGGGCGGGTCACGAGGGCGCGTGCGATCGCGAGCTGCTGTGCCTCGCCGCCGCTAAGGAAGCCCGCCGGCCGGTCGAGCAGCTTTCTCAGCCGCGGGAAGCGCTCTAGCGCATCGTCGACGGCATCGACTCCCGACGCGTCCGACGCCTCCGCGACGACACGCAGGTTCTCGAACACGGTCAGGTAGGGAAACGACTCGCGACCCTGCGGTACGTAGGCGATCCCGGCTTGCACGCGGTCGTAGGACGCTCGCTTGGTGATCGGCTCTCCCCGGAAGGAAATGGAGCCGCGCTGCGCCGGCAGCAGCCCGACGATCGTCTGCAGCAGCGTGCTCTTGCCGACGCCGTTGCGACCCATGAGGCAGCACAGCCCGCCCTCGGGCACGTCGAGGGACACGCCGAAGAGCACCTGCGTCGAGCCGTAGGAGACCTCGAGCGCCTCGACTCGCAGGATCGCAGCGGCGCTGCTCATGCCAGAGCGGTGGCCGCGCCGCGGGCATCGCGCGGGCGCCCGAGGTAGACCTCGCGGACGGTCTCGTTGCGCTGGACCTCGGCGACCGTCCCTTCCGTCAGGATCTTGCCCTCGTGCATGACCGTCACCTTGTGTGCGAAGCGGCGCACGAAGTCCATGTCGTGCTCGACGACGAGCACCGTCATGCCCTCCTGCGCGATCCGCGTGACGAGCTCGCCGGTACGCAGCCGCTCCTTCTCGGTCATGCCGGCGACCGGCTCGTCGAGCAGCAGCAGCCTCGGTCGCTGCACCAGCACCATGGCGACCTCGAGCCACTGCTTCTGGCCGTGCGACAGCGAGCCCGCCGGGTCGTCTCCCAGCTCCGCCAACTCGACCGATTCAAGCGCTTGGGCCACCTCGTCCGACATCCCCTTGCGCCGCCGCAGCAGCGAGCGGAACGGCAGCCTGAAGCTCGCGGCGATGTCGACGTTCTCGAGCACGCTGAGCTCCTCGAACACCGACGGCGTCTGGAACGTACGCCCGATCCCGGCGCGCACGATCGCGTGCTCCTTGCGCCCGGCGAGCTCCTCGCCGGCGAAGACGATCGAGCCGCTCGTCGGCTCCACGAGGTTCGTGATCGCGTCGACGAGCGTCGTCTTGCCGGCGCCGTTGGGGCCGATGACGAAGCGCACCTCCTGCTCGTGCAGGACGAGGTCGAGACCGTCGACGGCGTGGAAGGCGTCGAAGGCGACGACCAGATCGCCGATCCGCAGCAGCTCCGCGGTCATGTGGGATCCTCTGTCGGCTTCGGTGCCGGCATCCTCCGCGTTCCAAGCGGCCGGCCTAGGACCGGCGCTCGCGCGGCGAGGCCCCGCAGCGCGTCGACCGCGCCCGCGAGCCCCTTCGGAAGGAAGGCGATCACGACGACGAACAGCAGCCCCTGCAGGTACAGCCAGCCCGACGGGAACTGCTCGGAGATGCTGCTCTTGGCCCAGTTGACGATCACGGCGCCGGCCGCCGCCCACGCGAGCGCCGCGCGGCCGCCGAGCGCGACCCAGATCACCATCTCGATCGACGGCACGATCCCGAGCAGTGCGGGCGAGATGATCCCGACGACGGGGACGAACAGCGCGCCCGCCAGGCCGGCCATCCCTGCCGCGAGCACGTAGGCGACGAGCTTGACGCGCGTCGGGTCATACCCGAGGAAGCGCACGCGGTCCTCGTCGTCGCGCACGGCGATCAGCAGCCGCCCGTAGCGCCCGATCACGAGCTCGCGCGTCGCCAGGAAGACGAGCAGCAGCACGATCGCGACGAGGAAGTAGAGGATGCGCTGGTTCTCCGGGTTGGACAGGGGCAGCCCAAAGAGCTTCTGGAAGTTCGTCAGGCCGTTCGTGCCGCCGGTGAGGCCCTGGTTGCCGACGAGCACGATCACGAACGTGGCCGCGAGGGCCTGGCTGAGGATCGCGAAGTACGCGCCGCGCACGCGCTGACGGAAGATCGCCGCCCCGACGATGGTGGCGATCGCCATGGGTAGAAGGATCGCCGCGGGAATCGCGAACCACGCCGAGCGGAACGGCTCCCAGAGCCACGGCAGCTTCTCGACGCCGCTCCACGTCATGAAGTCCGGAAGCTGGCCCGGCCCGGCCTCGGAAAGCTTCATGTACATGCCCATGCAGTAGCCGCCGAGCCCGAAGAAGAGCCCCTGCCCGAGCACGAGCATCCCGCCCTGGCCCCATGCCAGGCCGATGCCGACCGCGACGATCGCGAAGCACAGGAACTTCGTCAAAAGCGACAGCCGGAAGTCCGAGAGCACCGCCGGCGCGACGAGCAGCAGGCTTGCAGCGACGAGCGCGAAGCGAGCGACGAAGCCCGACGGCTTCAAAGAGCCCCACGGCATCACCCTCGCCAGCGCGCTCATCGGGCGAGCCCCCGGCGCTGCTGTACGACCATGCCCTGCGGACGCACCTGCAGGAACAGCACGATCAACATGAACACCCCCGCCTTGGCGATGCTGGTGCTCGTGTTGTACTCGATGAACGAGTCGGCCATCCCGAGGGCAAGCGCCGCGAAGATCGCGCCGCGCAGCTGGCCCAGCCCGCCGACGATGACGACTAGGAACGCGTCGATCAGGTAGGCCAGCCCGAGCGTCGGCCCGATCGACCCCAACAGCGTGATCCCGACGCCGGCGATGCCCGCAAGGCCCGACCCGATGAAGAACGTCGTGCGGTCGACGCGTCCGGTGCGCACGCCGCTGACCGACGCCAACGGGCGGTTCTGCATCACCGCGCGCATTCGCCGCCCTGCCGGAAGGCGCTGCAGGTAGACCGCGATCGCGACGACGACGAGTACGACCACGCCGATGATGAACAGGCGCGGATAGGACAGCGTCACGCCGGCGACCGAAGTGCCGCCCTCGAGAAACGAGGGCGCCGACACATCGACGTTCTGGGCGCCGAAGATGTCGCGCGCGAGCTGCTGGAGCATGAGGCTCACGCCGAAGGTGACCAGCAGCGTGTCCAGCGGCCGGCCGTACAGGTGGCGAATGAGGACGAGCTCCAGGATCAACCCCAGGCCCCCGGCAATAAGGAACGCCCCCGGCAGCGCGAGGCCGAACGACAGCGTGAGGAGGCCTGCCCCAAGCGCTTTCTGCAGCACGTAGGTCGTGTACGCGCCGGCCATGATGAACTCGCCGTGCGCCATGTTGATCACGTTCATCTGACCGAACGTGAACGTCAGACCGAGCGCCACGAGCAGCAGGATCGACGCGATGCTCAGCCCCACGAAGAGCTGGTTGAGGATCACTTCCATCGCGTCGTCCCGCCGCCCGCCGCTCGTTGCCTAGAGGCCCTTGGCCCAGGGGTAGGTCTTCAGGAACGGATCCGGCTTGATCGGCTTCCCCGACCCGCCGACCTCGTCGATCAGCCCGTTGGGCAGGAGCTTGCCGATGCGCGCCGTCTTGTAGATGTGCTGGTTCGCACCGTCGATCGTGACCTTGCCCTCGGGCGCGTCGAAGGTCAGGCCCTTGGACGCCGCCTTGACCTTCTCGACGTTCGTGGTGCCGGCCTTCTCGACCGCCTTCGCCCACAGGTTGACTCCCACGTAGCCGGCCTCGATCGGATCGTCGGTGACGCGCTTGGCGCCGTACTTCGCCTTGTAGGCCTTCACGAACGCCTGGTTCTTGGCGCCCGGCGTCGTCTGGTAGTAGTTCCACGCGACGTACTGGCCGACGATGTTGTTGATCCCGACCCCGCGGACCTCGTCCTCGGCAGTGGACACGGAGATGACGGGCAGCGTCTTGGCGCTGAGTCCGGCGGCAGTGAACTGCTTCCAGAACGCGACGTTGCTGTCGCCGTTGATCGTCTGGAAGACGGCGTCGGGCTTGGCGGCCTTGATCTTGTTGATCGTGGTCGCGTACTCGGTGTTGCCCAGGGGAGCGTACTCCTCGCCGACGATCTGCATGCCGTTGGCCCCCGCCCACGCCTTGATCTCCTTGTTGGCCGTGCGCGGGAAGACGTAGTCCGAGCCGACGAGGAAGAGCTTCTTCACCTGCAACTCGTTCTTGAGGTACTCCAGGCCCGGGATGATCTGCTGATTGGTCGTCGCGCCCGTGTAGAAGATGTAGGGCGAGGCCTCGAGACCCTCGTACTGGACCGGGTAGTACAGCAGTGCCTTGTTGCGCTCGAAGACCGGCAGCATCGCCTTGCGGCTCGCGGAGGTCCAGCCTCCGAACGTGGCCGCGACCTTGTCCGTCGAGATGAGCTTCTGGGCCTTCTCGGCGAACGTGGGCCAGTCCGACTGGCCGTCCTCGACCACCGGCACGAGCTTCTTGCCCATCACGCCGCCGGCCTTGTTGATCTCCTCGATGGCGAGGAGCTCTGAGTCCTTCACCGACACCTCGCTGATCGCCATCGTTCCACTGAGGGAGTGCAGGACTCCGACCTTGATCGTGTTTCCGCTGACGCCGGGCTCGGCGCTGGCGTTCGAGCCGCCGGTGCCGCTCTCGGTGCTGCCGCAGCCTGCCACCGCCATCGCCGCGACCGCCAGTCCGGCGGTCATCCATCTTGTACCGAGTCTGCGCAAAGTTGCCCCTTTTCCGTAGCCGTGCGACGTTCCGACGCACGGTCTGATGTCGCGGCCATTGCCGCGATGTGAACGCGGCCCGACGATAGTTGCGCCAACCGGGGCGAATGCTTGGACCGCCGGTCCAGGAGTTGGGGCGAATGCTTGGACTGCCGGTCCAGGGTTTGCGCTGCTGCGCAGGACCGAGTGGCCGGTCGGGCGTGTCGGGCCGCGGTCGGGCGTATCGGGCCGGCTAGACGAGGCGCGAGCCCCCGACCGGGGGTCGAGCCGCCCTGTCCCAACGGTCGGTGGTGGAGCGCAGGGATGCCACCTAGGATCGGTCGCCGTGGCCGTCAGCGACGCGCAGCAGGAGCATGCTCAGCCGGCCGCGCCGTCCGGCGGCGTTCGCGTGGCCACCCACTGCCCGTACTGCGCGGTGCAGTGCGGAATGGACCTCGTCGTCGACGAGACGGGCGGGGTGACGGTCGAGGGCCGCGACTTCCCGGTGAACCGGGGCGGGCTGTGCCAGAAGGGCTGGACCGCGGCCGACCTGCTCGACAACCCCGAGCGCCTGCGCACCCCGCTCGTCCGTGACGCGCGCGGCGGGGACCTGCGGCCGGCGAGCTGGGAGGAAGCGCTCGACCGCGTGGCCTCGGAGATCGGCCGCGTCCAGGTCTGCCACGGCCGTGACGCGGTCGGCGTCTTCGGCGGCGGGGGGATGACGAACGAGAAGTCCTACGCGCTGGGGAAGTTCGCGCGGGTCGCCCTGCGCACCTGCTCTATCGACTACAACGGCCGCTTCTGCATGTCCTCAGCCGCGAACGCTGCGCAGCGGGCGCTCGGACTCGATCGCGGGCTTCCCTTCCCGCTCGAGGACGTCGCGCGCACGGACGCGATCCTGCTGGTGGGGGGCAACCCGGTCGAGACGCTTCCGCTCGCCGCGCCCTACCTCGACGAGCACCGCCGGCGTGGCGGCCACCTAGTCGTCGTGGACCCGCGGGCCACCCTCACCGCGCGCGACGCCGAGCTCCACCTCCAGCCGCTGCCCGGCACCGACCTCGCGCTCGCGCTCGGCCTGCTTCACATCGCCATCCGCGAGCACCTCGTCGATCAGGCCTACGTCCAAGCTCGCACGACCGGCTTCGGGGCAGTCCGCCGGCGGGTCATGGCCTACTGGCCCGACCGGGTGGAGCGCGTCACCGGCGTGCCCGTGGACGACATGCGCCGGGCGGTGCGGCTCCTCGCCAACGCCCCGACCGCGATGATCCTCACCGGCCGCGGGCCCGAGCAGCAGAGCAAGGGGACCGACACCGTGCTCGCCTTCATCAACCTCGCGCTTGCCCTCGGCCTCCCTGGCCGCCCGCACTGCGGGTGGGGCACGCTCACCGGTCAGGGCAATGGCCAGGGCGGCCGCGAGCACGGGCAAAAGGCCGACCAACTGCCGGGCTACCGGCGCATCGACAACCCCGAGCACCGGGCGCACGTCGCCGCCGTCTGGGGCGTGGCGCCCGGCGAGCTGCCCGGGCCGGGGCCGTCGGCGTGGGAGATGCTCGCCGCCCTCGGAACCGAGGGCGGCGTGCGGGCGCTGCTCGTCATGGCGTCGAACGTCGCCGTCTCGGCGCCCTCCTCGGGGAGGGTGCGCGAGCGTCTCGCCGCGCTGGACTTCCTCTGCGTCTGCGAGCTGTTCCTCTCGGAGACCGCCGAGCTCGCCGACGTAGTGCTCCCCGTGGCCCAGTGGGCGGAGGAGGACGGCACGATGACCAATCTCGAGGGGCGTGTGGTCCTGCGGCGCGCCGCCGTGGCGCCGCCCGAGGGGGTGCGCACCGACCTCGAGGTGCTCGAGGGGCTCGCCGAGCGGCTCGGCTGCGCGGCCCGCTTCCCGAGCGACCCGCGCGCGGTCTTCGCCGAGCTGCGCCGGGCGAGCGCGGGCGGCCAAGCCGACTACGCGGGGATCACCTGGGAGCGTCTCGCCGAGCGCGACGGCGCGTTCTGGCCGTGCCCCGACGAGGACGGCCCGGACACACCGCGGCTCTTCCTCGACCGCTTCGCGACCGAGGACGGCCGCGCGCGCTTCCACGCCGTCGCCGACCGCGCGCCGGGGGAGAGCACCGACGCGGAGTTCCCGCTCGTGCTGACCACCGGGCGCGTCCTGGGCCACTACCAGTCCGGGACGCAGACGCGCCGGGTCGCAGAGCTGCGCGAGGCCGAGCCCGAGTCCTTCGTCGAGCTGCACCCGCTCCTCGGCCGCTCGCACGCCATCGAGGACGGCGACGGCGTGTGGCTGAGCAGCCGGCGCGGCCGGGCCACGGCGCGTGCCCGGTTGACGCCCGACATCCGGCCAGACACCGTCTTCATGCCCTTCCACTGGGGCGGCGACGGCGCGGCCAACCTCCTGACCAACCCCGCCCTCGACCCCGCTTCGCGCATGCCGGAGCTGAAGCTCTGCGCGGTGCGGATCGAACGCGCCGACCCCGAGGGGGAGGAACCTGCATGACCACGACCGGCACGACCGAGAGGACCCGTCCGATGAACTCGAACCCGCGCTTCCTGCAAGGCGTGTTCTCCTTCGAGGGCCGCGGCCTCGACGCTCCTTTCCTCCTCGACCCTGCGCTGACCTACGTCGTGCCGCACGACACCGAGGCGCAGCTCGTCTACTTCCGCGGGGGCAACGCGACGGACGAGCTCGTGACCGCGATCGTCATGCGCGACGGCGCGCCGATGCGCTGGTTCCCGATCGGCGCGCGGTCGGGAACCCACGTTGCGCTGCGTGTCGTCGAGGACCTCCTGGCCGACACGCGCGTCGAGGTCCACCTCGCGGCGCCACAGGGCGCCGGGCAGGTCGTCATCGACCTCGGGCTCGTGGAGGTCGGCTGATGGACCGCGAGCGACTGCTCGTCATCGGGAACGGCATGGCCGGCGCCCGCGCGGTCGAGGAGATCCTCGACCGTGGCGGAGGGGACCGCTTCGACATCACGATGTTCGGGGATGAGCCCTACGGCAACTACAACCGCATCTCGCTCACGAACGTCCTCGCCGGCTCGGAGGACTCCCGCGAGATCTTCCTCAACCCGCTCGAGTGGTACGAGGAGAACGGGATCACGCTCCTCGCCGGGGCGCCGGTCGTGGGCATCGACCGCCACGCCCGCACGGTGCGGACGGCCGACGGCCAGCGCCACCCCTACGACGTGCTCGTCATCGCCACGGGCAGCCGTCCGTGGTTCCCTCCGGTAGACGGCCTGCGGGGCGCGGACGGCGAGCTCAAGCCGGGGGTCTTCGGCTTCCGGACGATGGCCGACTGCGACGCGATGCTCGCCTGGGCCGAGGGGGCGCAGAGCGTCGCCGTCGTCGGCGGCGGGCTGCTCGGGCTCGAGGCGGGCCGCGGGCTCCTCGAGCGCGGGCTCGACGTCGAGATCGTCCACCGCTCGGCACGGCTCATGAACCTCCAGCTCGATGCGGAGGCAGCCGAGATCCTCCACCGCAGCGTGGCCGAGCTGGGTGTGCGCGTGCGTCTCGATGCCTCGACGGCACGCGTGCTCGGCGAGGACCGCGTCGAGGGCCTCGCCTTCGCCGACGGCACTCAGCTCGCCTGCGACATGGTCGTGTTCGCCACGGGCATCCGGCCCAACATCGAGCTCGCGGCGCGGGCGGGCCTGCGCGTCGAGCGGGGCATCGTGGCCGACGACGCGATGCGCGTGCTCGACGAGGACGACGTCTACACCGTCGGTGAGTGCGTGCAGCACCGCGGCGAGGTCTACGGGCTTGTCGCCCCGCTGTGGGAGCAGGCGACCGTGCTCGCGGACCGGATCACCGGCGCGAACCCGCACGCCGAGTACCACGGCTCCAAGCTCGCCACCAAGCTCAAGGTCTCCGGCGTCGACCTGGCCCAGATGGGGATCGTCGAGCCCGAGGACGAGCGCGACGAGGTCGTTCGCTTCGCGGAGCCCCGGCGCGGCGTCTACAAGACGGTGATCGTCCGGGAGGGCAAGCTCGTGGGGGCGATCCTGCTCGGCGACGTCAGCAGGGTCTCGTTCCTCACGCAGGCCTACGACCGCGGGACCGTCCTGCCCGAGGAGGGGGTCTCGCTGCTCTTCGACCTCGGCGGGCCGCCGGCCGAGGTGTCGATCGAGGAGCTGCCCGACGACGCCCAGGTGTGCGACTGCAACGGGGTGAGCAAGGGCGACCTGCGTTCCTGCGTGGCCACCGGCAAACGGACGTTGCGCGAGGTCCAGGGCGCCACCCGGGCCGGCATGGGATGCGGTTCGTGCAAGGCCGAGGTCCTCCAGATCGTCGAGTGGGCGGCGGGCGGCGCCCTGGAGGCCGACCCCGCGGCCGACTGGTACGTGCCAGCCATCCCGATGACCAAGCGCCAGCTCATGGCGGCGGTGCGCGAGCGCGGCCTTCACTCGGTGTCCGCGGTGCTCGCCGAGCTGGGGGGCGGGACGGAGGACCCGCAGGCCAAGCCGGCGCTCGCCTCGCTCTTGCGCCTCGTCTGGGGGGCGGCTTACGACGACGAGCGCGACGCGCGCTTCATCAACGACCGCGTCCACGCCAACATCCAGCACGACGGGACCTTCTCGGTCGTCCCGCGCATCGCGGGCGGGGTCACGAGCTCCGACCAGCTGCGGCGCATCGCGGACGTCGCCGACAAGTACACGGTGCCCATGATCAAGATCACGGGCGGCCAGCGCATCGACCTGCTCGGCGTGCGCAAGGAGGACCTGCCGAAGGTGTGGAAGGACCTGGACATGCCCTCGGGCTATGCCTACGGCAAGTCCTTCCGGACGGTGAAGACGTGCGTGGGCACGGACTTCTGCCGCTTTGGACTGGGCGACTCGACGACGCTCGGCGTGCGCATCGAGGAGCGCTTCAAGGGGCTGGAGAGCCCGGCGAAGCTCAAGCTCGGCGTCGCCGGCTGCCCCCGCAACTGCTCGGAGGCGATGGTCAAGGACGTGGGGTTCGTGGCCGTCGAGGGCGGGCGCTGGGAGATGTACGTCGGCGGGGCCGCCGGCGCGCACGTGCGCAAGGGCGACGTGCTGTGCACCGTCGACACCGCCGACGAGGCGATCCAGATGACGGGCCGCTTCATCCAGTACTACCGCGAGAACGCCAAGTGGCTCGAGCGGACTTACACGTTCATGGAGCGCGTGGCCGTGGACGAGGTCCGGGCCGTCGTCGTCGAGGACCGCGACGGGGAGGCCGCACGGCTCGACGAGGCGGTCCAGGCGTCGGTCGACGCCTATCGCGATCCGTGGCTGGAGGCGCGCGAGCCCAAGACGGCCAACCAATTTCGCTCCGTGGTGGCCGAGGCGTCATGACCGAGCACCGGGCGGCCAGCCTCGCCGACATCCCCGTCGGCGAGGGCCGGATGCTGCGGGTCGGCGGCCACCTCGTGGCCGTCTTTCACCTGCGCGGCGGGACCGTGCGGGCGACCCAGGCCTGGTGCCCCCACCGTGGCGGCCCGCTCGCCGACGGCCTGGTGGGCGACGGATCGCTCATCTGCCCGCTGCACGGCCGGACCTTCGACCTCGCCAGCGGCGACGCGCAGCGCTCAGAGGTCGGGATCGCCACCTACCCGGCACGCGTCGACGACGACGGGACCATCATGCTCGAGCTGCCCGACGCGAGGCCGCTGCCCTGCACGACGGACGCCGGCTGGGACGAGGTGGCGCCCGACGCCGCCCCCGCCGACCCGCCGTTCGCTGCCCAGCGGGAGTAGGAGCCCGTCAGCGAATCGGGCTGCCGTCAATCAGAGCGACGTGAGCGGGCGGCAGCCGGGCCCCGCATCGACACCCACCACCCTACGGCTGCCACGTACACGGGAAACGAGAGGTAGACCATGATCCCGCCTACGCTCCAGACGAGCTCCGAGCCTCCGGCCGAGTTTCCCCCGTGCCCAGAGGCGAGCACGAAACCCCAGCCGCCCAGGAAGAGAACCGTGCCCAGAACCCAGAACAAGCAGCGGGGAAGGCCAAGTGCTCACATGTTGAGCATACCCCCCGGTACGCGCAAGGACGATCGCTGCGCAGGTTGGGGCTTGAGGGTCGGTCGGTGACGGGTAGAAGCCAGCTGTGAACTCAACGGAAGCGGCGTGCGTGTCACGCTCATTGAGCCTTTCAAGACAGTCGTTCAGCGACCTTCGGCTACTGCACCCGACTGGCCCAACCGGCACAAGGGCTCGCGATCAGTCAGCGACGGCGCAACGCCGCGCCGCCGCTGACGTATAACTGGACTACTTCTTGCGACCAAATAGCCCCTTGACCTTGTCAACGGCGTCCTTGACGGAGGCCGAGGCTTGATCGGCCTTGCCCTCGTTCTTGAGGCTGTCGTCCCCGGTCAGGCTGCCCGCCGCTTCCTTCGCTCGGCCCTTGCCCTCGTCCACATGCTTGTCAGCCATATCGTGCTCCTTATCAGAGGCGTCGCCCGACGATGCGGGAACGCATTACGCGTCATCTAGACATACGAACCGGGCAACCTACCGGTTACCGCAAGCCCCTCTTGAGCTCACCGATCTCGCGGTTGATGCCGTTGAACTCCACACGCAGCTTCTCGAAGCCGTCGTTATTGGTCTGGCGTAGATCGCGGATGTCTTCGCGGGCATCGCCGAGCATCCTGTAGATCGCGGCCATCAAAAGGCCGAGCACTGCGGCGATCGCGCTCCCGACGCCAATCACGAGGCCTTGCGAGGCGGCATCGGCTGCAAGCAACATCGCACCTCAGTCTACAATCAGGGCACTGAGTTTCCCCGACGAGGCTGGCGGCGGGCGGCCCCTAAGCCGTCTCGGGCGGCGCGACCGACACGACGCGCCCTCTCCGGCCGCGCGAGAACGCGACCGTCCCCGGGGCACGCGCGAAGAGGGTGTGGTCGCGACCGATGCCCACGCCGTCGCCCGGCCTGAAGCGCGTCCCGCGCTGGCGTACGATGATCTCGCCGCCGGTCACCGTCTGGCCGGCGAAGACCTTCACGCCCAGGCGCTTGCTCTCGGAGTCACGGCCGTTTCGGCTGGAGCCCAGCCCCTTCTTATGCGCCATCGAAGACCACCTCGGTCACCTCGAGTCGCGTGAGCTCCTGACGATGGCCCGTGCGCCGCTTGTAGCCGCGCTTGGGCTTGAACTTCACGACCCGCAGCTTCTCGCCTCGCTCGTGGGCGAGCACTCGCGCGGAGACTCGGACCTTGGCGAGTCCGTCCCCGTCGACGACGTCGTCGTCGCCGCGGAAGAGCAGGGGCTCAAGATCGATCGTCGCGCCCTCGTCGGCTCGCAGGCGCTCGACGAGCAGGCGCTGGCCCGCCTCGACGCGGTACTGCTTGCCTCCTGTCTTTACGACGGCGTAGGTCATTCGCTCACTTCGGCCTTTGCACGGGAACGGCGCCTGCCGCCTCTGCGGGCCCGGCGCGGGGGCGACGATTCTAGCGACCCGTCCTCGCCGTCGGATCCCTTAGACCCCTCGGGCCCGTCCGGCGCGCCGCCGTCCTGGCCGCCGACCAGTGTCGCGGTAGCCGCCGTGCGCGCGACCTCCTCGATGCGCACGAGGCGCTTGGAGCCCACGTGCTGCCCCCCGCCGGTCACCGAGATGATGTAGCCGTCGATCTTGGCCACGGCGTCGTCGACGTTGTACATGTGGGGCTCGACGATCTGGACGAGCACCTCCTCGCCCTCCGCGAAGGGCAGCGCGCGCTGCTCGACCTCCTCGCGGGTCCCCTCGAAGGTGATCGCCATGTGGTCGAGCGGCAGCCCCTCGGAGCCCTCGAAATGGAAGACCTTGCCGGTGTCCTGCTCGAGCGCGAGCAGCATCCGGGCCCCGGAGCCGGTGAACTCCCCACTCACCCGCGGGTTGATCTGGACCAGGAAGGCCTCCGCTTCTCGGCCGGCGACCTCAACGCGCAGGCGGCGCTCGACCTCGATCGCGATGGTCTCCTCCGAGCGGATGACTCCCTCGCCTTCGCACGTCGGGCACGGCCGCGTGAGGATCTCGCGGACGCCGTCGGTGACGTTCTGGCGGGTCATCTCGACCAGCCCGAGCGGAGAGATCTCCGCCGTATAGGTCTTCGTCCGGTCCTCGTTCAGAGCTCCGCGCAGCGTCTTGAGGACCGCCTCGCGGTTGCGGGCCCGGGCCATGTCGATGAAGTCGATGACGATGATCCCGCCGATGTCGCGCAGCCGCAGCTGGCGCACGACCTCGTCGGCCGCCTCGAGGTTTGACTTGGTGATCGTGTCCTCCAGGCGCGCGCCCTTGCCCTTGCCGGTGAACGATCCCGTGTTGACGTCGATGACGGTGAGCGCCTCGGCGTAGTCGATGATCAGGTAGCCGCCGCTGGGCAGGTCGACCCGGCGTGAGAGCGTGCTGTCGATCACCTTCTCGATGCCGTAGCGCTCGAAGAGCGGCTCGTCCTCCTCGTAGAGCTCGACGCGCTCGACGAGCTCGGGAGCGGTGCGGCTGAAGAAGGAGGCCAGCCGCTGGCGCTGCTTTGCGTCGTCGACCACCGCGCGCTCGAAGTCGTCGGAGAAGATGTCGCGCACCACGCGGACCGACAGGTCTGCCTCCTGGAAGACCATCGCGGGGGCGGAGGTCTCCTTTACGCGACTCTCGAGGACCTCGTTGAGCCGGTGCAGGTAGGAGACCTCACGCTCGAAGTCGGCGCGGGTGGCGCCCTGGGCGGCGGTGCGCACGATGGCCCCACCGCCGCGCAGGTCGACCTTGGCGGCCTCTTTGCGCAGCCGGTCGCGCTCCTTGTCGTCGAGCCGGCGCGAGACGCCGACGCCCTCGCCGGTCGGCGAGTAAACCAGGTAGCGCCCGGCAATCGCGAGCTCCATGCTCAGCCGCGCGCCCTTGGTCTTGAGCGGGTCCTTGACCACCTGCACCACGATCTCCTGCCCGGGCTTGAGCAGCTCGGTGATGCCGCTTGACTTCCCGGTGGCGCCGCGGCCTCGGCCACGGCGCGGTGTCTCGACTCCCGGCAGGACGATCTCGTCGACGTGCAGGAAGCCGTTCTTCTCGAGGCCGATGTCCAAGAAGGCGGCCTCGAGCCCGGGCAGGGCGTTGTCGACCCTGCCCTTATAGATGTTGCCCACGATCGAGCGCGCACCTCGGCGCTCGATGTAGAGCTCGGCGACGTAGTAGCCCGCAGCCGGGTCCTTGACCTTGCGGCGGCGCTTGATGGCGGCCTTGGAGGCGGGCTGACCTTTCGCTTCGAGCAGCGCGACGCGGGTCTCTCCACGGTCGACGCTGACGAGCAGTTGCTTCTTCAAGGGAACTCTCTTTCGGGTTGAGGCGTCCTCGGAATGACATCAGTCGACGAGGACGCGACCCTTGGCGGACGCGTTCTTGCGCCCCTGCACGTACACGGACTGCACGAGGCCGAGGGCCATCAGGGTTACGAGCACCGACGAGCCGCCATAGCTCATGAGCGGAAGCGTGACGCCGGTGATGGGCATGATTCCGACGTTCATGCCGACGCTGACGAAGACCTGGAAGGCGACCATCGACAGGACGCCGCCGGCGATCAGCACGCCGTAGAGGTTCTTCGCCATGGTAAGGATGCGCAGGCAGCGCCATATCAGGAGCGCGAAGAGCGAGAGGACGACCGCCACGCCGATGAACCCGTAGGTCTCCCCCACCACGGCGAAGATGAAGTCGGTGTGGTGCTCGGGGAGGAAGTTGTTGCGGGT